>Ga0268287_100345_pt1 | contig 12620 bp, 8 predicted proteins | sample MetcocultureR3M_FD_191348 | JGI IMG/M metagenome (GOLD analysis project Ga0268287, IMG submission 191348) | Soil microbial communities from Anza Borrego Desert, Southern California, United States - Methanotrophic co-culture R3-M | ecosystem: Environmental > Terrestrial > Soil > Desert | place... | reverse complement strand
ACCGTCTCACTATCGTTGCGCGTGTGGTCGATGATCATGGCACCGTAAAACTTGCCATGTTCAAGCGCGACGACTGCAACGGTGTGGCCCGCCTCATGAATGGCAAGCGCGCGCCGCAATTTACCGGTGATCGCCACCATCTCCGGCAACGATTTCACAATGTCAGCTACGGTCACATCACGCCTGGCCCGCCGGGCAATACGCTTGGCATCTCGGGCCACCTTCGCGAGATCAGCTCCGGAAAAGCCACTGGTGGCTGCCATTAACCTTGAATGATGTTTCCTCGGCAGGGCTTGACCAAGCTGTTGCTGAAGGATGGCGATCCTGTCTGTCGCAGTCGGGAGGGGAATGGCCACATGTCTGTTCAATCGCCCAGGTCGCAAGATAGCAGCGTCGATCCGACTGAGATCGTTTGTTGCGCCGATCATGACGACGCCTTCGCGCCCGTCGAGCCCATCCAAAAGTTCCAGAAACCCATTCACCACCTGTGTGCTGTAGTCTCTGTTATCTGCCGAGAAGGAATTGCGGTCGCCAAAACTATCCAACTCGTCGCAGAACAGGATGCAGGGCGCACTTTCCTTCGCCTTTTCGAAGTCGCTTCTCATGGCCTTCAGCAAATCACCGAGATGACCCCTCGCCTGCCATCTAGCCAAGGATGTCGCGATGATCGGCACATTGCACTGTCGGGCAAGGGCGGCAGCGAACTGCGTCTTTCCAACCCCAGGCGGGCCCGACAGAACGATCCCGGTATCGACTTCCGACCAATCGATCTTGCCTCGCTGCCAGTCGAACAAGTCCTGGGCAAGTTCAAGCCCCCACCTCTTGGCTGCGCCGTAGCCGAACATGTCCTGCAAAGGCGGAAAGGTTTCCCCCGTGGCTCTCGACTGTTTGGCATCGAGCGCAGGTGCCTCTGCCAGCCGCGCCAACGCGTTCCTGATGGGACGACCTCGGCGTAACGCGGCCCAAACATGCGGCAGCGGGTAAGACAAAGCCGCTTCAGCTTCGGAGGAAGCTACGTCGATCTGATAGGCAATCCGGCATCCGATCCGAAAGTCCATTGTCGAAATCGACGGGATGTCAACTTCGACATCCACGCCGAGCATGACCTGAATTGGAATTTCAGCCCCCTGCTCCTTGAAAATGAGAAGGCGGCGCTTTCGGCTGAAGTCCCCGTCCAGCCTTTTGATAATGGCCCGTGGCTTATCGGAAGCTGCAATCATCATATAGGCGATATCGTCCTGGTCGGCAGACATCCGAAGCAGGAGGCTTGCGGCACATGCATCGTAGTCCTCGCCAGAGCGATCTGAGGGAACATTCAGCAGAACCACGCAGTCAGAGCCTCCGATAAAATCAGGGGCCTTCCTGAGGGCACGTCTAAGCGTACAGTACAACGCGGCGTCCTGTGGTGTTTTCAGTGAATGCTTTGCTTTAGGCACAGTGATCCTCCTCGCGGCCTGAGGCGCGAACTTCGAACAGGAAATGTTGTGGTGATGGGCTTAGCCGCGATGGCGGCGAACTACGGTCTCGGGACCGATGAGCGCAGTATCGAGATCGATCTCGATTAAACGCCCGACGACCATATTTGCCAGGCCACGTATCGGTTTGGTTTCCTGGAAAACGGTGAGGCTCTCAGCCAGGGTCAGGGAAGATTGTTCATCCAGAACGGATAGCAATCTTACCCGATCCCCCAAACTGACTTCACCACCCGAACATTGAAGCAGGTCTTTGCAATTCTTCAGACGGATCGGATCAATGTCTCCACGCGACATTGTCCGGTAAGCGAGCCCTTCACTGGTGGCGGCTTCGGCAATCCATGGGGGTGGGCGTCGCTGCCCAACGGCGTCGATCACCAGGACGTCGTGCTGACGTTCGGCGACGAAATCGGGAGAATAGGTATCAAAACCATGGCGCAGCTGCAGAGACCGGCAGTTCCAGCTCAAAACTGCGTCTTCGAATTCCAACAAGCAGGCGACATCACGCGCCAGTTGATCTCTGGCGATGAAGCGGCCTACGCATCGGCTAAATTTGGACTGGGAGAGAATGGTTTGCGACGTACGCGACGTCTTGCCAGAGGGCAGCGATTGAATACTCATCTACACAACTCGAATACACGCAGTTAATCACAGCCTCTCGGGAGGCAGCGGATCAGCGGGATATTCGTATGGTGTGCAGGGTCGCGTTCTTCATGGAAAGAACGAATAGAGAACGCACAGAGATGTGTCAACCCTTGTTGAGAGCCCTTTTTGCAGCCCCGAACGTTCCAGGCTTAGGCGGCGTCAGCTCGCTGCGAGCCGGTAGGTCTCTACGAGCCGCCGCATCCCGGGCTCGTCACCTTCGATTTTCAGAAGTTCTGACCTGCCATCGCAAATTCGAATTGGTGGCATCACGTCATAACCGAACAAGGTGCACAAATAACCTCGGCGTTTCCAATTATCGAATCCGTCAAATCGGATACAGTCTTAGGCGGCTGCTCCAAAAAGCTACGGATACCTCAACTTTTAATTTTCGAATTCTCCTCATGAGAATTCCTTGTGTGCCATCCACGATTGAAATCATCTAAGCCGGGGCACCATGACGAAACCGAAGAGCGCTATCAAAATCCCAAACCGCAACGAGTCGATTTACATTGCTGCCGTCACTATCAAGGCAAAGCAGAAATCGATCTCAACCTCTGTCTTCGGACTGATCGATACAATTGATCAGCTCCGCCGATGGGGAACCCCGGATGAAATCACGTCATTGCTTGCCGACGGAGGCCTCAACGCATCTGAAATCGCGACCTACACGTCGTTCGCGTCGAGCCTTGGCGTCTTCCGCGAGAGCCTGGAAGCAAACTCAGTGAGCTTCGACGCAATCAGAGCGCTGATTGCTCATAGTAGCGACGCCGCGATCCATGCTGTTTCACTACTCGCATCGAACGGCCGGGTGGGTGACGCTGAAATCGCGCGGCTCCGGGGGGTGACCGAGGCCGCCTCAATCCCGGACCAGCATGCAAACGTCACACTCCGGAATGAACGCCTGCGGGATGCATCGTATCGACTGGCCGACCACTACACCCAACGGATCACGGATCGGTCGCGACAGCTCTATTCGTTGATGCAAAAATTCGAGGAATGGCAGTCCTACCTCTCTTGCTATTTCGACCGATTGGAAGCCGACGCGCAGGAAGGTCTGATTGGCGATGACGAGATCGCGCAAAGGCAGGATGCTTGGCCGCAAATCGAAGCCGACGGACAAGAATTCCTTGCAAAGGCCCGACACAGCATAATCGCGAGGTCGACTGCGCTATTAAAGGATTTCGACTACTTATTGCCTGAGGCCAACATTACAAAAGAGGATTGGCTGAACCCTAAATACGATTTAGCGACAAGGAGTTTTGCAGAAGCCAGGTACGCGCTCCAGCTCTTGGCAGACGGCTCATTCTCCAGAGACTTTCCATCAGACGATTCGCGATATCACTCTTGGAGAGCGCTGGATTCCGTCGGTTATTTCGCAGGAGTTTTGGCCGACACCACGCAGTCGGAGCGGTATGCGCCTCGACCGGCGCGAAAGCTGAATGCCATTAGCATTCGTACAGCTAGCGGTGCAGACTTAGTAGGACTAGACAATGCGGGCTTCCGCATTCGTGGCCTCTATCTCAACACCTTGAACGGAAGTGACACTGCGAGCAACAATCGGCACGATTGGGAGCCGGGAGCAGTGTCGTTTGAAGACCCAGAATTCTTCACCGATATTGCGGCGAGGTCATCGGCTCTGAATGGCCAGCCTATTCACCTCCTGGTTGGTACAATGCCAGGTGAGCCCTTCAGGGAGCACGGTCGCGGAATGCATGATGGACGCGAGCGGTTCGCGCGAGCCATTCAAACTGTCGGCCATGTCCAGCCTAAAGCATTTTATTTTGAATGCGGGATGGAATTTCTGGAGCAACAGCATGCGCCATTCAGAACGAGATTGATCGCCCAGGCGCGGCAAATAGGCTACACCGCTGTAGATGTTATAGAGATCGACGCGGCAAACTTTGGCGTACCCCAAGACCGTAGGCGAACCGTTCTGATGGGCGTCAGGTCGGATAGTGCCGCTGGTTTGCGGGTTCCCTGTCTCGTCACACCCATTAAACGCACTGTTGGTGAAGCTATCTCGGAAATCGCTTTCCCATACCTAGCCAAGATTCTCAAACAACGACCGAAAGAGCGTTCACCGGGACAGGTACGATACGTAGATTGGGCGAATAAATGGCTTGGTTCATATGGAAATATGGAAGCAGTTCCCGACACCATTACCCTCTCCCGCAAGCCCCAGGGCTACGCCGAAAAGTGGCGCGAGGCCGGTTTCCTTGTAGGTGACGAAGGCGTGTTGCAACCCGGACCGGAACTCAGCATATACAGTCGCCTGCCCTTGAGTATCGACATTCTCAAGAGGCTTCAGGGTGTACCATCGGATTGGCAATTCCACGGAACATACGACGAGCAAGTCGACCAAATCTGCCAAACCCCTCCCGTCCTAATAACCAGAGTTCTCGGCCATTGCGTCCACGAAGCTCTAACAGGGCATGCGGTCGATCTTGATCGAGCGGCCCGGTCCAGCGTTGACAGTAAACGATGGAAACGGAAGGGCGGTTTCAAATCGATGTCCGAGGCCGACGATCCGGCTTTAACCATTCAGGCGGAATGGAGAAGCCACCTTAGAGACCAGGAATTCGACGGACCTTGAAGTCTAACCGGCTGCTGAGATCAGCTAGATAGGGCGGGGCGGCCGGAGAGCGACATCACTATCAATATCCGAGGTCAAGGCGCGGAATATGCTGCTCTTCGATCTTTTTAAAAACCATCATTTTCAGGGCATTCCGGTTAAGAGCAGACACCGTCCCCTGATGCTTATCATTGATGGTAAGCACCGCATCGTTGCCGGGGAACGTGATGCGCCAAATATCGCCGCTGTATTCCTCGGCGAAGGACATGCTGGCGACTCCATCAACTCGTTCGACATTAATGGGGCTGGTGGTGATGCCCCGGATTATGTCCTCAACCGCCGTGAAGCCTTCTCTAAAAAACATCTGATCGATAAGGTTGTTGTGCCTGCCTCCGGAACGGATAACCGGGTACCTTCTAAGTGCTGCTTCAATGCGGTCGAAGAACTCATCCGCATCTGCTCCGCCCACTTCCTGCTCTTCCGGATCATAATAGCAGTTGATCTTCCACCCGTTGTCCCCGATCTCTTGCTCTACGACTTGCGACACGCGCATTCGCGTGCCTGACCAATCACCCTTCGTCTTTGAGGGGACACCACTGCCAAACAGTAGTCGCACCGGATGTTCCAAACTGCCGTCATCGTTCAGAAAACCGATGCATTCGGCTTTCATCGGCCGCGTGATCTTCGCCTTCAAGCCAAGCTCAGATAGGACGGGAGCCAATCGCTGCTGAACTTCTGCCAGGCGCTCTAAAATAGGAAAATTCATGTTTGTAGGTCTCAATGGTTTCGTTAACCCATCGAGCACCGCCATCGTGCAAGCGACAAATCCGCTTTGCGGACGAACTCCGGCTTCCTTCCGACACGATCATCCGCCAGGGCGAGACATGCCCATTAACTATAAATCGCGTTTTAATAAATTCTTAACCAAGTCTCCTCGACATCGGTCGAGCAAAATGCCACCCATGTAACGACCACTAAAGGGGTGCTGTCATGTCAGTTCGTCGAATATCCATCCTGGCGTAAAGCCGAATAGGAACCGAAGGCGCTCCGCCTCGACGAATTTTCGCGCCTTTGCGCATTTTCCCAACTTCGAGTGACGATTTTGAGATGCCCAGGAATTCGGGGATATTGGTGGCTTTAAGTTCACAATAACAACCAACGGTGTACAACATTTTGGCCGTACACTAGAACTTGATGCCAGTGCCGTCCCAGTTCGTGCGGGGATTTTCGCTCAGAAATATTCTCTATTCCGGCCGTCGCAAGATCGCGGCGAAACACAGAAATCGAAGACCATCCGTCTGAAGATTTCTCCCGGATTAGTGAGGATTGCGTATGTCGAAGTTTGAATATCATCGTGCAAGTCGCAAATTGCCGGTTCGCGCAACGACGCGTTGGGATGGGTGGAACGATCTTCTTGCGCCTCAAGAAGCTCTGACCGCTGGAGACGTTAAGGATTGCTTCTTCACGTCTAAGGGAGCCCGCCTCCGCACGTTTGGACGCTGATACCGGGCCGGTTTCGACCGGCTCCCAATTTCCTTTCCAACACGAAGCACCACTACCCGGACCCACCGGCCTGGCGGAGCTATGCCCAACTCTTGAGGAACTTGTAATGCGTCATCACCACAAGATCACAAAGCACCTCTACCTGAAACGCGTAGGATTGAGCGAGTTGTCGTTTCCGGGACGTAATCTCACCCACGAGAGCGTCTCTCCTGCCCCGTCCACCTTCTTCAACTACCGTCCCGCTAGCAGCCCTGTTCCGGGATCGAAACTGGCGTGGCGTGAGGCCAATCACGGACTTGCAGTCCGAGTGCCCGCACTTAAGCAGGCCAAAACGGCGCGCGGGCACACAGATTATCGGGACACTGTCGTTTACCATGAAAGCGAGCTTGAGCATCGCGTCAGCACGGTGCTGCAGACCTATCGCGGACTCGCTCGTCTCATTTCGCAATACCCGAAAGTCGAGTACGCCGATGACGACGGTGTCATTCACGAACACACGTTCGACTACTTCATCGAACTGGAAGATGGCACTCGCATTGCAATTGCCGTGAAATATGAGCGCAAACGTACCGAGATGCTCGATCTCCTGGGCCGTATCTGCGCGAACGGCATCACCGGCGTGAGCAAAACCGGAAAACGCGTGCGCGGCATCGCCGATGGCGTCGCCCTGGTAACCGATGCCCAGGCCACGCATGAAGCGTTCGAGAACGCCTATTTCCTCCTTTCGTCTCGCACCCAGCACGATCAGGCGGAATGCGCTCTCCTCCACGACATCGTCCAGAAGATGCCGGACACGTTCCGGTTCGGCCATCTGCTGACCAACTGCTGGCCTCGTGCAAAGCGCCGTACCGCCATCTGGCGTCTCCTCGACCTCGGAGTTCTTAAGCCCGTGGCCGCTGGCCGCATCGACGAACTCTCCTGGCTTCGCCCCGCCTAATCGCAAGCTCGATCAAACCTGAAAGGACATCCTATGGACTTCCGACCGGTACCCGCGCGCCAATTCATCCACTCCCTGATCGGGATGGGCCGCAACGACATCTATCACGACTTCGGCCGCAAGGAGGACTTCATCCCCTTAATGCGCGACGATCTCGGTTACCTCATGCGGGCTGAGAATGATCCCGAACACAAAATCTTCCTCACTCATCGCGAAATCTACGCGGCTCTCGACACTAACAAGGCCACGATCAAGTACGGCTACAATAGCGTTTCCCAACAAGCCATTCGTGCGGCATTCGGAGACGAGAAATTCGAAGAGCGCCCGGAGAAGGACCAGACGATTGCGCTTTGGCGCGAGAAGATGCTCGGGATGTTCGATGCGGATTGCGAAGCCTTCGGCAAGCGTCTCCCGTTTACCGAGGCAGCGCTCAAGTCGAAGCTCAAGGCTTATCGCAAGGCCATCATTTGCGAGATGATTGATCTCGACGATGAGCAGGAAGACGGAGAGAAACGTGCCCTTTCAACCGATCAGGAAAGCACTGTTGCTCCCCGCGCTGACAAGGAGCAATTCCTCAAAGCCTTCCCCGTCCCTTCGGCGAAGACCTTCAAGCGTTGGTATGACCGCTATTACGGCAATGACATGGACGTCATGGCGCTGCTCCCGCGTCACCATGGTCCGGGCCCGAAGCTCTTCACGTACAAACCGCAGTCGATTGCGTTCGCGCACAAGATGGCCACCGGCTATTTGGATCGCGCCCGCCCGACCAAGGCACACACGTACCGCACCTACCTTGCGGCACTGAAGGAGCACAACGACGGGCATCCCCCGCATCGCCAGATCGACAAGGTATCGCGGAAAAAATTCGAGGCCATGATCTCGAAATTTGACGCCTTCCATGTCGCGGCCGCACGTTTCGGCGAGAAATACGCCGTGCGCAAGTTCATGGCGGTTCGCCGTAGCTTCAGTGTCGTCGCCCCAGGGCAGCGCATCGAGATGGACTTTTGGAATGTCGATATCATTTCGTTGCTCGTCGAGACCGGTATCTGGAATGTTCTGCCGCCTGACATCCAGGAGAAAATTCCGCGCAAGCGTATCTATTTCGGTGCTGCCATCGACGTAGCGACCCGCTACATCCTGGCGTTTAAGGCCAGCCTCACGCCCAATGGCGCTTCCGCCGTCGCCACGATCCGCATGATCATGAGCGACAAGCGTCACCTGTCCACCTACGTGAATGCTCAAACCGCTTGGATCGGGAAGCTCCGCCCGTGGTTCATCACCCACGACAACGGCTCGGAGTTCATCGCCAACACCACGCAAGGCGTCCTGCGTCGCGCTCGTATCCGCGCAACGCGTCCCCCGGCCGGGCAGCCTGCGTGCCGCCCGTTCATTGAGCGTCTGTTCCACACCATCGGAATGCTGATCACGCCGTATTTTGATGGTCGTACCTTCCACAACGTCGTCGCTAAGGGTGACTATGACCCGCAAAAGCACGCAACGCTGCTCGTCGAAGAGCTGATCAAAATCTTCATCTTCGCGATCTGCGACATCTACCACAATAAGCCGCACGAGGGCTTGGGCGGAAACACGCCGCACAACGCTTGGGTCGAAGCGTGCAAAGAATACGAAGTGCATTATCCTCCCGCGTCCACGGAAATGCTGCACATTTTCGGTTTCAAGACGGCCCGTCGCATTGGCCCGTATGGTGTCACCTGGATGGGGATTACCTACGACGATCCTGAGCTTCAGCGCATGCGTACCAAGGGTGGTGAGGTCGATGTCGCAATCAAGTTTGATCCTGAATGCGTGGCGCACATCGCATTCAAGTCGGACAAGGGATGGCTCATCGCTCGCAATACCGTCGGCCTCGATGACAGCGTCAGCCTTGCCGAATGGATTGCTGCGCGCAACGAGCTTCGCTCGCACTATGCCACTGCCGCAGAGACTGGCCTGAAAGTCATGTACGATGCCATCAATCGCCTTCGCGCGGTTGGCTTGGCGGCCACCCTTCGTGCTGGCCTGTCGCCCCGTCTCCCGACCGCCGCCGACTACGTAAAATGGGAGTCCGATCTGTTCAGCACCTGGAACGTCGTCGCCTCCGACGACACTCCAGCGCTGGTCCAGGAAGGCCCCGTCACCGACCCCCTCCACCTGAACGATGTCGTCAACCGCCCTGAACTGTTCAGCAAGGACAAGATGGAGATGGAGCAGCCCGAGCAAGAGGCATTCGAAGATGACGATATCGACGAGTTGCCCGATGGCCCCGAGAGCACCAGCATTCTCGACCTGTACAACGAGGAATACTAATATGACCAAGACCGAAGAAGAATTGCGCGCCATTCGTGTTCAGGAAGACCGCCGCTTCGTGGAACTCCCTGCGATCAAGAGCCTGCGTAACCGTCTCAATGAGTTTTACGAGCACGCGCAGGATTGTCTGGAAGGAGGTGGCAGTCGTCGCCGTCTGTTTGCCGTAATCGGTGAGTCCGGCACCGGAAAATCGACGGCCCTCAAGCAGGCGCTGAATGAAATGAAAGTTCTTCGTCCTTACCAAAGTGAAGACGGCGATCTGCGCATTCCATTTGTTCACGCGGAGGTCTCAAAGACCTCCACAAACAAAGACTTGGCGGTCCATATTCTGAAACAGCTGGGGCAAACTGCTGATCGCAACGCGAAGGAGGACTTGCTTTACGAGACCCTCAAGACCCAGCTGCGGGAGGCAGGCACTCTGTTCCTCCACATCGACGAGGCACAGCATCTCCAGAAAGGAGGGACCGCTAAAGCCGTGCGAAATCTGCAGGATCGCTTCAAGAGTCTGCTCGTTATCCCAGACTGGCCTCTGCACCTCATCCTGAGCGGTGTCGAAGAGCTTTCCGAGTTGTTCACGGGCGATCAGCAGTTAGCCAACCGTTCCCTCGTGATGCGCTTCCAGCCGCTGAAATTTCCGGGCGACGTCACCCTCGCGAAAACCATCCTTAACGATGTAGCTGTTGAGAGTTGCAAGTTGGTACTCGAAAAGTCCTTGGAAACCGACGATTTCCTTGGTCGCCTCATCCAATCTACCGGCGGAGGCGCTGGCACTATGATCGAGATGGTTCGTAGCGCGTCGTACAAAGCCCTTTCGAAGGGGCACACTAAGCTCCACCCCAAGGACTTTGAGTTCGTCTATAGCCGGACGAGCGGAAGCCTTCCGCAGGACAACATCATCACGGCGAAGAACTGGGGCAATATTGATCGCGCCAATGCCCTGGCTGATCTGGTTCCTCTTCAAGACAAGCCGAAACGCGCCAAAAAGGTTAAGGGAGGCAAAGAATGAAGCTGCGTGCAACCGTTGATTTTCATGACGGGGTTGAACCCCGTCATAGCTTGGCGGCGCGTTTGGCATTCGCCAACGGATACCCTTCGTTGCACGACTTTTTGGCTATCAATGGTCTCGGTATCAGGGCGCTGGAATCCGGCCAGCCAAAAGCTGTAGCCATGCTCGCTGACTGGGCCGGTATCGATGCTCAACGCCTGAAAGGCAACGACATCAAAAGCGTTAGTGTCGCTGACGTTTGGCAGCTGGGTGAGGCATCCATGAGCCGGGATATGCGCCCGGGGATGACTCATCGCTATTGCCCTAAATGCGTGATCGAGGACATGGAATGTGGCTCAGGCCGCGTGGGCGCTCGCCCATATGTGCGGGTTTCATGGCTTACACGAGCGGTACAGTGCTGCTCTTCGCACGCCGTTGAAATCGTCGAAGCCAATGACGCAAAAGGTGAAGGAGACTTTCCCCGCTACGTTGAGGCAAACCTCTTGAAAATCCAGCAGGAGGCCGCCGGAATCAAGGATGTCGCTTCCACATGTGTGGCTGAGTACGTCGAGAGGCGAATTCGTGGCAAGTCGAGCAACGAGTATCTGGACGCACTAGAGGCCTATGTCGCGGTCGATCTCTGTCGCAACCTTGGCCGTTTTGAAATCGAACATGCACCAGATGATCAGAAGCTCGAAAGCTCTTGGCAAGTTGAAACCAGTCTGGGATTTTCCAGAGCCACCGGCGGTCCCGCCTCGATTGAGAACGCAATCGCACAGGCGGTGTATCGCGAGAGACCGCTTGCTTTGGAAATGCACGCATTCTTCGGCAAGTTGCGCCGTTGGCTTCGTCGCAATAAGCATAAGCCCGAATTTGCTCCGGTGGTGGAACTGTTTCAGGGCATCGCGGAACGCAATCTGCCGGTCGGACCAGGTGATCTCTTCGTTCTGCCCACGCGCCAGCGGCTTCTTCATTCGGTTCGCTCCGCCAGCATCGAGTACGGAATGATGGAAGACCGCCTCTACCAACTTATGTTGGATGCCAGCCTGATCGAGCCGACAGCGCGCACCAGCGGACGCATCTACTTCGATGCTCAGAAGGGCCACGAAGTCATCATGGCCGCGCTCGACACCGTGACGGCAGCTGAAATGGCGGCAGACCTTGACCTAGCAATTGACCGCGTCCGGTCCATCCTTGACGCGGGTCTTATCCCTCGCGTCGAGGAGTTTGCGGATGATACGCGCATCTATTCTCGTGTGCGAAAGTCAGACTACGAAAACTTCAAATCCGCGATTGATAAGCGCGCGTCCTTCCTCAACGAAGAGGGCGAACGCGTACCCTTGTCACAAGCGGCACGCCAAGCGATGTGCCCCATCGAGAAAATTCTCGAATTGGCATTAGAGGACAAGTTGTCTCTGTTCCGGGTTAAACCCGGTTTCCTATCCGGCCTCGTCGTCGATCCTGCTGAGGTGGCGCGCCACATCGTGGTGGTGCGGACAGGCGAAGCAGTTGATAGCAGTATCAAAGTGTATGATCCCAACGCGCAGTATCCGACACTTCTTAATCGCCGCCAAGCTGAGCGACGTCTAAAGACGGCAAGCGGGACCGTTCGCGAGCTGATCCGACTTGGGCTCGTAGAAACCGTAGTGGCTTTCAGCCCTGTCACTCAGCGTTCGCAGGATTATGTGACCGTTACCTCTTTGGATGCATTTGCTAAGGATCATATCTCGCTTGCGTTGCTGTCTGATCAAGCAAATATTTTTCCGGGCAAGATGAAGGCGCGGCTCGATGCCATGGGTATCAAGTCGACCTTTGAACCGACCGGCAGGAACTCACGATACTACCGTATAGAAGACGTTCGTGACTTCATCGGATAAGTAATCCCGCCCACTTGATATTTTGTGAAAGCTCGCTTCGGCGGGCTTTTTTTTGTGCCTTGCGTTCCCGCGCCCTAAAGCTGGACAAAGGTAATGGAGCGTCCCGCCCACAGCTTTTCAATAGCGTGCGTGAAACAGTAGTGAAACCAATGAGGTGACGGGTGGATTGCGATGAATCAATGGCGCGCAATCAGCGCTGCGGTGTCTTATATCCGAGCCTGGTCCTGTCCGCAGAAGGCGTCTACAGGACTTTTTCCGAGGAATGGCGCAACGCCTGTCATACAGTTGAGCACCGCTTCCTGCATCTCGTCGGAAGTGGCAT
>Ga0268287_100343_pt1 | contig 12712 bp, 7 predicted proteins | sample MetcocultureR3M_FD_191348 | JGI IMG/M metagenome (GOLD analysis project Ga0268287, IMG submission 191348) | Soil microbial communities from Anza Borrego Desert, Southern California, United States - Methanotrophic co-culture R3-M | ecosystem: Environmental > Terrestrial > Soil > Desert | place... | reverse complement strand
TCAGGCAGCCGGTGACCGACAGGCGGGCCTCCTCCTGCGGCGGGATGATCTGGAGCCGCACGCCCGTCTCGTTCGCCACCTGCTCGACGAAGGCGGGACCGTTCTCGGCGATCCGGCAGGCCTGGGTGGCGATGGCCCGGAAACGCACGACGCGCCGCCGGCGCACCTTCTCGGCGCTGACCTTCAGGGCGGCCAGGGCCCGCTCCATGGCCGCCTCGGACAGCCGTCCGCTCTGGGTCAGGCCCTCCCCGAGCCGAACGATCCGCGAATAGGCCTCGACCACCCGGAAGCCCGTCGGCGAGGGCGTGGCGATCAGCAGGCGGCAGTTGTTGGTGCCGAGGTCCAGGGCCGCATAGCAGGGCGGCTCACCGGCAGACCTCATCCGGTCGCGCCCGTCGCGGGCGCCCGGCGCGCGCGGCGCCTCATTCATGGACTGCTTCCGTCCTTCGCAGGCCGGCCCAGGGGAGCCGCCTCATTTCGCGGCGACTGTAGCAAGCGCTTGACGGCGTCGGAAGCGCAGCCTTTGAACGGCCGCGCGACGGCGCTACGTTCACCTTCCAGTCAGCAGATGGGGTCTAGATTCGAGTTCATGGGCACGCGACTCGCCAAATTCACGATCGGCCAGGTCGTCCGCCACCGCGTCTATCCTTTCCGCGGCGTGATCTTCGACGTGGACCCGACCTTCAACAACACCGAAGAATACTGGCTCTCGATCCCGGAACACATCCGGCCGCACAAGGACCAGCCGTTCTACCACCTGCTGGCCGAGAACGACGACAGCGCCTACGTGGCCTATGTCTCGGAGCAGAACCTGGTCCCGGACGAGAGCGGCCAGCCCGTGGGCCATCCGCAGGCCACGCTGCTCTTCGAATCCTTCGGCGAGGGCCAGTACAAGCTGCGCCCGCGGATCAGCCACTAGGCGGCGACGGGCGCCGGAGAAATAACCTCTTCGCAGCGGCGCCGGTCGGGAAAAGTTTCACCTGCAACTAGCCGATTGCGGGCCCATTCAGAACGGAACTTCCGCGAACACGGGTCCATTCTCCCGAGCATGAGCGGAGACGGCCATTTCGAGGGCCCGCCCCCCGGCGCGCGGCCCGACTGGACCATTGACCAGAACTGGGACGCCTATTCGCGGGCCGACCACGACGTCTGGATCACCCTCTACGAGCGCCAGGCGGCCCTCCTGCCCGGACGCGCAGCCGATCCGTTCCTGAAGGGGCTGGAGGCGCTGGACCTGCACCGCGCCGGGATTCCCGACTTCGCCCGCATCAACGAGGAGCTGAAGCGCCTGACCGGCTGGACCGTCGTGGCGGTGCCGGGTCTGGTGCCGGACGACGTCTTCTTCGACCACCTCGCCAACCGCCGCTTCCCCGCGGGCCAGTTCATCCGCAAGCCGGAGGAGCTGGACTACCTGCAGGAGCCGGACATCTTCCACGACGTGTTCGGCCATGTGCCGATGCTGACCGATCCGGTCTTCGCCGACTACATGCAGGCTTACGGCGAGGGCGGACGCCGCGCCCTTGGCCTTGGGCGGCTGCACAACCTGGCCCGCCTCTACTGGTACACAGTGGAGTTCGGCCTGCTGGAGACGCCGCAGGGCCTGCGGATCTACGGCGCCGGGATCGTGTCCAGCCGCGCCGAGTCGATCTTCGCCCTGGACGATCCCTCCCCCAACCGGCTGGGCTTCGATCTGGAGCGCGTGATGCGCACGCCCTACCGGATCGACGACTTCCAGCAGGTCTATTTCGTGATCCCCTCGTTGCAGAGCCTGCTGGACGCCACGCTGCAGGACTTCGCCCCCATCTATGCGCGCCTGGCCGCGGCCAGCGACGTGCCGATCGAGGCGGTCCTCCCGACGGACCGGGTCTTCACCCGCGGCACCCAGGCCTACGCCAAGGCCGGCGGACGCACGGCGGCCTAGTAGTCCCTGCGCCAGCGGACCGCGAGGCGGTTCTCGCCCAGGCCCGTCACCCGCGAGATGATCGCCAGGTTGCGGCGCACCCGCCACTCGACCTGGACCGCCCCGCCCTCTCGCCCGCCGCCGGTGAGCTCCAGATAGACGTCGTCGGTCAGATACTTGCCCCCCGAGACGGTGACGCCGTACTCGTCGCCGCCGCCGAACGCCAGCCGGTCGAGGCCGGCGAAGGCCCGAAGGTTGCCGATCACGTCCAGGCCCCCGCCGCCGGTGAGCGAGGAGAGCGCCGAGGCGAGCTGGGCCGCCTCCACCGGCGAGAGCTGGGCGGCCGAACGTCCGAACAGCACCTGGGACAGGATCTCGTCGTTCGGCAGGCTGGGCGAGGACGCCAGGGTGACTTCCGGCCGGGCCGCCGTGCCGCGGATCCGCACGGTCACCCGCAGGGTCGGATCGTCCCGGACGGCGTCGAGCTGCAGGCGGATGTTCTGCGGCTGGGTGGCGAGGTAGACGACGCTGTCGTCGTCGAACTCGAACCGCTTGCCCGCGAACTCGTAGTCGCCGCGGACCACACGGGCGACGCCCGACAGGTCGGGGCGGGTCGTGGTGCCGCCCACATGCGCGTCCAGCGACAGCTCCACGTCCAGGCCGCGACCGCGCAGGAACACGCGTCGAGGCGCCTTCAGGTTCACGTCGAGCAGCCAGCCCGAACCGCGCGTCGCGGGCGGCGGAACGCCCGCGTCCAGCTCGGGCGGCCGGTTGATCTCCTTCACGTCCATGGCCACGACGCCGGAAGGGGTCGGCAGGTCGGCGGCCACTTCGGCCTCGTCGATCGTGAGCTCGCCCGAGAGCCGGACCTTTCCGTCCGCGGCGCGGGCGATGGTGGCCCGGCCGCTCGCCTCCGCCGTGGCGATCTCGTTGTCGATGAGCTGGAAGCTCCGCAGGTCCAGCCGGAAGCTGGAGACGCCGTCGCGCAGCAGGCTGATCCGGCCCTGGCCCGACACCGAGCCCCCCTGCCCGTCCACGCCGCTCGCCTGGGTGACGTTGACCGCGTTGCGGGTGAAATCAGCCTGCAAGGTCACGTCGCGCAGCGACAGGCCCGTGCCGCCGTCGTCGAAACGGCCGCGTTCCACGGAGAAGCGGCCGACGGCGTTGGGATCGGCCAGCGTGCCCCCCAGCGTCCCCTCGGTGCGGACGTAGCCCGCGAGCGCCCGCTCGCCGCCGAACAGCAGGTCCCACAGCGGCCGCACCTCGCCCTCGGCGAAGAACCGGCCGCGCATCGGCTGCTGGCGCGCGATGGCGACGCGGAAGGGCGCAGCGGTCGCCACGGCGGGGAGCATCAGATCGGCGTCGGCCCGCAGGCCCTGCTCGTTGCGGGTCTCGGCCTCCAGCCGCAGGGCGTCACCGGCCAGCCGGCCACGGACCACGCCGTCCATGCCCTGGTCGGCCGGGGCGCCGCGCCCGCGCGCGTCAGCCAGCCGGGCCTCGAACCCGCCCGTCAGCTCCGAGCCGCGGCCGGCCAGCGAAAGCGTGCCGTCGATGCGTCCGGCGAGGTCGGGATCGAACATGCCGAGGGTCACCCCGGCGACCCGCGCGTCGACGTCCACCGCCGTCTCGCCCAGGACGGCGTCGACGTCGATCCGGCCGCCGTCCGAGCCCGCCAGCCGCAGGCGCGCCGCCCGCTCGCCCCCGCCGAAGCGGAAGACCGCCGGCTCGACCGTGCTGATGTCACGGCGGCCGAGGCGGCCCGCGCCCTGGTAGGTCAGGGTGTAGCCAGGCCCCGTGTCCGCCAGCACGCCGCGGCCGTCGATCCGCCAGGCGCCGCGGCGCGAGGCGCCCTCGACCAGCGCCGTGTACGGCAGTCGCTCCAGAGGGCCATCCGCCGTGATCCGTCCGTTGCGGATGGTCAGCGCCGAGCCGGCCGGCCGCGCGTTCTGGGCCCGCAGGTCCAGCGTGGCCCGGGGCGCGCCCGCATCCACGATCCGCACCGCGCCCGAGACCCGGCCGGCGTCCAGGAAGGCGCCGCGCACGACGTCCAGTGACAGGTCGGCGGCCGAGGGGCTGCGGCGGCGCAGCGACAGCGAGCCCGAGGCGGTCAGGCCGCCGGCGTCCACGGACAGGTCGGTGAGATCCACGCCGCCCTCGGGGAAGCGGAAGTCCGACCGCGCCCGCGCCGGGCCATAGGCGCTCTCGGCGGCCACGGCCACGGCGCCGCTGGAGCCGCTCGGCCGGCGCACGAAGCTGAGCGTCACCCGGGCGTCCTTGAGCGGCAGGCGCGGCACGTCGACGGCCTCGATGTCGGCCAGCAGGTCGAGCCGCGGCTCGCCCACCGTGCCGGTCAGCGCTCCCTCGCCGCGCGCCCGGCCGGTGATCTCCACGGGTCCGGCGCGGAAGGGGCCGGCGGCGTTCCAGTCGGCCTTGAAGGCCAGGGTGCGGTCCCGCCGCATGGCGCCGGCGGCGCGGGCGTCGAGCGCGGCGCCGTCGAGACTCGCCCGCGCGACCGACAGCGCGCCGGCCTGCCAGTTCGCCTGCGCCTGCAGCCTGGGCTGGGCCCCGAGCAGACGGTCCAGCTCCTCCATTCCGGTGGCGAGGCGGCGGCCCCGGGCGTCGAGCGTGAAGGTCCAGGGCGCGCCGGTGCGGGCCTGCGAGGCCGACCAGGTCATGCCCGCTCCGCCGGCCGCGCCCTGGCGCCAGGCGGCGAGGTTCGAGACCTCGGCGCGGCCCTTGAACGTCAGGGCGCCGAGCAGGCTGCGGCCGCCGCTGGCCTCCACCTCCAGGCCCCGGCCGGCGACGTCCAGCCCGCGCAGCAGGAGGCGACCATCGGGGAGCCGGGCCCCGTCCAGCGCTACGCTCGGCGCGCCGCCCAGCACCGCGGCCAGGAAGCCGTCCCCGCGGCCGCCGGCGCCCGAAAGCTGCGCCTCCACGCCGATCTCCCGGCGGGTGCGGACGATCTCGATCGGCCCCGACACGCGGGCGAGACCGTAGCCGGCGAGCTGCAGATCCTGGACCGCGCCCGCCCCGGCGAAGCGCCATTCCGCGCCCGCGCCGGTGAGCCGGCCCGACACCCGCGCCGCGCCGGCCTGCGGGCCGCCCGCCAGCCGCTTCAGCGACGGGACCTGCGCCTCCACGGCCACGCCGCGCGGTCCAAGACGCCGCTCGCCCAGGTTGCCGCGCCCGTCGAGCCTGAGCGCGAGGTTCTCGGCATAGACTCTGGCGGCGAGCGCGTGCAGGTCCGTCTCGGCCTGCCGGCCCGCGATCCCGAACCGCACCTCCGGGCCGAGGCGCGCCATGTACGGCCTCGTGAGCGTCGAGGCCGAGAGCAGGATGCGCCCGCCGGCCTGGCCGCCCGCCGGGTTCCAGGCTCCGCGGGCGCGCAACGGGACCAGCTCGCCGGACCGCGCCAGCGCCAGGAACTGGCCCTCCGAGGCCTGGCCGGAAGCGCGCACCGTCAGCTCGAACGGCTGGTCGGCGGCCAGGCCGAGGGCGCCCGCCAGGGCTCCTCCCTGCGCCTCCACCGCATCCGCCGTCAGCCGCAGCGGCCGCATCGGCCCGAAGGCGAAGTCGACTTGCAGGCGGTCGCCCGGATGGAGCCGGCTGAGCGCCGTGATCCGCCCGCTGCGCCCGCCTCGACGCTCCAGCGCCAGCCGGCCGTCGAGGTCGTAGACCCCGCGGCGGAAGCTGAATTCCGGCTCGAGGACGACCTGCGTGCGAAGGCGGTCGATGTGGAACGAGACGGGCAGTCCGCGGTCTTTGCCCTTGGGCCCCAGGGTGGGGCGGCGGATCAGCCGAAGCTGCTCGGCCTCCACCAGGTCGGCGTCGAAACGTCGCCTCAGGAGTTCGAGATAACGCCATTGGATGTGAAGGTTTCTCGCCTCCAGCCAGACGCCCTCTTCGTCCCGGATGGTGAGCCGCCGGACCCGGAAGTCGCGCCATACGTCGCCCGACAGGCCCTCGAGGGTCAGCTCGCCGAACCGGCCAAGCTTCAGTCCGTCGGTGCGGGCCTCGATCATCAGCCGGGCCTGGGGCGTCAGCACGCCCCAGCGAGTCGCCGCGAACAGGCCCGCCAGCACGACCAGCACGACGACGGCGATCGCGACGATCGTCTTCGGAAGCGCCGAGCGCTTCAGCGCGGCCGGGACCGGCGGGGTGTCTTCGGGCTCGCTCAAAAGCTCTGCCCAATGCTGAGGTAGATCTGGAAGGCCGCCTCGCCCCGCCGGTTGGAGACGGGCGTGGCGATGTCCACCCGGATCGGCGCGAAGCCGAGGTTGTATCGCACGCCGAAGCCTGCCCCGACCGCCAGGTCGCCCAGGTCCACGGCCCCGCTGGAGCCGACCGAGCCGGCGTCGACGAATAGCGCCACGCCCCAACGCTCGGTCAGGTCGCGGCGCACCTCGGCCGAGGCCTCGAACAGCGAGAGCCCGCCCTTCGGCGTGTTGTCGGCGAGCCTGGGACCCACGGCCTGGTAGGGGAAGCCGCGCACCGAGCCGCCGCCGCCGGCGAAGAAGCGGCGGGAGGCCGGCACCTCGGGGATGCTTCCGTTCAGGATCCGCCCGACCCGCAGCCGTCCCGCCAGCACCGTGCGCGCCTGGTCGTCCAGCGGCAGATAGCCCGTTCCCTGCACCTGCACGCGCACGTACGGCAGGTTCTCCTCGCCCAGCAGGACGGTGGGCTCGGCCCGGGCGGCCACCCGCCAGCCGCGGCGCGGATCGAGGGGATCGTTCGAGCGGTCCAGCAGCACTTCGCCGAGAACGGACGCCGTAACGATGTCGCGGCCGAGGCTGGAGAGGTCCTCGGGACGGCGATCCTTGGTGCGGCTGGCGTCCAGAGTCCCGCCGACGGTGAGATACGACGTCTTGCCGTATCTGCGGGTGACGTCGGTCCGCACGCCGAAGCCGGTCTCGTCATAGGCGTCGGTCGAGACGTCGTAGGCGGCCGCGCCCAGCACCAGCGTCTGCTGCGCCCGCCGCCAGTGGGGCAGCGTCAGGTCCACGCCGACCCGGCTGTCCTGCTCGGACAGGCGGCCCAGAACCGCCAGGGTGTCGGCGCGGCCAAGCACGTTGTAGCGGGTCCAGCGGACGTCGACGCCCGCGCCGTCCGTGGTGGAATAGCTCGCCCCCGCCTCGATCGACCGCCGCTTGCGTTCGGCGAGGCTCACCACCACCGGCCGCAGGCCTTCGGCGGTCTCCCGCTCGGCCGGCGCCAGCGCGACGGTGACGGAATCGTAGACGCCGGTGTCCAGCAGCCGCCGCTCCAGCTCCCCCACGCTGTCCGGGCTGTAGCGCTCGCCCGGGGTCCAGGGCGCTAGCCCGTCCACCCAGGCGGGCCGGGTCCGGCCGTCGGTGCGCAGCTCGACCCCGTTGAGGCGGACCAGCCGCCCGGCGGCGATCCGATAGGTGGGGGTCAGGCTGTCGTCGGCGTGGTCGACGATCACCTCGCGCGGCCGGGGCGAGGCGTCGGCGTAGCCGCGGCCCTGGAGGGTGGCGACGATCCGGCCCTCCGCGGCCACGACCTCGGCCGCCCGACCGGGGGCGCCCGGCTCCAGGTCAACGGCGTCCCGGGCCGCGGCCTGGCTGGGCTCGTCAGGCGCCTCGCCCTGCCAGTCGATGGCCGCTTCGCCCAGCGTGAAGCGCGGCCCCGGCTGGATGCGGACCAGCGGGACCGGCGGATCGCTCTCGCTGACGTCGGGTTCGACGGAATAGGCGTAGTAGCCCTCGGACCGCAGCACGGCGATGGCGTCCTCGGCTGCGGCGCGGGCGCGGCGGCGGGCTTCGAAGCGGGTCTCGATGGGATCGTCGATGTCGCCGATCGCGCGCTTGATCGCATCGCGCAGCTCGTCGCCGAGCTCGCCCTCGACGCGCGCACGCGGCTCGGCCCGGGCTTCCGCGCCCAGCCCCTGGACGCACAGGGCCGCCGCAGCGGCGACGGCATAGATCAGTCGACCCAAGCTCGATTCCCCGCGAGCCCCCCCCTTCCCTGTAGCGGCGCGACCGGCGCCTGTCACGTGCAGGGCGAGAGAGTCCATCAAAGGCGAATCGCAACGGGCTTTGGCGCCACGCAGAGAAGTGGATGAAAGTAAACAAGCGCCACTTTGGAGGCACTATACCCGCGTATCCGCGTCCAAAATGTGGCTTTACTCGACGGCTGCGACCGGCTGCCGCAGCCGCTTCGACTTATCGACAATAACCTGAAAGCTTCACAACAGTATCGGATTGCCGCCGGCAGATGCGTCTACTAAGGCGCATTTTGTCGCGGGGACGCGCCGCGCGGTCGTCAGGCCGCCGGCTGACCCATCCAAAAGCTGCTGAAAACGATCGGAGTTCCTCGATGGGCTATCGAAACTCCTCGGGCGCCCTGCTGCCCGAGACGAACCAGGCTGGCGTGCGCTACGTCAAAGGCTCCTGGGCGAGCGAGACGATCTACGGATCGGACGGCCCCGACGAGTTCGAGGGCGGCGGCGGCCACGACACCCTGGCCGGCGGCGGCGGAGACGACTTCTACTGGGTGCGCGACAGCCGCGACGTGGTCACCGAATGGGCGGGCGGCGGCGTCGACACGGTGAAGATCTGGTCGTCCTTCACCCTGCCGGACAACGTGGAGAACCTCGTCGTCTTCGGCGGCGGCAGCTACGCGGCCGGCAACGACCAGGCGAACATCGTCCAGGGGCTGGACGGCGATCAGTTCATCTACGGCGGCCGGGGCGAGGACGTGCTGATCGGCGGCGGGGGCGCCGACACCTTCATCGTCAGGCAGGGCGAGGGGAACAAGGTGATCCAGGACTTCCAGTCCTGGTCCGACAAGGTGCGCCTCGTCGGCGGGAACCTCACCAGCTTCGACCAGGTGAAGGCCGCCATGAGCCAGCAGGGGTCGGACGTCGTGCTGAACGACGGCGGGACGCAGGTCGTCTTCCGCAACGCCAGCATCGGCCAGTTCGCCGCGCGCGACTTCCAGCTTCCGTTGGACTACGGCCGCCTCGGCGCGCCGACATTCGTGGACGAGTTCGACAGCCTGCAGCTGGGCTCGGTCTGGAAGACCAATTTCGGCTACGCCGGCGACGGGCTGAACAGCTTCACCCTGCCCCGCAACGGCGAGCTGCAGGTCTATGTCGCGCCGGACTTCAAGGGCACGACGGGCGCGCCGCTCGGGCTCAATCCCTACAGCGTCGGCGGGGGCATGCTGACCATCACCGCCCAGCCGTCCGGCTGGCAGGCCCAGAACATGTGGGGCTACCAGTACACCTCGGGGATGCTGGATTCCCACTACACCCAGACCTACGGCTACTTCGAGATGCGGGCCGAGCTGCCTGAGGGCCAGGGGCTGTGGCCAGCGTTCTGGCTGCTGGGCGAGAACAACAACGAGATCGACGTCCTCGAGGGCCTGGGGTCGGACACCAACGTGCCGTACACGGCGATCCACTCGAACGCCGTTCCCGCCGCCGGCCTGCAGAACTACACCCCCGGCGACGGCTTCCACACCTACGGCGCGCTCTGGAGCTCGCAGGAGATCGTCTTCTACGTCGACGGGACCGAGATCTGGCGGACGGCCACTCCGGCCGACATGGACAAGCCCATGCACATGATCGTCAACCTGGCGGTCGGTGGGAACTGGCCGGGCTCGCCCGACGGGACGACGCCCTGGCCGGCCGAGCTGAAGGTCGACTACGTGAAGGCCTGGGCGCTGCCGGGAGCCGAGGCGCCCGCCCCGGCGCCGCCGCCTCCTTCGCCGCCGCCGGGCCATAACGGGGGCGCCGGCATGGCGCTGACGTCCGACGGCTTCGGGGCCGTGATGACCGGCGGCGCGGGCGCCGACACGCTGACCGCCGGCAACGGCGGCGAGCAGATGACCGGCGGCGGCGGCGGCGACGTGTTCGCCTTCCACCGGACGCCCTGGTCGCCGACCGAGATCCACGACTTCCAGGTCGGGGTCGACCGGCTGGACCTGAGCGGCCTTCTGAACGGCGCACCGGCCGCCGAGCGCGTCCTGCTGATGGACGACGGCATGGGCGGGACCAAGGTCTGCGTGGACCCGGACGGACCGGGCGGCGCCTGGCCCGACTATGTGGCGCACCTGCGCGGCGTCTCCACCGTCGGCCTGACCCCCGAGACCCTGACCGGGGGAACCGCGCACCCGCCTGGTCCTGGCCCTGGTCCAGGGCCAGGCCCCGGCGCCCCGCCGCCCGGCGGCGGACCGGCCGCGGGCATGGTGCTGACCTCCGGCTTCCCCGGCGACCGCCTCACCGGCGGTTCCGGCGCGGACACCCTGAACGCCAGCCGCGGTCACGACGTGCTGACGGGCGGCGACGGCGCCGACCGCTTCGCCTTCGCCGACCTGCCCTGGGCGCCGATCCAGGTGACGGACTTCCGGCACGGCGACGTCCTCGACCTGCGCGGCCTGTTCGAGGGGAGCGGCTACTGGGGCTCGGATCCGGTCGCCGACGGCCGCCTGCGGGTGATCGACGACGGCGCGGGCGGGAGCAAGGTGCTGTACGACGCAGACGGCTGGGGCTCGGGCGATCCCTGGGGCAGCTATTTCCTGCACCTGCCCGGCGTCTCCCCCTGGAGCCTGGGGGCCTCCGACTGGGTGATCCGCTAGGCTTGGAGGCGGTGCTGCGGCGGGAAAGCGCCCTTGCGGAATGCTTTGACCCACCGTCCTTGCTGGGGCCCGTGATGGGCGCGCCGGTCGGCCGTCGTAGCCCGCCGCAGCGGCTCTGAATCTAGTGCATGGGCGCGGCGAATCCAGGCCATGGGCGCTTGCGCCGGCAAGGTGCGGCGCCTATGGTCCGCGCCGCTTCGCGGCCCCGCGTGCGGGCCGGTAGCTCAGTGGTAGAGCATTCGACTTTTAATCGAATGGTCCTGGGTTCGAATCCCAGCCGGCCTACCACCCGCGAAGCCCTCACCGCCTGCCCGGCCTCCTCCGCCTTACCTGCGCCGCAAGTCGGGGTATGTTGATCCCATGCGCGCTGTCGTCCTGATCGCCGTTTCCGCCGCCTTCGCAACGTCGGCCGCCTCCGCCCAGGTGAAGACCTCGGACGAGGTCAAGCGCGAGAGCGTCGAAGGCGCCGCCACCGCGCCCCTGCGGGACCTGAACCTGCTGCGCACCAAGATCCCGCCGGTGCTGCTGCAGGCCATGGCCGACCCGTACGAGCGCCCGCCCAAGGGCTATCGCTGCCAACAGCTGATCGCCCTGGTCCGACCGCTGGACGAGGCGCTGGGCCCCGATATCGACCGCATCGCGGTGCAGGACCAGGATCCCTTCGATCGCAGCCGCGAGACCGCCCTGGGCGCGGCCGCCGACCTGGCGTCGGACGCCATCCCCTTCCGCGGCTGGGTGCGCAAGCTCTCGGGCGCCGAGCGGCACGACCGGCTGGTTCGGGACGCGATCTACGCCGGCGGGGTGCGCCGGGCCTATCTGAAGGGGCTGGGCGAGGCCAAGGGCTGCAACCCGCCCGCGACGCCCAGCCACGAGAAGGCCGGCACGCCGCCGCCCGATCCGGACCGGCGGTTTCAGCCGCGCTATCCGACGCGTCCCGAGGACCTCCCGCAGGGACGGCCCTAGCGGGGCTCAGCGCGCCTTCTGGCGGGCGGCGAAGTCGCGGCGGAAGGCCTCCATGCGCCTCTCGGCGATGGCCGCGCGCATCTCGCCCATCAGCGCCTGGAAGAAGGCCACGTTGTGCCAGGACAGCAGCACCTGGCCCAGGATCTCGCCGGCCTTCACCAGGTGGTGCAGATAGGCCTTCGAATAGTCGCGGCTGGCCGAGACGGGGATGGTGGGGTCGAGCGGCTCCTCGTCCTCGGCGAAGCGGGCGTTCTTCAGGTTCAGCGGCCCGTCCCAGGTCCACGCCTGGCCGTGGCGGCCCGAGCGGGTGGGCAGGACGCAGTCGAACATGTCCACCCCGCGGTAGACCGCCTCGACGATGTCGATCGGCTTGCCGACGCCCATCAGATAGCGCGGCCGCTCGGCCGGAAGCATGCCGGGCGCATAGTCCAGCACCTCGCACATGGCCTCGTGGCCCTCGCCCACCGCCAGGCCGCCGATGGCGTAGCCGTCGAAGCCGATCTCGCGCAGCCGCTCGGCCGACTCGGCGCGCAGCGCCTCGTCCGTGCCGCCCTGCTGGATGGCGAACAGCGCCTGGGCCTCGCGCGCGCCGAACGCGTCCTTGCACCGCTGTCCCCAGCGCGCGGACCGGCGCATGGCCTCGGCCGCCCGGTCACGCTCGGCCGGCAGGGCGACCAGCTCGTCCAGCTGCATGACGATGTCGGAGCCCAGCAGGTCGGCCTGGATTTCGATCGAGCGCTCGGGCGTCAGCACGTGCCGGCTGCCGTCCAGGTGGCTCTGGAAGGTGACGCTGTCCTCGGTGACCTTCGAGATCTGCGACAGCGACATGACCTGGAAGCCGCCGCTGTCCGTCAGGATCGGCTTCTCCCAGCGCATGAACCTGTGCAGGCCGCCCAGCCTGCGGACCCGCTCGGCCGTCGGGCGCAGCATGAGGTGATAGGTGTTGCCCAGCAGGATGTCGGCGCCCGTCGCGGCCACCTGCTCCACCGTCAGCGCCTTGACAGTCCCCGCCGTGCCCACCGGCATGAACGCCGGCGTCCGGATATCGCCGCGAGGCGTGGAGAGCACGCCGGTGCGCGCCTTGCCGTCCGTGGCGGCGATGGTGAACGGGAACGCGGCCATCAGGCTCTCCAGAGCAGCGAGCTGTCGCCGTAGGAATAGAAGCGGTAGCCGGTCTCGATGGCGTGGCGGTAGGCCGCCCGCATGGTGTCGGTCCCCGCGAAGGCGCAGACCAGCATGAACAGCGTC
>Ga0268287_100342_pt1 | contig 12758 bp, 16 predicted proteins | sample MetcocultureR3M_FD_191348 | JGI IMG/M metagenome (GOLD analysis project Ga0268287, IMG submission 191348) | Soil microbial communities from Anza Borrego Desert, Southern California, United States - Methanotrophic co-culture R3-M | ecosystem: Environmental > Terrestrial > Soil > Desert | place... | reverse complement strand
TCCTCCCAAAGACGAAGGGTGCCGCTTTTGGTTCGACCGAGGACATTTCCGCTCTGGTGATTGAACAGGCAACGGACGTCACCTTTGATTGTCTCGGAGAAGGCGCCCGGAGCAATCTGCTCAACAAAGAAGTCGGAAATACCAGTAGGCGAATTGAAGACGGCCGCGTAGCCGGTCAGCGTCTTCGCTCCGCTCTCATCGGCGCGCAGCTCAACCTGTTGCGCTATGCGCTTCTCAATGTCTGTCATGCGGCGTCCGCCCCATCTTCTTGATTATCATTGGCCGCCGGATTCGGATCCATTGGCTGTGAGCCGAGGGGCACTGTCGCCCCCTGCACGAGCAGATCGTCGCCGTTCTTCATCGATGGCCTATTCTCAAGCGCGCGAGCCTCATTCGGCGTCATCTGCGCTGTTTGAATAGCGCGGGCGATACCTTCTATGCGGCTCTTGAAGTCGCCCCTCATGAGGCCGTCCAGCGCGTGCTCGATGTAGCGACCGCCGTTGCCGCGCCCGAACATCTTGAGGTTCATCTCATCCTCGAGCGCCTTGGCCCACTGGCCGATCAAGTGCTTGACGAGATGCAAGTCCTGCTGCTCGGCGTTGGAGAACGTGGCCTTCGACAAATCCTGCAAGAACACCGGCGGCAATTGCCAGGCCCGCGCAATCTCTTCGATCTGGAACCGACGAGCCTCAATCATCTGACCTTTTGCCGGGTCGTAGCCAACCTGCGTCAGCTTATGGCCTGGCGGCATAGGGAAGACTGGCTTCTCGCTCTTCTTCGCCTCGTCGATCGCGCGGTGAATATCCGCCATCGCCCGCTTCATTGCGTCGGCGCCCTGCGGGAGCGGCCCTTCAAGCGCGAGCGGCGGGACACCACCGCCAGCAAAGAAATTGCTGCCGTAATCGTTCATGGCAATCGCAAGTTGGATTGCCTTCGCAGCCTTGGATATCGGGCCGTAGTGCTTCAGCCCGTCGGACTGCAACATGAACGGCACGTCAATGACATCAGCGGCCGGGTAAGTCTTGCCCTCGAACTCATAGGAGACGTTGAAGCCGGTACGCTTCACCGTCGTCTTCGACGGGTCCATCGCCCACAGAGCCTCAATGCCCTGCGGCGTCCGCTCGATCCAAGCAAGCCCTCGCCCGCCGGTGAAAACCTGCGTCCAGAAGTATTGCCAGAACTTGAATGAGTTCATGTCGCTGTTGGGAGCCGTGTTGACTACCGTTTCCAGCTTCCCGCCGACGCGCTTCGAACCATCCTTGCTCGTCCGGTACGCATGGCGCGGCAAAGCGGCAAGCGTCCTAGATAGGAAGGCGACGGCCGCGAACACGGCCGGCACGTTCAGCGCATTGTCGATTGTAACATTCGGCACGTTGCCGGACTGCACACCGAAAAACGCTAGGAAGTTCTCCGCGCTAACTGGCACGCTTTCCGTCTCCGGACTTGCGCGCGTTTCCGCCGATATTACAGAGTTTCGGCGGCCAAAGCCAAATTTCCAGTCCATTATGCCGCCTTTGTGATCGAAAATTCTGGGTCGTCCCAGGGTGAGGTTGCAGAAATAGCCGGCACGTACTCCTCGGCCGCAGAAAGAGCCATGACGAGAGAAATCATTCCGTCGATACGACCGCGGCTACCCGCTTTCGTGAGTTTCCGGTTTCCCGCGTCGTCTTTTTTGACGACAGCGTTGCCCGCGCACATTGTGAGAACCGGGTGGTTGCCGTGGCGAACTTTTCCGTTGAGGAGAAGCGACTCTGTCGTCCGGAGAGCAGGCGACATCGATACGAAGCCCTGGCCGAATTCCACGAACCTCACGTCGATCTCCTCATCCGTGAAGCCCGCCCTCAAAAGGCATGGCCGAAGGTGGCGAAAGTTGTAACGATCGAACGCTAGCTTCTGGATGTTGAAGTCGTCGCAGACGTCGCGAATATGTCGCGCGATGTAGTCGTACTCAATGCTCTTCGCGCCGGGTATCGCTTCAATGAAGCCATCCTCGGCCCAGACATCATATCCGACGCGATCCAATCTTGATTTCGTTGCGAGCCCTTCGCCTGGCAGCCAGAAGTGCGGCCGCACATCCCAGAAATCATCTTCGGGAGCGACCAGCACAAGACTGGTCAAGTCGTTGCATTCGCTGAGATCAAGGCCTCCAAACACCGGTCGCTGCGCAAAGTCCCTGTTAGGCTGCGCAGCGTTCTCCATCCACACTTTGCGTGAGACGAATGGATTGCTGGTCTCAACGCGCCGGTTGAGTACGAGGTTCTCGAACTCGGCAGCGCGGGATGGCATATTCCGCGCGTCCTCCAACATCGCCAGGACTTCTTCCTGGTTCATGAAGATGTCGAAGGCAGGATTGGCGGCTCGAACGGCCTCAACAGTAAATGGGTCGAGTTCTGGCGCCGCTGTCTGGAACCGCAGGACGGTGCGCGGGTCGCGGCCTTTCTTGGCATCGTCAATCAATACAGAAAGCAAATCGGCATCTGTCGGCGCCTGCGTGCTGATAACGATTGAAAGAGGCTCCCCCTGCGCGGCTGTTGCCGTCTCAAGGGCGTCATACAAAGGCGATCGCGGCCCTTTGACCTGACCCAGTTCGTCGTGGATCGTCAGGACCGGCGAAAGGCCATACGCGGTTGCCGCGTCAGCCGACAGTGCCCGATAAACGGTTCCCAGCTCCCGGCAAATGATGCGCTTGCCGCTATCCTTGGGCTCCGCATAGGCCGACAAGACCGGCGACATCCTTATCATCTTTGCGGCCAACTCAAAGAGAATGGCCGCCTGGTCGCGAGACTGGGCCGCGCTGTAAAGCTGTCCATTCGGCTTCGCCTCTGGGCCGCAAAGATGCAGCAAGAGGATCATTGCGCTTTCGGTGGTTTTCGCATTCTTGCGGCCACGGGAAATGATGGCGCGGCGCGTCCCGTAAGGGTTATCGTAGATCGCCCGCAGATCGTCCTTCATGAACTCAGCTAGCTTGATAGGCTGCCCGACGAACCGGCCTTCGGGGATGCGAATGTGCTTCTCGAGCCAACGGATGTTCCGCTCGGCCCGGCTAGTCATCTTCGCCATCATCTTCCCACGGTGCAGAGATTTGTTTCGGCTTCTTGGCCGATTCCGCTCGAACGGTTGCCTGCTGTGTGATCCTCATCCGGGTCGCCAGCGACGAGATTGCCCGACCCTCCCGCTCCTGCATCTTCAAGAGCTTGTCGTAAGCATCCAGGTCGAGCGTCTTCGCTCGTTCTGCCTTGGCGATCCATTGAGCGATACGCCTAGCCGCGACAACATGCCGGCAGTATTGGGTGAGCATCCCGTGAGTTTCACGGGGAAACCAGTCCGCCGGCAGGCGGTCGACGACCGCTCGCCATTCAACGGCCTGCTCAATCGTCAATTCTTCTGGCGGCTGCGGCCGATGGATGACCTCAACATTGGAGGCAATCACGATTTCGGTGCTCGCCGCCGACTTTCGTCCGCGCGCCGCCATTTTTGGTCACTCCGAAAACTTTTTTCTACAGCTTTAGGCTCAGTTCTTCCCGACGCCGGTACCCGGCCGGATCGCGCCAGATCGGGACTCTCCCCCTCCCGTCACCGACCCTCGCGCCATTCGGGCCATCCCGACGAGTCGAGGCGGGTGTCGATGCCGCCGCGCTCGAGGCGCTGCTTCGTGCCATCGTGGTGGGGTCGGCATAGGGATTGGAGGTTCGACGGGTCGTGGAATAGATCCAACTGGCCACGATGGGCCTTGACGTGGTCCACTACCTCGGCAGCCGTGATGTCTTCCGCTTCCAAGCAGAACTCACACAGGGGCTGAAGGCTCAACTGATAGTGCCGCAGCCGCTTCCAGGCGGCAGTCTGATAGAGGTGGTGATATTCGCTTCGAGCCATCCATCACCAGAAATGAAAGGCGCACTTTGAATTGGGTGACCTACGCCAAATGGGCGAATGGACCAGTGGAACGTACAGGTGCACATTTCTCGCTCAACCAAACGTAGAGCGGGAAAGAACATGCGCCTGACAATCGTGCCACACCAAACGGAGATCAACGTCGGATCGATTTCCCACGTTCGCCACATCGTTAAGCGGCTAGAACTACCCGAGGAATTCGGCGCCGAGACGCGAATTCAAGTCGGCGGAAAACACTATTACTGCACGGAGAGGCCGACGGTCGTGGCCGATCTGATCGATGAGGCGAGACATGCCGACGGCAGGCAAGCCCTCTCCCGGCTAACGCTGCCCGGCGGCCAGCCTGTCTGGTTTGCCGGCGAAATGGCAGAGGGGCCAGTGCGACTAACATCGGGTGAGATCGGTGACGGTATTCATTCAGCCTTCAGAATTGGTGACCTCCTGACGAGAGTTCGCGACATGCCAGACGAAGTTGCTGAGGTAATCAAGGCAGCCAAGGGCAAGGCGAAGAAGCCAGCGGAATTTGTCGGCCTGAGCAGACAGATCGCGCGGAAGTCTACTAAGGCTGCTTGATCGCTTTCAAAGGAGAAAGCGGCTGGCTCAACCTTCACAGGGAGCCAGCCGCGTATTGCCTGTCGCCTCGAGGAGAGCGGCGCCAGGCAAAGAGTATAGGAACTTTTTCATCTTGATCGCGGTTAGCCATACGCAACATAGGAGGTATGGCATGGCCAACGCAGATCGAAAAAAGATGGGGACCGGAGCACAGGGAAAGCGAGATGGATCGGGCGCTATGACAGAGCTAGATCCCAACATCCTGCCGGAGAACATGGTACTCTCGAACCGCGATAAAGCCCAACACACAAGGGAACGCGGGCTAGACAGCAAGGCAGTCCAAACCGAACAGTTGCACGATCACACCGCCAATCACGACCCTGCCTGATCGGTGACGGGAGCAGGATAACTGCTCACCGCCACCAGCGCTGTCGCGGGTCGCAATCGCGCCGGCGCCTTAGACTTGAATCGGGAAAGTAGCCCTAAGATAGGATCAGATTCCTCGTATTCAAGATATCTCTAATGGAATTGAGGCTGTCCCGGCATCTTCCGCGAGGTGAACCGTCCGCGAGAATTCGGCGCCTCAAATGAGGAGAGGCCGCTCGATGGCGGCCTCTGAAACTGTGCTTCTATTGTCACCGGTTGAGACCGTTTTTTGCTGTACAGCACCTATGCCGCACGCTTGGGCTTCATTGCATCTAGTTCGTCCATCACGACACCTAATCCGAGCATTAGGATAGCGCCGCCGATTGACATCGCCGCCCGTTCATTGGTGGCGAAGCAATTCCAGCCCACTTGCTCGAGCTTTTTCCCCTCCAGCACCAGTCGCTCGAACGGGACGAGCAGCGGACCAAGCGCGGCTCGGATCCTGGCGAGCTTCGGCTCGGCATCGATCCTACTTAGCAGAGCAGCATCGCCATTCCATGCTTTCGGAACATCTGCAGGCGCCTTCTTGACCTGCAACGGATCAGCCGTGGATTTGCCTGCATGCTCCCGGCCCGTGAATTCGATCCCGCGAAGTCGGCGCTCACCTTTGTACTTCAACTCCCCGGTTGCCGGATCCAGCCACGTCGCCTGATCGACCTGCAACATGTCGGCCGGCGTGTGTCCCTCACCCGTCAGCATAGCGCCGCTGTTTGCCTCTCGGTCAAGCTTAATGTACGCCAGAAGGGGCTCTAGCATATCTTTGCGCTGACCAGCCAAGAGCCACTTGATGGCCGGTGTTGTATTGTCGTTGGCGGCCTTGCCGTCCCAATCTGCACCACGCGCCGCACGCTTGCCGATCCTCGCCGCCTCAATCTTCATTGCCTTCGCCTCCTCCTTGCGTCTCTCTGCAACGACCGCGCGTCCATCGCGGATCATTTGGCCAATCATTAGCGGCTGGCCCGTTGTTGCACTTCTCACGACGTTGTCGTTTGCTGCCTTCACGCTTTGCTCCATTTCGGTTTGGGGTCTGGCAGTCCTCGGATCTCCTCGCTGGCCGACGTAGGGCAGCCAGGCGGCCACTCCACCAACGACGCCGCGCGTTCTCTCATTCCAGCGGCGGCTCGCCGGCGTTCTTCCTCGGCGACGCTGATGGTGACGGAGCGCAGCAAGATGTGATCTCGCTCCGCTTTCGCCGCGGCGAGCTCGGCCTCCATGCGCTTTAAGGTTTCCTGTAGCTGGCCAATTACAATGTGCGCCTCCGCCAAGTGCCTGCGATAGTGGTCAGCATGCTGCCGCGGATCACGCGGCTTGGTGCTGTCAGCCGCTAACGTGAGCATGGACTGCTTGCTCTTCGCGGCGTCTTCGCGCGCAGATTCCTCCGCAGACTTGATCCTACGGCTCATAGAGTTCGAACCGAAAGGTGGTTGAACTTGATGTGCGCATGAAATTTTCCTCCTAATTGGAAGGGTTAAGGGCATGCGGATGATGTGACGGCTGCAACTGCAGATATAGGATTGGAGGGGGAAAAAGTTCAGGCGGCTTTCGCAAAAATTGTAAGGCGAAATAGGTACTTGCCGCCCGCACCTACTGCTCTAACTTGGCTGGTCCGAAAGGGAGACAAGCAATGGCGAAAGTTTGGGACGAGCCGGTCATCGTGGGCGATCATTTAATTTTCACGCTGTCCCGTCTACTACTCAGGCGAGTGCCAATTCGGGTTCGGTGGCATTATCCACATCTGCCTCATTGTCATTCGCAGCCCTCATACCTGCTGGCCCGGAACCCTCGGCGGTCCACCACGTTGAAGGACCGACCCAGACAAGGACGCTTCCGATGCAACGCAATCTCCTCTCAGATGTCGACCGTCTCGGCCGAGAACTCACTGACCTTCGCCTTCAACTAATCCGTCAGGCCGGCGATGCGGCCGACGACGCTGCCAATTACATCGCACCGCGAGCGCGCAAGTTCGCAGCGCAGTTCCAGCGGGAGGGATTGAACTTGGGCAGGGCTGCTGGTCGCAATCCCTCCGCCGCAACCGGGGCTCTAATTGGTGCGCTTGTCCTCGGCACAGTCGTTGGATTTCTTTTGGCTGGAGCTTCCAAGGAGGAAAAGGAGTGAATTAGTTCGCTTCCGTACGAACTCTCGCCTTTCATTTAGACTCCCCTAAATTACTTCGGATAAAAGGGAGGAGCCGAGATGACAGCAAAATGGTCGAAACCTGTGACTGTGAACTCGCCGTGGCTGGGCAAAATAACCGTTAGCGAGCCATTCCATGCTCTCACTTTGCTGATGGACACGTGGCCCGCGATGTCAGGCCCCCATTTCCTCAGAGCAAGAATTGCCTGCAGCGCTGCGCTACAGGGGCGGGCTGATGTTGAGGACGCAAGGAAACTGTTTGAGCGCGCTTCTACGGAAGCCGAGGCATATGTAAAAGCAACACGGGCTGGCGCGACCGCTCGCCATGGCACCGGAGCGCTGTTGCAGTAGCGGCGGTGTAGACCGGCGAGAAGTTCGAGCTTGCGCTAGGAACCGACGCAGTTGAGCTGAAGTGGCCGCAACTGTCCCTTGCGTACGCGCGGCATTGGAAGACCCAAAAGATAGAAAAGAAGTAGATTCCTATCGTGTTGCCGTGCGCGCAAGGGCCACTTGGTGACAGTCGGGCTTTCATCCAGATGCGATCAATTCTCGCACCCGATCCCGTCGCGCCTTCTCTCTTTCCGCGCGATGTTCGAACTCATCGTAAACGGCTGGATTGACCACATAGGTCACCGAATCCCTTCGGGCAGACGGCACCGGCTCCAGCCAAGACATCGCATCGAGCTTTCGAAGAACCTCCTCTGCCTGCTCACCATCCAATTCCCGCATCACACGATCGCCTCGTCTGACGTCACGCACCGTTACCTTGTCGGGTCGATGAGCAAGGATCCAGCCCGCGGTCGCCAGCAGTGCATCATGTCGATCGGAAAGGCCGAGAACGTTTTGATAAAAAGCCAAGGCATGCGGGAACAGGAACTCATGAAGGAACTCCGCAGCCCTTCGTGCCGTCTCGTGTGGGACAACGGAGACTGGCCTCGGTGACGTGCTCTCGATGCAGTGGAAAACGATACATAGCCGCGCGAACAGCCCGTCATACTTCCCGATGTGCGCTGCCAACTTCTTGTTGAGGATCTCCCACGACGCTTGCATCTCGTGATGCCGTTCCGACAGCTCTTGGCGCAGTTCCTGGCCAGCGCCGTCGAATTTGAGCGGCACCTCCTGCATGCCGCCTTGCTTAGGTCGCTGCAGATCATGAAGTCGCCTGATCAGCCCGCCATATTCGCCTACGGCCGACGACGGCGGCACATCCAGGCCAACAGAAGAAGGACCGAGGCATACCGGGAACAACCTCTGCAGAAGGCCGTCATCCGCCGCGTCAGCGGCTATCCGACGGATAGGCTCGGGCTGAATGCCGCCCAGCATCGAAACCGACAAGTTGTCAATTGCGACGACACCACGGCCAACGCGGTTCACGCTGTAGCCTCCCCCATTGAAAGCTTGAAGCCAGAAACTCCTGTCAGCCGCGGCGCCTTTGCCGGAGCCGTACTTCTCCATACTCCCGAACCATCCGGACAGTTCGTCCCGGATCAGCAGCACACCATTATGGCTGTCGCGGAGAACCTCCTGAGCCGCCTCGACGGTCACGTCTTCGATGCGGACACGCACCTGCCGCGGTGGTGACTTCTCTGCCTTACCGGCCTTGTCTAGCGCGTCGTACCTGCGCTTCTCATCGAGGTAACGGCGAACCAGGTCATCATCGATCGAGCGGAGCGGCCTGGTTGCCGCAGTGATGATGGGCGACTTTTTGGCGCTAGGATTACCTATCAATGCGACCCACAGTCGAGCCGATTCCTCCCAGTCGTCATGTCGCTTCACCTTCAGCGTGATCGAATCGGGAATAGCTGCGGCACAAACGGCGAGAGCGGCCACCGCCAACCCGCCAGCGTCGACACCCATGATTTCAGACTGGGATAGTGTGAATTCCTCAATAGCCGTTGGCAAGAGCCCCAATGGCAGTGAAGGGTGCTTCCGCTGCTCCCAAGGATCAACCGGCCGGACAAGCTCTGATGCCGGCACATTATCATTGGCTGCCACAGGTACTGATTTTGCGCGATTTCTGGCGACGAACTCAGCGGACAGTTCAACGCTTGCTGCCCGCTCTCCCGCGTGATGGTCACCGAACTTGGCCCACATTCGTTCGAAATCAACGATCGGATCCCTGTTCGCATACCTCGCGAACCAGTCACCCGTGGCTGATAAGAATGCGGCGCAGGCCTGTTCCGCGGTCAAGCCGTCGAACGCCAGTTGCTCGACAACCTTCGAAGCCCACGCAGAACGGTCGCCGACGTCGTTCGCAGCAAGTAGTTCGGCTGCTGTTGCAGAGATGGGGACATCATCCCGCGAAGGGATTTCTCCGAGTGGCCGCAACTGTCCGCAAACAGGTGCGGATCCGATCCACGGCTCGAGGGCGCGCTCGACATCTTCGGCACAGATGAGGCTGCCATCCCAAGCCTGGGCCACCGTAACCGCGACAGGACCGGGAGCGCGTCCGCGTGCAAGCTTCTTGGCATTTGGCCAGTTCAAGGTTCCTGGAATACGCCACACGTGCGCAATGTCGGCGGTCCCATGATCGGACCCTGTTGCACGCTTCAACGCTGCGGCTAGTGGCTTGACCTCCGATGGCGATAGCGGCGTGTCGAAAAGAACGAAAGGTTGGAAATTCCCTGGCGATGTCTCCAAGCAGAGACTTGCATCCACAGGCATCTCGCCCGCCCGCCCAGTATCTGCGTCGAGGTCGACAACCAGGCCAAGTACGGCGACGATGTCGGCCTCTTTCCCGCGAGAGCCCCGCCGCAGGCCTTTCCGCATCACTTGCAATCCCGTAAAGGTGTTAGCATTCGGCGTATGGGCATGGGCCATGATCGAATCGACCATTCCATCGGCGTCGCCGACGGCGTGATGCGTGACGGTACCAGGAACATCATTGTCGCCAGTTGGATCGACGAAATACGTCGATGTCACCAGAACGCCATCAATGCCGGCCGCGAGTTGGTGCAGCATCTCCACGTGAGAGCGAATGATGGCCTCGTTGAAAGAGACAACGGGGGCGTCAAATTTGGGTACGGGTGCCATCGGCGGTAACGCGCTCCATAAATTGTACTGTTGCTAGTTTGGTTATGGCTGCAGAGGTTGCCGGCGAAAATGTCACCGATCGGCGACCGCCGAGAGCTGTCGGCGCATAGGTCAGCATCCGACCGTCCGGGGCGCGCAAAAGGCGCATCCCGCAGATTCTGACATCATCTGTGATTTGAGCGTCGAAGGTCGCGAGCTGGGCCATCGCCCCGCTACCCGGTGTGACGGCCGGTTTCAAATCCAATATCTTCACTTACCGGCCTCGCGCGCGATCTTCTCGCGCATCGCAGTTATTGCGAAGTCGATGATATCAGCGTCTCGGGAGAAGAGGTCGGCCACGTGTCGCGATGCGTGCTGTGGCGCTGGCTCATCGCCCCACCATTCCACGAGGCCCATTCGACGGCGCCTCCCCTCGTCCTGCCGCGCCTCGACGTGCAGGACCATGGAGTGCTCCACCGGCCAGACCTGTGCTGGTACGCCGTTTTCGTATTCGATTCGAATCCCTGCTCCACGGATCGGAGATGGCTTTGTGCTCTTTTGTTTCATTGATGTTCCTCCTCTTTCCGCGCAGCGATTGCCAGGCGCTGCCACTCTGCGAACAACCGATCGCCATGGCCGTTCTCTGGAAGGCGCGTCTGCCATTCTTCGTCGGCTGCTAAATTGAACCGAGTTCGCATCGCCGCCTCAAATTCGGCGAGCTTCGACTTGGCGTGTGTGGGCATGAATTCTCCTCTCGCCGGCGCGGCGGCCGGTCGGCAAAGATGTTAATGGTGCTGGTGGGGGTTAAGCGGATCGGGCGGCGATACGCTGATCGAGCCAGGATTCAACTTCGTCACGTACGAAGGCTATCCTTCGCTCGCAAAGCTGCACGTGCTTGGGAAAAGCATCGCGAGCGCGAAGTTTATTGATCATTGCGCGGCTCAATGAGGTGACTTCACATACCTCTTCCATGGCGATCAGCCGCGGACGGTTATCATTTGCGGAAAGCATGCGTCTCCCTTTCTCGGCGCCGTCCAGAATCCGAGCGCCGCTTGTTGTCGAAATAGGTGAGACCGGACACCATGCCGGGTTTGGGTTTAGGGGCGCTTGGCAGCGCCGCGTCTTTCGGTGACGCTCCGGCGGGGGTGCCGCGGCTACGAACCTATCGAAGGGTTCTACATGTGACATCGATGTCGTCTATCACGCTCTGGAACGTAGACAGTTTTTACATTTTTTCAAAGCAGTTTTGTTGGCGCCGGAGCAAATTTTGTACTTGACGCATTTGTAAAAAATCTAGGTTTTGCTTGTGCTGCTAAGACAAAATGCCTCCCAGTCGTCCATCAGCTTACGCCGTTTCGCTAGCGCGTCCCCTCGCCTGTATGCGCGCTCGACGGCATCACCCACTGCGTGGGCAAGAGCCGCCTCTGCCACCTCGCGTTGGTGATGGGTTTCCTCAGCGGCCCAGTCGCGGAACGCCGAACGAAACCCATGAACGGTGAATTCCGACGCACCGGTGTCGTCCAATACATTCGCCAACGCTGCATCGGATAGCGGCCGCTTCAGCTTCTGCCCAGGAAAAACCAAATCGTTGACGGCAATCTTCCGCATCTCTTTGACAATCTCGACGGCGCGACCGCAGAGAGGAACACGGTGCTCGCGAGGCTCCTTCATCCGCTTGGCAGGGACCGTCCAGATTGCCTTGTCCAGATCAAATTCGGAAATGGGTGCGCCGCGCGTTTCCCCGCTCCGTGCGGCAGTAAGTATGGTGAATTCAAGAGCCCGAGCCGCCACTCCAGTCTTAGCTTGCAAACGCTTCATGAACGCCGGCATTTCGCTGTATGGCATCGCCGCATGATGACCACGAACCAGTTTTTTTGGTGTCGGCAGTATCTGGTCGAGATGCCCCCGCCATTCCGCCGGATTGCCCCCGATACGAAGACCACGTGCTCTAGCGTGATCCAGGACAAGTTTAATGCGTTCGCGAGTTTTTGTCGCGGTTTCAGGCATCGCGTCCCAGAGAGGCGTCAGTGCCCGCACCACAGCGTCGGTATCTACGTCTGCGATTGCAATCTTCCTAAGGCCTTTTGCATAGGTCGATGCGAACCGCTGCCAGGCCGGTTTTGTTTGCTTGCCGCGCCACTTCGGCGACATCGTCTCGATGTACTCATCCGCAAGCTCACCGAACGTCATAGGCTTTGCTTTTTTCTTCCGTTCCTCCATCTCTGTGAACGGATCTCCACCACGCCCGAGTATGGTTCGGATCTCTTCAGCCTTAACGCGAGCGGCGGACAGCGAAACCTGACCGGTGCCAGTACCGTAGTTACCGAGTCCCATCTCCCGTCGGCGACCGTGTCTCACGTAGATGAAAACCCAAGACCTGCTTCCACTCTTAGAAGTGTGGAGCCATAAGCCATCGCCATCGCGCAGTTTTGGTTTCGTTGCGGCCTTGATCTCCGCAACTGTCAGCAGGTTTCTGGCCATTCCGTTCCTAATCTCACTCCTAATATTGTGCGTGCGCTATAGGTATCGTTGATGGACGTCCGTACCATAAGAATTACTGGAAATTAGGATTATTCAGGCCCGCGGTGTCAATAATATTCATTTATATCAATCTGTTAAATCCGGCCCGGGGAGCCAGTTTCTGAACAAAAGCGCGCCAATGGCGCGCTTTTGTCGTTTTCGGCCCACCTTATCCACGGTGGCTCAGGCTTTCGGCATGCCCTCGGGTCGCATCTGTTTTTTGA
>Ga0268287_100341_pt1 | contig 12807 bp, 13 predicted proteins | sample MetcocultureR3M_FD_191348 | JGI IMG/M metagenome (GOLD analysis project Ga0268287, IMG submission 191348) | Soil microbial communities from Anza Borrego Desert, Southern California, United States - Methanotrophic co-culture R3-M | ecosystem: Environmental > Terrestrial > Soil > Desert | place... | reverse complement strand
CTGTTCGAGGGCGGGAACCTCCGCGACTTCCTGGCCAAGCAGGACCTGCTGCCCGAGGCCTAGCGCGCCTCCATCCGCTCCAGCAGCCGCTCCAGCGTGGCGAGCTCGTCGGCCTCGCCGGGCGGCTTGTCCCAGCGGATGCGGCTGATCCGCGGGAAGCGCATGGCCACGCCCGACTTGTGCCGGGACGAGCGCTGCAGACCTTCGAACGCCACCTCGAAGACGAGGCCGGCGTGCGGCTCGGCGCGCACGGCGCGGACGGGCCCGAACCGCTCGACGGTGTGGTCGCGGACGAACTTGTCGATCTGCTTCAGCTCCTCGTCCGTGAAGCCGAAATAGGCCTTGCCGACCGGCGTGAGCACCCGCTTGCCCAGGGGATCGTCGCACCAGACCCCGAAGGTGTAGTCGGAGTAGAAGCTCGACCGCTTGCCGTGGCCCCGCTGGGCGTACATCAGCACCGCGTCCACCAGGAACGGGTCGCGCTTCCACTTGAACCAGGGCCCCTTCGGCCGGCCGGCCTCGTAGATCGAGTCCCACCGCTTCAGCATCACGCCCTCGGCGATCTGCGCATCTCCGGCGGGCGGGCTGGCCCGCAGCTGCGTCAGGTCGGCCCAGGTGTCGAACGGCTGCATGGGCGACAGATCGATCCGCGGACTCGCCTCGCGGGCCACGAAGGCCTCCAGCCGCCGGCGGCGCTCGGCGAACGGCAGCGGCCGCAGATCCTCCTCGCCCTCCTGCAGCAGGTCGTAGGCGCGGATGCCGGCGGGATAGGCCGCCAGCAGCTTCGAATCCACGGCCTTGCGGTTCAGCCGCTGCTGCAGGTCGGCGAAACTGGCCACCCGTCCGTCGCGGACCACCAGCAGTTCGCCGTCCAGCACCCCTTCCCGCTCCAGGGCGCCCAGGATGTCGGGGAAGGTGCGCGAGATGTCGTCGCCGGTGCGCGTGTAGAGACGCCGCACGCCGCCCTCGTGCACCGCCTGCACCCGGATGCCGTCCCACTTCCACTCGGCGGCGTAGTCGGCGGGGTCGAGCCGGGCGAAGTCCACGGCCTCGTCGATCGCCTGGGCCAGCATCACGGGCCGGAAGCGGCCGGGATTCTCGGACGAGGGCTTCTCGCTGCGCCCCTCCAGCCAGGCGAACAGATCCTCGTAGGGCGGGTGCAGCGCGTGCCACAGCTCCTCGATCTCTGCGGGATCGACCCCGCCCATCTCGGCGGCGGCGCGCTTGGCCAGGCGGGCGGTCAGGCCCACCCGCAGCTCGCGCGTCATCAGCTTCAGCAGCGCCCAGCGCTCGCGCGGGTCGGGCAGGGCGTCGAGCCAGCCCTCGATCAGGCCCTGGACCTCGGCCCGGGAGGCGTCGCGCAGCCCCTCAACGACCTCGGCGAGATCGGGCTCACGGTTGGCCCCGGGGCGTCTCGGCCAGCACAGCGACACCGCCTCGGCCAAGTCGCCGACATAGTCGTAGGACCACCAGAAGAGCTGGGGGTCCATCCGCGCCTCGATGGCCTTGCGGATGAAGGTGGGCTTGGCCGCATCGAACGTCAGGTCGCCGGTCAGGGCGGCCAGGGCCCAGCCCCGGTGCGGATCCGGCGTCTCGCGCAGGTAGTCGCGCACGAGCGTCAGCTTCGCGTTGCGCGAAGGCGTCAGCGACAGACGGTCCAGCAGCTCGGCGAACGCCCGCATGGTTCAATAGCTAGGCTCGCCGGGGGCCGCCGCCAAATCAGACGTCCCGGCCGTCGTCGCCCTCGCCGATCATGCCGCCGGGCGCGTCGGACCCGATGTCGCCTTCGCCGGCCATGCCGGGATCGCGGCTGTCCTCCGGGCCGATGTGGCGGACCTCGCCGCCGCCCGTCTTGGGCGGCACGCCTTCACCGTGCGGGCGCCCGAGCGGGCCGCCCTCGCCGCCGGCGCTTCCGGGGTCTTGGGATTCGGACATGGTGGGCTCCTTCCGCCGGAGCCAACGGCGAGACCGACCGCTCGTTCCCGTTCCCGCCCTTTCCCGCTGAGGGAGGGTCAGTCGTCGTCGTCCTCGTAGCCGATCAGGGCCAGGGCGCGGGCGGGGACGCCGTGCAGCGTGGCCCAGCGGGCCAGGGCCTCCTCGCGGCCGTGGGTGATCCAGAGTTCGCCCGGGCGCAGCTCGTCCACCGTGGCGGTCAGCTCGTCCCAGTCGGCGTGGTCCGAGATCACCAGCGGCAGCTCGACCCCGCGCTGGCGGGCCCGCGCGCGGATCTGCATCCAGCCCGAGGCGAAGGCGGCCACCGGCTCGGGAAACCGCCGGCTCCAGCGGTCCTGCAAAGCCGACGGCGGCGCGACGATGATCGCGCCGGCGAAGTCGGCCTTGCGCGCCGTGGTGGCGGGCGCCAGCGGGCCCAGGTCTATGCCGTGCGTCTCGTAGAGGGCGTTCAGCCGCTCCAGGGCGCCGTGGACATAGATGGTCTTCTCCCAGCCCGCCTCGCGCAGCAGCCGGATGATCCGCTGGGCCTTGCCGAGGGCGTAGGCGCCGATGATGTGGCTGCGCTCGGGGAACTGGGCGACCGAGCGCAGCAGCCGGGCGATCTCCTCCCGGTCGTCGGGATGGCGGAAGACCGGCAGGCCGAAGGTCGCCTCCGAGATGAAGACGTCACAGGGGACCGGCTCGAACGGCGGGCAGGTCGGGTCGCGCCGGCGCTTGTAGTCGCCCGAGACCACCATCGTCAGGCCCTTCCGGCGCACCACCGCCTGGGCGGAACCCAGCACATGGCCCGCCGGGACCAGCGTCACCTCCACCTCGTCCCGCGCCACGACCTCGCCATACGCCGCGGCCTGCCGCGCCTCGGCGAATCCCTGTCCATAGCGCTCGGCCATGATGTCGAGGGTCTCGGCGGTGGCGAGCACGGCGCCGTGGCCGGCCCGGGCATGGTCGGAGTGGCCGTGGGTGATGACGGCCCGGGCCACCGGCCGCACGGGGTCGATGTAGAAGTCGCCGGGGGCGCAGTAGAGGCCCTCGGGCTTGGGACAGAGCAGGTCCTGGGGCCGGATCATCGCCTTTACAATGTAGGAGCAGCCGACAGGCTCCGCATTGACGGACCCTCGGGCAAGGACCTAGGCGAGGCGCATGAGCTTCAACATCCCCGGCGACATCGCCGAACACATGTCCCGCGTGGTGCCGCACGCCAAGGCCCTGGGGCTTGAGGTGGTGTCACAGGGCGAGGCCCGGGGCGTGATGCGCGCCCCGTTCCGCGATGAGCTGGTTGGCGACCCCGACACCGGCGTGATCGCCAGCGGCGTGGTGACCGCCCTGCTGGACCACGTCTGCGGCCTCGCGGTTCACGCCGCCAAGTCCGACGCCTTCCCGACGGCCACGCTGGACCTGCGGATCGACTACATGCGCCCCGCCGCGCCCGGCGCCGGCCTCACCGCCGAGGCGCACTGCTACAAGATCACCCGCTCGATCGCCTTCGTCCGCGCCGAGGCCTGGGACGTCGACCGCGCGGACCTCGTGGCCACCGCCCAGGCCGCGTTCATCCTGCAGGGAGGCGCGTGAGCCGATGAGCGAGACCTCGTCTGGCCAGCTGCTGCAGGACTTCCTGCTCCGGTCCCCCTACGTGCAGTTCCTCGGCATGCAGGCCGAGCTGGACGGCAGTGAGGTGAAGACCCTGCTGCCGTTCGCCGAGCACCTGATCGGCAATCCTTTCCTGCCGGCCCTGCACGGGGGCGTGATCGGCGCCTTCATGGAGATGACGGCCCTCGCCCAGCTCGCCGTGGCCGAGCCCTCGCGCAAGCGGCCCAAGACCATCGACGTGACCATCGAGTACCTGCGCCCCGGCCGGGCCCAGCCGCTGTACGGCCGCGCCGCCTTGCGCAAGGTCGGCCGCCGGATCGCCAACGTCCACGTCGAGGCCTGGCAGGAGACCCCGGAGAAGCCGGTCGCGGCTCTGCGCGGACACTTCCTGCTGCGCGACGCCTGAGCCGCCCTAGCCGGGCTCGACCGCCGCCCGCTCCCGCCGGATCTCGGCGAGCGCCGCCTCGGCCTTGGCCACGCCGGCCTGGTCGCCCCTGGCCTTCGCCTGCAGCAGCTCGCCCGTCGCCTCCATCTCGCGCACCGGCAGCAGGTGAGAGGCGTCGGCCCGCTTGAACGGCAGGGTCTGGATGCGGGCCAGGATCGCCCGCTGCCGGGCCGCCTCGGGCGTCGAGCCCACGCCGTAGCTGAACATGAACGCCTCGATCTTCCGGCGCAGGGCGGGATCGAGGTCCTTCCGGATGATCAGCGGGTCCTCGGGAATGCGCGGCGAGCGCCAGACGATTTCGACCGCGCCCAGCGTCCGCCGGGCGAGCGGGGTGTCCAGCATCTCCATCCGCTCCATCGAGGCCGTGTTGTTGGTGGCCGCGTCCAGGGTGCCCGAGCCCACGGCGAAGAGGTTCGCCTCGTGGTTCGCCGAGCGCACGGTCTTGAAGCAGGTCGCCGGATCGATCCCGCGCGGGGCGAACAGATAGGTCATCGGGGCGAGCGTGCCCGAGGTCGACTTGGTGTCGCCCATGCCGAAGTTGAGGCTGCGGTCGCAGGCCAGCAGCTTCTCCAGGGTCAGCCCCGAACCCCTGCGGACGATGACAACCGCCTCGTAGCCGTCGGGGCCGGTCGGATTCACCGACCGCGCGAAGACCTCGCCGTTCGCCCGGCGCACCGCCTCCAGACCCGACTGGTTGGTGAACCAGCCCACGTCGGTCTGCTTGAAGCGCATCGCCTCGATCAGGCCGGTGTAGTTGTTGCCGTAGTAGGCCTTCACCGGCATCCCGAGCGCCTTGGACATGTCGGCCAGGAACGGCTCCCAGTCGCGCTGGGCGCTCTGCTGGCTCTCGGCGGACAGGATCGAGAAGGCGAGTTCGGTCTTCGGCGCCCCGCCCTCGCCGGCCGGCTGCTGGGAGCAGGCGGCCAGGATCAGCGCGGCGGCGAGCACGGCAAGGCGTCGGAACATGCAAGGTCTCCCCCGGCGGGCGATTAGCCCGGCAATGTGTCGGTTCGGCGAAACCCCTTGAGCCCGCGGCGCTGGGGGGCTAGGCCGCCCGCCATGCTGCAAGGTCTCTCCCATCAGGCGCGCGACGCCAAGAGCTGGCCGTTCGAACAGGCCCGCATCCTGCTCGACCGGATCCTGCGCCTGCGCCTCACCGACGCCGAGCGTGACCTGGCCTCGACGCTGTTCGCCCAGGGCAAATTCCTCGAGGCCGTGGCGACCCTGCCGGCGCTGGCCAGGCCCGTGGTCTTCCAGTGCGGCTTCGGCGCCAGCGGCCTGCCGCACATGGGCACCTTCGGCGAAGCGGCCCGGCCGACCATCGTGCGCAACGCCTTCCGGGCGCTGACCGAGGACGCCATCCCCACCAAGCTGATCGTCTTCTCCGACGACATGGACGGCCTGCGGAAGATCCCGGACAACGTGCCGAACCGGGCGATGCTGGAAGAGGACCGCGACAAGCCGGTCTCGAAGGTCCGCGACCCCTTCGGCGAGCACGAGAGCTTCGCCCACCACAACAACGCCCGCCTGCGCGCCTTCCTCGACGGCTTCGGCTTCGACTACGAGTTCATGTCCTCGACCGACTGCTACACGAGCGGACGGTTCGACGAGGTGCTGCTGCGGGTCCTGGAGCGGTTCGAGAAGATCCAGGCGATCATGCTGCCGACCCTGGGGGAGGAGCGCAGAGCCACCTACTCCCCGTTCCTGCCGATCAGCCCCAGGACCGGAAAGGTGCTGCAGGTCCCGACCCTGGAGCGGAACCTCGAGGCGGGGACCATCGTCTTCGCCGACGAGGACGGAACGCGGACCGAGGTCCCCGTCACCGGCGGCCACGTGAAGCTGCAGTGGCGCCCCGACTGGGCCGCCCGCTGGACCGCGCTGGAGGTCGATTTCGAGGCCTCGGGCAAGGACCTGGTGGACAGCGTCCGCGTCTCGAACCGGGTCTGCCAGGCGCTGGGAGGCACGCCGCCCGAGGCGTTCCACTTCGAGCTCTTCATGGACGAGAACAACCAGAAGATCTCCAAGTCCAAGGGCAACGGCCTGACCATGGAGGAGTGGCTGCGCTACGGCACGCCCGAGAGCCTGGCCTACTACATGTACCAGTCGCCGAAGTCGGCGAAGCGGCTCTACTTCGACGTGATCCCGAAGGCGACGGACGAGTACCTGTCGCACCTGGACGCCTTCAACCGCGACCGGGCCGCCGGCAAGATCAACCTCGACAGCCCCGCCTGGCACGTGGCGCGGGGAAACCCGCCGCAGACCGGCTCGCCGGTCAGCTTCAGCCTGCTGCTGAACCTCGTCTCGGCGGCCGACGCCTCGACCAAGGAGATCCTCTGGGGCTTCCTCGAGCGCTACCAGCCGGGGGCGAACCCGCAGAGCGAGCCGCTGCTGGACCAGCTCGCGGGCTATGCGCTCAACTACTACGAGGACTTCGTGAAGCCCTCGAAGCGCTTCCGCGCTCCCGACGAGCGGGAGCGGGCGGCCATGGAGGACCTGGTGGCGCGCCTGAAGGCCCTGCCTGAAGGGACCGACGCCGAGGCCATCCAGAACGAGGTGTTCGAGGTGGGCAAGGCGGCCGGCTTCGAGCCGCTCCGCCTCTGGTTCGCCGCCCTCTACGAGGTGCTGCTGGGCCAGAGCCAGGGTCCGCGCTTCGGCAGCTTCGTGGCCATCTTCGGCATCGACCGGACGGTGGACCTGATCGAGCGCGCGCTGCGGGGCGAACTCGCCGCCTAGTCGCGTCCGCGGGCTCGCCCCGATCACGTCTCCGAGAGCGCCCCGCGGGCCGCCTCACCCTGGGTCAGGCTCGTTGGGTGATCAACGTTTACGTACCCTTGACGTAAACGGAAAGGTACGCTTACGCTGTCAGCGCAAAACAACAGACCGGAGGAAACCCCATGCCGACGGACCTGCGCCGACCCGCCCGGACCTATACGATCCGGCAGCTGTGCCTCGAGTTCAAATGCACCCCCCGCGCCCTGCGCTTCTATGAGGACAAGGGCCTCCTGACCCCCGCGCGCGACGGGATGAACCGCGTCTATTCCTACCGCGACCGCGCCCGCCTGCAGCTGATCCTGCGCGGCAAGCGCGTGGGCCTCTCGCTGGCCGAAATCGGCGAGATCCTCGACCTCTACGAAGCCGACGAGTCCGGCGCCCAGCAGGCCGCCAAGAGCCTGCGCAAGTTCAACGAGCGCATCGTCGCCCTCGAGCAGCAGAAGAAGGACATCGACGCGGCCATCGCCCAGCTCCAGAAGGGCATCGCCGACGCCGAGAAGCGCCTGGCCGCGACCCGGCCCGACCTGCTGCCGCGCGCGGCCGACTATGACCAGACCATGCGCCGCCAGCTGGACGGCGCGGCGTAAGAGACACGCCTGCGAGGCGGGACGGCGTCCCGCCTCGTCTCCTTCCGGCTCCCCCGTTCCGGCCGCCACTTCGGCATTGCCCGCGGCCCCCCGCCTGAGCGACATAGGGCCAACTCAGAGGCCCGGCGCACGCCGCGCCCCGCTCACCTGCCCGACGCTTCACATTCGGAGCCCCCATGACCTACCAGGCCCCCGTGCGGGACTACGTCTTCCTGCTGCGCGACGTGCTGCAGCTCGACCGCCACGCCAACCTGCCCGCCTTCGCCGACGCCTCGATGGACACCGTCGAGGCCATCCTGGAGGAGGCCGGCAAGTTCACCTCCGAGGTGCTCGCGCCGCTGAACCCGGTGGGCGACAAGGAAGGCTGCACGTGGAGCCCGGACTTCACCGTCCGGACGCCCACCGGCTTCAAGGAGGCCTACGCCCAGCTGGTCGAGGCCGGGTGGCCGGCGCTGGGCGCCGACCCCGCCTTCGGCGGCCAGGGCCTGCCGCACGTGGTCAACGTGGCGTTCTCCGAGATGAGCTCCTCGGCGAACATGGCCTTCTCGATGTACCCGGGCCTGACCCACGGCGCCTATTCGGCGATCCACGTCGGCGGCTCGCCCGAGCAGAAGGCGCTGTACCTGCCGAAGCTCGCCTCGGGCCATTGGGCCGGGACCATGAACCTGACCGAGCCGCACTGCGGCACCGACCTTGGCCTGCTGCGCACCAAGGCCGTCCCGCAAGCGGACGGGACCTACAAGATCACGGGCCAGAAGATCTGGATTTCGAGCGGCGAGCAGGACCTGACGCCGAACATCGTCCACCTGGTGCTGGCGCGGATCGAGGGGGCGCCGGCCGGCGTGCGGGGCATCAGCCTGTTCATCGTGCCGAAGTTCATCCCTGACGCGAACGGCGAGCCGGGCGAGCGCAACTCGGTCAAGTGCCTGGGCCTGGAAGAGAAGATGGGCATCCACGGCAACGCCACCTGCGTGATCAGCCACGAGGAGGCCACCGGCTGGCTCGTCGGCGAGGAGAACCAGGGCCTGAAGCTGATGTTCGTGATGATGAACGAGGCGCGGCTGGGCGTCGGCCTGCAGGGGATCGCCCAGGCCGAGGCCGCCTACCAGGCCGCCGCCGAGTTCGCCAAGGAGCGCCTGCAGGGCCGCTCGCTCACGGGCCCCAAGAACCCCGACGGCCCGGCCGATCCGATCATCGTCCACCCCGACGTGCGGCGGATGCTGCTGGACAGCCGCGCCCTCATCGAGGGCGGCCGCGCCTTCATGGCCTGGACCGCCCTCCACGGCGACCTGGCCCACGCCAGCGAGGACGAGGCGGTGCGCCAGAAGGGCCGCGACTATATGGCCCTGATGACGCCGGTGGTGAAGGCGTTCCTCACCGACCGCGGCTTCAAAGTCTGCTCCGACGCCATGCAGGTGCATGGCGGCTCTGGCTTCACCGAGCACTTCCCGGCCAGCCAGTACCTGCGCGACGTGCGCATCGCCCTGATCTACGAGGGCACCAACGGCGTGCAGGCCCTGGACCTGGTGGGCCGCAAGCTCGCAGCCGACGGCGGCCGGGCGGTGATGAGCTTCTTCGCCGAGCTGGACGCCTTCGTCGCCGAGAACGAAGGCGATCCGGGCCTGAAGCCGTTCGTGGAGGGCCTGGCCCGCGCCAAGGGCGAGCTGCAGGAGGCCACCATGTGGCTGATGCAGAACGGCCTGGCCAATCCCGACAACGCCGGCGCGGCGTCCACCGACTACCTGCAGCTCTTCGGCCTGACCGCGCTGGCCTACATGTGGGCGATGATGGCCAAGGCCGCCCAGGCGAAGATCGCCGAGGGCGACAAGGACCCGCTCTACGAGCGCAAGCTCACGGTCGGCCGCTATTACGTCGAGCGGATCCTGCCGGAAACCGGCGGCCATCTTGCCAAGCTGAAGACGGGCGCCGATCTGATGATGAAGCTTCCGGCGGAAGCGTTCTAACATCAGGGGGAGCAGGGATGGCCGTCTACCGCGCGAGGATCGACTGGACGCTGGAGGAGGGCGCCGACTTCCCCAACGGGCGCTACAGCCGCGGCCACACGGTGGCCTTCGAGCAGCACGCCGTCCCGGCCACCGCCTCGCGGCACGTGGTCGGGAACAAGTGGGCGGTCGAGGGGGCGGTGGACCCGGAGGAGATGCTGGTCGCCTCGCTCTCCTCCTGCCACATGCTGACGTTCCTCCACATGGCCAGGCTCGAAGGGTTCGCCGTGACCCGCTACGTCGACGCCGCCGAGGGGGTGATGGAGAAGAACGCCGAAGGGCGCCTGGCCATCACCCGCGTCGTGCTGCGCCCGCAGATCACCTACGCCGGCCGGCGTCCCACGCCGGAGGAGGCCGACCACCTGCACCACCTGGCCCACGAGGAGTGCTTCATCGCCAACTCGGTGAAGACCGAGATCGTGGTCGAAGAGGTCCAGCCGGCGGACGCCTAGAGCAGCGCCTTCAGCAGCGCCTTCAGCCGCGCCTCCAGCGCCGGCGCGTCCTTCAGCTCGCACTCCCAGAGCGTCTCCACGCGCCAGCCGGCGGCGGCCAGCGCCTCGCGGTCGCGCGCGTCCCGGGCGACGTTGCGGGCGACCTTGGCGGTCCAGTAGTCGCGGTTCTGCTTGGGGACGCGCGCGCCCCGGGGGCAGTCGTGCCCGTGCCAGAAGCAGCCGTGGACGAACAGCGCCAGGCGCCGGCCCGGCATGACGATGTCCGGACTGCCGGGCAGGTCCATGCGGTGCAGCCGGTAGCGGGCGCCGAGCCCGGTCAGCGCCCGGCGCACCGTCATCTCGGGCGTGGTGTCCTTGCCCTTCACCCGCCGCATCACGGCGGAGCGCTTCTCCGCGTCGAAGACGTCGGAGCGGGAGGTCACAGCCCCTCGAACAGCGCCGTCGAGATGTAGCGCTCGGCGAAGCTCGGGATGATCGCCACCACCAGCTTGCCGGCCATGTCGTCGCGCTTCGCGACCTCGAAGGCGGCGGTCAGCGCGGCGCCGGACGAGATGCCGACCGGGATTCCCTCCTCGCTCGCCACGCGGCGGGCCATGGCGAAGCTGTCGTCGTTCGACACCTGCACCACCTCGTCGATCACGCCCCGGTCCAGGATCGAGGGCACGAAGCCCGCGCCGATGCCCTGGATCTTGTGCGGGCCGGGATTGCCGCCCGACAGCACCGGCGAGGCGTCGGGCTCGACGGCCACCATCTTCACCGAGGGCTTGCGGGCCTTCAGCACCTGGCCGACGCCGGTGATCGTGCCGCCGGTGCCGACGCCCGAGATCACCACGTCCACGCGGCCCTCGGTGTCGTTCCAGATCTCCTCGGCGGTCGAGACCCGGTGGATCAGCGGGTTGGCGACGTTGTCGAACTGCTGCGGCATCACCGCGCCGGGCGTGGCCTCCACCAGCTCCTTGGCCCGGGCGACCGCGCCGGCCATGCCCTTCTCAGCGGGAGTCAGCTCGAGCTTGGCGCCCAGGATCACCAGCATCTTGCGCCGTTCGATCGACATGCTCTCGGGCATGACGAGGGTGAGCTTGTAGCCCTTGGCGGCGGCCACGAAGGCCAGCGCGATGCCGGTGTTGCCGGACGTGGGCTCGATGATCACGCCGCCCGGCTTCAGGACGCCCTTGGCCTCCAGGTACTCGACCATGGCCACGCCGATGCGGTCCTTCACCGACGCGACGGGGTTGAAGAATTCGAGCTTGGCGACGACCTCGCCCTTGGGCTTCAGCGCGGCCGTCAGGTGCGGCAGGCGCACCAGCGGGGTGTCGCCCATGGTGTCGAGGATGGAGTCGTAAATCTTGCCGCGGCCGGACCGGCGGAAGCGGGCGGCGTCGTAGACCTTGTCGGGGGTGGCGTCCATCGGAAGGACCTCCAGGGTGGAATTCGGGAGCTTGCCCGCGACCCTAGAACTTCTCCGGCGTTTTGGAAGGCGCCGCGCCTGAGGCGGCGTTTAGATTTACTCGGCGGCCATGGCGGCCGCCGGCGCCAGCAGCGGCTCCAGCAGCTCCTGCGCCAGCCAGTGGACCACCGGCACGGCCACGCCGTCCCCGGCCACGTGCAGGGCGGCGGTGGCCGCAGGCGGCAGGCGATAGCTCTCGGGCAGGCCCATCAGCCGCGCCGCCTCCCGGGCGGCGAGCAGGCGGCTGCGGACGGCGCCGTCCTCCACCACCACGATCGCCTGGCGCGAGGACCCGCCCCGGGGCGTGCGCAGGCAGCCTGCGAGACCGTCGAAGCGCACCTCGGCCCGCTGCACCCTGCGCCCCTCCTCGATCCGCGTGCGCCGGAACACGGCGCCCACGGCCCGGCCGCGCTGGGCCGACAGCTTCGCCCGGTGCGCCGGCGCCATCAGCGACAGCAGGCGCTCGGTCTGATGCGGCGCGTGCCAGGCGACCGCCGCGTCCGGCTCCAGCAGGGCAGCGAGGTCGGTGTTGCGGGCAGGCGGCGCCGGGAGCCGCCACCACACCCAGCTCGCCGTCAGGTCCGGCGGAAGCGCGGCCTGGGCGGTCCGCACCGCGCGTGTGTGAAACGGGCTGTCGCCGACGAGGCGGGCGGGCGGGGGAACCTTCGAGGCCACGACGAACACCCGCGGCCGCGACTGCGGAAGCAGGTGCGCCGCGTCGATCTCGAGCGCCCCGAACACATAGCCCTCGGCCGCGAGCGCGCGGCCCAGCGCCGCGAAGTCGGCGCCGCCGCGCGAGGTCAGCAGGCCCACGACGTTCTCGATGACGACCAGGCTCGGCGCCCGGCCCTCGCCGCCCAGCTCCCGGATCAGCTTCCAGAAGCCGAAGAAGGCCGACGAGCGGCCGCCCTCCAGGCCCGCCCGGGCGCCGGCGAGGCTGAAGTCCTGGCAGGGGCTGGAGGCCCAGGCGAGATCCGCCCGGCCGGGCAGGTCGGCGGGCCCGAGCTTCCAGACGTCGCCCTCGCGGAAGTGGCCTTCCGCGTCGGGGAAGTTGGCCCGGTAGGTGGCGGCCTTCACCGGGTCGAAGTCGTTGGCGAAGGCGCAAGCCCAGCGCGCGCCCAGGCCCAGGCGCGCCATGCCGCCGCCGGCGAAGAATTCGTAGAAGCTGAAGGGTGTCGCGCCCACGAAAGTGAGGCTAGCCTGATTTGTGGAAAACCCGGAAAGGCTCCATGCGACACGCGCTGCTTCCGCTGCTGCTCCTCCTCGCCGCCTGCCAGCCGCAGGACCGCGACGGCGCGGCCGCCCCGCCTCCGGCCGACGCCCCGCCGGCGCTGGAGCCTGTCCCGACCGTCAGCGACTTCAGCCGGCCGATGACCGCGCGCGGGACCGAGCCGTTCTGGGCGGTGCGGATCGACGGGACGAAGGCGGTGCTGCTGCGGCCCGACCACCCCGAGAAGGCGTTCGAGGCGCCGGGCGCGCAGATCTCGCCCGGGCGGGCGGTCTACGAAATGACGGCGCAGGACGGGACGACGATGCGGGTGACCCTGTTCGTCTCCACCTG
>Ga0268287_100340_pt1 | contig 12879 bp, 5 predicted proteins | sample MetcocultureR3M_FD_191348 | JGI IMG/M metagenome (GOLD analysis project Ga0268287, IMG submission 191348) | Soil microbial communities from Anza Borrego Desert, Southern California, United States - Methanotrophic co-culture R3-M | ecosystem: Environmental > Terrestrial > Soil > Desert | place... | reverse complement strand
CAGCCCGGCCAGCGTCAGCCCGGTGCGCAGGTTTGCCCGGAAGCGGTCGCGCAAGGACCACCAGACCTTCCCCTCGTGCAGCAGGGGCCGCGCGATGAACCAGCCGATCTCGATGGCGAACAACAGGATCCCCAATACCTTGATGGCGACGTGGTAGACCAGCAGCGCGATGCCGAGGAACAGCACCAGCCGGTAGACCCAGGTGACGTAGGAATAGACCAGCAGGATGCGGCACCGTGGCGCCGGCATCTCTTCCGGCGGGGCCATGCCGAGACCGAACAGCCACTCCCGCAGCTTCCAGCGCGCCATGGCGAAGCCGCGCTCCTGCAGGTTGGGCACGTCCAGCGCGTCGGACAGCAGGTAATAGCCGTCGAAGCGCATGAAGGGGCTGAGGTTGATCGCCAGCGTGGTGATCCAGCTGACCGTCGCCAGGAAATAGGCGGCGCTGCGCAGCGGCCCGTCGGGCAGGAAGCTCCAGGCCAGCGTCGCGAAGACGGCGATCGTCAGCTCGGTCAGCATGCCGGCCGCCCCCACCGCCAGCCGCTGCCGGCGCGAGACCAGCCTCCAGGCGTCGGTGGTGTCGGTGTAGAGCACCGGCCACATCACCAGGAAGGCCACCCCCATGGTCGGCACCCGGCAGCCGTAGCGCTTGGCGGTGTAGGCATGGCCCAGCTCGTGGCAGATCTTGGTGCCCATCAGCGTGACGCCGTACAGCGCCAGCCCTTCGGGCGAGAAGAAATGCTGGAAGGTGTGCAGGAAGGCGTCCCACTGCCGCGCCACCAGAAGCCCGGCCAGCACCGCGGTCAACAGCACCAGGACCATCCAGGCCCGGCTGTAGAAGGGCGCCACCAGCCCCGCCGTCGCCGACAGGAAGCGGTCGGGCCGCACCAGCGGAATGCGGAAGAACAGGTAGTTGTGGACCAGCCACCAGAACCAGCCGGTCTTCCGCGCCGCCGCCTGACGCGCCAGAAAGGCGGTGTCGACGGTGACGGTCAGGTTGTTGGCCGCCAGGAACTGGTAGAAGCCCATGACGTCGTCGACCGTCGGCTCGAACAGGCTCTCCTCCGCCACCGCCGCGGCGATGGCGAACGGGTTGGCGTGGTGCCAGTGCGCGATCAGCGCGAAGGCCTCCGGCCCGATGCGGAAATAGCGGTTGCGCACCGGATCGTGGATGGTCCAGCCCGGCGCCCCGTCCTGCCCCGCCGGCGCCGGCAGCAGCGCCAGATCGTCGCGCAGCCCCGGCAGCCGCAGGGAGGCCCGCGGGTCGGCGGGGGTGGAGCCGACGGCGCCGACCTTAGCGGCACGGAGGCTGGCGGCGGGGGGCGTGAGGGCGATGGACACGGGAGGACGGCGTCCTTTTCGGGAAAGCAGGTCAGAAATGGCGTGGAGCTGTGGAGCGGAGGTGGCGCCTAGCCTGCATCGCCGTTGACGGTGTGGGGGAAAGGACCCAAGTTACATGTAACTGACGACAGGAGCCTGCCATGCCCGCAATCCGCCAGACCTCGCGCGAAAAGGTGAAGGCGCATCGTGCGCGGCTTCGGGCACAGGGGCTGCGTCCGGTGCAGATTTGGGTCCCCGACGTCCGCAGCCCGTCCTTCGTCGCCGAAGCCCGGCGCCAGTCCCTGGCCGTCGCCCGCAGCCCGCAGGAGGCCGACGACCAGGGCTTCGTCGATGCCGCGGGCTGGGGATCGCTGGACGATGGGGAATGAAGCGGGGCGAGATCTGGACAGTGGCCGGCGGGGCCGACTATGCGGGAAAGCCGCGTCCTGTCGTCATCCTGCAGGACGACCGCTTTTCCGGCACCGCCTCTGTCACCGTCTGTCCGTTCACGACCGATCCGACCGATGCGCCGCTGTTCCGCCGGCTGGTCCAGCCGACCGGAGGAAACGGCCTGACCCAGCCGTCCCGCATCATGGCGGACAAGATCATGACGGTTCCGCGGGCCAAGGTCGGGCATCGGATCGGCGTGCTCGAAGCCGCCCATCTGGCCTGGATCGGCAAGGCCGTCCTCGTGTTCCTCGGTCTGGCCGGAGGCGGCTTTCCCGAGGGGGAGGCATCCGCTCAGGGCCTTGCCGACTGATGGAGAGGGCGGGCTTTCCATCCCCGGTTCCTTTCCCTCAAATCCCCAGCGACTGGCGCAGCAGGGCCAGCGGGCGGCGGAACAGGTAGAGGGCCAGCGGCACGCGGTCGCCCAGGATCTTGGCGGTGCCGCGCAGGCCGATGCGCGGCGTGGCGTCCCCCGGGCTCTGGCCCGGTTCCAGCGCCGCCTTGACGCGGTAGGACAGCACGCCGGCGGCCGACAGGCCGGCCTCGTAGCTGGCATGGGTCAGGCGGGCCCGGAGGGGGTGGAGCGGGTCGACGTTCAGGAACAGCTCCACCGGCGAGCCCGGCTCCAGAACCAGGGCGTCGCCGACCGGCACCATGATGTCGATCTCCGGCGCCTGCGGGTCGGCCAGCGTCAGCACGCGCTCGCCCACCGACAGCGGCTTGCCCAGCCAGTCGTTGACGTCGGTGAAGACGGCGATGCCGGCGCGCTCGGCCTTCACCGTCACCCGGTCCAGCAGGTCGCGGGCGAGCGCCAGCTCGGCCCGGCGCAGCTCCACCTGGGCGCGGAGCTGGGCGACGCGGGCCTTGGTCTGCGGGTCGGCGAAGGCGGCCTGGGAGGCGGTCAGCAGTTCGGCCTCGGCCTGGGTCAGGCCCTTGCGCGCCACCTCGAAGCGGCTGCGCAGGACGGTGGATTCGAAGCTGAACAGCGGTTGTCCGGCTGCCACCGCCTGATTCGGCTGCACATGGAAGCGCTCGATCACGCCGTCCAGCGGGGCGGCGACGATCACCGGGTTGCTGGTCTGGATCTCGGCCGGGGCCAGGGTCGACATCGGCACCGGGATGGCGAGCGCGCCGGCGACCGCCAACAGCACCAGCAGCGGCAGCAGGGCACGGCGCAGCCCGCGCCGCTTCGCGCGCTTGCCCGACAGCGCCCACCAGGCATGGCCGTAGCCCTCCGCCAGATGGCTCAGCAGCAGGATTTCGCCGTCGGTCCACGGCTCGTCGCGGCCCAGCCACAGGCCGGCCAGGGGCGGGGCGGCCTTGTCCCGGCTTTCCGACGGGGCGCCGGGCAGGGCCTCCCGCGGGGCCTCCCGCTGGGGTTCCGGCTTGCGCAGCGGGCACCACAGAACCTGCGCCGGCCCCCACTCGCCCCAGGCGCCGCGGACGTCGGCGGGCAGGGCGGCGGGATCGACGACATGGACGGCGCCGGCCTGCGCCCCGGTGGCGACGGCGCGCACCGCCTGCTCCAGCCATTGGGCGAAGGGGGCGTTCGGCTCCAGGACCGCGATGTTGGACACCGCCTCCAGCGTCGGCCGCCCCCGGTCCGCCAGGGTCAGGAAGGCGGCCTGCCGGTAGGCGATCAGCCGGCGGGTCTGGTTGACGACGTGATAGCGCAGCTCCGGCGCCGTCGCCTGCCGCCACGCCTGCCGCTGCAGTTCCAGCAGCATCAGCAGGCCGTTGACCGGCTGCGGCGCTCCCTGGGGCGCTCCCTGGGGCGCTCCCTGGGGCGCTCCTTGGGGAGCCGCTTGGGGCGCCGCCTGCTGGGGCGGGGTCTGGGCCATCGCGGCGCTCATGGCTTTGCGGTTCCGGGTTTTGGAGCCCCCTGGTTCCCGGCCGGCAGCGCCGACAGCGCCGGTTCGGGGAAGATGGCGGTGCCGCTCATGCCGGCGACAAGCCCCTGGGATGGAGCGTCGCCGGTCAGCTTCGCCGTCACCTTCACCGACTGGCTGGCGGGATCGACCTTGGCGCCGGGCAGCACCACCTCGCCCGGCAGGGTGACCCCGGTCTCGTCGACCCGCAGGTCGAAGCGCTGCCCCGGCTTCAGCCACACCAGCCAGGAGGAGGGGACGATCAGCTCCACCTTCAGGTCGCGGTCGGACAGGATCTCCAGCAGCGGCGCGCCGGCGGCGACCGACTCATGCTCCTGGATCCGGCGTTCGACCACGCGGCCGTCGAAGGGCGCCTTGATCTCGCAGCGCCGGGCCTGCACTTCCGCCTTGCGGACATCGGCGCGGGCGACCTGGGCCTTCGCCTCGGCCAGTTGCACCTCCGCCTCGCCGATGGACCGCAGGCTGTTCAGGCGCCGGTTGACCCGCGCCGTCACGTCCGCCGCGTTCAGCTGGGCGCGGGCGGCGTCCAGTTCCGCCTGATAGCTGGCGCAGTCGAAGGCGACCAGCAGGTCGCCGGCCTTGAAGCTCTGGCCGGCATCGACGCTCATGCGGGCGATGCGGCCGGGGATCTCCGAGGACAGGACCGCATGCCGCCGGGCCTCGATCAGCGCGCGGACCTGCCCCTGCGAGGCGTCCTGGGCCAAGGCCGGGGCGGAGGCGATGCCTCCACCCAGCAGTGCGGCAAGGACGACTGCGGCGGCCTGGGCGGTGGCCTTGGCCGCCGCACCGGAACGGTTCACAGCGACGCGACCTTGCCCATCGGCAGGCTGTCGAGCTGGATGTCCTGAGCGGAGAGGGTACGAACGGTGCATTCCCGCTGCTTGTCCTTCACACGATGACAGAACCGCTCGGCCGCGGCGCGGTCGGCGAAACCGCCTGCGCGCAGCTGGACGATCGGCTTGCCGTCCTCGCTGCGCCGGGTGGTGACGTACAGGGCGCCGGCCCCTTCCGTTCCCGTTCCCAGGCGTTTGGCGATCATACCCCATTCCTGCTCGGCAAGCCTGTGGCTTGCGTAAGCCCCAAGCTCGGCCTGTATGACGGGAGAGAAGGACGCCGTCGCAACCGGGGCGGCGACGGAAGACGATTGTTTCGCTGCCGTAACGGGGGCGGGGGGCGCAATCGGAGCCGCAACCGGAGCCGCAACCGGAACCGGGGCCGGGGCCGGGGCCTGTTCAGGTTCCGGGGCGGGCTTTGCGGAAGACGCCAGAACGAAGGGCGTGGAGGCCGGAGCCGGTTCGGCCGCCGCGGCCTTCGGCGCTTCCGCAGCCGGAGCGGGCGTCGCAACGGGAGCCGCAACGGGGACTGCGACAGGGGCCGGAGCGGCCGCCATGGGCACCGCCGCCTTGGCGGGCTCCGGCTTCACCGGTTCGGCCTTCGCCGGCTCCGGCTTTTCGGCCTTGGCCGCGTCCTTCGCCACCAATTCCTTCACGCGGAGCATGCTGTTGGCGCGCTCCTGCCAGGAGGACAGGCCCTTGCCCACCGCCTGGGTCAGGCTGGGCAGGTCGTCGGCGGCCATCGTCTCGGGCAGCGGATCGACGCCGGCCGACACCATGACGCGGGCATAGGCATTGTGCAGGTCGGCCAGCACCAAGTCGCGGCGCAGGTCGGACAGCAGCGCCGTCACCTCCGACTGGATCACGCCCAACTCGCCCACCTGGCCGGCCTCGCCGACGTTGACGTATTGCGAGCGGATGCGGGTGTCGAGGTCGGCCTGCTCGGCGGTCAGGGCGAATTCCTGCTTCAGTTCGCGGAACTGCAGAACCGCCACATGCACCTGGCTCAGCACCGCCATGCTCAGCGCCTGACGGCGGAAGGCGACCAGCTCCTCCTGCGCCTCGGCGTAGGACTTGGTGGCGGGGGCGGAGACCAGGTTGATCAGGTTCCAGCTGATCCGCGCGCCGTAATCGGCCCAGCGCTGGTTCAGCAGGAAGCTGTTGCTGTCGTAGCGCAGGGCGGCGTTGACGTCGATGCCCGGCAGCAGCTTCAGCAGCGACCGCCAGGTCTCGTCGGCGGAGATGCGCTGGTTGTAGCTTTCCTCCAGCAGCTCCGGCCGGTTCAGCAGGGCGTAGGTCTCCAGCGCCTCCACCGCGACGTCCAGCTTGGGCGGCGCCTTCATGACGCTGGCCGGCGGCAGCTCGATCTCGAACGGCTCGCCCGGCGGCAGCCCCATCAGCGCGCCCAGCTGCGACTTCGCCGCCACCAGTTCGCGGCGCAGCGACTGCAGCTGCCGCAGCGTCTCCACCAGGGTACGGGTGTAGGTCAGCGCCTGCAGCGGCGCCTGGACGCGCAGCGCCTCCAGCGTGCGGGCGTCGCGCCGCGCGCCCTCCACCCGCTTCTCCACCGGCGCCAGCCGCTTCAGCAGCCGTTCGGCGGCCACGGCGCGCCAATAGGCGGTGCGCACGTCCTGCATGATGCCCTGGACGACGCGGCGGCGGCGCTCGTCGGCGATCAGCACCAGATTGGCGTTCTGCCGCGCCCGCAGATAGCTGACGCCGAAGTCAAGCACGTTCCAGGTGAAGGCGAGATCGCCGGTGCGGCGGTGCTTGTCGGTGGCGGTGGTGCTCTCGCCCGTGCGCCGGCCGGTGGCGAGGTTCAGGCTTTCCGACCCGGCGTCGTTGTTGCGCCCGACATAGCCGGCGCCGGCCACCACGCGCGGCAGCATGTCGTAGCGCGACAGGTCCAGCTGGTCGGTGGCCACCGCCACCTCCATCAGCTTCACGCGTTCGTCGAGGTTGTACTTGATGGCGCGCGCCATCGCCTCGTCCATCGAGACCGCCTTGGTCAGCGGCTCCTGCGGAGCCAGCACGACGCCCAGATCCTTGCGCACGCGCGCCAGATTCTCCTCGGCCGTCAGCGGCTCGGGTTTGACCGCGCAGCCCGCGGCCAGCAGGGATGCCGTCAGGACGGCGACGGGAACCACCGAAGAAAGCAAGCGGCGGCGGAGGTGAGCGGTCGAAGTCTTCATGGCGGGAGCAATTCCGTTCGGCGGAAAAGGATTGGACGAGGAAACGATGCTGGAAGGACGGGGTGCTGAAAGGGGGTGGGCCGCCGTCAGGCGGCCCGGCTGTCGGGCAGGATGTGGCTGGCGAGTGCCGCCAGCAGGTCGGCGGCGCCGGCCGGACCGCCATGGGCACGGGCGACCTGACGGGCGAAGCCGGGGGAGGCCGGCATGATCTCGGCGCGGTCGTCCGCACCACGCTCCGCCGGCTGTCCGGCCCCGTCCGCCGGGGTGCCGCCGCCATCCTGGGGGGTACCCTGGTTCTGGGGCTGGTTCTGGTTTTGGGGCTGGCCCTGCGGCTCGCCCTGGCCTTGGTCTTGGCCTTGGCCTTGCTGGCCCTGGCCCTGCGGACCCTGGATCCCCGGCTGTCCGGCCGCCGGGCCGCGGCCCTGTCCGGTGCCGAGGCCGTTGCCGCGCTCCTGGCCCAAGCCCTGACCTTGGCCCTGGCCCTGGCCCTGGCCCTGGCCTTGACCCTGGCCTTGACCCTGGCCTTGACCCTGGCCTTGACCGTTGTTCAGGCCGTTGCCCTGCGTGCCGGTCTGGCCGGGCGTGCTTTGGCCGGGAGTGCCCTGGCCGCCGGTATTGGTGCCGGTGCCGAGGCCAGTGCCCGTGCCGGTTCCCCCGGGCGTGCCGCCGGTGCCGAGGCCGCTGCCCAAACCGCCGCCGTTCAGGCCATTGCCGCCCAAACCGCTGCCGCCGAGGCTGCCGCCCAGACCGCTGCCCAAACCACCGCCCAAACCACCGCCGAGGCCGCTTCCCCCCAGCCCGCTGCCGGAGCCGCTGCTGGAGTTGGACGAGCCGCCGCCGATGCTGTTCAGCGTCACCGACCGGCCGGCATCCGTGCTGGACGAACCGCCGCTGATGTTGCCCAGCGTCACCGACCGGCCGGCGTCCGTGCTGGACGAACCGCCGCTGATGTTGCCCAGCGTCACCGACCGGCCGGCATCCGTGCTGGACGAGCTGCCGGGCGTTCCGCCGCTGGTGCCGCTGGCGCCGCCGCCCGGCAGCGTCGGTCCGGCCCCGGTGTTGCCGGTGCCGCCCAACGCGCTGTTGGAGGAGCTGTTGGAGGACGGGCCGTTGGACGAGGTGCCGGTCGTCGAGCCGCCGGACTGCGACGGGCCATTGCCGCTGACGGTGACGGGCGTGGTCGTCGCCGGTGTGGTGGGCGCCGGTGTGGTCGTGCTGGCGCGGGCCACCGTGACCGTCACCGTCGCCGCGGCCGAGCTGTTGCCGGCAAGGTCGCGGGCCTGGATGCTGATCGACCGGCTGGTCGCCGTGCCGGCGAAGCTCGGGTCGCCGGCGCTCGACCGCAGCCCGATCGCCCGCACCGCCGCCTGATAGTCGGCGGCCGACGCCGCGCCGGTCAGCACGATGCTGTTGCCCTCGCGGGTCGCGGTGATGCCGGCCGGCAGGGCGCCGATCACCAGCTCGTCGCCGCTGCGGGCGTCGGTCAGGGTGACCGTCACCCGGTTCAGCGGGTTGGCGTCCGACAGCGAGACGGCGGAACCGAGCGTCGCCGTGCCGCCGGGGTTCAGCGTCGGGGCGGTCCCGCCGGCGGAGACCGTCGGGGCCTGGGTGTCCACCGTCAGGCTCAGCGTTCCCGACCGGCCGATGTTGCCGGCGCGGTCGGTGGCGGTGGTCGTCACGCTGTGGGCGCCGTCGGCCAGCGGGGTGGTGACGGCGAAGCTCCAGGACCCGTCGCTGCCGGCCGTGGCCGTGCCGACGGTGACGCCGTCGATGACGACGGTGACCGTGCTGTTCGGCTCGGCCGTGCCGGTCAGGGTCGGACGGTTGACCGGGGTGACGTTGGCCGTGTTGTCGATGCCGCCGGCGATCGCCGGGGTCGACAGCACCGGCGGCGTGGCGTCGACGGTCAGGGTCAGCGCCGCCGAGGTGCCGCTGCCGTTGCCGGCCGGGTCGGTCGCCCGGCTGGTGATGGCATGGGTGCCGTCGGGCAGCGGGGTGGTCAGGGTGTGGCTCCAGCGGCCGTCGGTTCCGGCGGTGGTGGTGCCGACCGCCACGCCGTCGACCAGGACGGTGACGGTGGAGCCGGCTTCCGCCGTGCCGCCGACGGTCGGACGGTTGATGTTGGTCAGCCCGTCGGTGGTGGAGACGCCGGTGTCCTGTCCGGGCGCCAGCACCGGGACCGACGGGGTGGCCGGGGCGACGGTGTCGACCAGGACGTTCTGCAGGCCCGGCATGCCGGTCAGCGTCGCCGGCAGCGGGATGCGGGCACGGTCGGTGATGCTGCCGCCGTTGTAGTTCAGCCCGGTGACGGCGATGCCGTCGGCATCGGCGTCGCCCGCCTGCACCACATAGTCGAAGCGCAGGACCGCCCCGCTGCTGGCCGCGGCGTTGTAGACCGCCTGGCGGGTCTGGCCGCCGACATCCAGCGTGATGGTCGGAACGCCGTTGACGATCACCACCTCGCTGGTCTGGACATAGAAGCTCAGTGTCCTGCCGACGCCATAGGTGCCGTCGGTGGGCGCGACGATGCTGCGGATCGTCGGCGCCGTGGTGTCGATGGCGATGTCCTTGTTCAGGCCCAGCGACCGCACGTCGCCCGGCTGGGTGAGGGTCAGGATCCCGACGTTGCCGGCGATGTCCGTGATCGACCCGGTCAGCGCGTTCGTGCCGACCGCATCCAGGTCGGCGGCGGTGTCGCCGGCCTGCACCGTGTAGGTGAAGGTCAGCGTGTTGGTGCCGGCCCCGCTGCTGTAGGTCGCGGTGCGGCCGGTGTTCAGCGCCAGCGTCGGGGTGCCGTTGACGGTCACCGCCTCGCTGAAGGTCACCTGGATCGAGATGGTCTCGCCGGTGGTATAGGTGCCGTTCCCGGTGCCGGCGGTGACGTTGGTGACGGTGGGATGGACGCTGTCGATGCGCACGGCCCCCATGCCGGCGACGTTGTTCAGCGTGCGGATCGCGCTGTTGCCGACCAGGTCGGCGATGCTGCCGCCGCTGATCGAGCCGCCGATGCCGATGCCATCGGCATCGACCAGGTTGGTGCCCACGGTGTAGCGGAAGGTCAGCGCGGTGCCGCCCGACCCCGACAGGTAGGTCGCCTGCACCACCGTGCCGTTGTCGAGCGTGATCCCGAAGGTCGGGGTGCCGGTGACGGTGACCGCCTCGTTGAAGGTGACGGTGACGTCGATGGTCTCGCCGGCCCGGTAGGTGCCGTTCACCGCCGAGACGGAGCTGACCGTCGGGGCCGCGGTGTCGATGACGATCGCCTTGTTGGCGCCCAGCGAGTTGGCCGCCCCCGGCGCCGCCAGCGTCAGGATCGCGTCCAGGCTGGTGGAGCTGTCGGCGATGCTGCCGCCGTTCAGCGTCAGCGCAGCCGTTGAGGCATAGTCGAGGTCGGTCGAGTTGTCGCCGTCCTGCACCGTGTAGGTGAAGGTCAGCGTCGTCGTCCCCGACCCGCCGCTGTAGGTGGCGCTGCGGCCGGTGATGCCCAGCCCCAGCGTCGGCGTGCCGGTGACCGTCACCGCCCGGTTGAAGGTGACGGTGATGGTGACCGTGCTGCCGGCCTTGTAGGTGCCGTCGGCGGTGGTGGCGGTGACCGACGAGACGGTCGGGTTGACGATGGCGTTCAGCACCAGGTCGTTGCCGGTGCCGCCGACATAGTCGACGGTGTAGAGGTCGCCGTTGCTGGTCAAGGTGGCGCCCTGCGCCAGCCCGGACAGCGTGTTGGACACCGCGCCCACCCCGCTCTGGTCGATGATGGTGTAGCTGGTGTTGGTGGCGGCGAAGCCGTTGACGCGGGTCACGGTGACGGCGCTGGAGCCGCTGGACAGCGTGACGCCGCCGCTGACGATCACCTGGTCGTAGTTGGTGCCGGCGGTGGTGGTGCCGGCGATCTCGACCGCCAGGGTGCCGCTCAGCGACAGGTTGCCGTTGACGGTCAGGCTGCCGATGCCGTTGTTGGTCCCGGCGACGCCGGGCGCCAGCATGGCGCCGGACGCGACCGTCAGCGTGTTGGACGAGCTGGCGGCGAAGATCGAGCCGGTGCCTCCCAGCGTCGCCCCCGACGCCACCGAGACGGCGCTGGTGCCGCCGAGCGCCCCGGTCACCAGCAGGGTGCCCGCCGACACGGTGGTCGGTCCGGTGTAGGTGTTGGTGCCGGACAGGGTCAGCGTGCCGCTGCCGGTCTTGGTCAGGCCGTCGTTGCCGCCGATGGCGCCCGACAGCGTCACGGCGACGCCGGTGTCGATGGTGGCGCCGTTGACCCCGGTGTCGAGGACGTTGTCGATGGTGCCCGCCCCGGTCACCGTCAGCGTGCCGCCGTTCAGCGTCACGGTGCCGCTGCCCAGGTTGGCGTCGCCGGTCACGCTCAGCGTGCCGCCGTCGCGCACCGTCATGGTGCCGGTGAAGCTGCTGCTGTTGGTGCCCGACAGCGTCAGGGTGCCGGTGCCCCGCTTGTAGAAGTCGCCGGAGCCGCTGAGGGTGCCGGAGAAGCCGGTGCTGGTGTTGTTACCGCCGGCCTCCAGCGTGTTGGCGCCGATCGAGACGGAGCCCTCACCCGCCAGCGAGCCGATGGTCTCGGTGGCGCCGAGCGTCAGGGTCGCGCCGCTGGCGACCGTCACCGCGCCTGCGTCGGCGATGGCCGAGCCGCCCGACAGGGTCAGGCCGCCGGCCGACACCGTGGTGACGCCGGTGTAGCTGTTGGCGCCCGACAGGGTCAGGGTGCCGGTGCCGATCTTGGTCAGGCCGCTGCTGTTGGTGGAGGAGATCACGCCAGAGAAGGTCGTGGAGGTATCGTCGCCGCCGACCGTCAGGCGGTAGCTCAGCACCACGTTGCCGCTTCCGGTCAGCGACCCGATGGTCTCGTTGCCGCTGCCCAGCGACAGGGTGGCGCCGGTCGACACCGTCACCGCGCTGGTGTCGCCGATCGCCGAACCGCCGGCCGCCGCCAGCGTGCCCGCCGACACCGTGACGGCGCCCGTGTGGGTGTTGGTCCCCGACAGGGTCAGGGTGTTGCTGCCCAACTTGGTCAGCGCCCCCGTCCCCGACAGCACGCCCGACAGCGTCGCGGCCGCCGAATTGCTGATCGTTGATCCCGACGACACCGCGATGGTGTTGGCGATGGTGGTGGCGCCGGTGATCGACAGGGTGCCGCCCGACAGGGTCGTCGCGCCGGACCCCAGGCTGGGGGCGTTGGCGACCGACAGCGTGCCGGACGACACCGTGATGCCGGTCATGCTGTTGGTCCCGCCCAGCACCAGCGCGCCGGTGCCGCTGTTCGCCACCGTCAGCGAACCGTTCGACACCGCGCCGCTCAAGGTCAGGGCCGAGGTGATGGTGTTGTTGACCGTCCGGGTCGCGCCGCCCAGGTCCACACTGCCGGTGAAGGTCAGCGCCGCCGAGCCGGACATCGTCATCGTGCCGCCCAGCACGAGGTTGTTGGCGAGCGTCCGCGCGGTGGAACCCGACGCGCGCACCTTGCCGCCGTTGATGGTCAGCGTCTCGGTTCCCACTGCGGCATCGCTGCCGAATTCCAGGATGCCGCTGCCCAGCGTCGTGCCGCCGGTGTAGGTGTTGGTCCCCGAAAGCCCCAGGACATTGCCGGCGTTGGTGCTGGTGATGCTCAGCCCGCCGGTGCCGGAGACGGTGCCGCTCAGCGTGACCGAACCGGCCGAGACGTTGACGGTGCCGCCGCCGCTGCCGAGCGCGACGCCGATTCCGCTGCTGAAGGTCGCCGTCGAGGCCAGCGTGCCGCCGTCCAGCGTCAGCGTCGTCTGCCCCAGACTGGCGGCCGCCCCCACCGCCAGGGTTCCCGTGGTCACCGTGATCCCGCTGATGCCGGAGCCGGCGGTGTTGTTGGTTCCGGACAGCGTCAGCGTCCCGCTGCCCGACTTGGTCAGCGTGCGGGTGTGGCCGGTGATGTTGCCGCTGATCGTGACGGCCGCGTCGGTCTGGACCGTGGCGTCGCCGGTCAGGGCGACCGCGTTGTCGATGGTGGTCGCGCCGGTGACCTGCAGCGTGCCTCCGGCCGCCAGGTTGACCGCGCCGGATCCGAGATTGCCGTCGGTGGCGATGCTGACCGTGCCGGCGGAAACCGTGGTCTGCCCGGTGTAGGTGTTGGTGCCGGACAGGGTCAGCGTGCCGCTGCCGGTCTTGGTCAGGCCGTCGTTGCCGCCGATGGCGCCCGACAGCGTCACGGCGACG
>Ga0268287_100339_pt1 | contig 12950 bp, 14 predicted proteins | sample MetcocultureR3M_FD_191348 | JGI IMG/M metagenome (GOLD analysis project Ga0268287, IMG submission 191348) | Soil microbial communities from Anza Borrego Desert, Southern California, United States - Methanotrophic co-culture R3-M | ecosystem: Environmental > Terrestrial > Soil > Desert | place... | reverse complement strand
GAAAATTGCTCAAAGATCATTGGGGGTAGCGGTCTGTGCTTGAGTTTGATCTGCTGACATCGGCATGATTGGCCTCCAGAGCGTTTTTAGCGACCTCACTCTGCCACGGTGCCGGCCGCTACTCACCCCTGATGGGATCTCAAGAGCCAGGCTATGACCGCTTCCCGCCGTCACCCCGTACGTTGATCTGACCCTAGGCCGGTCCCGAAAACGGACACTGCCGATCATTAATCTGGATGCCGATCAAGATATCAGACTGTGCACCTGCCCGAGGCAGGCTCGGTCCGCGGACGCTACACAACGAGCACGAGCGGGCAGTGATCTGAAACCTCCGGATCATCCACTACATCGAAGGCTCTGACTGCTTCTTCGCGATTAACAAGCATGTAATCTGCAAAACGGCCCGGCTTCTTGTAGTGCGAAGTCCGAGTGCTTTGGAAGCCCCGCCCTGTCACAAGTTCAGTCCATCCATCTTCGCTCAAAACGGCAAGCGTCTGGCTGTGAGGTTCAACGTTGAAGTCGCCGCACATCACCATTAGTCCTCCCGGTTCCGAGACCTGCCGGGAGAGATCAAGCAGCCGCCTCGCTTGGGCGAGCCGTTCTGGCGTGTCTATCTTGCCATTCAGATCACGGAGCCCGTGCATGTGCGTCACGCTGACGGATCGGTTTGCCTCGTAGTCATACACCCTGACCCCGTGCGCGTTGCGAGATCGCGGATGGTCACCATAGCCCAATGGCGAATAATCCTTGTGCACGAAGCCTTGAGCTTGGCCTATGATTGGGAACGAGCGATGTACGAAAGTGGGTAGCCCCCATTGAGACGGAACTGACTCTTCATCGTCCCACAGAACACCTTGCGCCGCCGGGCAGAAAACGGCGATGTGATCGGGCAAGACAAATGCGACTTCACGAGAGAAGTTGGCGCGCTGCGGCAGAATTTGATCGTTGTCGCGATAAGTCAGCCAGTCCTTACGGCTTTCAGGGCTATGCACAACCTCCTGAAGGCAGAGGATGTCGGGCTCTGTCGCTTCAACATAGGCTAGCAAATCCTCATGAAGCTTTCCGCCCCACCCATTCAGGCTCACTATTTTCACGGACTTACCCTCGAGTACTGTACACCTGAATTTCGCCTAAGCGCCAAACTTACGCAGCATCGCTGCCAGTGCCACACTTCTTTTCACAATACAGCCCCGGTGGGTTGGTTTAAGCTTAAAAGCTCTGCAAATCTACGTCCTCTCCATCCCGCTGTCTCTTCCATATGTTAGGGCTGCTCGCAATGGATCAAGGGACCCGTCATGTTTAGGAGATGACCTTGCGCATAGTGTTGACTGGCAGTTCCGGACGCGTGGGTCGTGCAATCTTCGGTGCTCTGGCCGCAGACCATGAGGTCATCGGGATTGATCGTACTGCGTTCTCTACCACTCACTTCGTTGACGAGTTTACAAATGAAAGTCTTCTGCGCGAGGTGCTGCAGGGGAGCAGGTCACGGGCGATCGACAATCAGTTTAGACTAATCGCCCTTCAGCAGGAGACCCAAGTGACGTCCGGCGGCTCTGCGGGACGAGTGGCAGAATATTCGATTGATGCTCGATGATGTGCAAAACGGAAACGTGCGCTACCGACATCGCAGGAGGAATCGGGCGCGCAGCAGTTGTGAAGTAGACGCTCTCCGCCAGGTGGTGTATCAGGTCGTCGCTGATCGTCACGATATGCAGACGCAGGCATGCCGATCTAACAATCGTGCCATCACAGCTCGGGAACCTGTGGTGTAGCGTCCTCGGCAAGCCGCAGGTCCACTCAGTTCCAGCCGTTATCAAGGAATTTGTCAGGGATCTGAATGTATAGGAACTTCGATACATATCTTTGACTATGCAAGGCCAGTCGGTCTCAGGCTCGCCCTGCGTTTTCTCGAAAAAATGCATATGAAGATGGCTTGAATGACGCCTAGGCGCCGATACAACGGGACCCTTAGAGCTGGTTCGGGAAATCTGGACAGCGGGGATAAGTGGAATTTCTGCCTGACTTCGACTTAGATGCTGGGAACAGGAGAGACCATGACGAGACAACCGCGCCGTAACCACAGCCCGGCTTTCAAGGCGAAGGTGGCACTTGCCGGCTGTCGGTCGTCGAATGATTATTGAGTCGAGGATTTTAGTCTGCCAGTCTTGGTCTCATTGCCGGTCAATGCCGAACAAGGTGCGCGTCCGAAAGAGACCCGTCACGACAAACTTGCCAGAAACTTCCTCTCTGCAGTCGCCCTCGCTCGCCGCGTCGCGTTCTGGTTATCGTTGAGTCTGAACCCGAGTTGAAGACCCCATAAGCGTCGGTTCTGGCTGGGCTGGAGGCAGGTGATGTGCTCGCGACTGCCCTTTCTCAGGCTGGTCGGCATCAACCCCACGAATTGACGCCCTGCGAAATGGTGCCCTAATGAACGCGGCGGCCTGCCTCACCATGCCTTACTGACTGACTTAGCCCGCCTGAGGCAACGGAGGACCCATAGAACATGACACAGCGACACACAGAGCGCGCATCAGTGCATCCCTGGATCGATAGAGTGTGGCAGACGGTATGTCTCGAAGATGGGGTCTACAAGGCGACGCCGGATGGCTCATGGGACCTGTTGCTGAGTGTTTCACCGGAGGGGGTGCCGACGGTGTTTCTTAGTGGGCAGGCGACAGAGCCGGTAGAGGTGCCCTATCGGGCGGGCGAGCACTCGGTCGTGATTTCCTTTGCGGCGCATGTCTATCTGGCCACAGAGAAAGAGGTGCGAACCGAAGCGTCGGTGCGCTTCCTGCCGGTCGACGGTGAACGGTTCGAGCTCGACGGGACCAGCCTGCCGCTACCCACTTTCGAGAATGCCGAGGAACTCGTCGCCCAGATGATCGCGGCCGGTCTGCTGAAGTCTGACGATCTGATTGCCAAGGCTTTTTCGCAAGAGCCCAAAGCGGCCTCAAGACGATCCGTGCAGCAGCACTTCAAGCGCACGACGGGCATCACGCAGAAAGATTTCCAGATGATCCGACGAGCCCAGGACGCGGTGCGGCGATTGAAGGCAGGGGAAGCGCCCGCGGCAGTGGCGGCCGATCTGGGCTATACCGACCAGCCGCACATGATCAAGTCGATCAAGACGATCATGGGGCACCTGCCCTCGAACCTGGAACTGGTGCACAAGCTTTGAGCGCCGGGCAGGTGGCCCGGCGCCCCGGTGATCGGTGCTGCGCGATTACCTCGCAAGCAGCGCGGCGAAGTCGCGGATGTCCTGGATGAAGAATTCGGGATCTTCCCAGGCGGCGAAGTGCCCGGCTGCCTCCATGTCGTGGAACTGCACCACGTTGCCCTCGGTCTGCCGGTCGGCCCATTCGCGCGGCAGACGCATCCCACCTGGGATCGGAGCTTCAGTCGCCACCGCTACCGGGACGCGGGTATTGTTGCCCTTGATGGTTGGCGGCTGCATGGCGTTTGTGCTGTAGACTCGGAACGACGAGCCGGCCGTTTCGGTAAGCCAGTAGATCATGATGTTGGTAATGAGCTCGTCGCGGCCGAAGCGATCGTCCGCTCCGTCGCCGACGCCCATCCCGGCCATGAAACTCATGATCCAGGCGGCAAGGCCGGCCGGCGAGTCATTCATCGCAAAAGCAAGGCTCTGCGGCTTGGTGGCGTGGATCAGGTTGAAGGCGCCATGAGTGAAGAACCACTGCTGGATGGCACCGGCATAGGCTTGCTCGGGCCCGCTCAATGCCGAAAAGTCGGTGGTGTGGTCCGGATAGCCGACATCGGTTACGTGGTAGCCGAGCAGCAGCTCCGGATGGCGCTGGGCCAGCGACATCGAGATGATCGATCCGCTGTCGCCGCCGGCGGCGATGAACTTGCCGTAGCTCAGGGTCTCGGTCATCAGCTTGGCAAAGAGATCGGCGACTTGGTCCATCGGGAGCGTCGTGCGGTTCGAAAAGCCTGAGCCGGGAATAGACGGGACGACGACATGGAAGTCCTTGGAAAGCGCGTCGATGACCTTGTGGTAGCGGTAGAACGAATCCGGCCAGCCGTGGATCAGCAGCAGCGGGGTGGCGTTGGAATTTGTCGAGTGGCGGTGGACCAGGTGCAACTCGATGCCGTCGATCTCGACCTTGAAATTGCCCAGCGCATTCAGGCTCGCTTCGGCCTTCCGCCAATCATAGCCGTCGATCCAGTAGTCAGTGAGGCTCTTGAGGTAGTCGAGATTGGTGCCGAGCGACCAGCCCGCATCTTCGGGCTGATCCGGCCAGCGCGTGTGCTGCAGCCGGTACCTGAGATCGTCGAGCTGCGTTTCGGGGATGGCGATCTGGAATGGAACAAGTGTCATGGCGGTAGGCTCCTTTGCAAGGGTGGATTTGCCGGCAAAGCCGCTGAGAAGAACGGAAGCGGCGAGGGTCCTGGAAAACTGGCGGCGGTTCATCTCTCATCTCCACGAATTGTCGATGGGATGAGGTTAGCGAGAGGGACCGGAGCATTATTGTAGAAAAACGCAAACCTTCAGGTGCGAAGCGCTGGGAAGAGGGCGGCAGCGGGGCCGCCGCCCTGCTCACTTTCAACGCCTACAATCGTAGTGCAGGGCGACGATGTCGGAGGCAGGGAGCTGACGGTGGCTGAGGAGCCGGAACGAGGTGGTTGCGCCTGGTTCGAAGGTCGGCACGCCTCCGCCAAGGACGACGTTGGCGACGAGGAGGTGAAATTCGTCGACTAGTCCCTCGGCGAGCAGCAGGTGGACCAGCAAGTGGCTGCCGAAGATCACCAGGTCGCCGGTCTCCTGCGCTTTGAGTTCGCTCACCCTCTGTGCCGCTCCTTTGCCACCGACGACTTCGACTTCCGCCCATGGAGATGCCTTGTGCACAACCAGCGTGTCGCTGACGACGAGCTTGCGCACAGCGTCCACACGCTCGGCAATCTCGCTTTGGATCGGGTCGGCCCCTGGTCCACGATCAACCTGCGGCCAGTAGGCCTCGAACATTGGAAAAGTGACCGCACCGAAGAGCATCACCGAAGTGCTGCGCATGAGCTTGAGATTGTGGGCATCGAATGCCGTTCCCATGGGGAGCTGGTCGAGCCGGCCGCCGGGGCCCGCACAATAATTGTCGAGTGTGCTCAACATGCTGACGACGAGTTTGGCCATTGCCAAGTCCTTTCTCTTGAAGCGCCATCCGGCCATCACCGGCCTTGGCACTTGTTTGAGACAAGGCAGCCGCCAAACTCATCGGTCGGCTGGCAGAAAAATCAGACGAGTTCTTCGAGCATGCCGAACCGCTTGCACACTCTTGGGTCGAGGAAGCTGTCGATGGCGGCAATTCGCGCGTCCGACAGCGTCACCAGAACGACGCCCCCCGGGCGGAAGTGACCGTCATCCTGCTGCTGGTAGCAGGCAAAGCCGGGCTGACCATTGCCGCCAAGTGGCAAGAGCCTCCAGGCTGTCGCAAACACCCGGTCTTCCAGGAACCGCACGACGGCACCGCGTCCACTAAACCATGCCGGCAGCGGCGGCATGGTGAAGCGAGCGTCCTTGGCAAGCAGCTGGACCATGGCGCCGATGTCGCGACGCTCCCAAGCCGAGACAAAGCTTCCCAGGACTGCATCGAGGTCTGGCTGATCGATCAGGCGCGCGGGTTCCGCGCCGGCAACCGCGCGCGCCGCCAGGGTCGCGCGGGCGCGCTGCAGGGCACTGGTCACCGAGGGGACGGACGTCTCCAGCATCTCAGCCGTTTCGGCTGCCGAATAGCCCATGACATCCTGCATGAGCAGCGCCGCGCGTTGCGTGCCCGGCAGGTGCTGCAGTAACGCGACAAAGGCCAGGCCGACATCCTCTCGGCGCGATAGGATCGAAGCCGGATCGTCCATATCGGCGGCTTCTGCAGGTAGCTCACTGTCGGGAATGGGCTCGACCCAGACGGGCCCCGACACCATCTCGCCGAGATCCGAGGTCGATGAGAGCGGTGGAGCATGGTCGCTCGAAATCCGGCGGCGCTGGCGTTGGGAAATCATGCGGAGGCAGACGCGTGTTGCGATAGTCGTGAGCCAGGTGCCCAGGGCGCTGCGGGATTCGAAGGTGTTGAACCCGCGCCATGCCGCCAACAGGGTTTCCTGCAGCGCGTCGTCGGCATCGAACGGTGACCCGAGCATGCGATAGCAGTGCAGGTGCAGGCGCTGGCGATAGGGTTTCACCAGCTGCTCGAACGCTTGGGTGCTGCCAAGCGCAGCCTGCTCAAGTGCCTCCGAATATGTCATCGATCCACCCTCCACCCCGCAAAGAGGACGATTATAGCGCAGGCCCGGGCGGATCGACTCCCCCCGCAATACCCGATGCTCGTCTTATCTCTTATCAACCAGTCACACGCAATCGCATGGAGTGCTTCCGGCTGCCTTGCGGTAGGCACAGAAAGGAGCACTGACACAGACGCCTTGGCTGCCGGCCGGCTTAAGTGGCAGGTCCGGATATGGCTGCGGCGAGGGCCCTTATCGCAGCAGCGTGAGCCGGTGTCTTTGCGCGCGAAAAAAGGACAATCTCGGACGTCGGTAGCGGCGGGAGCCCAAGCTCGGGACCTCGGTCAGACAGGCCGCGCGCGCAGATGTCTCCCATCGGTGCGACGCCGGCCCCGGCAAGAAGCCCCTCGTGCAGCGCCGCGCAACTTCCAGCGATGAAGGAGTCGCGCCAGTCGACGCCCGCCTTTCGCAATTCGGTCAAGGCGATCTCGCGGACACCACAGTCCATGCCCAGTGATACCAAGGGGGTGGGGCTATTGGAGCGCGGTCGCCAGTCAGGAGCTGCCCGCCATCCCATTCGGTCTGTACGCAGTACTTCCCCTTCAGTACCTCCTCCGTTGCGCCGGATAAGGGCCGCGTCAGACGCTCCAGATGCGAAAGTCTCCTTCACATGACGGGAAAAATCGACCTTCACCTCGACAACGGCATTAAGCGGAAGCGCCGCACGCACCGCTCGGATGACCGGTGACAATCGGCTTCCAATTGCGTGGTCGCTCACGGCAAGCGAGAAACTTATCGGAGCTTCGTCAGAGAAAACCAGTGCTTCTTCGTGCTTGGCGAGCAGCTCACGCGCCTTTGGCAAGAAGATCTCTCCGTCCTTTGTCAGTCGCAGGTATCGTGGTGTCCGGTCGATCAACCGCTTGCCGAGGCGCTGCTCGAGGGTCTTCAGTTTCTGGCTGACGACAGGCTGAACCGTGCCTGCCGCTTCGGCCGCCTTCGTCAGGCTGCCGAGTTCGACTGAAAGAATGAAGAGGCGAACGCTTTCAAGATCCAACATATGAAATCACTATGGCGAGAATAATTTACGCCATCTTCTCACTATGATGAGGATCACGCAATATGCTTCTGCAACAAGGAGATGCACTATGCCTATGATCAAAGCCCGTTTCATCAAGCCCCAAGATGATCGCGACCACAAACTGGAGATCGCTGAGCTGCTTTCCCGTCTAACAGCTGAATTCTTGCATAAAGATCCCGCAGTCACCTCGGTGCTCGTCGAGCGCGCTGATCCCGCCGATTGGTTCCTCGGCGGAGCAAATATCAGCGACCAGCAATTGGGGACCTTCTACGTCGAGGTCTCAATCACCGAGCACACCAACACCAAAGACGAGACGACCGAATGGGTGCGACGCGTCTATGACGGCATGAACAGCATAGTCGGCCCAGCACATGATGCGAGCTACGTCCTGGTTCACGCTGTCGATGGCGATGCTTACGGCTTTGGCGGTCTCACCCAAAACCTGCGTTGGGCGAGCAGTAAACGATAGTGCAGGCAACCGGATGAGTCGGTCGCGGCGGGGAGAAGAATATGCCTGTATACGAATTGGCAGCAGTTGGTGCTGCAGCATGCTGGGCGCTGACGGGACTGCTGTCGGCTGGTCCGGCTGGCCATCTGGGTGCATTGGTCTTCAACAGCACGCGGCAAGTATTTGTCGCAGTTCTGCTTGGACTGTATGTTCTTGCAACCGGCTCATGGCGCGATCTGCAGCCTGACGTGTTCTGGCCGCTGCTCCTCTCCGGCTTCGTTGGCATCTTCGTCGGCGACACCTTGTTGTTCACATGCCTGAACAGGTTGGGGCCGCGGCGATCAGGAATATTGTTTGCGCTCAATGCACCCATGGCCGCAGTCCTTGGATGGGTGGTGCTCGGCGAGCAGCTCTCCGTGACCGCTATTGCCGGCATTGGCATAACACTGTGCGGCGTGCTTTTTGCGATCCTGTTCGGAAAGCGCCGCCAGCAGTTGCACCACTGGGAAACGATAAGAGGGCCGCTCTGGCTCGGGGTTCTGGTTGGCCTGCTGGCAGCTTTCAGCCAAGCCGTCGGGTCACTGATCGCTCGCCCGGTGATGGCGACCGGCATCGACCCATTTGCGGCCTCAATGCTGCGCGTCGCCGTTGCAGCGCTCTGTCTGACAATGCTGACGCAATTGCCGATCACCGCTTTCAAGCCGAAAGGACCATTGACGATAACCGTGTTCTTGCAAACGGCCTTGACCGGCGTCATTGCGTTGGCCTTCGGGATGACGCTCCTGCTTTTCGCCCTTTCCGGCGGCAGTGTTGGCATCGTCTCCACGCTGTCGGCAACCACACCCGTGATTATCCTGCCCATGCTTTGGGTGAAGACGCGCGAAATGCCTGCTTCCGGGGCATGGATCGGAGCAGTCTTCGTGATTGTTGGGATGGCGTTGATCTTCTGGCGGTAAGACAGCAAGCTCATCCGTCCCGTGAGATTGGGAGATTTGCGGACATCAACAGAATGATTGTCAAAGGAGGACATGCATTCGACTTGTCAAGGCGAGGTGAATGTCGGCTCTTCGCCCTCAGACCCGTTGCACCCAAGCCTCACTGCCAGCCAAATTGCGCGGTCGGCTACGATAGTCTGATCGTTGGTTCGGGGAGTGGCGATCAGGACGAGGATGTGGCACGTGCAGCGCTCAAGCCATCGGTGCTGATGTGATACCGCTGTGATTTGGCTTGCCCAGAGCGTCACGTAATCGTAAAGGCTGCCTGCGCGACAATGCTCGCTTCAGTGGCCAATAACGCGGAAAATCCACAGATCTTGGCAGCGTACTGGTCTCCGTGTCCACGCAGGATGTATCGGACGAGTCTAAGGGTTGGAATGCTCATTTCCCTAACTTAGCGACGCGGGCCCTCGCTCGCCAAGATACAGAACCTTTACATTTCCATCAGGTCGGATCGCACGGAACACAGCCTAGATAAAGCGCTGTTTGGCGCTCGACGGCCTGAACCCTTTGCTGCTCGTCTTTGAAGAGAACGGGCTCACCCGGAGTCTCGCCGTGGTTTAGCCGGTCTTAACCACGAACATTGATGGTGAACAACCCATCGGTCACGTTCTGGATCGTCCGGCTTCCAAGCGGGGCGGCTTCAGCGTGCGAGTCACCCCCATAAAACGACGCGAGTGCAGCGCCACTACGTCTCATCTGTACCCCGAGCTTGGCGCGCTAGCGCGGCAACACCGACCTGTCCAGATTCGATCTCGAAGAATGCGCTAACCCTACCGCAAACCTCCTCTTTGCATCAGAAATTTAAGTTCGTAGCTTAACGATTCAAGTATAGTGCAGGATAAATCTTTTATGGTTATGTCGATTGGCGGACGCCATTACATGGAAGGGCGCTTATCAATGACTGTGGGTATGACGACCTAAATTCTGTTCCAGGTAGAGAAACGTTTGCTTCAATGCGCTTTCACGCGTCACGGAATCAGGATCAAGGCCCATACGCAACCACAGTCCGTCGATCAGCGCACTGAGGCCAAGTGCCAGGTCTTCTGCTTCCTTGCGGTCCATGAATTGCTGAAACGCCGATAGAAGGTTGGAGCGCATCCGAGCGTGGAATACCTTCTGAAGGCGAGCGAGTCGTGGCTCGCGTGGGACTTCGGCGCAGAGCGATAGCCATGCATGGCTGATTGAGGGCTTGAAGAACTCCTCCTCGAAATTCCCAAGGATGATTGCTTTTACTCTTTGTTGTGGATCGCGCGCATCGCGCAGCCGCTTGACCACCGCCACTCGCAAGGCTCCATTTGCCTCGCGCATTGCCTGCTCGAACAACTCTTCCTTGTTGCGGAAGTAGTGCAGCACAATTCCCTTCGATGCGCCGGCGTAGGCAGCGACCTTCTCAAGTGTCGTGCCGGCCACGCCCTCGGTTTGCAAGACGCAGTAGGCTGCATGCCGCAGTTCCCTGCGACGGATTTCGCTGATCCTCGAAAGTTTTGCCATCACGTACTCTCTTCAAACCTGGCCAGTCATTGACAATCTAACCAGAAAGATCAAGAGTTGACCGCATGGTCAGAAAAATGACCGTTGGTAAAATAAACGGGAACCGGGAAAATAGATCATGAAGAAGACGATGTGGAAGTTTGCATATGCCGGCTTGTTGACGACCTTGACGCCGGTGTTTCTGGCGCAGCCTGTCGGGGCCGCAGAGTCAGAGGGCTGCCATACAGTCCGCCTAGCCGAACCGGGCTGGAATGACCTCGCCTTCACCACCGGTGTCGGCATGACACTTCTGAAGCATCTCGGCTATGATGCTCAATCGTCGCTTCTTGGCATCGATGTGATCTACCTCAGCCTGAAGAACAATGATCTCGACGTGTTCCTTGGTTACTGGGACCCGGCGATGATGACGTATGCAAAGCCCTATATTGATGAGGGCACCGTGGAGACCGTCACAGTCAATCTCGACGGTGCCAAATACACCTTTGCGGTTCCTTCCTATGTCTATGAAGCAGGTGTGCGCGATTTTGCGGATCTGCAGAAATATGCAGAGAAGTTCGATCGCAAGCTTTACGGCATCGAGCCAGGCTCGAACCAGCTTATGCTGGATGCTCTGAACGATCCGGTGCTTGGATTGAAGGAGTGGACGGTGATCGAGTCGAGCGAACAGGGAATGTTGGCAGAAGTCCAGCGACACGAGAAGGACAAAGACTTCATCGTGTTTCAAGGTTGGGCGCCACATCCGATGAACACGCGATTTGATATCAAGTACCTGACCGGAGGCGATAAATTCTACGGTCCGAACTTCGGTGCCGCTACGGTCTCGACGCAAGTGCGCAAGGGCTACAAAGAGGAATGCCCTAATGTGACGAAGCTGCTTGAAAATCTGAAATTCGATGTGGAATTCGAGAACAAGGGCATGGGATATCTGATGGACGACGGGCTGGATCCCGAAGCAGCAGCTGCGAAAGCCATGTCAGAGGAACCCTCGAGGCTCGAGAATTGGCTTGCCGGTGTTACGACTGTCGACGGCAAGCCCGGGCTCGATGCAGTCCGTCAGGGCCTCGGTCTTTGATGCCACAAGGGAAGGATGATTGGCGCAGGGGAAAGCAGCACGTTCTTCTGCCTTCGGGCAGGCACCTTGCTGTTGTTGACACCAAAGGCGAGGGACAAACCGCTCTCCTCCTTCACGGTTACACTGATACGAGCCGAAGCTACCAAGCGCTCGCCCGACATTTAGCCGGGTTTCGGCTCGTTATTCCAGATCTCCCCGGGCACGGCGACAGCCCAGAACACTCTTGCGTAGACCTGTCGACGATCGTGGAGGACCTTGTGGCACTTGCCAATCATCTCGACTGCGCACCTTCGCTGGTGATAGGCCACTCCTTTGGTTCTCTGCTTGCGGTGGAAATTGCCCACCAAAAGCGGTGGAGTGGCTCCAAGATTGTAACGCTGGCAGGTTCGCCTTGTCCGAGTTTGACGGGACTTCACGCTCTGGGACCCATCAGGAGTTTTGTCGATGCGGTGGATGGGGCTCATCCGTTCTTTGCAAGTTGGTATTCCGGCCCCGTCGCATTGGATCCGCAATTTCTCGCCATGATGAAAGCGGAGGCCGTCGGCATGCCGGTAAGGATCTGGCACCAGTATCTCGCATTGCTGGAGAATTCGGACCTCCGTGGCAAGCTCAAGGAGATAGAGGCGCCTTTACTTTCGATCGCCGGCGACTGTGACCAGTTGTTCGACGCTCGCCACATTGAAGCGCTTTGCCAAGGCATGAAGTACTGCCAGACCGTGACTCTAAAAGGAATTGGTCACAATCCCCATTGGGAAGAACCGGCACAGGTCGCAGCGATTATCAAGGATTGGGTGGACACGTTCATGATGGAGCGGATCGCGCACTCAGACAGAGTCCCTTGACCTCTCTAGGCTTCTGACACTGCTGACTGATGTTGAGGGGGGAGGCATGTTGTATTGCTGCAACAACGTAGAGGGTTGAAGGAGTTCGGCGGGCGCATCGTGGCCGAACTGACTAAGGCAACCAAGGTCCGGGCTGACTCGGTCCTGCCAGGCCCCAGGTGGACGACGGGTATCGACTGCTATCTCGTCGGCCTGGCGAAGCCGGATAGGCAGTCTTCTGACACAATTATCGCTGAGAACTTCAAGGGCGAGGAGCCGAGCTCTATCATCAATCGATTTGTCCGCCCCAGAGAAGTAGCGAGTGTCGTCATCTTCATTTTTCCCCAAAACGCGATGAATGATGGGGCTTGCGCGTCGCGCGGCGGATGTCCTTGATCATCTTCTCGGCCGCCGATGTCTGCGGCCCGGATTTCTGTCTCATCTTCGCTTCCTTTGAGTGAGCTACGATGAGCCGAAAATCCTCTCTTCTCAATTAAGCCAAATCTGTCTCATGGGCGTTGATGTCGGACACTGCCTGAGCTCCCGGCCGTTTCCCCTGAGGGCGATGCTCAGCTCCGTTTCAGTGCAGCGGGAAGTTCGCGATGCCCGCGTATCGTCTTCGGTAACCGTGGATGTCCAAGCCGGCATTGTGGTTACGACTTTTATCGACCATGTTCGTCCGGGCTGATTGAACCAGCGACTCGCTGTCGAACGCAATTCCACACCTAGTTCATTCGAAACTAGGGGGATGGCAAAAATCCTCTGCCGGCCTTAGCCTGTTCCGTGGCCACCAATCCCGGGGGAGAACCGTGAA
>Ga0268287_100338_pt1 | contig 13002 bp, 13 predicted proteins | sample MetcocultureR3M_FD_191348 | JGI IMG/M metagenome (GOLD analysis project Ga0268287, IMG submission 191348) | Soil microbial communities from Anza Borrego Desert, Southern California, United States - Methanotrophic co-culture R3-M | ecosystem: Environmental > Terrestrial > Soil > Desert | place... | reverse complement strand
CCTCGGCTACCCGAACCTCACGATGCTCCGGCAGTTCGCCCGCGAGGCCAAGAGCCGGCCGCCCATGCTGGCGAAGCTCAAGAACGACCATCTCGGAATTTGGCTCGAGACGAACGACACGCCGTGGCTCGACCTGGCGGTTTGGGACGCCGGAGCCGCCGGCCTCGAGCCGCTCGGGGATCGCACCGGGCAGACGTGCTGGATTGGCGTCGACCTCGGCAGAGTGGACGATATTGCCTCGGTTGTGGCCGCCTTCCGCGATCCTGATGGCGGGATCAGCGTCTATCCCTTCGCCTACGTGCCCGAGGCGACCGTGAAGGCGCGCCCCGAACCCTATCGGAAGTGGGTCGACGCCGGCCTCCTCACGCCCTCGCCCGGCGAGGCGACCAGCTATCCCATGATCGAGGAGAAGGTGCGCGAGCTCTGCCGCCGCTTCGACGTGGCCGAGGTGTGTTTCGACCCTTGGTCCGCCTCGCACATGATGCAGCGGCTGGGCGAGGACGGGCTCCCCGTCTACTCGCACCGGCAGGGATTTGTGAGCATGGCGGAACCGATGCGCGCATTCGAGCGCGCGGTTCTCGACCGCCGCCTCCGGCACGGCGGCAATCCGCTCCTCCGGTGGAACGTCGGCAACGTGATCGCCGACATGGACCCGGCCGGCAACACCAAGCCGAACAAATCCAAGTCCAAAGACAAAATCGACGTGGCCGTTGCCGCAGTCATGGCCGTTGGCCGTGCAGAATTCGGCAATAGCGGCAAGCACGTCTATGCGGACGAAAACAAAGAACTCTTGATTATCTGAGGTGTAGACGATGGCAGAAGCAGCAGAACAACTTGTTGTCCTACTCGAGGCGCGCGTGCGCGACTTCGAAAAGAACATGCAGCGCGCCTCGCGCAGCGCAAACGACAATTTCGGTTCAATCGAGAACCGCGGGCGGCGCATGGGGCGCAACCTCGAGCGCGATCTCGCCTCCTCGACGGCGCGCATCAACACCACGCTCGCCGGCATGGGCCAGGGAGTCGGAAACAGCCTGGCGAGCATCGGCGCCCAAGCCACGGCCGCCCTCGGCGCCGTCCTGTCGGTCAACGAGCTCAAAAAGTACGCCGACACGTGGACCGAGACGGCCAACAAGATCGCCGCCGCGGGCGAGGCGGCCGAGAACGTCGGCGCCCGTCAGAGCGAGCTCGTCGACCTCGCCATGCGCTCTCGCACCGAGTTCGGCGCCGTCACCGACCTCTACACCGGCCTTCGCCGCGCTACCGAGGAGCTCGGCGCCTCGCAGGCGCAGGTTCTCCAAGTCACTGAGACGATCAGCAAGGGCTTCGCCGTCAACGGCACCTCGGCCAACGACGCGGCCAACTCCATTCGCCAGCTCAACCAGGCGTTCCAATCGGGCAAGCTCTCCGGCGACGAGCTCAATTCCGTGCTCGAGGGCGCCCCGCCCATCGCCCGCCTCATCGCGAAGGAATTCGGCGTTTCGGTCGGCGCGCTCAAAAAGCTCGCCGAGGACGGGAAGCTCTCGGCCGAGAAGGTGTTCACCGCCATCCTCAAAGGGCGTGCGACCGTCGAGGCCGAGTTCGCGAAGACCAACGCGACCATCGCGCAGAGCTTCACCAACCTGTCGAGCGCCTTCACCCGCTACATCGGCCAACTCGACCAAGCGACCGGCGCCTCGACCGCCATCTCCGGCGCGATCCAGGGCATCGCCAACAACATGAACGTGGCCGCCCCGGCCGCGGCCGTGCTCGCCGCGACGCTCCTCGGCGCGTTCGCCGGCCCCGTGGGCGCAGGGATTGCCGGCGCGACGACGGCGCTTGTCCTGTTCGGCGACTCCGTTCGGCCGATCTCGAGCGACCTGGCGACGCTCGGCGACTACGCCCGCGCCGCCTTCGCCCTCATTCAAGAGGGCGCCGCAGGCGTCGCCCCGCAGCTTCAAGCCGGGTTCCAGCGCGCCGCAGAGCTCGCCACGGCCGCGCTTTCGAGCATCGGCGACGGCGACGCCCTCCCGCGGCTCCTCGAGGGCGTGAAGGCGACCCTCAACGCCGTGATCGGCGCCTTTGTCGCCGCCGCCGAAACCATCCGTGTGTCGTGGGTATCTCTCGGCCCCGTCCTGGCCGGAACCATCATCTCGGCCATGAACGCCGTGGTCGCGACCGTGCAAGCCGCGGTCAACAAGGTGGTCGGCGCGATCAACTCCATCACCTCGGCCGTCAACGCGGGCGGCGCCAAGTTCGGGATTGAGGTGGGCCTCGGCCAAATCCCGGAGGTGAACCTCGGCCAGATCGCGAACCGCTATGAGAACGCCGGCAAGGTGGCGGGCGACGCCTACGGCCGCGCCTTCGGGGCTCTGAGCCTGGATTACGTCGGATCGACCATCGATGCCGGCTCGAAGGGCCTCGAGGCTCTGCGCAACAAGGCGAACCTGGCCGCCGCCGGGCGCATCATGAGCTCGCCGACGAACGGCGGCCTCAACAACGGCTCGCTCGACGCCAAGCTGAAAGCCCCGAAGGGCGACGCGGACGGGAAGGGCGGCAAGGGCGGCGCCGAGAAGGCCAACGACTTCGAGAAGGAAGTCGCCGCCATCGAGAAGCGCACCCGCGCCTTCGACAGCGAGCGCGCCGCGGTCGGCCGGAGCGCGCAGGAGGCGGCCAAGGCCGAGGCATCGTTCCGGCTCCTCGAGGCGGCAAAGAAGGCGAACCTCCCGATCACGGACCAATTGCGGGCCAAAATCGACACTTTGGCGACGAGTTACGCATCGGCCAAAGTGAAACTCGACGAGGCCGAGGCCGCGCAGCGCCGCGTGCAGGAGACGCAACGGTATCTCGGCGACGCCATGACCGACGCCCTCGGCGATCTCCTCGTTGAGGGGCGCAGCCTGGCCGACGTGTTCGACAACCTCGCCAAAAGCCTCGCCAAGGCCGCCCTTCAAGCGGTCCTGATGGGCTCCGGTCCCCTCGCCGGCCTGTTCGGCGGCGCGGCTCCGGCCGGTGGTGGCGTGGGCGGCATCCTCGGCAAGCTGATGGGGTTCGCCGACGGCGGATACACGGGCGACGGTGGAAGGCTCGAGCCGGCAGGCGTGGTTCACCGCGGCGAGTTCGTGCTCCCGGCCGACGTGGTGAAGCGCCTTGGCGTGCGGAACCTCGAGGGCCTCCGGCGCGGCTACGCGAACGGCGGCCTCGTCGGCGGCTCCGCGCCCTCAATCCCGAAGGCGAACCTCGGCGCGGGCGCCGGCCGCGGCAGCGTCATCACCGTGGCGCCGTCGATCACCGTCCAGGCGACCGGCGGGACGAACGAGCAGAACGCGGACCTCGCCGGCCAGGTCGGGCAACAGGTCGGCCAGCAACTCGACGCCATGGTGCGCGGGATCATGGCGCAGGAGATGCGCGCCTATTCCCGGCCCGGCGGCCTGTTCGACTACATGCGGCGCTAGGCTTGACTGTCCCACTAGGCGCCACCATCTCCATCCTGTCGCCCGTGAAGCCTTCGGCATGAAGGTGGAGGTGACAGGATCGTCGGCTTCTCGCCGCTGGAAGGCTCACCGCAGAGCGCCCCGCCGATCCTCAAGGCTCCGCTGCGCAGCTTGGCAAATCCCGCCACCATTGCGCCCGGAGCCAACCATGAGCGAACGCCTACCCTCTACCCGTCGCCTCGACATGATGTCCGAACTTGATCGGTTCTGGACCCTACAGCGGATCGCCGACGAGCTTCGCCAGGAACGCGAACACATCTTGTCGGGCTACTACCGTCCCGGCCCCGGTCACACGCGCGACAGCATCCTTGCATCGAACCGGCGCCGGCTCGCTCGCGTGTTCGCTCGAGCGGCAGAGTTCGACCTCGGCATCGGCCAACCCGACCCTGCGACAGCCTGACGCACGCACAGCCTCTCACCCGCCGCTATCACACACATATCGGCTGTTCCTCGCCGCAAGTGTTGGAAAGAAGAAGGATCGGCCCTGGCGCACGCGCCGAGGCCACTTCTGCTTGCCCTCTACATGCGCGCGCCTCGAGCGCCGAACGAATGCTCCCGAAGACTTCCGGGACGTTCCATAACGGGCCATTTCCGGTTCCATACATGAGATTATGCGAATGGCGATGGCGCACGCGTGAGCACCATGTCCCAATTGCTGGCACAGAGCAGCCACAGCTTTATGGAGCTGGGGTTCCATCGCTCTTGGCATAGTGATCGCGAATTTCTAAAAACTTTTTTATACCACGTGTGCAGTCTTTTTCAGTAATCTCGAGATATTTTACAGCGTATGCCGAAATATAACTGAGGGTTCCTTCACGATAAAAAACCGGAACCTGAGCAAATTGCTTGCTTTCTGGATGATGTTTTTGAATGAATACTAACCAACAGCTTGCTGCGTATATACGCTTTCTAGAAAATACTCCTTCTGTTCTTTTGAATCTGATATCAAAACAGATTTTATGATAAAAAATGTCATGATCAGCAAGCATAATTGGAGATCTTAGTACGGTAGACACTAATTTTTTATCGTCGTTTTCATGGTAAAAGTCGGCAGCTAGTATATTATTATAGAGAATTCCATATATCAAAGTAATTGATGGCGGACCATAGGCGACGAAATCATTGGATTCATTTCTAACTTTGGACACGAAGAACTGTCTATCGTATAAACTTAGTTTCTCATTATTAAGGTCTAGCATTCTATTGCGTTGCATGAAACCGAAGATGCCCCATAGGATTAACTCTCGGGCAGATTCCTCATTGTCACCTTCCTTTAAGCCAACCTCAAATTCCTGAAGCTGTGGCTTTCGCATTAAACGTGAAACAACAAGCCAAATCTCAATACTAAGCTGAAGTATAGGCAAAGCTATCGCCATGCTTATGGCCGCTGTAATAATATATACTATCCAATATAGATTATTTTCTTTCGGAGTTTTATCGCTGATGACCGACGAAGCGAGTCCGTATAACAAAAACAAGCAAAAAGAAATTCCAAATAGTCTAATTAAAATGTAAATTAACGCGTCCATGAGGCCGGATGGCACGTCTTTATTTATAGAGGCCATGTTTATCCCCCGAGCCGAGCGCGCATTTATTTACGCCCACACGCCTATCACGCTGGCCGTGTTCTGATGTGTAGATCCTGACGGCCTGCCATCATAGCTCAGCAACGTATCACGCAGACAAAATTTGCCTCGCGCGCGTGAGCAGAGGCTAGGCGAAGGCTGAGCGTAATGGTATAATGGTTTACCATTACCGACCTGTTCGAAAGCCCATGCCCTCCCCTACTCAGATGATGAAGTTGCCGGCCGCGCGCGCCGGCCAGATCAAGGCCCTCGCCACCTCGAAGGGCATCGGCCTCGGCGAGGCTGTCGAGCATCTCCTCAATCTTGCGATCGAAGCCGGTGAGCTCGACGACGCCCTCCCTGGGTGGGAGGTGGTTCGCGACGGCGACCAGATCACCCTCACCCTCGACGGCCAGCCGATCCCGCCCATGCACCTCGAGGTGGCCGTCGAGGTCGCCGGTCACTTCCAGCGCGCCGGCACTGAGATGAAGGTCGGCCGGGGCGTGCCGCAGTTCTGGGGCTTCAAATCGCCCGAGATGCCCAGCGCCTACATGCTGGGAGTTGGCCGGCATGGCGGCGGCGTTGTCGTCGCCTTCGAGGAGCTCGAGCCGAACTGTCAGATCGGCCAAGGCAAGCGCACCACGGCCGCCATGACCCGCGGCATGGCCGTCGACCTCGCCCGCCAGATCAGGAACGCAATCACCCACTGAGCCCAAAAAGAAGGCCGCCACCGGAAAACCGGGGCGGCTGGAGAGTTCAAGATGCAAAATCAATATAACAACTGCGAAGAACCTTCACAAGAGGAATTCGACGGCGAAGCCTTCGTTGCGGAGATTAACGCTATTCTCGCAGCACCTCGCCGCGAGCCGACGCTCGAGGAGCAGCGCCTCGAGAAGTGGCGCTTCCTCTACTCGTTCGACCATCTGTTCGGCTTGGCCCGCCACACTCAGACGCGGGAGGAGTACGCGCGCGCCCAGACCATGCTCGAAGAGCTCCACGACGAGCCGGAGCCGTTCCAGCCGCGCTACCAGCCGGGCGCCGAGTGGGAGCCTGGCGAGTGGGAGCTCGACGAGGGCCTCGAGGCCGAGGAAGTGCGCGGATCGGAAAATCCGACCCCGGCGCTCGACGTGGTTCTCGACCTTCAATCCGACCCGGCGCCAGTGCGCCAATCGGAAAATCGGCGCCCTCGCCGGAGCGGTGCCCGCGACCGGAGAAGCGTTGATAGATCAAGGACTTGTTTCGAGGAGGAGCTCGCCCGGCAGCGAAAGCGCGACTTTAGTAGGAACCCCCCTCCCTCCTCTCTCACCAATCAGAACGACAACGAGCCTACCTCCTCCAACGACAACGAGGAGAAGAAGAACCCCACCACGAAAAAGGCCCGCGCCGACGAAAACGACCGCCGGGGCATCTCCTCGTGGAAGGACACGAAGGACTTCGGGAAGTTCGTTGCCATGAACCGCGCCGCGGCCTTGAACGACAACGATTGGTGCGCCGAGCCCTACGCCTTCACCCTGAACCTCTCCCCGGACGTGATCGCCCGCGCCCTCGCCTCCCGCCACAATGGGTTCGCCAGCTTCATGCAGAAGCGGATCGCGGCCGAGCTCGCCAAGGTGATGCGCCGGGTGGTCGAGTTCGCGTTCAAGGTCGACGTGACGCCCTGTGGCAGGCCGCATCTCCACGGCGTGGGAGTCATGAACGACAACGAGCTCCCGGCCTTCCACGAGGCTCTCCGTCGCGCAGGAGGCGCGTGGGCGGCCAAGGGCGGCGAGCGCCAGGTGAACACCCGGCTCATGTGGGACGCGGACGGGTGGGCCTCCTACAGCGCCAGGAACGCCGCCGCGGCGCGCCGGGTGGTTGGCTCCTCCATCATGGCCTGCACCGCCGGCCTCAAGAGCCAGGCCAAGGCCCTACACGAACACCTCCGGCAGAGCGCTCGCGCCGCCGCGGCGTAAGTCAATTTTGATTTACCAGCGATTTCAATGACTTGTGGCAGATTTCCTCTTGCCGGTCGATGGGAAATCCGGCACGCATGACACGCCAGAACGAACCATCCGGATAAACCTGGCATTAAATGAAACCAATTAATCACAGGTGCATATGTGGACTTCGAGCCTATCACCATGCCCGCTCTCGCCGACTTCCTCGAGACCGCGACCGTCAACTTCCGGTTCGACGCTGGCCCCATCATGGCGACGATGGGCGAGCACCCCGAACGCGGCACCTTCGCCGTTGTGCAGACTGTGATGGGCGCCTGGCTCGTCGCAGAGCGCGACGCCTACCGCGAGGGCGCCGAGATCACGGGCGCCATGATCGCGGATGCCTTGCAAGTTCTTCGCGACGTGAGGCGCCGGGCAGGCGTGGTTGACGAATCCTTGACCGTCGCCGCGTGAACGGCCACGGTCACACATTCCACTTTCGGAGATGACGTTCACGAGCCGCTGACGCTTGAAACGAAAGAGACCGCCGAACCCCTGGCAGGGTTGGCGGCCTCGAAATCGGTGGTGCTTGCGCTCCAGAACAAGCGCAGCATCCACGACGGCGAGCACGCCGTCAAGTCGGAACCTGCTTCCGGCAACGGGATCGCTTTGCGCTGACGCGGCCCTCAACAGGGCTGTCCCCATGTTCCTCAACCAGATCGAGGAGGCCATTGCGGTCGCCTCGCCGAGTTCGCTCGTCGAGCTCAACCGGACCATTTGGGTCGGGCTCTCCTCCGGTGCGCTCACCGAGGACGACGCCGGCCGCCTGGCCGAGGCCATCCACGCGCGCCAGGCCGTCGCCAAGGCCGCCAGTGCGCCCGTGACGGGCAAGCCGCGCCCGGCGACCCTCTTCCCTCCCCGCCGCGTTCAGCGCCCGCCGGAGCGCTCTGTCGCCATCGAACGCCGCCGCCGCCTGGCCGCCTCCGGCCCGCTCCCGCCCGCCCTCGCCGCCCGCTTCACAACGAGCGAGGCGGCTGTTCTCCGGATCGTGGGCGACGAGTGCCGGGACAAGGGCCGATGCGTCCTGCCAATCGACGCCATTGCCGCCCGCGCAGGCGTGGGCCGCACGACCGTCCAGAACGCCCTACGGCTCGCCAGGCGCCTCGGCATGGTCGAGATCGAGGAGCGCCGGCAGGAGGGCGCCAAGAATTTGCCGAACCGCGTTTCTGTGGTCGACCGCGAGTGGAGGCAGTGGCTCGAGCGCGGCCCGCGGCGTCCCACTACTGGGTTCAAGAATCTGAGCACCACGGAAACAGGTTCTCTTTCCGGGGAGGAGCAGGCGGGTTCGTCGAGCCAGAATCGCAACCGGCGCGAGGCGGAACCGAGATTCGCGCGAGGAGGCTCAGGTATAAAAAAGCCCCGCGCATAGCGCAGGGCTCTGTTCGTCAGACCGGACGGGCGGCTTAGAGCCTGAACACCCTCGCGATGTAGGTGTCATCGTCCTCGCCCTCGAGGCGAGGCCCCATCGCCTCGGCCTGAGACAGGCGCATCCGCTCCCACTCCCGCACCATCCGGTCGACGAGTGGGCCGAGGCCGACACGCTCCCGCCGGGAGATGGCGGTCACGCGGTCGAACGTGTCGACGTGGACGCGGGCGCCGAGTTGGCGCGTCGCGTAGTCAAGCGGCGGGCGCCCCTTCGCCTTCTTTTTCTCGGCCGCCTTCGGCTCCTCGAGCGGCGCCGGAGGAGGAGGTGCGGGCTCCGGCTCCTGCGCCCTCTGGCTCTTCATCTGGCGCGCTACGTCTGCAAGGCTCGACACCTTCACGTTCCCCGGCGCCTCGGCCCGCTTGGGGGCCGGCTCTACAAGCCCCGTGCGCGCCAGCAACTTCGACATGTCGGCCATGTGCGTTCACTCAGGATTAGTTGAAACCGAAAATCACCACTTGTTCACGACATAGCGCGGTCAACGATGGCTTGCACCAGCGCGTCCGCCTTCCCGGCCAAGCCTGAGAACCGCACCTCCGTGAGACTCGCCCCGCCGCTCTGCGCCTGGCGGTAGGCCGCCCGCTCGAGGATGGCGCCCGGCAGCACCCCGTAACCCGCCTCGCTGATGTAGGCCCGCGCCGCCGCCTCCTCGGCCTCCGTCGCGACGCGCACCAGCGCCACGGCTAGGCGCTCGACTGGCACGCCTTCGTTTGTGAGATCGTGGAGCAGATTGACGGTCGGCTCGAGATCGTCGGCGCCAGGGTTCGACGGCACCACAACGAGCGCCGCCGCCTGGGCGATCTCGAGCGTCTCGGCGCTCGCCCTCGCCGGCCCGTCGAGGATCAAGAGATCAACCTCGCCCTCGGCCGCGAGCGCCTCGGCCGCCGTATCGAACGACCGCACGGGAACCGCCGGCTCGAGGCCCGCCCGCACCCGGCGCTCCGACCAGCGCAACGCCGTTTTCTGCTGAACGTCGAGATCGGCAACCAGCACGGCCAGGCCGCCGGCCGCCGCCTCTCGAGCCAGGGCACGGGCGAGCGTCGACTTTCCGACCCCGCCTTTCTGGCTCACGAAACCGATCACCGGCATTTTTCACCTCGCCCCACCTACGGGTTTTCGGTTTCATCTATTCGCAGATATGCCAAGAAACCGTTGACGCACAATAACTTGAGTCGTCAATGCGAAACTCAAGTAACCGTCAAGTCTCATATTTCCTATATATGAAGCTTTACGCTAATAATGCTTCAACATACTGCAATGTGCTGTTATAATTGCGCATTGGTTGTCGAGGAGATCGTCAATCAATTTTGATTGACTTCCGACCCCTCTAGGATCGATGACCCTTCCCGCAATCACGGCGACCTTCGGCAACGTCCCGCTCGAGACGAAGGCGGCCACCTCTGGCGTCTCCTCGCCCGAGCCGTGGTTCCTCGACCTCCTGGGCGGCTCGCCGACCGCCTCCAAGGTTCGCGTCGGCCCGATGACGGCCATGCGCGTCCCCGCCGTTGCCCGCGCCGTGAACCTCATCGCTGGCGTGATCGGAACCCTTCCGTGCCGCGTGCTCAAGATCGAGGATTCCGGCGAGGCGCCGGCACCCGATCATCCCGCCTTCCCCATCGTGAACCGCCGGGCGAACCCGTGGACGGGCGCCGGCCAGTTCCGCGCGCAGCTTGTCCGCGACATGCTCCTCACGGGCAACGGCTACGCCTTCGCCAACCGCGTCGGCGGAAAGCTCCGCGAGCTCATCTATCTCCCAGCCGGCAGCGTCACCGTCGAAGTCGACGAGGCGACCCGCGAACCGCACTACAACGTGACGGTCGACGGCGCCGTGCGCACCTACCACTGGAACGAGATCGTTCACCTCGCGGCGCCGTCCCTCGACGGTGTGAGCGGCAAATCTCCGGTCCACCTCGGCCGTGAGGCCATCGGCCTTGCCGTCACCCTGGAGCGCCACGCCGCGCGCCTGTTCGGCAACGGCGCCCGCCCTGGCGGCATCATCAGCGTCCCCGGCTCTCTTGGCGACACAGGCGCCCCGAAGCTCGCACGGTCCTGGCAGGCCGCCTTTGGTGGCGAAGGCTCCGGCGGAACCGCCGTGCTCGAGGGCGGCGCCACCTTCATCCCGGTTATGCTCGACGCTGTGAGTAGCGAATTCAACGCCACTCGCCGGCACCAGAACCGCGAGATCGCCAACGTCTTCAACCTGCCCTCGACGCTCCTCAACGACCTCGACAACGGGACGTATTCCAACGTCGAGGGCCTCGCACAGTCGTTCCGCGACGAGACGCTCCTCCCGATCATCCATGCCCTCGAGTTCGCCCTCGAGCGCGCCCTCCTCGACGAGGAGGAGACGCCGGCTTTCCGGATCGCCTTCGACCTCGACAACCTCGACCGCGCCGACCTGGCCGCCCGCGCCGACGCCTTGGCGAAGCGCCGCGCCGCAGGCGTCATCACGGCCAACGAGGCGCGGCGCGACCTCGGCCTCCCCGCCCACAAGCAGGGCAACGACCTCGCATCCCCGTACACCACGCCCGGCGGCGCCAAGCCGGAAGCGCCCGCCGCCGAGGAGGGCGCGGCCAATGTCTAAGACCAGCCACACCGGCTTTTTCGGCGACGCCGAGCAGACCTTCGACCTAGCCCCGCCGCACCTCGTGCGTGAGCTCGAGGCCGCGACCGGCGCCGGCATCGGCGCGCTTGTCCGTCGAGTGATCGAGGAGCGCACGTTCCGCCACGCCGACATCGAACACACCATCCGGCTCGGCCTCGTCGGTGGCGGCATGTCCCCGAAGGACGCCGCCCGCCTCGTTGCCGCCTACCTCCCGGCCGCGCCGCTCGAGGAGGGAATGCTCCTCGCCATGTCCGTGCTCGGCGCCCTGTTCTTCGGCTCGAGCCGCGACGAGGCCCCGACCACGCCGGCCGATCCCGACGCCGCCGCAGTTCTGGCCGCCTTCGAGGAGGCCGGCGCGTGACCCGCGAGGAGGAATTCGAGCTCGCTCTCGCGCAAGCCAAGGAAGCCGACCGGCAGGCCATGGTGGAGGCGCACGCCCGCTTCCTCGAGGCGCGAGCGCACAAGCGCCGCGCCCCGGCACCCGTCATCCGTGACGGTCTCGACGCCGCCTTTGCCGCCCTCCGCGGCGAGGAGGCCCGGCCGTGACCGACTTCCTCGAGCGCAAAGCCGCGATCACCGCGACCGACGAAGGCGAGATCACCGCGCTTGCGTGGTCCTTCGCGTCCGCCGACCGATACGGCGACATCATCACCAAGGGCGCGTTCACCCCGCTCCCGGCCTCGCTCCCCATGCTTTTCGCACACGATCCCGGCCAGGTGGTGGGCGTGTGGGATCGCTTCGCCGAGACGGCCGAAGGCCTCGAGGTGAAGGGGCGCCTGTTCGTCGGCCAGGCCCGCGCTGACGAGGTGCGGACGATGATCCAGGCCGGCGCGATCACCGGCATCTCCATCGGCTTCGACAAGAAGTCCTGGGCGCCCCGTGCGGATCACCGCACCGGCCGCACCATCCGCTCGCTCGAGCTCGCCGAGGTGAGCCTCGTGAGCGTCCCCGCGCATCCCCGTGCCCGCATCCGCACGGCCAAGAACGGCGCCGCGGCCGTCGCAATCGCCGCTTCCCTCAACCGCTTCTTGAAGAAGCTCTGACACAAGGAACACAGACACCGTGACCATGCACAATGCCAACCTCGAGGGCGCGCTCCTCGAGATCAAGGACGCCGAGGGCGACACCGATCCGGCCGAGGCCGTGACCAAGGCGCTCGGCGAGATCGAGACCCGTCTCAACGCCCGCTTCGGCGAGATCGAGACCAAGAGCGCCGAGCGGCTCGACCGCCTCGAGGCTCGCCTGAACCGCCCCGGCGCGACCGCCCCGAAGGCGTCCGAGGAGCCGGCCGGCGACCTCGAGCGCAAGGCGTTCGTGTCGTTCCTGCGCTCCGGCACCCGCGGCCTTGGCGCCGAGGAGCAGAAGGCGCTCAGCGTTGGCGTCCAGACGGCCGGCGGCTACTTGGCGCCCGACCAGTTCACGACCGACTTCGTGCGTGACCTGACGCTGTTCTCTCCGATCCGCGGCCTCGCGGACGTGCGCAACACCTCCTCGCACACCGTGCTCTATCCGAAGCGCACGGCCATCACGAACGCCAAGTGGCAGGGTGAGGCCGTCGCCACGACCGGCAGCGAGCCGGCGTTCGACCAGGGCGAGATCGAGGTGAAGAACCTCGCCACGCACGTCGACATCAACAACCAGCTCATCGACGACGCCGTGGTCGACGTTGAGGCCGAGGTGCGCCTCGCCCTCGCCGAGGACTTCGGCATGAAGGAAGGCAAGGCGTTCGTCTCCGGCGACGGCGTGCTCGAGCCGCAGGGCTTCATGACCGCCGCGGGCGTGCCGGTCACGCTGAACGGTCACGCCACCAACCTGTCGACCGATCAGCTTATCGCCATGCTCTACAGCCTGGCGCCGGCTTACCGCTCGGCCGCCACGTGGGTGATGAACGGCAACACCCTGGCCGCGATCCGCAAGATCAAGGACGCGCAGGGCAACTACATCTGGCAACCGGGCCTCATCG
>Ga0268287_100337_pt1 | contig 13010 bp, 7 predicted proteins | sample MetcocultureR3M_FD_191348 | JGI IMG/M metagenome (GOLD analysis project Ga0268287, IMG submission 191348) | Soil microbial communities from Anza Borrego Desert, Southern California, United States - Methanotrophic co-culture R3-M | ecosystem: Environmental > Terrestrial > Soil > Desert | place... | reverse complement strand
GAATGTTCGATTGAGATGTTCTCCGAAGATGGCTGCTTGTCCGCATATGACGACTATCCAGCCTCAGAGCTCAGCGAGCACATTGTCTTGTTTACCGAGGTGGGTATCGAAAACCTTCAACAGATTAGCCGCAATCTTCGCGGAGTCGCCAACCCGGCATCGAAGCCCGTCGCAGAACGAAATCGCAAAAAGCCTCGGCTACTGCGGTCCTGACCGGATGGTTACGTCGCGCTCACCGTCGAAACACGAGAAACGTATGCTGAATGGCGGTCGTTGGGCAACCGCATCAAGGCCTGTTCTGGGATGGTCAGGACTTCTGCCTCTACTGCAAGGTCCTGGAGACAAGCCGCTTTCCGTGGCCGTTGGCGAGGGTAACGGAGGCGACGAAAAGATGTACTTGGTTGTATGGCAGGATCCGAGTTGGAATCCGTTCGAATAGAACCTCTGGGCAGTCAATCTGCCCAGAGGCTCCTTCGAGACAACCGCTTATGCTTCAACCGAGGGCATCATTGGCTGCACAAGGTGCATATCAATCCGACACTAAAACATTATGCGTACGCGAGTTTTCAACAGAACGAAGCGCTCGATGTCCGTTTCTCACACCACGAAGAAATCATTGGCGGTAAGCGCCAGACCGGCTGCGATGGTGGCAAAATGGACACTGCCTCCGGCGGAATTGCCGTTGCTGTCGTAGTAAAGCCAGCCCGAATCAATGTCGTAGATGATCCGGTCATCCGCATCCTGCGCAATGCCGGCAGTATTGGCTGTGAACAAGGAAGCCGAGAGCGTGCCGGTGGCCACCAGAGCGGTAAAGACAGCATTCTCCAGCCGGATTGTGTCATCGACAACGGCGAAATCTGTGATGATATCCACATTCAGTGAGGCGTTGAGCGCCGTGTTGAACAGAAATGCATCCGCCCCGGTTCCACCAATCAGCGTGTCGTTGCCAAGCCCGCCATTCAGCGAGTCATTGCCGCCACTGCCATTAAGGGTGTTGGCCGCGGAATTGCCGGCAAGCGCGTTGTTGTTGTTGTTACCGATGCCATTGATCGCAGAAGTCCCGGTCAGGGCGAGGTTCTCGATAAAACTTAGGTTGCCGATTGAACGGCTGATCGAGCAGGTGATCAGATCAACCCCACTGCCGTCGACGACAATCGCATTCTGGCCGCCCAATACGTAGGTATCGTCGCCGGCTCCGCCATCCAGCCGGTCAAGCCCGCCGGCACCACCATACAGCGTGTCGTTGCCAGCTTCCCCATAAACAACATCATTACCCGCACCACCGTCCAATGTGTCGTTGCCAGTTCCACCCCAAAGTTGGTTAACTCCGGAATTGCCCAGGATGGCATTGTTCAAAACGTTACCAACCCCGTTGATAGCCGAAGAGCCGAGCAGCGTCAGGTTTTCGATCGTGCCTAGGTTTGCAAGCGATCGGCCGGTCGTACACGTAACCGTATCAATCCCCCCAGTATCGACGATAACGGCGTTCTGGGAACCCAACACATAGGTGTCATTGTCGGCTCCACCCTCAAGGCGGTCTGTTCCGCCGCCAGCGATCAAAATATCGTTGCCAGTGGCACCGATCAATACATCGTTGCCCAAGCCGCCGTTCAGGAGATTGTTTCGCGCATCTCCAATCAGCGTGTCGGCGTAATTCGATCCTACCAGGTTCTGAATCGACGAATATGTATCACCTTCGGCGTCATTGGTGTTGGTGGAAGAGCTCGTAAGACTTGCAAGGAGGCCGTGCCCCGCGCTGGCATAGGAGGCTGTATTGGAGCCTCCACCGCCTATTAGCTTGTCTGCCCCCCCGCCACCGATCAAGGTATCGTCGCCGTTGCCTCCGTAGAGTTCGTCATTGCCGGTATTGCCGTCCAACGTATCTCCGGAACCGCTACCGAAGAGGCGATCATGCGAGACGCTTCCGATGACATTGCGCGCGCCACTTGTGTCGAAGATGAAATCGGCCGACTTGAGGGCACTCTTGTCAATATTTTCGATTATAAAACCGTACGTATTGTCGGCATAAAACGCGTCGAAATAGCTGCCTTTCGTGCCCCAGGCCTCCAGGATATGCACTAGTTGATCAAAACTGGAGATTCCAAAAGCGTGAACGTCGATCTTGTCGTTACCCTGTGTAAAGTCGACGATCGTATTCACGAAGAAAAACATGACATCTGCCGACTTCCGGTCTTGAGCAGCAAAAACATCGCTGCCACCTTGGCCATGAAGAATGTTATATCCGCCGCCGCCGATCAGCGTGTCGTTGCCGCCGCCGCCATATAATCTATCGCTGCCATCTCCGCCATTCAATACATCACCGTGAGCGCTTCCAAAAAGGAGATCTTTGCCGCTGCTTCCATTGACTTGACGAGGACCGCCGGTGTCGAAGATGAAGTCGGTAGCACGGAGCGAATCATTGTCCATGTTCTTGATTGTGACGCTGTGTTCGGCATCGTCGTAAAAGGCGTTGAAGTAGCTGTCCTTCGTTCCACTGGCCTCCAGGATATGGACGAGTTGATCGAAACTCGAAATCCCCAGCGCAGAGACGTCGATCTTGTCACTACCTTTTGTAAAGTCCTTAAGAGTGTCGAGGAACTGTTCCCCTTGCGTCCCGACTACGAAAATATCGCTTCCGGACGCACCATAAAGTGTGTTGGTACCGCTTCCACCAATTAGTATATCGGCGCCTGCACCGCCAAAGAGGTCGTCGTTTGCCCCCTGGCCCTTCAGCGTGTCGCCATGGGCGCTTGCGAAAAGGCGATCATCCAGGCTACTTCCCTCAACTTGGCGGGCGCCGCCGGTATACAAGATGAAGTCGGTGGTCCTGAATGCGCTCTTGTCGACGTTCTTGATCGTAAAACTGTGGTCGCGATTCTTGTAAAAGGCGTTGAAGTAGCTGTCCTTCGTTCCACTGGTTTGGAGAATGAGGGTAAGCTGGTAGAAGCTGGAAATTCCAAACCCAGAAACATCTATCTTATCGCTTCCTTGGGCGAAATCCCCGATCGTGTCCTCGGTCTCCCATTCCGCCGTCGTTCGGTCATCGGCGACAAAGGTATCGTTCCCAGCCTGGCCATAGAGGATGTTAGAGGAGCCGCCTCCGATTAACGTGTCATTTCCACCTCCGCCGTATAGCCAATCAGAGCCGTCTTTTCCGCTTAACGTGTCATTCTGGCTGCTGCCGAAAAGATGATCATCTCGGTCGCTCCCAAGGACACTACTTGCAGCATCCGTGGCGAAGACAAAGTCGGTTGCCGTAAGGGCGTCCTTGCCAATGTTGTTGATCGTGAAGCTCTGCGTGAGATTATTGTACGACGTATAGAAATAGCTGTCTTTTATACCGCTGGCGTCCAAAATGAGTCTGATCTGGTCAAAGCTCGAAATTCCAAGCGTGGATACGTCGATCTTGTCGCTTCCCTGCGTGAAATCCATGATGATATTTTCGGAGTTAGACGTCAGCGTTGCCCTATTATCAGCAACGAAAATATCATTGCCTGCCTGGCCGTAAAGATGATTGATGCTTTCACCACCGCTCAGCCTGTCGTTGCCTCCACCACCGTAGAGCTGGTCCAAGCCGTCCTTGCCATTCAGAATATCGTCTCCTACGCTGCCAAAGAGACGGTCTGCATAGTCACTTCCCTCAACGTCTCGCGCACCGCCGGTGCCAAAGATGAAATCTGTCGCTTTCAGGGCATTCTTGTCGATATTGCGAATGGTGACACTGTATTCTACGGAATTGTAGTTGGCGTTGAAGTAGGTACCGGCACCCCAGGCTTCCAGAATGGACGTTATCTGGTCGAAGCTCGATATCCCGAAGTTGGATACGTCGATCTTGTCGCTGCCCTGTAAGAAATCCATGACATGGTCATTGGACGAGTATGTATCTATCGTTCGTTTTGAAACAACGAATGTGTCGTTACCCCCCCCACCGTACAAGCTATTGTACGCGCTACCGCCAATCAAGATGTCGTTTCCGTTGCCACCATAAAGCGTGTCGTAGCCATCGCCCGCATCAAGTATATCGTTTCCGCCTTTGCCGTCGATGACATCGTTTGCCGATGTGCCTTTCAATGTTTCGCTGTTGTCAGTACCAGTGATTGTAGCCATATCCGTTCCTCTTTCTCCACTCGCTACTAAAAGTAGATGAAAATCACAAGAACAATTTCGGCGGGACGGCGCCACGAAACAAGCCTGAAGGCCGCTGCGCCAATCAGATTTTTCAACGAATGCATCGAGCGAATACGAGATCGACGGGTGACTGGCCCAGAAATCGACGCGCTCATGCCGTGGAATTGTGGCGTCTGAACAGGCCGCAGCTTGTCGCCTACAGATTCGCTGCATTATTCATGTATAAAATGAGCGATCTCGAGCCGCTACAATACACTCTACCTTTTTGCAGCTGATTTCATGCCGGGGTCCGCTAGACAGCAGGAAGTATCAATCCACATCGAAGTTCAAAGAATTTCTCACACCACGAAGAAATCATTGGCGGTAAGCGCCAGACCGGCTGCGATGGTGGCAAAATGGACACTGCCTCCGGCGGAATTGCCGTTGCTGTCGTAGTAAAGCCAGCCCGAATCAATGTCGTAGATGATCCGGTCATCCGCATCCTGCGCAATGCCGGCAGTATTGGCTGTGAACAAGGAAGCCGAGAGCGTGCCGGTGGCCACCAGAGCGGTAAAGACAGCATTCTCCAGCCGGATTGTGTCATCGACAACGGCGAAATCTGTGATGATATCCACATTCAGTGAGGCGTTGAGCGCCGTGTTGAACAGAAATGCATCCGCCCCGGTTCCACCAATCAGCGTGTCGTTGCCAAGCCCGCCATTCAGCGAGTCATTGCCGCCACTGCCATTAAGGGTGTTGGCCGCGGAATTGCCGGCAAGCGCGTTGTTGTTGTTGTTACCGATGCCATTGATCGCAGAAGTCCCGGTCAGGGCGAGGTTCTCGATAAAACTTAGGTTGCCGATTGAACGGCTGATCGAGCAGGTGATCAGATCAACCCCACTGCCGTCGACGACAATCGCATTCTGGCCGCCCAATACGTAGGTATCGTCGCCGGCTCCGCCATCCAGCCGGTCAAGCCCGCCGGCACCACCATACAGCGTGTCGTTGCCAGCTTCCCCATAAACAACATCATTACCCGCACCACCGTCCAATGTGTCGTTGCCAGTTCCACCCCAAAGTTGGTTAACTCCGGAATTGCCCAGGATGGCATTGTTCAAAACGTTACCAACCCCGTTGATAGCCGAAGAGCCGAGCAGCGTCAGGTTTTCGATCGTGCCTAGGTTTGCAAGCGATCGGCCGGTCGTACACGTAACCGTATCAATCCCCCCAGTATCGACGATAACGGCGTTCTGGGAACCCAACACATAGGTGTCATTGTCGGCTCCACCCTCAAGGCGGTCTGTTCCGCCGCCAGCGATCAAAATATCGTTGCCAGTGGCACCGATCAATACATCGTTGCCCAAGCCGCCGTTCAGCGTGTCATTTCCTCCGCCGCCGTTCAACGTATCGTTTCCGGCTCCGCCGGAAAGTTGATTGGCCGCACTGTTGCCTATGATCGTGTCGTCAGCCGAGCCCCCCACCGCATTTTCAATAAGAGTTCCTATAGCAATACCAAAATTGCCCACGGAACCCGCCACGTTGGAATATCTGCCGGGAGCCAGTTCTATCCGCTGATTTACAGTCACCCAGCCGAAATCAACCGTATCGGTGCCTGAGGAGTCGACAATCGTATAGGCGACGGGATTCGTGGCGATTTCCGACTGAAAATTATAGAATGTGTTGCCCGCGTTAATGCTGGTCGATCCGTACAAACCCTGGATAGCTAGTATATCTGCGATCATCGGCGTCACAAGAAACGCAAAGTTGGCCCCTACGTACGTATTGTCGGTCTGGGAGAAGTACGACATAACAGTGGCCTGCCAAGAGTCGTTCATATAGTGATTATCGACGCCGAACGTTGCGTTACCGTTATAGTTTCCGGCATGTCCCAGCCCTAAGGCATGGCCGATTTCATGAATGTATGTCTGCAGTGAATAGGAATCTCGGGTCGTACCGGAACTAGTCAACCAATCCGTCGAGACATTTACAAATGAAGATAGAATAGCACTGCCGTTGGTTGTTGAACTGGAGTAGGCACCTGAATCAGCATCATCAAAGGTGATCGAAGCACCTGCAGTCGTCACATATTGAAACCGGATTCCCGAGACCGACGTCCATGCATCCAACGCCCATCGAGCCAATTGCTGGCCCTCGGTGGTCAACCCAGCGATATTTACTGTCAGTGTACCTCCAGCATCAATGTCGAAAGCACGACGCCCTGATCCCACGCTTGCCCAATAGCCATCAATCAGCTGACTTGCGATCTGCTCATAGGTATAAACTGGTAGAGACGTTCCAGTCGCGGTGGCGAGCGTATAATCCCCGGTATAAGAGCCGCTGTAACCGCGTACATTTATGTAATAGGTCCCGCTTGTCTGCGCGACAAAGGTGAGACGAGAATATAGGTTGCCGGAATAATCATCGTTGGACTCCAACAAAACACCCGACGAGTCGTGAATTGAAATGACTGTATCAGAGACGGGCGTAGAACCGGCGGCTGACGTTTCGAAGTTGTAAGCTTGACCTGAAGTCAATGTCACTCGAATCCAATCGGCATCATTGGCCACCAGATTTCCCGTGAACACGTCGCCAATGGATAAAGTGTATGCGGTAGATATACCACCTGCGGCATCAACAGTCTCAATGAAATTTGCAGCAGCAGGATCAGCCGCAATGTCTGATGCCTTTGGTTCAGGGCGCCCATCATCGTGAATGTCGCGAATGAGATTTAATGCGGTCATAGTGCCCCCGGAGTTAAAGTCGTAGCTCAATAGTCAGCTAGTTGCCAAAATTCAGTTTCGATTCCGCAACAAGCCCGTTTATAAAATGTCCGAGAGCGCTATCGTTCAGCTCGGAATCACTGATTATAGTTTCGATCTGTGGGCCGACGGAAGCTCGAACGGCTCCTGCCTGACGCCATTCAAGCCGTCCTGAGACCAGCCTGCCACTCAAACGGTCCACCACAAGCCAAATAACATTTTGGTCTCGTCCAGGAGGCACGACATCCGCGCGCGCGACCTGCAGGCCGTTCTGCACGAGGCTTTTGGCCAAGAGGTCACACAACTTGGAGATACTGGCTGTCTGTGCGCTTTGATGAGGCGCGGTGCATACTAACGTGACAGACGGTTCAGAAGACAATGCGAGCCTGACCGGAAATAAAAACAGCACAAATAGAACGAGAGATTTGATCCTCATAGGACGTCCTCGTAGCAATTTGAACCAGTAACATCAATATGCCGCTTATCGCAAATATACTGGCTGGAAGCTTAAGCTTTTCCATGGGTGGCAGCGCCTTGCCATCACTATCAGCGGGGTAGCATTAGAATTATTCAGATACTGAATCCCTCCCTCGATATTAAAGAAAAAATTCGGTTTTTGACCGAATGCGGCCTCCGTTGAGAAGGCCAATCTTATCGCACCGGCACCTAAAAGCTTGGCCAGAGGTATGCACCCTGCTAACAACATGTCGCCGGTAGCTTAACCACAGCCCCATCTTTGGCACCCGGCTGCATCTTCGGAAGGTAAGCGCATGCACGACACCGCACTCGAGAATTCTAAGTATTTTTTCGACACTTACACTGCGGGCCGCTCTGGCCTAAGAATCATTGAAATCGGATCTCAAGATGTAAGTGGTTCTGTGCGGGTAAACGCTCCGCCAAATTGTGAATACATAGGCTTGGACTTTGCTGCTGGTCCTGGAGTAGACAGAATAGTTGATGACCCATATTCTCTTCCTATAGAGGACGACTTTGCCGACATTGTCGTATCCTCCTCTTGCTTCGAACACTCGGAGTTTTTCTGGTTACTGTTCAACGAAGCCCAAAGAATCTTAAAACCCAATGGCCTTTGCTATATCAATGCGCCTTCCAATGGAGCATTTCACCGCTATCCGGTAGATTGCTGGCGGTTTTATCCAGACAGCGGGGTCGCGCTGCAAAAATGGGCCCGCCGCTGCGGGTATCGCACAACGCTGCTGGAGTCTTTCATTTCGCTTCGAAAAAATGACCAGTGGAATGACTTTGTTGCGGTCTTCGTGAAGAATGAGATCTATGCGGAGAATTACCCCAATCGCATTCATCTTCGGAGAGAAGACTTTATGAATGCGCGAAATTTCGGTTCTAACTCCTTCAAAAACCCCAGCAATCTTACAGAAGACCAATTAATCGCCAAAGACCGATTTGAGCGGTTGAAGCAAATTTCAGAGGTGGCCTCCCGCGACGCGTAAAGCCAAACTTTTATCTATGGGCCGTTATTTATAGCGACAATCGTCTATGCGGCCGTGTTTTAGGTAATGGAAAAACGGATCCACACCAGCTGAATGAACATCGGGATTGAGGGTAAGATAACGGCGTGGTTCGAAGTCTTCGGGAAGATCAGCGTTACCGCGATATGGGATCTCGAACCACGGGGGCGGATTACGACGTCCTAAGCGCCAGAGCAGGCATTTACCTGGAACGGGAAAGTCGGCGTAATTGCGTGATAACCTCCACAATAGCCGCGAATGCCGGTGTTGGAGTAGCAATAGATGCTTCGGCGCATAACCTTCTTGAACGAAATGTGATTGAAAAGAACGGCTCCATCGGGATCGCCCTCTATAAAAACTGCGGCGAACGCGGCGGGGTTACTCGTTACCAGCATTCCAATGGCAACATCGTGCGGCTCAATACCATATGGGACCAAACTGGTTCTGGTTTGAAGGACATGACCTTAACGATGTCAGCGCTCAATGCGACAGCTGCAAAGGAAGAAATTACCGGTGTGGGCGTAGGCGTCTGGATAGCCTCAAGACAAGGATTAAGCGGCGCGTGGATGGCAAACGCACTACAGGTGACAAAGGATGTCTGTTCTGATCCCGGCTATGGGATCAAGGGAAAGACATACTATGAGGATCACGCGAGCGGAAACAAGATTGTCGAAAATAACATCATGGGCAACTCACTAGCCCAGGTTATCGTCGAAGATGACAACAATACGATCTCCGATAATAACTTCATCAGCGAAAGCGAGGTCGTACCATTAGCAAGCGTCATAGTTGGCACAATCTTTCGGCAAGCCGACCCAAAGCTCGGGCCGGTTAAGGACGTTTACCTCAAAGGCAATCAGCTACCGGACACTACAATCGAAAAGCCGGTGATGTTTATTGGTGGGTCAAAGTCGACACCGTAAGACCATCCATCGCCTACGTCCTTTCCCCAGGCTGCAGTGCAGCACTCGCTCCCGCGAAGCTATCGCAGAATACTGGCCGCTATCTATTTGGCGATTTGTAGCCGATCGCTCCTACATGGATTAAAGGATTAAAGACGGAAACTGCCTATTCCAGTCGATGACAGCGACATCCGGGACAATTTCCTCCGGCGGAACAATCATACACCGATACGCATAATCACAACCATCGACGACCAGCCCGGAAAGCCGCAACAGAATGCCTATGTCGAGCGCTACAACCGCGCCGTCCGACATGAATGGCTTGACCAGTACATCATCGAAAGCATCGAGGAGGCGCAGGAATTCGCCACGCAGTGGCTCTGGACGTACAACAACGAACGGCCCAATATGGGCATCGGCGGCATAACGCCCGCACAGAAACTGAAAAAGGCCGCGTGAATTCTACTGCCGAGCCCCGTTAAGAATGGGGGGATTACCCTACTTCCTATACGTTCTTAGGTTTCTTTTTTTGAACCTTATCCCAAAATAGATTTGGGACTTCAATATCAGGTGTGTAGGCAACGGGTTCCGCCATAACATTGCGTTTTTTTTTCTTCTTCGTAAAAAATCCACGCAAGATAGTCACTTCGGCACTCTGACATGATGAGAGTTTCATGCCAGATTCGGTTCAACGGCGAAAGATTCAATTCGTACTCTCGGAGATGAAGTCTGGCACTCTTTGGATGCACTCCGCTGTCGGGCAAAGGTTAAGGGTGACGAAAAGGAGGTGCGGACGAATTCTTGAACCGGAAATTTCGGCTCCCGCTGGCCCAAAATCGGGGAGCACTACATAATAAAATTGCATGCCTTGCTGGCGACTCCGCCGCCCGAGTAACCCGTTGGTCGCCAACATGACTTAGCCGGGCTATCAATATTTCGCTCTGCGTCGCCTGAACCCGTCTAATGACGCTGCTCTGGCAGCTTCCTATAGAGGTTAAAAATGGTATTGAACGAGAAAGCAATTGCGATATTGGACATTCTTCGATGCCCAAGAAGTGGGCGAGCGCTGCGGCAGCATCATGATGAAATTATAAGCGACGACGGCAGGCACAGATACCCCATAATTGACGGAAAGCCTGTCCTTGTGCGTGCAATACGCGAGATACACCTTACGCCCCCCAAAGGAAATGTAATCTCCAAGAACAGTGCATCCTACAAACCATCCTCATCTGTGGGATGTCGTGATTGGGTAATGCACCTCGGTTGCGGCGAGGTACCCAGCGATGATCCTCAAGTGATATCGGTAGACATATTGCCCACAACTGCAGCAGATATCGTCGCGGAAGGAGAAGCTCTTCCTTTTGCCGACAATTGCTTAGGCGCCGTGGAAAGCGGGGCTGTATTCGAGCACGTCTACGATCCTTTTGCAGTGATTGCAGAATGCAAACGGGTCATCCGAGAGGGCGGATATTTTCTAACGGACACGGCGTTCATGCAGCCTTATCACGGTTTCCCCGCTCACTATTTCAACATGACTCCTGTCGCCGCTGAACGATATTTCGCAGATGATTTTGAACTTGTCTCCAGCTGGGTCGGTCCAGGTGCAAATCCAGGCACTGCAACACTGTTGACCCTAGAGCGTCTGATGCTCGCGTTGGGACGGGAAAAAGCAAATGAGCTAAAAGACATCTCCGTAATGCAATTCATTGAGCTTTTACGTGAGAATCGTCGGCATCCGTCGCTTAATCCCCTCTTCAGTCCATACCATATGCGTAGCATGGCTACAGGAACGGTCGTTCTGTCGAGAAAGCCCTCAGGGTATGCAGCATGGCGTCGGCAACTTGGCGTTCAAGATGCTCATGAACTGACGGCGGCAAAAAATGACTATTATGAACTTCGTCAACAGATTTTGTGGATCGATGCTCGCATAAATGAAATCGCTGATGAAATTAGTTCTTTAGGACGAGAACCGCCCAGCATACCTCCGCTTCCAGATGTGAATGAGCAACTAGCAACCGCCAATATTTTTGATCGCCTTGATCGAATCGCATGGCGGGGCGCCGTTGACCGATTGTTACAGTTCAAAGTGGATGCCACAGGCACCCTTACCCTTTGGCAACGGGCTCTCACCCGAGCTCGTGCCAGCTGAAGAGGTCAAATCCTCAGCTTTTGTTGAGCTGAAAAAGCACGCCAAGCTCAAATATCACTCGCCGCGTTCGAGAAAACCTCCGCAGCCTGTTTGGCGGTCAGCCGACGAATTTCCGTTTCATCCCGGCGGTTGGCGAAAATCTCGCTTGCCATGATCTGCTCGGCAAGATCTGCCGGCAGGGACATCAGCACGCGCTGGGCTTCCGTGTGGATGCCACCGAGTTCGGCGCGTTTTGCCGTGATCATGCCGCCGGCAACGGTGTTCAGCGTGTCTGGATCGATCAGAATGAAGGCACCGGTAGAGCGGTTCTGTTCGTAGGCGTCGAACACCGCTTGTTCCTCGAAGGAAAGTCGCACCTTGCCGATGGCGTTCATGGCAAGCGTCGAGGCATGCGGCCGCCATTTGCCGGTGGAGAGTTCGAGCTGGGAAATCGGCTCAACCGTCACGCGCTGGCGGCGCGATCCGCTCTTCAGCCAATAGCGTCTGCCCGGTTCGATGCCGCCCGGCTGCAGCGAGACGAGTTGGGCGTCAAAGGAGAGGCCTGTCATCGGCTGGCCTTCGAGCGAAACAATCACGTCGCCGCGGGCCACATCCACCTGCCGATCGAGCACGAGGGTGATCGCATCCCCTGCCACGGCGGCATTGCGCACGAGATCGAAGGTGACGATCTGCTTGACGTTGGCGACGACACCGGACGGCAGCACGACCACCGGATCACCCGGCTTGATCGAGCCGCCGCCAACGGTGCCCTGATAGCCGCGGAAGCTCTCGCCGGGACGCGCGACGCGCTGCACCGGCAGCCGGAAACCACCCGCCTGAGCGGTGCGCACGGTCGCAAGCTCCAGCGTCTCGACCAGTGTCGGGCCGTCATACCATGGCATGGCGCTGTCGGCCGAATAGACGACGTTCTCACCCTTCAGGGCCGACATCGGAATTGCGGTGATCTGGCGTACGCCGAGCGAAAGCGCGAATTCACGGAACTCGTGGGAAATTTTCTCGAAAATCGCCGTGTCGTAGTTGACGAGGTCAAACTTGTTGACCGCCAGCACGAACTGGCGGATGCCCATCAGCGCGGCGATCGTGGCGTGTCTGCGGGTTTGCTCGAGTATGCCGGAGCGGGCGTCGGTCAGAAGAATCGCGAGATCGGCGGTCGATGCGCCGGTTGCCATATTGCGGGTATATTGCTCATGGCCGGGGGTGTCAGCGACGATGAAGGAGCGCCGGTCGGTCGAGAAATAGCGGTAGGCGACGTCGATGGTGATGCCCTGTTCGCGCTCCGCCTGCAGGCCGTCGAGCAGCAGTGCGAAGTCGGGCAGGCCAAGGTCGTTCTGCTTGCCGCTGTCGCGGGCAAGCGTTGCCGCCTGGTCTTCCTTGACCGCCTTGGTGTCCCAGAGGAGGCGGCCGATCAGTGTCGATTTGCCGTCGTCCACCGAACCGCAGGTGATGAGGCGCAGCGGGCGCGTATCGCGCGCGGCCTTTACGGGTTCGGCAAAGGGCAGGATGGTCGCCGAAGCGGTTTGGGCTGGAGCGGTCATCTTAAAAATATCCTTCGCGCTTTTTCTTTTCCATGGAGCCGGACTGGTCGCGGTCGATCGCGCGGCCCTGGCGT
>Ga0268287_100335_pt1 | contig 13064 bp, 12 predicted proteins | sample MetcocultureR3M_FD_191348 | JGI IMG/M metagenome (GOLD analysis project Ga0268287, IMG submission 191348) | Soil microbial communities from Anza Borrego Desert, Southern California, United States - Methanotrophic co-culture R3-M | ecosystem: Environmental > Terrestrial > Soil > Desert | place... | reverse complement strand
TTTTGTCTGGAGCTTTGGCCGAAGCAAGTCGGGGATGGGATTACACGACGTCGACATTCGGCTGCCGCGCGGCTCGATCACCGGGATTGTCGGCGAGAGCGGCAGCGGAAAGACGACCTTCGGCCGGATCCTCGCAGGCCTGGATCCCGCGTCAGCGGGCAGGATCGAGATCGGCGATCGTGTATTCGATATCTCCAAGAGTGGACGCCGCAACGGCCTGCTCGGCCGCGTTCAGATGATCTTCCAGGATCCTTCGGTCTCCTTGAACCCACGGATGACGGTTGCCCAGACGCTCGATGAGAGCATCCGCTTTGGCGCCAAGGCCGGCCGTGCGACAGGCCCCGCGGACGCGGTGGCAATGATGGATCGCCTGGGCCTCGCCCGAAGCCTCTCCACCCGTTACCCGCACCAGCTCTCCGGGGGCCAGAAGCAGCGCGTCTGTATTGCCCGGGCTCTGCTTGCGCGCCCGGAGATCATCGTCGCCGACGAGCCGACCTCGGCGCTCGATGTTTCGGTTCAGGCAGAGATCGTCACGCTTTTGAAAGACAGTATCGCCGAGCAAGGGATGACGATGATCTTCATCTCCCATGATCTCGCCATCGTCCAGCAGATGTGCAGTTCGGTCTACATCTTCAAGGATGGCCGGGTGGAGGATTTCGGGAGGTCGGAGTTCATCTTTGGTGGCTCCGGCAACCCCTACACCCGCACTCTCATCAACGCCCGACCCCATCGGTTCACGTGCTGACAAACGGCAGGTGTTAGCTCCCGGCCGCCCCCAATCAGAACACCCGGTAATTTTCCCAACGCGTGGCGGATGACGCCACAAAAGGTGACGTCCCCATGAACGACAATTGGAATGACAGGTTTCTCAATAGGTTGACCGATAGATTAAACGACCGGTTGAACGCCAGTTTGAACCACCGATTCACATTGGCCGTCACCGGCCAATCGCTGATCAAACATGACATCCGCGACAATCCCGCCCCGGGCTTCCTCAAGGTTCAGTCCCTCCTGCGCGAGGCCGATCTCTCCTTCACCAATTTCGAGAGCACCATTTTCGGGCGCCACGGCGGCTGGCCGCTGAAGGGATCATTCTTCGGCTGCAGCGATCCGGCGGTTCTCGATACCCTCAAAGCCATGGGGTTCGGCGCGCTGTCGCTTTCGAACAACCATGCCTTCGATCTTGGGCCGTCCGGCGTGCTCTCCACACTTGAGGAGGTGGAGAAGCGAGAATTTCTGCATGCCGGCCTCGGCCGCGATCACACCGAGGTTTCGCGTGCAAGCACCGCGACGATCGGCGGCCGTCAGGTGGCGATTGTTGCGATGGACGGGGGTCCCGGTCCAGACTTCATGTATGCCGCCAATGCCGAGGGCAATCGTCCCGGTCGGCCGGGGGTCAATCGGCTCCGGCTTTCCCAGGTGATCGAGGTCGACCAGACCGCATTCGATCATTTACAAGCCATCCGCGACCGAGTGGGTTACACGGCGATTGATCTTGCCAATGACAGCCAGCCGGACGACCCGCCGAATCTTGCCCCGGAAACCGAGATCGGCATCTCGCGTGCAATCTTCAAGCGATCCAAATGTTTCGGACGCAGCGTCAAGATCGATGATGCGGATCTTAAACGAAACCTGGCGTCAATCGCCGAAGCCGCGGCGGAAGGATCGCTGGTCGTCGCTTATCTCCACCATCACCATTGGGCGTCGGACTGGTACCAGGTTCCGGATTGGGTGAGCGGGGTCGCCAAACGGTGTATCGATGCGGGCGCGCATATGTTCGTGAGCCATGGCGCCCCCGTCCTCCAGCCAATCGAGATCTACCGCGGCCGGCCGATCTTCTACAGTCTGGGGAATTTCATCTTCCACGTCCGTTCGGAGAAATCGACCTGGACGGCGCGCGAAGTCTGGGAAAGCGTCATCGGCCTCTGCACGTTCGGCAAAGATAACGAACTGATCGAGATCAGGCTTCATCCCGTCATCATCGGCGGCGAGGGAGCGATGGCGGATGGCGTACTGGAACGGCGGCTTGCACCGCAACTGGCGGCGGGTGAAGGCGCAGAACGGATATTGCGCCGGTTTAGCGATCAATCGGCAAATCTGGGAGTCGATATCGGGATATCCGGCGATGTCGGCGTTATCAGGATTTAGCCGCAGGGGCCGTGCCGCGTTAGAGCTGATTGGCGTCGCACCCCGCCCCTAGGATGATGACAACGGCCATCAGGCGCCCCATCTCCGTCAAGGCGGCCTTCGAAAAACTTCTTCGGGAAGAGGATCACCATGGACGTTCGGGAAGAACTCATCAGCCGGTTTTTCCGGTATGCCGCGATCGAGAGCCAAAGCGACGGCCGCTCACAACTGCTGCCGTCCTCGTCGGGACAGGCAGCTCTTGCCGAACTGCTAGCTGGAGAAATGCGGTCGATCGGTCTCGACGAGGTCCTGGTCGACGAGCATGCGATCGTGACGGGCGTCAAACGCGGCAACCGGCCCCATGCACCGCCGATCGGCTTCATCGCGCATCTCGATACGGTCGATGTCGGCCTCTCATCCGCCGTCCGGCCAAAAATCCTCCGCTTCGACGGCAGCGACCTCTGCCTCAACGATCAGGAGGATATCTGGCTGCGGGTTGGCGAGCATCCGAAAATTTTGGATTGGTTTGGAGAAGATATCATTGTCGGCGACGGCACCAGCGTGCTTGGTGCGGACAACAAGGCCGCCATCGCCATCATCATGACGCTGCTTGCCCGACTTGATCTGGAGGCAGGGCATGGCGATGTCTTTGTCGCCTTCGTGCCGGACGAGGAAATTGGCCTGCGGGGCGCAAAAGCAATGGATCTCTCCCGCTTTCCTTGCGACTTCGCCTACACGATCGACTGTTGTGAACTGGGCGAAGTGGTTCTGGAAACATTCAATGCCGCGTCCTGCGAGATCGTCTTCACCGGCGTCAGCGCGCACCCGATGTCCGCGAAAGGAACCCTTGTCAATCCGCTGCTGATGGCGGTCGATTTCATTTCGAGCTTCGAGCGGGCGCAGACGCCGGAGCACACCGAGATGCGCGAGGGGTTTTTCTGGTTCAAGGACCTTATCGCAAACGACAGCGAGGCGACGCTGACCGCGTTGGTCCGGGATTTCGACACCAATGGCTTCAATCAACGCAAGCGCCGGATTGCCGAGGTCGCGGAACAAATACGATCCCGCTATCCGAAAGGTGATGTCCGCTACCAGATCACCGACACCTACCAGAATATCTCAAGCAGTCTGGATCGTGACGGTCGTGCGGCGGCTATTCTTCGCAAGGCAATGGCGGAACTCGGTATTCAGGAAAAACTGATCCCGATGCGGGGCGGCACCGATGGCGCGGTCCTCTCAGCAAGAGGCATACCCACGCCAAACTTTTTTACCGGCGCCTACAACTTCCATTCACGCTATGAGTTTCTGCCGGTGGCCGCGTTTGAAAAGTCGTTTGACGTTACGCTGAAGATTTGCCTGTTGGCGGCAACCGACGAGGCTGCCGAGGAAATGCACTAGATGTGGACTTCCGTACGTCGATCTCGATTTCGACCAATCCCTTGATGAGACCCGAATATCCCGCCTCCGGCCTCACCCGGCCCAATGGCGGGAGAAATCGCCGCGTCATCGCAAAGGCCAGGTCACGAACTCCAAACGGGTGCGGCGTTACCCTGTATCCACGAACCGTTGTACTGGATGTGACCACTCGCAACGTTAGAGAAGATGCAAGGTGGCAGCGATCGCAGTGGCCTGTTGCAGGTTAGCTGCTTCAAGACGGGCTCTTGCTCCGTCTAGATGGAACCGGACTGAGTCTGTCGCAAGGCTGAGGAGTGCGGCGATGTCCTCCATTTTTTTGCCCTCCGCCGACCATTTCAGACAAAGTGCCTGCTGAGGCGTCAACTTTGGAGAAGGCGTTGAAGTTGGCACATCATGAAGTAACGTGATGTAAGCATGGAGGAGGCCGACGACGCTTGCTGCCTGAATTGGATCGCTGAACGCATCGTTCGATGCAACCTTTTCGCTTGACGCAAACGTCAAAATAGCATGCGAACCGAACCCGACAAACAGCGGGATAGAAACGCCCGATCTGATACCTAGATCGGCTGCTTGCTCGAAGAATTTCTTTAGCGGGCGGTTTCTCGTCGCTTGGTGCTCAGAGCCTGACCATGAAAACCTTTGGCTACTGGTCCTAGCTCTGATTATTACCGGATCTATTTTTTCGAATGAACAGACAAAGTATTGTCGTTGCCATGGGGGCGGATAGTTCGATATTGCGAAGCTTGTTTTTCCGTTTAGCTTGACATAGCAGAAGAAATCGAAGCCCATCCTCCGCGCGGTCTTTTGTAGTATTCTATCAATATCATGACGGGTTTTGACCAGACTGAGTTCGTCGATAAATCGGTTGAATACATCTCTCATTGGCGTGATCCCCGTCAGCAATCGAGTCAGTTTTCGCAAGGTTAAAGGCAGGCATATCTCCCTTATCTCCCAATATACAACCTTTGCGTGCGCCCCTTAAGTGCCTATTTTACACCTCACGAATTGTTGATGATACATTGTCATGTTCTTGTAACTTTAGGGTTTTGCCTCCCGGCGCAAAATTTTCTCGAAAAAACCTCCCATATTTGGGAGCTTACTAATTCCGACGATCGAGGCTGAAAATGCCCTCGCAAGAAAGCGAGGGTGTCATGAAGACTATTGCGCTGAATTCGCCAAGGACTCAGGCAGAGACCGACGTGCTTAGCCAGATGTTCAGGCTTCGCGCTCGCGTTTTTCGAGATCGGCTCAATTGGAATGTCTCCGTTGTTGGGGGGCAAGAGCGAGATGAATTCGATGAGCTGGGGCCAACCTATATTCTCGTACTCGGAAATGCCCATGACGTGGTTGGCTCGGCCCGCTTATTGCCAGCGGTGGGACCGACGATGCTTGAAAAAGCGTTTCCGTTTCTCTTGACGAATGGGAAACTCGAGGCTCACCATCGTATGGTCGAGAGCTCCAGGTTTTGCGTCGACACCCAAATTCTGGGGACTTCAAGGGGATTGCTTAACGAGGCGACGCTGTACCTTTTCGCGGGTATTATCGAATGGTCGGTCTCGCAGGGATACGACGAAATCGTCACTGCCACTGATCTGCGCTTTGAAAGGTTGCTGCGGCACGCCGGTTGGCCGATGCAGCGGTTAGGCGAGCCGCGATTAATAGACCAGGTCGTCAGCGTCGCCGGCATCCTTCCGGCGGACGAACAAAGCCTCAAGAAAGTCAGGCCAACGGGCTACCGTCTATCCACCGGGCCCATTTCCACACATTTTTCTACCGGGCAAGCCCATCAAGCGAGGTTTCCAGGTGACTATTGAACGGCAACAGCGACCTTTGGATCGAGACTGACTGGACGATTTTGAGCGTTTTGGAAAGGTGTGCCACCTAGCTCCCGCGCGCTTCAAGTGACAGGTCAGCTTCTCATCGTATCCGGGCATTTCCAACCCGAATGATAGCTTTGGAATTCACTACATGACGGACGAGCATGACTTGCTTTCGGAATGGCGGGAGATCGGGAGTACTGGTCTACCTTATTCGCCTCTGTAGCCGATCCTCCCTGAGCATCGGCAGGCGATCCTGTGCGCCGATCTCTTAATCCTTGCTACCCAGGCTGTCGGAGTCCTTGCTGGGCCGGCCTAGGGGCTCCAGGGCCGCAAACGCCTCCGCGATTTCGGACATCAACTTCACTTTTTCGAAAGGGAGTTTCTCAATGTATTTCATGACCTTGCGGCGAGCGTCCGCCTCCTCCTCAGATCCGCCCCAAAGATGGGGGGCCGCAGCAAAGAGGACATCGAGTGGCGAGAATGCCAGCAATTCGCTCAAGTGGATAAGCCTAGCTACACTGAGCTTGCCCTCACCGCGTTCGTAACGGCCGTAGACTTGGGGCGTAATTCCGAGAAGTGGAGCAAGTTCGGGACGTATAAGATCGTGCGCCTCGCGCGCAAGCCGCAGCGTTTCACCTATCTTCTTGTCTATTTCCTCGAATTCCGTGACCCCCTGAAAACCCGGGCGTCGATAGATCGGGTTCTCTGTTTCGGGATCGCGTACCTTTACAAGGCCCGCGTTTTTGATCTGGTTTTCAGTCTTCGAGGTCATTCGTTCCGCTCTGAGCGCTTCATTTTGAAACTATATCGCTTGAAGCCGTGCACAAAGCAAACCCTCTCCGATGAAAACCAGGAACATCGCAGCGTCGCCAGAGCATTCGGCCTTAGTTGTCAAACAGGTTCCGACGGCGCAGATCGGGTGAAGCAGGGCAGATTGAATGTGACTGAACGATACGACCACGATAAAGACCGTTTTGACCCGCTTCTTGCAGAATTCGTTGCTTTGGGAAAGCAAGCAGCCGCGCTCGATCCTGCCCGAAGATCCGCCATGGCGGCAGAATTTGTAGCAATCCGATCAGAAGCTAGCGGTGTACTCAGCCAACTTCTCGCGTGCTGCAAGCACATGGACTGGCATGATGAAAGGCGGCGGTTCCTCGCCATGACTCTCATTTTCACGTCTGCTCGCGGCATTGATCTGCTGGAACTCGATTTACTGCACTTGCTTGACGAGATCCTGCCCACCTGATCTTCCTCGAAGCACCTTACGCTGGGCCGAGGGCCTCAAAGCTTGCAGGCGCCATTGCTGCTGCATCCGGTCTCCCAATTGTTTGCCGGACCGACTCCAGGTGAGCGGCCACCGTCGACGCTCAGGCGCGGGCGCCGTCCATCGACCCGAACCTCTCAAGCGAAAGGTCGACTACTTGCGCAGATTGAAGAAATAGCGGTTGGTCTGGTTGGCTTTGCCATCGTGAATATCGAAGTAATATGGTTTGTCACGCAAAGGCCTGGGCATGAATTCGGTGTAGCCGCAGGCGCCATCATCCGAATACCGGCGGGTCACGTGGCGTTCGCGGCCAGCTGCCGGGCCAGGAGAATTGCGCCATCCTTCTCCGCATTGGCTAACCACGCGGCTGCAGCGCGACATTTCCGACGATCGTAATCCGTGATCGTCATCCACGCCATGGGCCGGCGTCCAGCCAGCCGGGCACTCTGCATATCTTTCAAATCCAGGCTTGCTAGCTCCACCTTCCGGGCATGTCGGCCAGGAAAAACCTGGCCGTTTCATGGCCCTGATCAACCGTTCCATCGGCGGTCGGCAGCTGGCAACGGAATGCCATGACGGATTGTCGGACGCCGCACATAGCAGCACTTCACAACCCCATTCACTGGCGGCGGCCTCGTCGTGGCACCACAAAGCGGGGCCGAGGCCGGCGGCTATGAGGAAAAGAATCCATCGCATGAAACGTCCTCCTTGCTTTGCCGGCTTACCGATCGGTGCGAGCCGGTGCCCGACGCGCGTCCGTGAACGGCGGGGTGATTTCCGCTTTTCTTTCCTTGAGGAGATTGACGTCTGCCGATGGACGACGATCGAGCGTTCGGTCGACCGCTTTGGCACGCCATTCGTCCATATCGAGAGCATAGGTTCCCCAAATGCCATAGCGCGCCGACACCGCGTCGCGCTGCGCCGCGGCATAATCGGCGCGGCGCTCTTCACCAGGGTCCAACCTCGCCCATCCGACACGCAGCAGTTCTCGGGCAAGATCTCGGTCGCCGACTATGCAGGTGCCAACCAGGTCACCGTCGATCTCAGAGCGGGCGATATCACAGGATACGAGCCTTGAGCCGATCGACCGCTTCAGCCACGCCTTCGCCATGGCCCCGCAGGGGATCGGCGCTAAGGTACGGCTAGTCGCGCTCTTCGGCGTCTTCGGGTTGAAAGCCCATTGTGGCAATTCGCAACCATCGATGCCTGCCAGATGCACAGACCTCCCATACGTTGGAAACCATAGCGTCTTTCCATCGATTGCGGTCGCCAACCCTTTCAGCTTGATCGGGGTGCCCGCCTCGGGAACGCGGCGTACCGAGAGTGACTGAACAATGTCCGCGGCTTGCACCTTGATCGGAACGAATGCGAGAATGACGATGGCAAGTGATTTGAGCCGTTTCATCGCGCCGCTCGCGTCTTGGCGGCCTTGCTGAGCAGCAGTGCCGGATGCTGGACGTCGGAGAACTGCCAGAGACCCGCCTTGCGTGCCCTCGCCTGCTGTTCCGCGACCGCATAAGGAGCGTGTACCGGCAAGCCGTCCGCATCAAGCGCTGCAAAGGCATAGCCTTCCATGATCAGCGCTGTCGCGAGATCGACCCGTTGAGACCCGACGGTACCATAGCACAGAACAAACCGTGTGGTTTCAATGATGGTGGCTGGAGCGCACTGGGGACGGATGTCCTTGATGAAGGCCGCCAGCACAGCAATCGACGCCTCGCCGCAATCTCGTTTTTGTCCCGTTCGATCAGTAAACGATGTGCCGCGCAGGCAGGACTGGATTCCATAAAGTCTGTATCGTTCGCCATCCTGGGTCCAGCTGTCGCCCGTCTCCAACCGCGCCTTTGGCGTCAGCGGAGTATAGTCGGCGGCGCCAACGCTGGACGTGAAAATTGCCACCGGAACAACAAGCCAGCGCGGCCTCATCTTGCCTGCTCCTGAACACGCGGATCGACCCACATTCCGAAGCCGCCGCGGGCGATTTTTTCGGCGTCGGCCAGATCGGCGCGCAGCGGGCTGCCGTCCTGGTTGCGAGCCAGCCTCACGGCCCCGATCGAAACCAGTTGCTCTTCGATATTGTCGACGGTGTCGAGCGTGCCCGGAAAATTGTAGTAGCCAAAGCAAGTGACGTCCTGCTTCGCCGCTTTTTCCTCTGTCAGAAAGGCGCGGCACAGTATCACTCTCGCCGCCTTCAGCTTGATCGATAGCTGGTCTTTCGCATAGTCCTCACAGGCGCCGGAAAAGCCTTCGGTTCGATTGACCATCTCCCCTTGGCAGGCTTCGAGGCCATAAAGATGCAGGCTCATCTTGTCATCGATCCTGAAATCGGTGGCCGACGACGCCCTGAATCCGTCCGCCGATGAATAGCCTTTGCGCCGCGTGACGCTGCCGTTCCCATCGTAATATTCGATGACCAGCACTGTCCTTCCAGGCGTCGCCAGAGAACGAATGTAATCGCGGTTCACCGAGCCCGAGGCCGTAGCTGACCCAGCGACAAGCCCGATGGCCAACGTCGCCATCCATATACGTCGAAAGCATGAGATTCCCATTTTTAATATCTCGCTATTCGATCCAAAGATGCAGATTCCCTCTTTTCGACTCATTTCCTTTGATGTACGAAGTACTAACTTTTGACATCTCATGCAATCCTAAACGACCATCCCAAGACGCATTGTCTGAGCGTTTGGACCGAGAATGAGGATGGGTTACTCGATGCGATGCCGATCTCAATACGTCCTTGTCGTCGTCTGGATGGTCGCCTCAGTTTGCCATTCCGCTTTCGCCGAAGACGCTAAAATGTTTGACTATCAACGATTTCAGTCGAAGGAAGGCACCGACCGCCCCGGTTCCACAGGCTTATCAACTGGAACGACGAGCGGCGATTTCTCGTCATTCGATCTTGGGCCAGACGGTGTTGTATATGCGCTCCCAAATTCAGATGATGGGAACATGTTTCGGCATCTAATCGTAAAGCTCGGCAGAGAGCCTGAGCAGGGGCTCCCGTCAAGTAGCCGAACAAGTTCAGATCATATTTCATGGTATCTTAATCCCGATAGGGAATGCCCTCGCTCGTCCCTTTCGCCCGAGCAGATCAAAACGCTCGTCGAGCAGGCAGCGCGAAAGCATGGCGTTGCCGCAGATTTTGCTTCCGCGGTCGCCTGGGCGGAAACCCGCTTCGACCGCGTTCGCAACAGCCCGAAGGGCGCGCGAGGCCCGATGCAACTGATGCCCGGTACTGCAGCCGATCTCAAGGTCGCCGACGTCTGTGATCCGCAGGCCAATATCGATGGTGGGGTCCGGTACCTGCGTGCGCTGATCGACGAGTTTCAAAATCCGCTCGTAGCGGCGGCGGCCTACAATGCCGGCCCCAAAGCAGTGCGCGATCATGACGGCATCCCACCCTACCCCGAGACGCTCAACTATCTCGCGGAAATCCTCAACTTTCAGCTCGGACTGCGAAGCGACGACAAATGGAAAGGTACAGGCGCGGCGAGTGACCGACCCGCTGACAATGGTGTCGTCGGCGCAGTCTCGGCCAGCCGCTTCGTCGGCGGGGTTATGAAATTCCGACAGCAAGGAGAAGGACATGAGGACATTGTTTCGTTTACCAGCTCATGATCGCCGCCGTACCGTTATAGCTGCGGCTAGCGTCGTTGTTGCCCAGTTTGTTTTTGCGGAGATCGCATCAGCGCAAGAGCTTGGGCAGGCATTCGCACCCCTTCAGGCGATCTTCCAGGCCGTCGTCGATTTCATCACCGGACCCTTTGGCCGGCTTTGCGCCATCATTGCCGTCATGTCGCTGGGTTTTCTGGCCTGGGTGGGCCGGCTCAGCTGGTTCCTGGCCGGCGGCGTGGCGGTCGGCATCGGTTTCGTCTTTGGTGGTCCTGGCATCGTCGACGCCCTGATTGCCATCGTGGGGTCATGACACCATGGGCGAACGCGATATCGAAAAGCCGGTACTCACTCCTCTCGTCATCGGCCTGACCCGCTCACCAACGCTCTGGGGCGTGCCGTACCTGGCCGGCGTCATCATCATCGGAGTGACGATCATTGCCTGGCTCGCGTCCAATACGATCTGGGCGTTTCTGACGGCTCCCGTCACTTACCTCACGTTGTTCACACTGTGCGCCTGGGACGCGCGGATCCTCGACGTCCTGCAGGTCGCCACGCGACACACACCTCGGACGCGAAACAGGACGTTCTGGGGCGCCAATTCCTACGGGCCATGACGATGCTGAAGGTCATTCGTGAAGAACTGGGTTTTGGATCGGTTGCGCGTCATGAAAAAGCGATGGCGGCCCATATCCCTTATCTCCGCCATGTCGCCGATTCCGTGATCCGGCTGGAGAGCGGCGCGTTGATGCTGGTGCTGCGTCTCGATGGTCTTTTCTTTCAGACCGAAGACCAGGCGGAGCTCAACATGCGCTCCGTCGTCCAGAATACGATGATCCGCGCGCTTGGTTCGAGCCGATTTTCCCTGTGGTCGACGGTGATCCGCCGACGCGTCGATACAGTCATCGATGGTGAATTCGAAGACCCGTTCTGCGCCGTGCTTGACCGCCGTTATATGGCCTCGCTTGGCGAAAAGCGGATGTTCGCCAACGAGATCTATCTAACGATTTTACGTTCAGGCATGCGCGGTGCGCTCGCCGCCGGCGACAGCATCCGACGCCTCCTCGACAGGACCGCGGGCCGCGAGGCAGAGGCCGAGCAGCTCCGTGAAGCGGTCAGTGAACTTGAGGAGCTTGCCGATAATATCGTTCGTGACCTCGCCAAATATGGCGCCCGTACATTGGGAATCGTCAACCGGAAAGGCGAACCTTACTCGGAACCGTGTGAGTTCCTCAACACGATCCTGACCTGCGGCGTGCCGCGCAACATGCGCCTGCCGCGCATGGGGATCGCCAACTACGTCGGAACGTCGCGGCTGCACTTCTCCAGGCGCACACTGCAAGCGCAGGGCGCGGTGCCAGACGACAACCGCTTTGGCGCCATACTGTCCATCAAGGAATATCCGCCATTCACCGGTCCGGGCATGCTGGATGGGCTGCTTCAAGTCAACCACGAGTTCATCCTCACCCAGTCTTTCACGATTTCCGATAAGCCGATCGCCCAGGAGCGGATCTCGCGACTGAAACGACAGATCGGAGCGTCCGACGAGGCCGGCAGTGATGTCGAGAACGACATCGATTTCGCGCTGAATAGCCTGCTCAACCAGGAAGCTGTTTTCGGCCTCCATCACCTCTCGCTGCTCTGCCTGTCGCGCGACCTCGATGGGGTCAACAAGGCGGTCTCCGATCTCGGCGCCTGCTTGACCGACATGAACATCAACTGGCTGCGTGAAGACCTCAATACCGAGGCCGCCTTTTGGGCGCAGCTCCCGGGCAACCATTCCTACATCGCCCGCAGGGCAATGCTGTCGAGCGCCAACTTTTCGGGCCTGTCTTCGATGCATAATTTCGCGTCGGGGCGGAAAGACGGCCTGCATTGGGGCAGCCCGATCACAATTCTGGAGACGACCAGCCAGACGCCCTACTGGTTCAATTTCCATCAGCGCGACATCGGGCACTTCCTGGTGACCGGCCCTACCGGATCGGGCAAGACCGTCGCGCTCACCTTTTTGCTTGCCCAGGCCTTTCGCATAAGACCGAGTCCGCGAGCGGTCTTCTTCGACAAGGACAGGGGCGGCGAGATCTTCATCCGCGCGATGAACGGCACCTACGAGGTCCTTTCTCCGGGCACCCCGACCGGATTCAATCCACTGCAGCTGGAAAACACGGCGGAGAACCGCGAGTTTCTTTTGCGGTTGCTGAAATCCATGCTGAGACGCGGAGATGGCGCGGCATTCGACCGGCAGGAGGAAGACACTCTCGAGCGGGCCATCGTCAGGTTGATGCAGGAGCCTGCTGCGGAGCGCAACCTCGTCAACCTCGGCGGATTGCTGACCGGCCGCTCACGAGCCGATCCAAACGACCTTCATTCACGGCTCCGTCCCTGGATCGAGGGCGAGAAGGCCTGGCTGTTCAATGCGCCCCATGATGTCCTCTCCTTTTCCGGGCGCACCGCCTTCGGCTTCGACATGACCAGCATCCTCGACAATGACGAGGTGCGCACGCCGGCGCTGATGTACATTTATCATCGTTTGGACGAGATGTTCGACGGGACGCCCGTGATGATCTTCATGGACGAAGGTTGGCGGCTCCTGAGGGACCCGATCTTCAGCGACTTCATCATCGACAAGATGAAGACGATCCGCAAATTGAACGGCATCGTCGGCTTCGGAACTCAATCGGCGGCCGACGTCGTCCGTTCGCCCGCTGCCCACACTCTCATCGAGCAATCGGCGACCAATATCCATTTCCCCAATCCGCGCGCCGACGAGGAGAGCTATATCCATCGGTTCGGCCTGACGGCGAAGGAATTTAATTTCGTTCGCA
>Ga0268287_100334_pt1 | contig 13101 bp, 10 predicted proteins | sample MetcocultureR3M_FD_191348 | JGI IMG/M metagenome (GOLD analysis project Ga0268287, IMG submission 191348) | Soil microbial communities from Anza Borrego Desert, Southern California, United States - Methanotrophic co-culture R3-M | ecosystem: Environmental > Terrestrial > Soil > Desert | place... | reverse complement strand
GACTTCGGAAACCTCGATCTCCTGCATGCACTCCCGCGTCGCGCAGGCCATGCGCAGGCAAAGGGCGCAGGGGACGTGGTCCTTGCGCAGCACGAGGTAGCGCGGGTCTGCGGCGGGAAGCCACCAGTGGGCGGGCTGGGCGGCGTTCCCGAGGATCACCATCGGGGTCCCGACCGCGCGGGCCAGATGCATGGTTCCAGTGTCGATCGTGACGGCCAGGTCGCACTGGGTCAGGACGGCGGCGAGGACGGGCAGGGGCGTTCGCCCCGCCAGCGACATCGCCGTCGGTCCCGCCGCGCTATGCAGGTCGTCCACCGCCGCCGCGTCGCCGCTCGTGCCGAGGAACACCAGCGTTGCGCCAAGGTCGTGAACGAGGTGCTGGGCGAGGTCTCTCCAGCGGTCGTCGAACCAGGCGTTCGGGTGTCCCCGGCTCGTCTGGGTGACCATGGCGATCCGCGGACCGCGCGCCTCGGGAAGCAGGGTTTGCGCCTGCGCCAGAGCCTGGGCGGAGAAATGCGCCTGCGGCTCGGCGGGCGGACCGGGATATCCCAGCACATCGAGGATGCGCAGATTGTTGTCGAGGTTGCTGAGCCGTGGATCGGGGTCGACGGCTGCGTGCAGCAGCCGGTTCCGTTCGGCCATCCCGACCCGCCGGGCGGCGCCCGAGGCCAGCGCCATCGCCGTCACCTTCGTGCGGCGGTTGCCGCCGTCCGTCACGACATAGTCGAACCGTCGCCGGCGCAGCCGAAGGCCGGCGAGCAGCGCCGGCAGGAACGCGTCCACCGCGTGGGGCGTGACGATCAGTTCGTCGATCAGGGGGCTTTCCCGCAGGAGCTCGGCCGGGAGCCCCGCCGCCGCGACCGTGATCTGCGCCCGCGGCAGGCGCGTCCGGAGGGCGGCGAGCGTCGCCGTCGCGATCACCGCCGTGCCGAGCGGCTTCTCGTACTGCAGGAACAGGAAGCTGGGGCCGGGGGTCGTCACGTCGGGAGCCGTGGAGAACCCGGGGAGCGCCGAACATGGCGCTCGAGGAGCCCGACCTTCTCTTTCGGGCACAGCAGGTTGTTGGAGATGCGGCGCTCGAGCACCTGAGCCTCGCTCAGGGGGCGCAGGAAGAACTTCGGCGCGGTGGTGTGGTCGGACACTTCGAAGATCGAGTAGTCGGGCGGGAGCAGGGCGCCGAGCCCGCCGTGCTCCAGGATCGGCCCCTTGCTCGTGTCGCCGATCTCCATGAGCAGGAACGGCCGGTCGCGATGCAATGTCCGGCGCATGCCGGCCAGGACCATGGCCTCGAACCCCTCGACGTCCAGCTTGATCATGCCCACCGGCGTGTCGGCGAACACCTCGTCGCCGGTGCGGACGGGCACGGTGAACTGTGCGCCCTCGTTGATGGGCAGGAGCGAGCCCACGCCGCGGTTCGGGCCGGCCGCGGCATAGAAGGTGGCCTCGCCCGCCTGCTCGCCGAGGGCGACATCCCTTACCGAGACGTTGGTCAGCCGATTGGCCGCGATCAGCGTGTTGAGCTGTTCGCGGATCGCCGGATCCGGTTCGAAGGCGATGACGCGCGAATAGGCCTTGGCGAGGACGACCGTGTAGAGGCCCTTGTTCGCGCCGATGTCGGCGAAGCATCGGCCCCCGGCGTGCGCCGCCAGCATCAGGCACAGGTTCTGCGACTCGCGCTCGGAATCCCCGAGAAAGAAGACCCGCCAGTCGAGATAGCTGCCGAAGTCGCCGAGGTAGGCGCCGCCCCGGCGGCGGATGCGGAAGGGATGGCCCTTCTGTCGCTCGGGCTTGAAGAACAGCCGCGCCAGCCGCTCCCTGGGCGTCTGCGGAAGCCACCACAGGCGCGTGACCTGACGCAGGACCACGGCGAACGGAAACGTCAGCCCGTCAACCTGCATGCGAATTTCCCCGCCCCCGAACGCCCAATAGCATCTTAGCGCCGCCCGCGGGAAATGACCCGCCCGTCGGCGCGCTTCGCACCATCGGAACCCCATGTTATCTGCTGCGCGGGGTCACGACAGGGGGTGTTTCGCGTGCTCGCACGAGCGGATGTCGATCGCGACGTGTCGTCAGCGACGCGCCTGAAGGTGGCCTATCTCGTCACCCACCCGATCCAGTACCAGGCGCCGCTGCTGCGCCGGCTGAACCGCGAGCCGGATCTGGAGGTGACGGCGCTGTTCCGGTCGGACCTGAGCGCGCGCGGGTACGTGGACCGCGGCTTCGGCACGACCGTCACCTGGGACGTGCCCCTGCTCGAGGGCTATCCGTACAAGGTGCTGCCTGCGCTCGGCTCCACCGACGCGATCAGCTTCTGGCGTCCGCTGAACTATGGCCTGGCGGCCGAGCTGCGCCGTGGCGGCTATCAGGCCCTGTGGATCCACGGCTATGGAACCGCCTACCACCTCTACGCCATGCTGCTGGCGCGCATGATGGGCGTGCCAGTGATGCTGCGCGACGAGGCGCATGAGCGCTCCCGCGCGCGCGGGGCCGTCGCCCGGCTGAAGGCCAGGCTCGTCTACGGGTTCATGCGGGCGACCGTCTCCCGCTTCCTGGCCATCGGCGCGGCGAACCGTGCGCGGTACCTCGCCATGGGCGTGAAGCGCGAGCGGATCCACCTCGTGCCCTATGCGGTGGACAACGCCTTTTTCGGCGTCGCGGACATCGAGGAGAAGGCCGCGGCCAAGCGCGACTTGGCGGCTTCGGTCGGGTTCGACGCGGACCGGCCGGTCATCCTCTTCGCGGCGAAGCTGCAGCGGCGCAAGCGCTGCCCGGACCTCGTCCGGGCCTTTCTCTCGGAGGGCGTCTGGAACCATCCTCGGCGGCCGGTGCTGCTCATCGCGGGGGACGGGGAGGAGATGCCGCTCTGCCGCGAGCTGGCGGCGGGCTCGCCGGCCGGCGACTCGATCCGCTTCCTCGGCTTCCAGAACCAGAGCGCCCTCGTCGGGCTGTATCGGGCTGCGGACATATTCGTCCTCACGTCCAACGCCGAGGCGTGGGGCCTGACCATCAACGAAGCCATGAGCGCCGGCTGCGCGATCCTGGCCTCCGACGAACTGGGCTCAACGCCCGACCTCGTGGCGGACGGGGAGAACGGCTTCACCTGCCGCCCCGGGGATGTCGAGGCCCAGGCGACCCGGCTTCGGCAGATGCTCGATGACCCGCTGCGGCTGCGCGACATGGGCGCCGCCAGCCTGCACCGGATCGCCGGCTGGGGCTTCGAGGAAGATGTCGCGGGTGTCCGCGCCGCTTTGGGCCTGTCGCCGCGCTAGGCGAAGGCGGCGCTCAGCATCCGCTCGGCCTGGGCGGTCGAGCCGTAGTTCGCCACGCATCGGGCGTGCCCTCGGGCGGCGATCCTCCGCCGCTCGGCCTCGTGCGCCAGGTAGTGGCGGGCCTTCTCGACGAGCTCCTCGTCCGATCCGAAGAATTCCGCCTCCACCCCCTCCTTGAACAGGGCGAGGTGCTCGGCCGTGCGCTCGCCCAGCATGAAGCCTCCCACGGCCGGGATCTCGAAGGTGCGGCTCGTGTGCTGGTCGCGGTTCATCTTCCGGAGAAAGCACAGGTTGATGCGCGTGGCGGCGATGCCGCGCGAATAGGCCAGATCGTGGGGCGGGAGGTTCACCAGCGGCCGCCGCTCGACCTGCAGGTTCGGGTGCGAGAAGGGCGACCTGTCCCAGAGATTGCCCCAGATCCTGACCCGCATTCCGGCCTCGGCCAAGGCGTGCATCGACCGTGCGCGGGCGTGCTCGTAGCTGCCGATGAAGCCAATATCCGCCCCGAAGGCGGCCCGGTCGTCGGCCGTAAGCTCGACCGGGTGATGCTGCGCCGGATCGAAGGCCTGGTGCACGAAGACCACCCTGCGGGCGCCCAGGGCCGGCAGCTCCTCCGGCGCGCAGTTGTAGGACTTGGTCGTGAAGACCACGTCGTAGCGGTCGAGCCCCGCGCGGAAGCGTCGGGTCTGGTTGTGGCGGGCGAACATGTCGTCCTCGGAGAACCACGCCAATACAGGGCGAGGGCTTGCCGTGCGGAAGCGGTCGAGGACGTTCGGCGCCAGCATCGCTCCCTTCTCGATCCAGACGATCTGCGGCCGCTCACATGCGATCGCGCGCAACACGTTCGCCCCGGCGCGTTGCCAGTCGAGCACGATCCCGAGCCGGCCTGCGATCCGGCGAGCGAGGCCCGGTCGCTCGATGCCGGTCCGGGGGTCGCCCACCGGCACGTTCGCGACCTCGGTCACCTCCAGCCCCAGCTCGCGGAACGCGTTCAGCCGTGCGCGCGATCGGCTGTAGGCGTTGAGGTTGCCGACGAAGACCATGCGCACGCCGGCGAAGGGGGAGGCAGGCGGCGGGCCGCTCACGCCGCCCGCCGGATCAGCGCGCTTCCGGACTTGTCAGGGCCGAGGATCGGCTTCTCGGGCTTGTCGGCGAAGAACTCGTCCACCGCCCGCGTAGCGCCCGGCCATTGCCCCGATGCGTAGTCGTGCATCACCAGCAGGCCTCCCGGCGAGAGGCGCGGGTAGAATTCCGCCAGCGCGGCCTTCATGGGCTCGTAGAGGTCGCAGTCGATGTGGGCGACGGCGATCCGCGCGGGCATGTCGATCGTCCGCGCCGACTCCGGAAAGTAGCCCTGGACATAGACCGTCGCCTCATCGCCGACGAGGCGCCTGACCGCGCCCAGCGATGTGTCGGCGAACGCCTTCGGCCGGTCCGCGTCCTCGTGCTGGAAGTCGCGGCTGTCGAACCCCTCGAAGGTGTCGAACAGATAGGTCGTCCGGCCGTGGCGGCGGGCCGAGCGGGCCAGCAGGTACGCAGAGTTGCCCTTGTAGACGCCGAGTTCGACGAGGTCGCCGGCCACGCCGGACGCGAGCACCGCCTCGACGTTGAGGTGGAGCATGTACAGGCGCGCGAAGTCGCCGCCGTTGTTGCCCTCGTTGCTGTGGATCCAGCCTCGGCGAAGCGCGTGGTAGTCGGCCATGCCGCCGCCCCGGTGGAAGTCGGGCCGGTGCTCGAGCATGTACGGGGCGTTGGAGGCGTGCAGCCAGCGGCCGATCGAGGCCATGACGGCCTGGTTCGACACGACGCCCAGCCTGCGCCAGGCGCGCGCGGGCAGGGACAGACGCGCTGGAACACGGCCCGCTCCGGGGGTCATGACGAGCTCCCTTCGTCTCGCGCCGGGACCCGCTCCCGGGGCGTCGCAGCCGCCACAAGAACGCGCTCGAAGCGGTCGGTGATCGATTCGATGTCGAACATGCGCTCGGCGTAGGCCCGGCCCTTCCGCCCCATATCGGCGCGCAGATCCGGAGACGCGATCAAGGCGCGAGCGTTGTCCAGGAAACCCTGGATGTCGCCCGGCGGCGTCACGAACCCTGCCCCGGATCCCACGAGGATGCGCCGGGCGAGGTTCTCCTCCGGCACCGACGCCAGGACGGGGCGGCCCGCGCAAAGGTAGGTCAACACCTTGGAGGGCACCGAGAAGACGCCCGCGTCGGCCTCGATCATGGCGAGGAGGATGTCCGCGTCGGCCAGCGTCTTCGGCAAGGCGTCGAAAGGCACCCAGGGCGACACCTGCAATCGAGCGCCGGGAGCCGCTTCCCGCTTGAGTTCCTCTGCGACGCGCCCCTCGGAATAGACCGCGACCTCCGCCCCCTCCAATTGCGCGAGAGCGGATAGGACCTCCGGGTTGTGCTTGTAGCCGAGGGTGCCGGAATAGGTCAGTCGCACCGGCCCGCCCCGGCTGGGGGCAGGGCCGAGATAGGCGACCTCGTCCAGCGGAGCCCAGTTTTCGATGACTTCCGTGGTGGGCGCCATGGCGTTGTTCCGGCCGAGGATCGGGAGGAAGTCCTCGCTGATCACCACGGCGGCGTCGCTGGCCCGCAGCATCCGGTGTTCCAGCCAACGGTAGTAGCGGCCTACGGCCCGGCCCGGCTGCCCAAGCCTGTCGCTGAGGATCCGGTAGATCGCCTCGCCGTAGAGGTCCTGCACCCAGAAGACGAACCCCGCGCCGGCCCGCCGGGTCGCCTTCAGGATGCCGCGCTGGGTGTCCAGGGGCGCGTTGCTGGACAGCACCACGGCCGGCCGCAGCCGCTCGATGTGCGCCCCCACGAGGCGGCCGAAGGCCTCTTCCTGCGCCCGGCGCCGGATGAAGGTGTCCTTCTGGAATTCCTGACCGAGACTGAGATTGAGGATCGTGAGGCGACCCTGGCCGACATCCTCCGGCTCCAGCCGCCCCTTGGGTGTCTGGAAGTCGGCCGAGGTGACATGAGTGACCGTATGGCCGCGCCGCGCGAGGCTCCGGCTGAGCTGGGCCTGGAACGGATGACCCGAATAGTCGTGCAGGACTATGTCGATGGGGGCGGGGGTCGTCGGCACGGCGCGGTCAGCGATCGGGCCGGTTCCGGGTCACCTGGCTCTCGATCCAGGCATAGGTCCGTTCGAGGCCGGCGCGCAGGGACTGGCTCGGCGCCCACTGCAATCTCTCCCGGATCAGGCGGTTGTCCGAGTTGCGCCCGCGCACGCCCAGGGGGCCTGGCACATGGTGCTTGTCGAGCCGTTTTCCGGCGATGTCTGACACCATGTCGACGAGCTGGTTGATTGTCACCATCTCGTCGGAGCCGATGTTCACGGGGCCCACGAAGTCCGAGCGCATCAGACGGATGGTGCCCTCCACGCACTCGTCCACATAGAGGAACGAGCGGGTCTGCGAGCCGTCGCCCCAGATCTCGATGCTCGAGCCCGGCGTCGCCATCGCCACCTTGCGGCAGACCGCGGCGGGCGCCTTCTCCTTGCCCCCGTCCCAGGTGCCTTCAGGCCCGAAGATGTTGTGGTAGCGCGCGACCCGCACATCCATGCCGTAGTTGCGGCCGTAGGCGAGGAACAGGCGCTCGCTGAACAGCTTCTCCCATCCGTAGTCGCTGTCCGGCGCGGCCGGGTAGGCGCTGTCTTCGGTGCAATTGGGGTTGTCGGGATCTTCCTGGTTGTGGGCGGGATAGATGCAGGCGGACGAGGAATAGAAGACCCGCCGGTTGTTGCGCTTGTGGAGGGCGTCTAGGACGTTGAGGTTGATGGTCGCCGAGTTGTGCATGATGTCGGCGTCGTTCTCACCCGTGAAGATGTACCCCGCGCCGCCCATGTCAGCGGCGAGCTGGTAGACCTCGTCGAAGCGGCGATCGACGATCGATCTGGTGAGGGCCTGGTCGCGCAGGTCGCCGATCACGAAATCGTCCGCCTCGGTCGGGGCGAATTCGGGGAACTTGAGGTCGACGCCGCGGACCCAGAAGCCTTCACGCTTCAGCCGCTTCACCAGATGTCCGCCGATAAATCCCCCGGCGCCGCAAACAAGAGCGGTCTTCATTTAGCCCCCCAGTATCCCCGCCAGACGCTAGCTGGCTCAATCGATCGTCCCGTTTCGATACGCTTGCTCTGCGAGCAACGGTCACACTGCACAGCGTCGTAAGCTTTGCTAGTGTAGCGCTAGTTTATGCAGGATTGGCGCCGCAGGGGCGCGGATCATTGGAATCTCGGGGCGTTGGATCGTAGAGGGCAGATGCGCCGCCGGATCGTGGTGGGCGCCAGCGGTTTCATCGGCACGCGGCTGGTCGGTCGTCTGGCGGACCAAGGCGTGGAGGTGGTCGCGATCGACATCGCTCCGCCGCGCGTCGTGCGAAGTGGCGTCGTCTATGTCACCGCCGACGTGCGCCAGCCGCTCAATCCCGGCCTGGGTGAGGGGGCCGAGGCGATCTACGACCTTGCGGCTGTCCATCGGACGCCCGGGCATGCTCCTCACGAGTACTACGAGACGAACGTCGTGGGCGCCTCTCACGTCTCGGCCCTCGCCGAGGCGTCCCGGATCCCCCTGATCGTCTTCACGAGTTCGATCTCGGTCTACGGGCCCTCCGAGGAGGTGCTGACCGAGGAGTCGCCGCTGCGGCCAGAGTCCGACTATGGCCGTTCGAAGAGGCTGGCCGAGCTGCTCTATGGCCGCTGGGTGCGGGCGGAGAAGGTGCGTCGGCTGGTCGTCGTCCGGCCGGGAGTGATCTTCGGTCCCGGCGAGCGCGGCAACTACACCAATCTCGCGCGGGCATTGCGGCGCGGCATGTTTGTCTATCCGGGACGGCGGGACACGGTGAAGAGCGGCGGGCATGTCGATGAACTGCTGCGGGCCATCGATTTCGCGATCAGCCGCCGTCGGCGCGAGGTGCTGTTCAACTTCGCCTTTCCCGACGAGTCCACGACCGAGGAGATCGTCGGCGCCTTCGCGCGGGTGGCGGGGTACCCGCACAATCCCGCCACCATGCCGGTCGCGCCTCTCTTGGCTGCGGCCAGTCTCTTCGAGGCGGCAGACGGGCTGGGCTTCAAGAACCCCATCCACCGCGAGCGGATCATGAAGCTGGTGAGGTCCACCCGGGTGGCGCCGAAGTGGCTGCTCGACAACGGCTATCGTTTCGAGGCCGATCTCGAGGCCGCCCTCGCGGGCTGGCACGCCGAAACAGCCGGTCGGTTCGATTGAACGCCCGGGGACGGCCCTTTCAATAGGAGCCATGCCGCCGCACGACCGCCGGAAGCGTCATGACGAGAATGCCAAGGTAGCGCGTCGGCGAGCGGCTGCGTGCGAAGAGGACGTCCATGGCCACGCGCTGCCGGTAGCCCACATCGTTGCGGCCGCTCACCTGCCACAGGCCGGTGATGCCGGGGCGGACAGCGCAATAATGCCGGAACCAGCGGCCATAGCGCGGCGCCTCGTCAGCCACGATCGGCCGTGGGCCGACCAGGCTCATCTCTCCCCGAAGCACGTTCAGGAGCTGCGGCAGCTCGTCGAGACTGGTGATGCGGATGAAGCGGCCCAGGGGGGTGACGCGCGGATCGCGGCGCAGCTTGTGGTCAGCCTCCCACTCCGCCCGGGCGACGGGATCGCGGACGAGGAGGGCCCCAAGGCGCTCCTCGGCGTCGACCACCATGCTGCGGAATTTCCAGCATCGGAACGCTCGCCCGCCGAAGCCGAGACGGGTGTGTCCAAAGAGGATCGGGCCGCCGTCCTGGATCTTGATGGCCGCGGCCACGATCACGAGGATCGGTGCGAAGAAGACCAGGGCGGCGAGCGAGAGGAGGACGTCCATCATCCTGCACGCGTCGAACACAGGTGCGCGGCGCCGTGGCCGCGATGCGTAAGCGACCTCGGAGCCGACCAGCCCCTCGATCTTCAGCTCATGCGTCCCAGATAGAAACACGCCCGCCCCCAACGGTTAGCTTTAGCTTTACCTTGCCAGGGACGTGCCAGCCACCACTTTTCGGTGTGGGTTCGACGAACGCAGGTCGGACGCCCTCGACATAGGCGCCGACTCGGAGACTGCTTGTTAATCGAGCTTTGCGTACCGTTGGCCTCCCAGCGGAGGAGCAGGCGTGGCCCAGCCTCGGAAATCGGTCGAGGACAATGTCGGAGGCGCGGCGTTCGAGCCCGTCGCGGGAGGCAGCGTCGTCAACGCGGCCGAGGCTGCCGAGGCGTATCGCCAGAGTCCTGCCAGGCGTCTCCAGTTGGAACTCGAGCAGGCGCTCGCGGGCGCGCCGCCGGAACCGCGATGGTCGGCGCGAAGGTCCCTTGCCTTCATGGTGGTGAGCAGCTGCGCGCTTTGGGGCGGTGCGATCTGGCTCATCCGGACGCTCTGACCGACCCGCCCCCGGCGCCTCAGCTCGCGTAGTACTTGGTGTACTCGCGGTAGTAGTAGCCCGGGTCGCCGTAGCCGTACTTCGCCTGCTCCCGCATATCGACCTGGGTGAGAGCGACCCCGCCGATGTGGGCGCCGGCGCCCTCGAACAGGCGGAAGGCCGCCTCGATGGCGTGCTGCGGCGTCCTTCGCCAGCGGGCGAGGAACAGCACCGTGTCGGCCTTGGGCGCCAGGATGCGCGTGTCGGCCACCGGCAGTACGGGGGCGGTGTCCAGGATCACGAGGTCGTACTGCGAGCGCAGCTCGCTGAGCAGGCGGTCCATGGCGTTCGTGCCGAAGACGTCCCGCGGCGTGAACGAGGTGGGGGCGAGCGGCAGGAAGTGGGCGCCGGTCTCCTTGTCGAGGGTGACCGCCTGCTGCAGCGTGGCCTCGCCGCTCAGCACTTCCAGCAGCCCCACCTTCGGCTCCTCGCGGAGCAGGCGGTTGACGGTGCGCCGGCGAAGGTCGCAGTCCACGACGATCACCCGGCCGCCCTGCAGCGCCGCGACGCGCCCGAGGCAGACCGAGGTCGTGGTCTTGCCCTCGCCGGGGAGGGCGGAGGTCACCGCCACCACCTGCACAGGCTCTCCCAGCCGCGAATAGAGCACCGAGGCGCGCAGGTTGCGGAACGCCTCGGCGAAGCCGGACAGCGGCTTGGCCACGACGTGGTCGATCGGCGCCATGCCGGTCTCGCTCGCGACCGAGGCGAGCAGCGGGACCGCGCCCAGATACGAGGTGTCCAGACGCCGCTCGACGTCCTCGGCGGTGGCCAGGCCGGCGTCCAGCATCTCCATCAGGAACACGGCGCCCGCGCCCGCGCCGAGCGCCAGGATCAGGCCCAGCATCAGGTTGCGCGGCACGTTCGGCGAGCTCTGGCCGGTGGGGATCTTGGCCTTCGAGACGATCCGCGCGTCCGACTGCTCGATGCCCTGCTGGGCGCTCGTCTCCTTGTAGCGGTTCAGGTAGCTCTCATAGAGCGTGCGCGAGGCCTCGGCGGTGCGCTCCAGCTCGTTGAGGCGCACCATGGCGCGGTTGTTGGCCGCGAGCGCGCCCTTGGCCCCGCCGAGGCTGCCGGCGAGGGCCGCCGCGCGCTGGCGCGACACCGAGGCGCGGGCCTCGAGGTTCGAGATGATCCGCTGGATCTCCTGCTCGATCTGGGTGTCGATGTCGGAGAGCTGGCGCTTGGCCTTCAGCATCTCGGGGTGCCGCTCGCCGTAGCGGCCCTGCAGGTCGGCCACCTGGCCGCTCACCTGGGCGCGCTGGGCCCGCAGCTGCTGGATCACGGGAGAGCTCAGCGCCTCGCCGACGTCGTCGCCGGTGGAGCCGGAGGCCAGCTGGCGGCGGGCGGTCGCCAGACGCGCCTCGTCCTCGGCCACTTGGGCCCGGGCCTGGGCCAGGGTCATATTGTAGTTGGAGATCTCCTGCTCGGTGAGGCTGGTGCCCGAGGCGCTCATCAGGTTGTTGGCGATCTTGAACTGCTGCACCGCCGCTTCGTCGGCGATGACCTGGGCGCGCAGCTCGCCGAGACGGCCGTTGAGCCAGGAAGTGGCCTGCTGGGTCGCCTCGAACTTCGCCTCCAGCTGCTCCAGCAGGTAGAGCTCGGCGTATTTGTTGGCGATGGCCGCCGCCTTGGCAGGGCTTTGCGCCTCGTAGTTGACCCGGATCACATAGGTCAGGCCGGCCCGGTTGACGGACAGGCCGCCCAGCACGGCGTCGACCACGCCGTCCCGCTGGCGCTGCGCCTGCGCGGCGTTCAGCTGCCTGGGAGCGGGCGGGGCGAGACCCAGCATCGACTTCAGCGCGGCCTTCATCGCGCCCAGCCCGGTCGGCTTGCGCAGGCTGCCGTTGAACTCGGGGTCCTCCTCGAGCTTGAGCGCCTTCACGACCCGGTCGGCCAGCTGGCGCGACTTCAGCACCTCGACCTCTGTGTCGACCACGCTGGAGTCGGCCGGCAGGCCGGAGAGCACGGCTTCGGTGTCGGTCACCCGCTCCTGCCTGGTGTCCAGCATCACGCTGGCCGTGGCGGTGTACTTCGGGGTAGCGTTCAGCGTCACGAACAGCGCGGCGAGGAACACCAGCAGCGCGACCGCCGCGAACAGGCGCACACGCCGCAGGAACATCGCGTAGAGGCGTCTCAGATCGAACGGCTGCGCGTTGAAGACGTGTCCCAAAGCCGGACGGCGCTCGTCGCCGTCTGCCGAGCGGAGGGGGTTGTGAACGTTCATCAATGGCAGCCTCGGATAGCCGGCAGCCGGTCACTGCAGGACTTGCGCCAACGAGGATAGCCCTGGCGGAGCGCGCGCCGATGCGGCCTAACGGCGCTCCGCCAGCGCCTCAGAATTGCGCGGTCAGGGTGGCGGCGATCTTGTTCTGCTTGAAGTCGGGGCTCACGCCCTTGACGGTGTCGCGGCGGTCGAAGCTGTAGCTGGCCGTCAGGCCGAGCCTGCGGTTCAGCAGGTAGGTGGCGCTGAGCCCGGCGGACTGGCGCTCGTCCCGCCTACCGATCTCGTCGTACTCGTCCTCGCCGTAGCCGACCCGGGCGGTGAGGATGACGTTGCGCAGCAGCTCGTGGTCGACCTGGGCGCCGATGTTCGAGGACAGATAGCCCCCGGTGCCCGGCGTGGCGCTGTCCTCCACCGTCCGCGAACCGCTGAAGGTGACGGTGGTGAGCTGGGTCGGGAACCACTCGACCTGGGCGCGGGCGCCGAAGCCGTCGATCTTGTCCAGGCGCGGATCGTCGAAGCTCTGCTTCAGGTAGCCGACCGCCAGTTCGCCGCGGGTGAGGGCGCCCAGTTCGAAGTTGGCCCCAGCCAGCAGCTGCACGCCGTCGGAATCGCGGTTCACCTCGGCGGTCGTGCCCGGCCGGTCGTACTTGCGCTTGTTGCCCGTGGCCTCGAAGAACAGCGCGGTGTCGGGGCTGACCGCGTAGTCGACGCGTCCCGAGAAGACGCTGATGTCGCGGTCGCGGAAGCCCTGGTCCACCACGCCGCCGCCGATGCGCGGAGGGCTTTCGTAGTCGAACCGCTGGAAGCCGTAGCGGCCCGTGAAGCGCAGGCGGTTGACGGTGTGCTCGGCCACCAGGCCCGCGGAGGTCAGATCGTACTGCACCGGCTCGGCCGCGACCCCCGGGCTGTTCGGCGAGGTCCGCGGCTCGGTCAGGTTCGCCCAGTCGAAGTTGCCGCGGACGTTGGTGAAGCGCAGCAGGTCGAGGCGACCGCTGAGACCGGCGCCGTAGTCCGTCGTGTTCTCGCTCTTGAAGTCCTGGTAGCGATTGAGGACCGAGCGCGCATAGGCCGACAGGGCATGGCGCGGCCAGTCCGACGACACCGAGATCTCGGGCGTCACCCGCCAGATCAGGTCATCGATCTCGTCGCCGTCGGTGGCGAAGATGTTGTCGTTGTGCTCGG
>Ga0268287_100333_pt1 | contig 13347 bp, 12 predicted proteins | sample MetcocultureR3M_FD_191348 | JGI IMG/M metagenome (GOLD analysis project Ga0268287, IMG submission 191348) | Soil microbial communities from Anza Borrego Desert, Southern California, United States - Methanotrophic co-culture R3-M | ecosystem: Environmental > Terrestrial > Soil > Desert | place... | reverse complement strand
GCCAGAAGGTGCTGCTGGTGGGCCAGAGCTATGGGGCCGCCATCGCCTCGATCATGGCCGACCAGAACCCCGGCAAGGTCGCCGGCCTCGTGCTGCTGTCCGGCTTCTTCGGCGAGGCCGGCCCCACGGCCAAGTGGCTGCTCGACATGGGTTCGAAGGCGCTGAAGGTGATCCCGCGCGATCTGCGCAACGCGGTCATCGAGGTGACCGGCCAGCGGCCGCAGCTGCGCCATGCCAAGCGCGCGCTGGCCCGCGTGAATGTGCCGATCCACATGATCCACGGCGACAAGGACGACTTCGCCCCGCTGGAGGTCGCCGAGCGGCTCGCGGCCGAGACGGTCACCCGCCGGCCGATCCGGGTGGTGCGCACCGAGGGCGCCAACCATTTCCTGAACGACGGCCCGGCCGAGCAGCTGATCGAGGCGCTGGAGTCCTGCATCCCCGCGCGGACGTCCTGGACCTTCCGCTGGCCGAAGCTGCCCGCGATCCTGCCGGCGCGCTTGCCGAATCCGATGGGCAGGGCGTTGGGCGGCGCATCCCGGGGGCCGGCAGGCCCCGTTCCCGTCTAGCGCAGCAGGGCGCCGGTCGCGGTCGCGAAGCCGACCACCACCAGCCAGGGCGGCAGGCGGGCGACGGCCAGGAACACGAACGCGGCCGCCAGCAGCGCCCAGTCGGACCCGCGCTCGATGGTGGTGCTCAGCACCGGGTCCCACAGGGCCGCGCCCAGCAGGCCCACCACCACCGCGCCGACCCCGGCCAGGGCGCCGCGCGCGCGGGCGTCCTTCTTCAGGCGGTCCCAGAACGGCAGCACGCCCACCACCAGCAGCAGGCTGGGCAGGAAGATGGCGAACAGCGCGATCAGCCCGCCGACGATCCCGCGCGGACCGAAGCTCTGGGCCGCGCCGACGAAGCCGGCGAAGCTGAACAGCGGGCCGGGCAGGGCCTGCACCGCCCCGTAGCCCGACAGGAAGGTGTCCTGGTCGAGCCAGCCGCGGGCGACGACCTCGCTCTCCAGCAGAGGCAGGACGACGTGGCCGCCGCCGAACACCAGCGCCCCGGTGCGGTAGAAGACGCTGGCCAGCGCCAGGCCCGGGTTGGCCAGCAGGGCGGCCAGCAGCGGCAGCGCCAGCAGGAGGCCCGCGAACAGCGCCAGCGAGATCGCCGCGCTGCCGGTGTCGACCGCCGGCGCCTCGTCGGGCGGCGCCTCGCCCGCTTCGTCCCGCAGCAGCGCCCAGCCGAAGGCGCCGCCGGCCAGGATCGCGGCGACCTGCGCGACGGGCCCGCCGGAAAGGATCAGCCCCGCCGCCGCGCCGATCGCCATGCCGGCCCGCACCGGCCCGACCGCCAGGCTGCGGGCCATCTGCACCAGCGCCTGCAGCACGACGGCCGCGGCGGCGATCTTCAGGCCGTGGATCCAGCCCGAGCCGAAGCGGGTCTCCAGGTCCGGCGCGAGGTAGGCGAAGGCGATCATCGCCGCCCCGGCGGGGAGGGTGAAGCCGGCGAAGGCCGCCAGGGCGCCGGCCAGGCCCGCCTGCCGCAGCCCGATGGCCATGCCGAGCTGGCTGGAGGCGGGGCCCGGCAGGAAGTGGCACAGGGCCAGGAGATCGGCGAAGGCCGCGTCCGAGACCCAGCCGCGCCGCTCGACGAACTCGCGCCGGAAGTAGGCCAGGTGCGCCACCGGCCCGCCAAAGGCCGTGAGCCCCTGCTTCAGGAAAGCCAGGAAGACCTCGAGCGGCGTGACGGCCTTCTGCGGCGGAGCGGCGTCCATCGGTCCCTAGATGAAAGGCTATCTGCGCGCTGTCGACCCGTTTCGCCGAAAGACGCTTCCCACGCCCGGCTGAACGGCGATAAGGCTTGTTCAAACGCCAGTATGAAAGGGGAAACGACATGAAGGCCGCCGTGCTGCGTGAAGTCCGCAAGCCGCTTCAGATCGAGGACGTGCAGATCTCCAAGCCTGGCCCGCACGAGGTGCTGATCCGCACCGCCGCGGCCGGCGTCTGCCACTCGGACCTTCACTTCGTGGAAGGCTCGTATCCCCACCCGCTGCCGGCCGTGCTGGGCCACGAGAGCGCCGGCGTCGTCGAGGCCGTGGGCTCTGAAGTGCGCACGGTGAAGCCGGGCGACCACGTCATCACCTGCCTGTCGGCGTTCTGCGGCCACTGCGAGCACTGCCTGACCGGCCACATGAGCCTGTGCGTCTCCCCGGACACCAAGCGCGGCGACGAGGACGAGCCGCGCCTGACGTCGCCCAAGGGGCCGATGATGCAGTACCTGAACCTGTCCTCCTTCGCCGAGCAGATGCTGGTGCACGAGCACGCCTGCGTGGCGATCCGCAAGGACATGCCGCTGGACCGCGCCGCCCTGATCGGCTGTTCGGTGATGACCGGCGTCGGCGCGGTGATGCACACCTCCAACGTCCGCCCGGGCGACACCGTGGCGGTCATCGGCTGCGGCGGCGTGGGCCTGTCGGCGATCAACGGCGCGGCCATCGCGGGCGCGGGCCGGATCATCGCCATCGACGTGGTGCCGGGTAAGGAGAACTTCGCCCGCGCCTTCGGCGCCACCGACTTCGTCAACGCCGCCGAGACCGATCCGGTGAAGGCGGTGATCGAGCTGACCAAGGGCGGCGTGCAGCACTCGTTCGAGGCGCTGGGCATGACCAAGACCGCCGAGCAGGCGTTCAACATGCTCCGCCGCGGCGGCACCGCGAACATCATCGGCATGATCCCCGTCGGCCAGAGCATCAGCCTGATGGGCGCGGCGTTCCTGGGCGAGAAGCGCATCCAGGGCTCGATGATGGGCTCGAACCGCTTCCCGGTGGACATGCCGCGGCTGGTCGACATGTACATGGCCGGCAAACTGAAGCTCGACGACATGATCTCCCAGCGGCTGAAGCTGGAGCAGGTGAACGAGGCGTTCGCCGAGATGAAGACCGGCTCGATCGCCCGGTCCGTGATCGTCTTCGACGCCTAGCGGGCGCCGGCGGCGGCGGGGCCCGGCTCCGCCGCCGACCGCTGCCGGGTCTGGATGGCGTCGAGGTAGTCGATGATCGCCTCCACGTCCTCCTTGTCGAACCGGAACTCGGGCATGGCGGGGTGGCCGGTCAGGATGCCTTCGGCCAGCGCCTCGGCCAGGGAGTCGGGCGCGTAGCGGCGGTGCAGCTCGCGGAAGGGCGGGGCCGCCGGCTCGCGGCTTTCGCCCTCGCGCCCGACCGCATGGCAGCCGCCGCAGTGGCGCTCGACCAGGGCCTCTCCGCGCGACGGTTCGGCGGCCGCCGCGGCGGTCGGCAGGGCGAGGGCGGCGATCAGCAGCAGGGCGCGCATGGCGCCAGGGGAGCCCGGATCGGCGGCTTCGCCATTGACGGCGATCAAGCCGCCTTGGGCCGCATCACCAGCCAGGGCGTCGGCGCCAGGCGGAACTCCCAGATCGACAGCACGTGATCCAGGTGCGGCAGCTCGCTGAGCCACGGGGGCAGCGGGACGTCCCGCAGCCCCAGGTCGACCCGCTGGATGTCATGGGTGGCGTCGAAGCGGCCGCGCACCGCCTCAAGGGCGCCTTTGCGATAGACGTCGTGGGTCTCGACGATCAGGCTCATGCCCCTGAGCGCCGGGCTCAGGTCGGGCCGCAGCAGGTCGACCTCGGCGCCCTCGGCGTCCATGATCACCAGGGCGTTGCGGCCGGCGAACAACTCGAAGTCCTCGGGCTTGAACTCTTCGCCGACGATGACCCGCTCGCCGACGCCGTTGCGCGCGGCGAGGTCGGCGCAGGCGCGACGGGCGGCCGCGTCGATGTCATAGGCGTAGACGGTCGCCTGGGGCAGGAGCCGGGCGAGGCCGACGGCGTAGTACCCCTCGGCGCAACCGACATCGATCACGCAGTCGACCCCCGCCTCGCGGAACCGCTCGAGGTGCGGGTGCAGCTCGGCCTCATAGGTCCCGAGAAGCCGCGGCATCAGCGCGCCCTCGGTGGCCGCGGCCACGTACTCCATGCCGGAGAAGGGCCCGTGCATGACCATCGCCCCGTGATGGGCGACGTAGGTGTTGGCGAGGAGCTGCGAGCGCCACCGGCTGAACAGCCGCAGGAGGTCGTTCATCTGCCCGTTCGTGGGCACGCCATCCAGCGCGTCGAACTTGCGCTTGATGACCTCGAAATAGGCTTCGGTGACGCTCGGCATGGGGATCTTCCTTCCGCCGAGCCAGGTTAGCGCAAGCGGCGGGCCGCGGGCGCCCCAGCCGCCTAAGGGGCGGTGTCGAGCGAGGCGAGGGCGCGCGGAGCCTCCTCGCCGCCGGACGCCAGCAGGCGCTGGATGCGCGCCTTCTGGGCCTTGAAACGGGCGAGCTCGGCGCCGGCCAGCACGGTGCCCTGCGGCACCTTCGCGCCGACCGGATTCACCCGCCGGCCGTTCAGCCACACCTCGTAGTGCAGGTGCGGACCGGTGGAGAGGCCGGTCGAGCCGACGTAGCCGACCACCTGGCCCTGGCGGACGCGCACGCCGGGGCGGACACCCTTGGCGTAGCGCGAGAGGTGGGCGTAGCCGGTGGACCAGCCGCCCGAGTGCTTGATCTGCAGCCAGTTGCCGTAGCCGCCCCAGCGGCTCGCGCGGCTGACGACGCCGTCGCCGGCGGCCAGGATCGGCGTGCCGTGGCCCGCCCCGAAGTCCACGCCCTGGTGGGCTCGGGCGTAGCCCAGCACCGGGTGCCGCCGCAGGCCGAACCGCGAGGTCATGCGCGCGCCGTCGACGGGCGTGCGCAGCAGGAAGCCTTTGATGTTCTTGCCGGTCTCGTCGAAGTACTCGACGTCGCCGTCGCCGCGTTCGAAGCGGTAGAATTTCACGCCGTGCAGCTCGGCGTACTCGAGGTCGCCGGTGTCCACGGTGCGGCCGCTCTCGGTGACCTTGCGCCCGAACACCAGCTTGAAGTCGTCGCCGGGCTGGATGTCGCGCTGGAAGTCGATCTTGTGGGCGAACAGCTTGGAGACCTGGGCCACGATCTCGGGCGTGGCGCCCAGCTTGGCGGCGCTCTCGTAGAGCGAGCCGCGGATCTCGCCGTCGGCGACGGTGGTCTCCTCGGTGATCGCCTCTTCCAGCGAGCGCAGGCGCAGCGCGCCGTCGAAGGTGCGCGAGAGGGTCAGCGCGCTGGCCGGGCCGGTGCGCAGCGACAGGCCGATCAGCCGGGCGTGGCCGCGTTCGGCGCGGGGACGGGCGACGGCGGCGTCGAACGCCATGCCGGCCTTGATGTGGACGGTGTCCATGGCCTGGCCCAGGGCGGCGACCGCCTGCCGGGCCTCGTCGGGCGCGACGCCGGCCCGCTGGACGGCCTCTTCCAGGGTCTCGCCGCGGAGGACCTTGACCGGGACGTTCTCGGGCCGGCTCCAGCCGGGCTCGATCTCGGCCTGGGTGAAGGCGGCGTGCTGGAGCGCGGCCACCGCCTCAGGCGCCAGCGGCGGCGCGGAGGGCGCGCCGGTGGTGTCCGTCATCTTCCAGGCGGCGAAGAGGGCGATCAGCGCCCCTCCACCCGCAAGCACGCGCGGTGCGATCCGGAACGAGAAACGTCGCGGGTCGAATTCTGCCATTACGCCCCCGTACTAGCCGCGCTTGGTTAAGCGATCGGCTACGCAAAGCCAAATTTTCAGTGTCCCCCGCCCTGCAGAGCCTCTGATGGGCCCGCTCCCCCCGCGGAAGATGCCCGGAATGGCGGCGCTGCGCCCCCGGTCGAATTGTCACGGACCTCTAGATCGACCTCTCTAGAGCAGACCCAGGACCAGTTCCGCGGGCCGGCACAGGGCCGCGCCCTTGGAGGTCGTCACGATAGGGCGATTCACCAGGATCGGCTCGATGATCATCGCCGCGATCAAGGCGTCTTCCGAGGCGGCCGGATCGGTCAGGCCCAGTTCCTCGGCGTTGGTGCCGCGGACGCGCAGGATGTCGTGCGCCGAAGCGTCCATGCGCTTCAGGAGGTCCTTGAGCTGGTCCTTGGTCCAGCCCTCCTTCAGGTACTCCACGACCTTCGGCTCGATCCCCTTCTCGCGCAGCAGGGCCAGCGTGTTGCGCGAGGTCCCGCAGGCGGGGTTGTGATAGATGACGACGTCGCTCATGGCTCCCCGATAGAGGCTCGTGCTCACCAAGTGAAGCGCCGCGTGCCCGTCACGACCGTGGAATCCGAGGTGTGGAAGGCCATGACGTCGGCGGGGCGCGGGGGCGGCGGCCGCACGCCCGCCGGCCAGCGCTCCAGCGTCGCCGCGTAGCGCACCTCGAGGCCGCCGGGCGCGGCGGGGCGCAGGACCAGCTCCACGCCGGACGGCTCGGCTTCCCACCACACCTTCGTCCAGCGGCCGGGCTTCAGCTCCAGCGGCCGGGCGACGCCGCCGACCTGCTCGATCCGCGCCGCGACGCTGGGCCGGATCTGCAGCGCGAGCTGGCGGGCGCCGGGCGGGGGTGCGGCCCTCAGGCTGACCCGCCCGTCCGGCAGCGGCGTGACGGTGATCTGCGGCGGCGCCTCGGCGACCATGCGGGCGGGGGCGGCCTGCGCAGGCTGGCGCTGCATCCAGTGTTCGCGCCGCACGACCTCGCCGCCGTCGGCCCGCAACACCTGCCGCGCCCAGGGACCGGCGGGGGCCAGGCTGGTCCGCCAGGCGCTGCCGGCGTCCTGGTCCACGTGATAGACGACGTAGCTGAGCTGAGGGTGGCGCGCGCTCCAAGGAGCGTCGAAGCGGACCACCGCCACCAGCACGGCGCCCGCCACGAGCAGCAGCGGCCCCAGCAGCCGGGCCGGCGGCGCGCCCTCGGCGGGCTGGGCCAGGGGCCAGAGGGCCAGCGCCGCCATCAGCACCGGCATCGCCTGCAGGGCCATCAGGTCGAGGCTGAGGTAGGCGGCGTGGGCGTAGCCGGCCGCGAACCCGAGGGTCAGGGCGGCCAGCAGCGCCAGGACGGCGAGGGCCGCGGGGCCGCGCCGGGCGGCCATGTCGGTGGCCGCGGCGCCCACGGCGGCGGCTAGGAGGGGCCAGGCGACCACATAGGCGGTGGTCGGAGCCGCAACCTGCAGGAAGGCCGCCAGGGCCAGGCCCGTCAGCAGCACGCCGGTCCAGGCGCCGGGGCGCGCCGACGCCCGCCAGTACGCGAAGAGCCCGATGGCGCCGGCCGCGAGGCCGAGACCCAGGGTGAGATAGTCCTGGCGGTCCAGCAGGAAGGCGACGATCCCGGCCGCGGCCGGCAGGGCCGCGACCATCCGCCGCCCGCGGGACGCGGTGGCGGCGGCGAGCAGCAGGAAGCCCAGGGCGAGCACCAGCACCGCGGCCTCCCAGCGGACCGCCTGGGCCAGCAGCCACATCTGCTCGAAGTGGCCCGCGCCGGCGCCGGTCGCCTTACGCGCAAGGGTCAGCACGGCGGCGGCCCCCAGGACGGCGAACAGGAGCGCCGCCGCGCCGCGGGCCGCGTCCCAGGCGGACAGGCCGTCCGTCCGCCGCGCCCGAAGCACGCCCAGGGCGATCAGCGCGGCCGCCGCCACCAGGACCAGCCAGCCGGCCCAGGTCGGATAGGCGATCAGGACGCCGCCCGGGACCTGGCTGTAGACCTGGTCGGGGCCGGGTTCGGGCAGGGCCTGGGCGAAGGCGGTCGCCAGGGTGACGGCCAGGGCCTGGTCGCCCAGGTGCTGCAGGGAGCCCTTGTCGAGGTTGGCCGGCGTGGAGGTCGCCGAGTGGTAGTCGAACTGCCGGCCGATGAAGGCCAGGTTCACCCCCGGCAGCCCGGCGTCCTTCGGCAGGGTGAAGTCGGTGCCGTTCGGCATGTGCTCGTAGACGAAGGTGGACAGCGAGGCCGCCGCCGGCTCGGCCACGGCGCGGCGGTAGAGGGCGATCGTCTGGCCGTTGCCGGTCCCGGTCTCGAACATCTGCGCCCGGCCGGCGCCGCCGCGCGCCTCCATGTTGACGACGAAGCCGATGCGCGCGGCCATGGGATCTCGCCGGAAGAAGGCTTCGGCGCCGAGCAGGCCCGACTCCTCGCCGTCGGTGATCAGCAGGACCACGTCGCGGGCCGGGACGCCGCGGGCGCGGATCGCGCGGACGATCTCCAGGGCCGCCGCCACGCCCGAGGCGTCGTCCGCCGCGCCGGGTGAACCGGGCACGCTGTCGTAGTGGGCCATCACCGCCACGGCGGACGCGCCGCGGTCGCGGCCCGGCAGGACGCCGACGATGTTCTCGATCGTTCCGCCGCCGATCGCCAGGTCGCCCCGCACCTTCCGGTCGAAGAGGCCGGGACCGCGACGGATCTCCGTTTCCAGTCCCAGGGCGCGCATCCGGGCGACGATGTGGTCCCGCACGCGGCGGTTCTCGGCCGAGCCCATGGAGTGGGGGCGGGCGGCGATGACCTCGACATCGGCCATGGCCCTGGCGGCGGAGAACCGGGCGGGCGGCGCGTCGGCGGGACGGGGCTCGGGCGTGCGCTCGGACAGCCAGGCGATCCAGCCGCCCGCTACCAGCGCCAGGATCAGCGCGATCATCCTGCCCACGGCCGTCTCCCCCGATCCCTTTTCGGCAGGCTAGCCCGGCGGCGCGCAAACGAAAACGCCCGCCGGTGAGGGCGGGCGTTCCGTAACTCTCCTCGAACTGAACCTTAGGCGGCGATCACGCCTTCCTGCGGGTCGCGCAGGACGTAGCCGCGGCCCCACACCGTCTCGATGTGGTGCTTGCCGTCGGCGGCGGCGGCCAGCTTCTTGCGCAGCTTGCAGATGAACACGTCGATGATCTTCAGCTCGGGCTCGTCCATGCCGCCGTAGAGGTGGTTCAGGAACATCTCCTTGGTCAGGGTCGTGCCCTTCCGCAGGGAGAGGAGCTCCAGCATCTGGTATTCCTTGCCGGTCAGGTGGACGCGGATGCCGTTCACCTCGACCGTCTTGGCGTCCAGGTTGACCGTGATGTCGCCGGTCTTGATGACCGACTGCGCGTGGCCCTTCGAGCGGCGGACCACGGCGTGGATGCGGGCGACCAGCTCGTCCTTGTGGAACGGCTTGGTCATGTAGTCGTCGGCGCCGCCCGTGAAGGTCTTCACCTTCGTCTCGATCTCGGCGGTGCCCGACAGGATCATGATCGGGGTGTTGATCTTGCCGACCCGCAGCGTGCGCAGCACGTCCATGCCGCTCATGTCCGGCAGGTTCAGGTCCAGCAGGATCAGGTCGTAGTCGTAGATTTTGCCGAGATCGACGCCTTCCTCACCGAGATCGGTGGTGTAGACGTTGAAGCCTTCGGACTTCAGCATCAGCTCGATGCTTTGCGCGGTCGCGCTGTCGTCCTCGATCAACAGTACGCGCATTCGCCTCTCCTAACGAGTACCCGCAAACCCCTGCGAATTCACAGAATCCGCCCCGGACCTCACCGGCAATCTTGCCGCCGAGTTAATTTAAGACTGGTTAATGGAAACTAGCCCGTCTGACCGAATCGTTAATCTGATTTGAGAATCCGACTCAAGCGCGCGCTTGCGGACCCTCGGTCGCACCCCTGTTGAATCTTTTGTGATTGGACACCCCGTCCGAAACAGCGGGCGGAACGGCCCCGCTCGCTCGGGGTTTCTGGCGGGGACGCTGGACAGAGAACCATGGACGAGACGACCGACCCGAACGCCGCCCCGAGCCTCCGTCAGGGCCGCAGCCCCCGCGAGCACCTGAAGCGCGCCGCCGCCGTGCTGCCGATGGTGCGCCCCGTGGCCCGCTATGTGCCGAAGAATCCCGCCTTCCTGCTGGGCGCGGCCGCAGTTGGGCTGGGATTCCTGGCCTGGCGCAACCGCGAGCGGATCCGCCGAACGGCCGCGCCGCTGATAGAGGACGCCCGCGTGCGCGGGATCGCCCTGGCCCAGCGTCTGCCGCGGCCGCGACAGGACGAGATCGGCGCCTAGCGGGGAACAGGCGCCGCGCGCTCCCTGTTGAGGACCTGAATCCTCAGACATCCGGAGCCCCCCCATGCGCGCCAAGCTGAAGCCGCTCGACCAGCAGGTCATCGTCATCACCGGCGCGAGCTCGGGGATCGGCCTCGCGACCGCCCGGGCCGCGGCTCAGGCCGGCGCTGCCGTGGTCCTGGCCGCCCGCAACGAAGAGGCCCTGCTGCAGATCTGCGCCGAACTCGAGGCGGACGGAGGCCGCGCCCACTTCGTGGTGGCGGACGTCGGGGAGGCCGAGGACGTCGCGCGGATCGCGCGCGAGGCGGCGGCGCGGTTCGGCGGCTTCGACACCTGGGTGAACGACGCCGGCGTCGGCATCTACGGGGACAGCCTGGAGATCCCCGTCGAGGACCACGAGCGCCTGTTCCGCACCAACTACTTCGGCGTGGTCAACGGCTCGGTCGAAGCCGCCCGCCACCTGAAGGACCGCCCCGGCGGCGGGGCGATCATCAACGTCGGCTCGATCGTCTCGGACATGGCCTCGCCGCTGATGGGTCCGTACGTGGCCTCGAAGCATGCGGTGAAGGGCTTCACCGACTGCCTGCGGATGGACCTGCAACGCCAGGGCGCCCCGGTGCAGGTGACGCTGATCAAGCCCGCCAGCATCGGCACGCCGTTCCCCGAGCACGCCCGCAACCTGATGGAGGAGCCCGCCCGCGTGCCGCCGCCGGTCTATGCGCCCGAGGTGGTGGCCGGCGCGATCCTGCACGCGGCCCGGCGGCATGTGCGCGAGCTCACCGTCGGCGGCGCCGGCCGGCAGCTCGTCCTGGCGCAGGCGATGGCGCCGTCCCTGACCGACAGGGTCTACGCCGCGGTCATGCCGCCGCTGTCGCGCCGCAAGGGCGAGAAGGCGCAGGACGACAGCCTCTACTCGCCCTCGGCGGACGGCCAGGCCCGAACCGACGCCTACGGCAGCCGGCCGTTCTCGGTCTACACCGAGGCGCACAAGCGGCCGGGGCTGGTGCTGGGCGCGGCGATCCTGGGGCTGGCGGCGGCGCTCGCCTGGCGCAACCGCGAGACCCTGCAGCGGCAGGCCGGTCCCCTGGTCCAGCGCGGCCGCGAGCGCCTGCCCTGGACGCGGGCCACGGGCACGCCCGCCGGCCTGCAGACCACCCTGCACTAGGCAAAATCTTCACCCCCTCTTAACGGCGAAGCGCCGACTCTCGGCGCCGTTGGCTGAGGGGCGTTCGTGCAGAGTCTTGTCGCCGCCGTGGAGCGGCTCGATCCCCTGACCGTGTCCGGGCGCGTGGCGGCCGTGAACGGCCTCCTGATCGAGGCCCGCGGCGGCCTGACCCGCCTGGCCGTCGGCGCGCGGGCCGAGATCGCCCGCTTCGGACACGATCCGCTGGCCGCCGAGGTGGTGGGCTTCCGCGACACCCGCGCGCTGCTGATGCCCTTCGGTCCGGTGGAGGGCGTCGCCCCCGGCGCCGAGATCCGCATCGAGCCCCAGGGCTCGGCCGTGCGCCCGACGCGCGCCTGGCTGGGCCGCATCGTCGACGCCTTCGGCAATCCCATCGACGGCAAGGGGCCGCTGCCGCAGGGACTGGCCAGCTATCCGCTGCGCGCCCCGCCGCCGGCCGCCCACGCCCGCGCCCGGGTGGGCGAGCGGCTGGACCTGGGCGTGCGGGCCATGAACGTCTTCACCACCTGCTGCCGGGGCCAGCGCCTGGGCGTCTTCGCCGGCTCGGGCGTCGGCAAGTCGGTGCTGCTCTCGATGCTGGCCAAGAACGCCGACTGCGACGCCGTCGTGGTCGGCCTGATCGGCGAGCGGGGGCGCGAGGTGCGGGAGTTCATCGAGGAGACCCTGGGCGAGGAAGGTCTGAAACGCGCCATCGTCGTGGTCGCCACGTCGGACGAGCCGGCGCTCAAGCGCCGCCAGGCCGCCTACATGACCATGGCCATCGCCGAGTTCCTGCGCGACCAGGACCTGGAGGTCCTGTGCCTGATGGACAGCGTCACCCGCTTCGCCATGGCCCAGCGCGAGATCGGCCTGGCCGCCGGCGAGCCGCCGACCACCAAGGGCTACACCCCCACCGTCTTCACCGAGCTGCCCAAGCTGCTGGAGCGCGCCGGCCCCGGACCCATCCGGCCCGACGGGACGCGGGCGGGGCCGATCACCGGCCTCTTCACCGTGCTGGTGGACGGCGACGACCACAACGAGCCGATCGCCGATGCGGTGCGCGGCATCCTCGACGGCCACATCGTGATGGAGCGGGCCATCGCCGAGCGCGGCCGCTTCCCGGCCATCAACGTGCTGAAGTCGATCAGCCGGACCATGCCGGGGTGCCAGCAGCCGCACGAGCGCGAGGTGGTGAAGCAGGCCCGCCAGGCGCTGTCGGCCTACGCCAACATGGAGGAGCTGATCCGCATCGGCGCCTACCGCGCCGGGGCCGATCCGCTGATCGACCGGGCGATCGAGCTCAACCCCTCGCTTGAAGCGTTCCTCTCCCAGGACCCGGACGACGCTACAGGGCTGGAGGAGTCCTTCGCTGGGCTCGCCATGATCCTGGGCCAGGCTGGTGAGGCGGCCGCTGCATGAGCAACTGGTCCCAGTCGCTGATCAAGCTCGCCTCCTATGAAGTCGAGGTGCTGCAGAAGCGCCTGGCCGAGGTGGTGGATCGCCGCATGGCCGCCCAGCAGCGCCTCGCGCGCCTGTTCGCCGAGGGCGAGGCCGAAACGGCCCATGCGGCGAGCGATCCCGACGCCGGCCTGAGCCTTTCCGCCTACCTGGACGGGCTGCGGCTGCGGAAGGCGGCGATCCAGGCCGAGATCGAGGTCATCCTCGCCGAGGAGGCCGGCGCCCGCGATGCGCTCGCCGAGGCCTTCGAGGCCCAGAAGAAGTACGAGCAGGTGGCCGAGTCCGCCCGCCTGCTCGAAGTGAAGGCGCAGGGCCGCCGCGAGACCGCGGCGCTGGACGAACTCGGCCTGCGCAAGGCCCGCTAGACGATCCAGCCTTCGGGCAGCGACGAGAGCTGCACGCCCTGCAGCACCATCCGGCTGTCGCCGCCCATGTCCACGACCGCCCCGGCGTCGCTCTGGTAGGTGGAGTAGGGGCCCAGCGCGTCGACGCGGTCGCCCTCCCAGGGATTGAAGTCCAGCACGAGGTCCAGCCCCGAGCCCTGGAAGACGTGGAAGGTGTCGGCGCCGCCGCCGCCCGCGAGGGTGTCGGAGCCCCGGTCGCCGGCCAGGAAGTCGTCGCCCCAGCCGCCGGTCAGGCTGTCGTCGCCCTGGCCGCCGCGGACCACGTCGTTCCCGCCGCCGCCGTCGGCCGTGTCCTGGCCGAGGTTGCCGAGCACCACGTCCCCGCCGTCGTCGCCGAACAGCAGGTCGTCGTCCTGGCCGCCCACGACCCAGTCGTCGCCCGAACCGCCGGCCACGGTGTCGTTCCCGGTGTTGCCGTGCAGGTCGTCGAACTGCCAGCCGCC
>Ga0268287_100332_pt1 | contig 13479 bp, 15 predicted proteins | sample MetcocultureR3M_FD_191348 | JGI IMG/M metagenome (GOLD analysis project Ga0268287, IMG submission 191348) | Soil microbial communities from Anza Borrego Desert, Southern California, United States - Methanotrophic co-culture R3-M | ecosystem: Environmental > Terrestrial > Soil > Desert | place... | reverse complement strand
TTCACCACTCGACCGTGATCACTATCCGCGGCGACAGCTATCGACTGCGCGAAAAGCGCCGCTCCGGCCTTCTGCAGAAGGCCGGAGCGGCGCTTGAAACCAATGAAACTGCAAATCAATGAGGGGGTCAGTTCTTCAATTCGCCGCGGGGGTCAATTCTTCGCTTCGCTTGACAGGTCCCTCCGGAGCAGGCCGGAGTTGGTCGTTGTCCCTAGCCATTGTATCAACGGCAACACGGGGCCGTGCACCTTGTCGAATGGTCGCAAGCCCCTCTGCGGCAAGTTGCTCATAGGCACTGGTCACGGTAGTCCGCGAAACGCCGAACTCCACCGCTAGAGCGCGAGCCGATGGCATTGTGGCTCCTGACTTGTAGACCCCTTTGATAATCTGTTCCCGAAGGCTGCCATAGATTCCACGTGCGCCCAGGCGCACCGGATGCTTCTGCTCTTGATCGCTCACTTGGACCGCCTGTCGATCTTGGGACCAGAAGAGTTACCTTGCAGCGTCCCTGCACTCCAACTGGACCAGATATTTTCAGTAAAAGTGGCTCTGTTGCTGATCCACATGATGGAATATCAGCTAGGCCCTAGCCCCACGTCAAGTGAGCCCATGCCGACCGACCTGCATCAAATCCTCCTGGTTTACATCACCTACGTCATCGCTGCGGGGAGCCCTGGCCCCAGCAACATGCGCATCATGAGCGTCGCCATGAACGAGGGCCGGGGGCCTGCCCTGGCAGTCGCATCTGGCGTGGTGAGCGGCTCCATCTTCTGGGGTCTAATGGCGGCCACGGGCGTCTCCGCCCTCCTCACCCGCTACGGCCAAGCGCTCGTTGTTCTCCAGATTCTCGGGGGCCTGTACCTTCTGTTCCTCGCCTACAAGGCCGGAAGGTCGGCCCTGTCTGAGGACAAGGAAAAGCCTCGTCCTGGAAGCGATCAGAAAGCATCGGCGGCCACATTATACAAGCGGGGACTGCTGATGCATCTCACCAACCCGAAGTCGGTGCTTGCCTGGATCGCCATGATGACGCTCGGTCTCAGCGGTAGTTCTTCCACGCAGACGGTTGCCGTCATTCTCGTAGGCTGCGCGATCCTAAGCGTCACCATCTTCTGCGGCTATGCCATGGTATTTTCGACCGCTCCCATGGTTCGCCTTTATCGGAGGGCGCGGCGTGGTATCGAGGGCACACTGGCAGTGTTCTTCGGCTTTGCCGGGCTCAAGCTGCTTTTGACTCGCATCTGAAAGGACCGCCATGTCAATTTTCCAAGGCCTGTCCGCCTTTTCCATCACCCCTGCCGACACTTCCGGAGTCGTCGACACTGCCGTCCTTTCAAGGCTTCTCTATCGTATCGTGGACGCCAAAGCGGACTCCATCGGGCTGCTGGGAAGCACGGGTGGTTACGCCTTCCTGGACAAGGAGCAACGTCGCCGCACGGTAGAGACGGCGATGGAGACGGTTAGCGGGAAAGTCCCAGTCATAGTCGGTGTTGGAGCGATGCGGACAAGTGATGCGATTGAACTTGCTCTCGATGCTAAATCTGCAGGGGCTGACGGCCTGCTTCTTGCCCCGGTCTCGTACACTCCGCTTTTTGAGGACGAAGTCTTCGAACATTTCGTGGCGGTGGCAGAGGCAGGTCAGCTTCCTCTATGCATCTACAACAATCCGAGCACGACCAGGTTCACTTTCACCTTGGACCTGATCGCTCGTCTGTCCAAGGTGGACAACATTGAGGCGATCAAGATGCCGTTGCCAACAGGTGGCGACGTCGCATCAGAACTCACGTCTCTCCGTTCGGCTACAGGGCCGGACTTCAAGGTCGGCTACAGCGGCGACTGGGGCGGTGCGGAAGCGTTGTCCTCCGGAGGAGAAGCTTGGTATTCTGTCGTCGCCGGGCTCCTGCCCTCCGAGGCACTTGCTCTTGCGCGAGCCGCGCAAGCAGGAGACGCCACCGAGGTAGCACGACTGGATGCAGCCTTCCGGCCGCTGTGGGACCTGTTCAAGGAGTTCGGCAGCTTCAGAGTGATGTATGCGATCGCCCAGGTCCTCGACCTCTGCGACGTCGACCCGCCACGTCCAATCCTGCCACTGAGTGTCCACGCACGGGAACGGGTGGTTGAGGCTCTTGTCCACCTAGAGACCGCCCGTGCCGTTGTGCCCAAACCGCGAGCCACCTCGCCTTCTACCTGATGTAGGACCCAGCATGCTGAACCAGACCAGCTTCACCATCTACCTCTTCACCGCCTTCCTCTTGGCGATCACGCCTGGACCAGGCATCTTCTACGTAGCAGCCCGAACCCTCTCTGGTGGTCGGTCGGAAGGTATCGCTTCCAGCCTGGGAAATGGACTCGGCGGGCTGTTCCATGTGGCTGCCGGAAGCCTTGGCGTCTCAGCGATAGTGCTGGCGAGCGCGGAGCTGTTTACGGCATTGAAGGTGGTTGGTGCACTTTACCTGATCTGGATGGGATACCGGACGATCCGGCAGGCTAGGATCGATGCAAGTTCGATCGATCCTTCTGAACCACCCGTTGGGGCGAGGCGTGCGTTCAAGGAGGGGGTCCTGGTGGAGGCTCTGAACCCAAAGACGGCGGCGTTCTTCCTGGCGTTCATTCCTCAGTTCGTGGACACGTCGTCGGATCACGTTGCTTTGCAGTTCGTGATCCTCGGCACGGTTTCGGTGACGTTGAACACGCTTGCCGACATCTTCGTGGCCCTTGCCGCAGGACGGCTCCGTGACGGTGCAACCTCTCGTCCTAAGCTCATTCGTCGTCTACGTGAAGGATCAGGCGGCGCGATGGTTCTACTAGGGTGCGGTCTGCTGCTAGCGAAGCGACCTTCAGCCTGATCCTGATTAAAGCCTCGCGGAAACCGATTTATGTCTCATAATGGCGCAAACGAGACGAGGTTGCCAGATCACTACAACGTTGTGATACATTACTTGTTGATGGAGTTTTTGCGACTCTGCGCGGCAGTGAGAGCGCAACTCCACATAGCGAGCTCTACGCTGACTGGTTCTTGGGATGCTCAGCAGACCAACGAAGAAGGAGCGCGTCACAATCAGGTATGGCTCCGCGTTCCATACACAGGATGAAGGCGCGTCGGGCCAAGCTGGCGGTCTGTACGAGTGCGGCTTCGGTCGCTGCTTCTGAGTTGTGCACACTGGTTCCGCGGAGTTCATATAACTTGGCGACGTCCTGCTGCAGTGCTTCGCGCCTTCCACCCGGTTCCTCGATGTGCGTTGCGATGGATTTGGACAACCGCTTTGTGATCTGGTGTTGGCCTGGGCGGAAGAGGGTCTCTAAGGCCGCCCACATCATCACCATCCCTGCTCCGCTTGAGTGCGCAAGCGAAGCAGAGTCCATGGTTTGGTAGGCGCGATTGAAGTGCTCGATTTCCATCAAGGCTGCGCCTGGAGAGAAAAGTGTTCTTACCGAGCGAAGGCTCTCGCTGCCGATCACAACGTCGGCAACCTCTGGTCCAAAGCGCGGATGGGACATTTCGACGGGCCAGAACTGGGGGACGTGCTCACAACATCTCGCTTCGGCAAACGGCGTATCTGAAAGCACTGGCAGCACCAAAGGCACCCCGGTGATAATGCGCAGCAAGGACAGGGTCCACCAGATCGTGTTGATGCGGTCAAAGTTGGCTGGCGATGCTCGTTCCGCCAAGGCGATCTCGATGTGGACATCAAAATGGTTGCCACCGGACACGGCCCGCCAAGGGCCTGGATGAGGGTTCGACGGAGGGTCAGGTTCAACGAAGGCCATCAAGTAGGGAGACATGACATGCGCGAATGTCTGTCGAAGGATAAGGCCGTCGAAAACCTCGAACTCAGCCACTCCCAGACGCCCACCAGAGACACCGCCGTACACCGCGCTGCGTATCACCTCTGGAGCGTCTCTTATATCGCGCAAAACCTCTTCTTTCGACGGATCCATTCGATCAGCAAAACCCCGGTTTACTTCTGCTTCAATTTCAAGCTGTAATCTGTAACCGGAACATCCGGAGGGGATTGAAGTGCAAGTTTTTTTCTTAAGATGACGTCATGATCCCATCCTGGAATCTTGCAGGCCTCATTCCGCCAATACGACCTGGGGAGGAGGGCCACGGCACAGATCGATCTCCCTATCACGCCACCCTGCCGGAACTCATCGCACACTTTGGCATCACACCTGAGCGGCTCTCGATCCTGACAGGACTGCTTGGCTATCGGCAGGCACTCTACAACATCGGTATCATGGAGGGGTTCCAGTGGTTGGACGGAAGCTTCGTTGAGGATGTCGAGACCCTGAAAGGCCGTTCTCCTAACGACGTCGACGTGGTAACGTTCTTTAGGGTACCCGAAGGCCGAACCCAGGATGAACTCTTCGAGGAGGCACAGCATCTCTTCGACGTTCAGCATACAAAGCTACACTACCGGGTCGATGGCTATCCCATGATCCTCGGCGATCGTTTGGAAGATTGGCACGTTGATCAAATATCCTATTGGTACAGCATGTGGTCTCACACCCGGGAGCAAAACTGGAAGGGTTTCGTGCGGGTAGAACTCAATCCAGATGGAGATGCAGTTGCCATTCAACTCTTGCAGGATCTGCAAGTCGCGGAGGTAGAGCTGTGAGGCGGGCTAGCGGGTCACTTGCGTCCGAAGTGGCTGAGCTGGAGTTGATCCTCTCCAGGATCCCGGCTGCCAACAAGTTCGAGCGTTTCGGCTTCGAGCAGCGGCTGAAAACCGCGCAGGCGGCTTTGGCTCAAGTACAAGACGTCGTCGAGCCCGAAAGAACACAACTTACCTTCCGAGGCTTGCCTGTGATGGGAAGCAAGGGGATAGCCGCTGAGTTTGGCAGTAAGGCAGCAGTTGCCTTCACAGAAGCCTTCACTGCGATCGTGGCGGGGATGAAAGAGCGCCTAAAATACATGGGGCCGATTCCTGACAAAGCTCGAAATCAGCTACTGATCACCGGAACGGCCGTAGGATCTTTCGGGTTTGAGTTCCAGCTACCGCACCTACAGCCGGACTTCTTCTCGCAGTCGGGTGGGGCGGAGGAAGCTCTGGAAAGGCTTTTTGCACTTCTGCAGGTTTCCGCACAGGGGACTGACGACGAGATCGCGGAGATTGTCGCTGAAGTCCATCCCCGTGCCGTAAGGAAAGTTGCGGCCTTCCTGAACTACCTATCTCAGAACCAAGCGTGGTGCGGGCTTGAATTTCGGCAGAAAGTCTTTCGGTACAAGAACGTTGAACAACTCCGACGATCGCGCGATCGCCTCAGCGAAGGAAACATCCACGAGGATCAGCAGCAATTTTGGGGCGAGCTACAGGGAGTACTCCCGAAAGGGCGGAGCTTCGAGTTCAAGATCAGCGCTGATGATCGGATCATCCGAGGAAAGGTTGGGCTGGGAATTGAGGATCCTGATATCCTAAATCGCGAGTGGCTTCACAAAGCCATAAGCTTGACACTCAACGTGGTCCAGGTGGGGCAGAGTCGTCCCAGCTTCACCTTGAACAGCCTTGACGACATAAGTGAAGCTTGACGAAACGTCGCCGACGATCAAGCATAGAAAAACTGCCATCTCAGGGCTCGCAACCCTCCGGCGGTTTTCACAAGGTGTTCCAGAATGCTGAACGACATCGTTGAGATTGTAAAGCTGCCGTTGACAACGGTTTGAGCCCCGGGCTCGGACATTTCTCATCCGAAGCCGCGCCGCACCACGTTTTTCCAAACCAAATTGTTGACAACGCCCCGCGCGGCATAGGCCAGCAGGTCGCCGCGCAGATCGAAGCGTTGGAAATGTCCACGGCTGCGCCCGCACGGCTGACGCATAATGACGACAAGGCTGCGGAAGGCGAGGAAGACGCTCTCGCCGACACCTCGGAGGAGAAGCCGAAGCGTGAGGACCGCCCGGAGTCTTCGATCGCCGCGCCCGCTCAGCGGACGCACAATGATGTGCTACGGGCGAACACTGGGTGGTTTATGGACCCGGTGTCGTGGGCGAAGCGACAGGCGGCCTCCCAAACGCTGGAGAAGCAGACTGCGCATATCGCTGATGCACTTCAACGTGCAGGGATCAGCGCCGCCCGGAAGGGTGACGTGACGCTGATCGGAGGGGTGACAGGGATCATCGAGCAACGGCGGGTCTATCGCGCCCTGCGTATCCTGCCGGAGGTTTCAGGGCGGGATCGCCGCACGATCATAAACGATGCCAAGTTCTGGATGGGGAACCATCCGAACCGGAAGTATTTCCGCTTCGCCGTCATGACATGTCAGGAGCCTGTTCCGGTCGGAGGCGATCTGCGAGGCACGATCCAGGGGTTGTCGCGGCGCATCTCGAAATGGGCGTCGGCGATTGAGGAATTTGGTGTGCGTGTCCTGTATCGCGGGATCGAGTTTACGAGGAGCACGGCGGCGAAACGGGGAATGGAGGACCGGTATGATCCGGACACGATCCTGTACCACGTTCATGCGAACGTCGTGTATTGGCCGACGCGGAGGCTGAAGGACGAAAAGTCTCAGGAGTTCCTCAAGTTCACCCACGATTCCGTCGGTGCTTGGTGGCGGGACAACGGTAAGGTCGAGCGGCTGGAAGAGGTCATCAAGTATTGCTGCAAGCCCAGTGACACCTTGTCTTCAGGGGATGATGAACTCGTGTGGCTCTACCACGCCACGACGAAGCTCAAGATATGCCAACCGCTGGGCTTGTTCCGGAAGTGGCGGGCCGAGCTTGAAGAGGCGGGGGAGAAGACGGTCCGTGTCAACGTCGGACGTGGCGAAGGCAAGCTGCTGAGGGTCAAGAAGATGAACCGAAAGCTCGACGACAAGGCGGGGGATGGCGAGGCTGCGGAAGGCGAGGAAGAGGCTTCCGCCGACACCTCACAGGCGAAGCCGAAGCGTGAGGATCGGTCGGAGAGTTCGGCCGCTGCGGTGAATGTGGTGCTGGGGATGACGCTGCCGCAGTGGCGGCATAGTCCATGGGCGGAACCGCTCATCATCGTGCAGCACTACGATCCATCGAGGTTGTCGGAAGAGTCGTCGTGCGACATTGCGGCGTGGCAGCGCCAGGCTTGGGAGTGGTGGGACGAATCCTGCGCTCCGGTGCCGGAAGAGGCGCTGCGCGTGGCGAAGATGGCGATGGATGCCGAGATGTCGTCGGACGATATACGCGAGGTGGCGGATGCCGCCTGCTATATCGTACACACATGTCGGCTAACTGTCCGGCACGAGGATGAAGAGATGGACGAGGAAGAGCTTGATGCCGACGTGAGGGGCATCCTGACGCTCTTCGAAGGGGCAACAGTTGTCAGATTGAAGCCCCGGCTACCAACAGAGGACGATGGCATTCCATTCGAGACTGACGAACAGGCCGAATGGAAGGTTCGGATGCGAACGATTCAGGAGGCCCATGAACCGGGCTGGGCGAAGCGTCGGCTGTCGGCTCCCTATCATCCTTCAGAACGTTGGGATGAGGCTTGCGGCGTCGCGGCGTGACGACGGCAACGGTCGTCACCAGGCATCACGTAAATGTAGGTGGTGCTTGTCATCCCTTTGGACGGCGACAAGGCCCTGCCAGGTCCGCCGGAAGGCTCTCCATGAAGTGGTCCCTCGGAAGAGGCCCCCGGCAGGGCCGACACTAGCGCAGCTAGTGGTAATCGGTCACTACCATTGGGGTTGTTCCCGGCTCCGCCGGCGCTGACGATTCTTCCTCTGGCAGGGAGGTTGTCACATGGCGTTTCAGTTCATCCACATGGAAGCTTTTTCACGCAAGGGAGATGGCAAGGGGCGCACTGCATCCTTCGTGTTCAGCGAAGCCCGCCGTGATCCGGTGGCATCCGTGCACGTCACGAATCCATCGACTCCGGTCGTCGTCTATGGATCGACGATCAAGGAAGTCGAGGCGATGCATGACGCTGCCGCAGCCGTCGCCATGACGGCGGTCAAGGGTGGCAAATCGCGTAAACTCCGACAGGATCACAAGACTCTCCACACGGTCATTGCGAGCCATCCATTCACGATGGATGAGGTTCGGGGTGATCCGGGAAAACGTCGCGAGGCCGAAGGATGGGAACAGCGGACGATCGCCTGGCTTCGGGCGCAGTACGGAGCCGATCTGAAATCCGTCGTCCGTCATGAAGACGAACGCCATTTCCACGTCCATGCTTACATCGTGCCGACCGATGATCCAGAAATGCGGGCGCTCCGGCATCATCCGGGAGTCGTGGCGAAACGGGCGATGATGGCCGCCGGTCCCGCCGAAGGCGAGGACGAGAAGGCACTGTCGAAGAAGGCGGACGCGGCTTACAAGAGAGCCATGCGATCATGGCAGGACTCCTATTACGAGTCGGTCGGCGTGCCGTGCGGTCTCGCTCGCCTGGGCCCGCAGCGCCGCCGCCTGACGCGTGAGCAGTGGAGGGCCGAGCAGGTCCAGGCGAAAGCCCTGCGTGCGACAATCGAACGTGCGAGGGCCGTGAAAGCTCGTGGCGAGTCCTTCATCGCGGCAACCAAGGAAGATGCCGCCCGGATCGCGGCGGAGGTGGCGGCGGCAAAGGCGGAAGCAGCCCGACAGCTTGCCGCCGCGAAGGCTGCAACGGAAGCCGCGTTGAAGGCCCAGGACAAGGCCGTCGCGGAACAGCGCCGGGCGCGCTCCATGATGTCCCGCGTCCGCGCGGAAGCCGCTCGTGTACGCGAGGCGACGGCAAGGCTCCAGCGCCTCCCGGGCGCGCTGCGGAGCATGCTTGATGGCTTCCGGACTTCGAAGGTCGCGTCCCGCATTCGCAAGGGTGTCGAGTCGGAGATGGAAGCTCTCCGGCGAACCGCAGCCGATGCCGCCGCCCGAGCCAGTGTCGCGGATGCCGGGCGCAGGGAGGCGGAGGCGCGGGCGAAGAACCTCCGGGTGTCGCTGACGGAGACCGGACGGGAGCTCACCGCAGCCCGGCAGGAGCTTGCCGCTATTCGTCCGGAATCGACTCCTTCGACCCCTGCGTCAACATTTGGACGCGTTTAAACTGCCCACACAGCGCTCCTGGCGTCTCGGGTGGTGTCTGTGTCCATCCGATTCCGTTCTTGCGTCCTACGGGAGGTTTGCGCCGGTCCCCGCCACCTCCCATCCTGATCATGAGCAGGAGTAACCGGAGGGCGTGTATGAGGACCGTGACAAACCATATCGATCCGAAAAAGAGGCGTCGGCGGAACTGCGCCGACCGGATGCGCCGCCATCTGGCGGGATGGCAGCGCCGACGCGGGGGCGGCGATCCCGCAGGCAAGGTGGTGCTTCAGCTTCTCACGATTCTGTCCGGCACGCTTGCCCTGCTGCCGCCGATGCCGTCGTTCCCGTTCATTCCCCACCGGCCCCGTCCACGCCCCTTGTCCAGCATCTCCTCACCTCCGGGTTGGCCTGTTCGCACGCTAGCTGACCACGACGACATGCTCCTTGCGGAACGAAGGGAAACCGGTGAAGCCGCTCTCGGGCATCCGGATGATGAGGACCGCGGTCCGGCCTCCTGGGCGAGGGAGCATGGACTCGATCCGCCATTCTACAGGACGAGCAGGGCAGCTCCGACCTGGTCGCGGCTTGTGAAGGACCTGAGGCGTCGTCCGACGAAGGATAAAGCTCGCGAACTTATAGAACTTCGAGTTCCTGTCGAAGCCGTCGAGTGGCTGCGCAGCCGCATCCAAATGGAAGATTGGCAGTCGCTGCGGATGCTCGGCCGGGACGGCGCTACGGAGGACGATATCGCGGCGGCGGCGCTTGCGGAAGCGAAGCGCTGGGAAGCTGCACAGCATAAACCCCCGGAGCCTGAAAGCAATCGGGAACCTGACGGCTCGGGCGATCCGGAGTCTCCACCAGGAGGACTGAAGCCATGACCCAGACCATCATCCTCAGCGGAGTCGGTTGGGATGATTTTTTGGATCAGGTGAAAGTGCCCGCGTCCTCTCTGGAACGGGTGATCGAGCTCGACCACGAGCTTGTGCGAAGGCTCGATGGCGTCGAACTGGACGCCGGCGGCTGCGCATCGCTGGTCTTGGAAGCTGTCGATCTCATCACTGATTCTCATCCTGGCGTTTTGACTTGTACCAAGACCGACCAAGAGGCATGGACGCACGGATAGCCTCGACGAGGCCTTCTGACGGAAACGGGGCCTTTCGGCCCCGCAGTCCATATTCCCCTTAATCGAGGTCAGTCGCGAGCCGCGATGAACAGGTCGTATCCGCCCGCGACCTCTTCGGCGTGCACGCTGTCGAGGCAGTCGCCGCAGCGCCGCTCAACGAACGCTTCGAGGCCGTCGCGGGTCGCTGGCCCATGTTCCTTCTCGTTCCATTCCTCGATCGCATGGACGATGAGGCGAGGAACGAGGCATGATCGACAGCGCAGGTCTATGGTGACCAAGACACTCTTCTGCTGTGCTAGTGCCATGGTGTCTTCTCACTTGTCTGCAACGGGCTTGATGCGCCACCGGACGACGTCTTCCGCGCTCTGCATAAAGATTGCGACATGGTCCAAGCCCGTGACAAGAAACTGCGCTTTCCGATGAAGGGCCTCGTCTCCGTCGAGACTGCTGACGAGATCGTCCATCTGGTCGACGTATCGGTCGTATGAATTTCGGAACTCGTCGAAGGTCGCGACGATCTTCCGGGCCGTCGTCTTGCTGTCGGTATGCTGCTCTCGCTCTGTCATGTGGTTGTCCTTAAACCTGATTGATGACGCGCCACTGAGCTCATAGATTTTAGTCACCGTCAACTCAGCTATCGTTTTGTATTTATTGAAGGATTCGAGCTGCGAATCCTTGCGCTATCGGAACTGCCAAGGATTCGATTCCACCTATGCAAGGACTCGGCCGAGGATGAATCCTTGCAAACGATTGCAGAAGTCCCCGATGCAGGTAACGGAGGGTTAACCACGCCGGAAAACTTATGTTGTGAGGTGGTCCAGAGCGCGAAGACCGAGCCGCCGGACGTCGCGGGCAAGTTCCTGTCCAGCACCAGGAATGCGGCTGCGGCGCACAAGCCTCTGGCTCCCGGTCCTCTTCTCACGGACGTGGATCTCTGCAAGGTAGAACAGCATCCCGAGAGCATCTGCCTGCATCACTTCAACCACCAGAACGTCGTACGCGAGGGCCTTGATCACCGTCCTCTTGGTTTGCATTTCGATGCTCCCAACATATTGATATGTATAGACTATATCAAGGTTGGGAATTCGAGCCCAGGAGGTAGCGATGGTTCTCTTGGCCATCCTGGTTGATAGCGATCGAACCCTTAACGGCAACGAAGGAGCGGAGGGCGGTCAAGAAGAATCTGCCGGAGTAGTGCGGCCCGCAGGTCGCCATAGGCGGGCGAGGACACGGTCCGGCTGATTGTACTTGACGGACTGCAGCGACACCATCCTACCGCACCCGGGTGAGGACTAGAGGAAGGCCGAAGGCCGCACCTGCTGCCCTCATCCGGACTAGCCCCCCGGCAATGAGGGTCGAGGCGGGCAAGGCCGAAGGCTGCGCCAGGAGGCAGAAGCCTCAGCGAGGTCCTGAGGTAGATGAGCATTTCGGAGCCGTCAGCATAGCGACCCGGATTGGGAGACGGCGGTCATTCGCGCATACCGAGACGGTTCCTGGGACAGCACAGGAGCGTCAACATAAGGTCGCCAGCGGCGGACGCGGGATCGACTGTACCCGGCGAGGTATTCAGAAGCCCCACTGCGCCGCCCATTCATCCTGGACCTCTTCGGTGAGATTTTGATCGAGGAGGATCCGGGGCAAGCCATCGATCGTGACCTGTGTGAAGTGGTACGTGCTACGTCTGTTGTTGATCCGCCATTGAGGCCGGTGGCGAAACACAGCGACCGCGCCGAAAGTTCGATGACATTCGACGGAATTTACGATCGCTCGAATGATTGTGCGAAGCCTCGTTCGAAGCTCCCGCCGCTCTTCGACGTTGGAGCTTTCCTCCAGGCGTTTCGACAAGGATGCTGCGGAAGCTAGGCTTGCCGCAAGATCGGGTGCTGCGGCGGCTGTCTCGGCTTCATCGTCGATCGCTTTGAGTTCCTTCTTCGTCCTTTTGATGAGTTTCGCCAGTTCCATGGAGCGAGCTGTGGCGATGTCGTCTCCGACTTCCACGAGTGGGATGAGGCCTCGTTGTCGTTGTTCGAAGTCCGCGATCTGCGTCTTCATCGCCTCAGCCTTTGCCTGGAGTTGGGCAATTTCCCGGTTCTCACCATGGAATGCCGTCTGATCCAGCATGTCGATGGCGGCGATCAGGATCGGTTCCAAGGCATCAACGCGCCAGCGTCGGTCATTGTCGCAGCCAACTTTGCGGGCGTTGTTGGAGCAGGCGAGGTAGATGCCGCCCTTCGGGGGCTGGCCTTTGTTGATGATGTGCATGGGACTATCGCAGTGAGCGCATCGCGCAAGCCCTTGGAAGAGGTGTGAGCCGGACAATCCCGTTCGTCCAGCGGCCTTCTGTCTTCGTCCCTGCGTGGCGCGTTGCGCCTGCCAATAGGTGGCGCTGTCAATGATCGGCGGATAATAGTTCTGGATCGGGTCGCCGTCGGGCTTCCGGTTGCCATTTTTATGGGTGCCACTGTGAGGCTGGTACTCTCCAAGCACAGCCCGGCTTTGAATGATCTTGGCAATGCTCGATGTATGCCATCCATCTCCGCCCCGGAACGTGGGGACACCCTCAGAATTCAAACGGCGCACGATCTCCCGACGTCCGAATCCATCGATGGCCGCTTGGAATATACGACGGACCAAGGCAACGCGGTCGGGGCGTTCCACGAATGCGTCACCGCGAACCTCTAGCCATTCTGGACATCTCGGAGTGAGAGGCTTTCCTTCCTTCCGAGCCTTCTCCTTTTTCTGCTTCCATGCCTCCCCGACACGCTCGGATTTGATCCGAGATTCCTCATGCGCTCGTGCCATAACAATCAGAGAAAAGACGAGAGGGAGCCAGTCGGCACGAAGCCGGTCCTCAGAGTATTCCTGGCCGTCGCTGAGTGTGACGACGATGATGCCCGCTTGGATCAGGGCGAAGAGCCTAGTGGCGGCATCCATGACCGCCTCGCGAGAGATGCGGTCGAGGCTTTCAACGATCAGGTAAGAGCCACGTGGTATCCTCCCGTCCTCGACCATTTCCAGGAAGGACTTGAGGGCTCCGGTCGTTCTGTTCGCGCCGTGGTATGCGCTGATGCCTAAGTCCCGGAGGGAGTTGTCCAAGACCAGACCGCGTTCCTTTGCCCAGGCCTCTGCTTTGGCAGTCTGGCGGCGCAACGAATCCCCTTGAGCCTGTTCCGGGGTAGAAAAGCGGATGTAAGAGTATGCTTTCGTCATGGAATGATCCGGTATCATAGAATGCCGGTTAATGTAGCACAATTTGCTGATGGTCGGCCCGCCCGGATCGGGAAAGTCCATGCTTGCCGCCCGGCTGCCATCGATACTGCCGCCGCTTTCGGCGGTCGAGCTTCTGGAAGTATCGATGATCCATTCAATCGCCGGCCAGCTT
>Ga0268287_100331_pt1 | contig 13481 bp, 12 predicted proteins | sample MetcocultureR3M_FD_191348 | JGI IMG/M metagenome (GOLD analysis project Ga0268287, IMG submission 191348) | Soil microbial communities from Anza Borrego Desert, Southern California, United States - Methanotrophic co-culture R3-M | ecosystem: Environmental > Terrestrial > Soil > Desert | place... | reverse complement strand
GCTGCGATACGCGCCGCCTCACGGTTGACCGGTCCCCAGCTCTCGTCGTAACGCAACAGCGTTCCGTCCTTGTCGAAGAGGATGCCGGCGATCTTTTCAAAACCTGCAGAGGTCATCGGACGGCAGCGGCCTTCGGCTGCAGCCGAGCGCTGACGGTCAGCGGATTGATGTAAGGCTCCAGCGCCTTGATGGTCTTCGACAGAGCGCCACGCATCTCTTCCATCGCGTCATGCCCGGAATCCACCATCTTGCGGCGGGCAAGGTCGTTGATCATCAGATAGTGAACCGCCTTGGCGAGCATTTCGACATCCTTGATGATGCGAGCACCACCCTTGCGCACGAGATGCTGATAGGCGTCGCGAAAATTCTGCACCTGCGGCCCCGAAAGCACCGCACAACCAAGCATCGCGGGTTCCAGGGGATTTTGCCCGCCTTGCTGCGACAAGGACTTTCCGACAAACGCGATCTCGGTGAGCCGGAGATAGAGGCCCATTTCCCCAATCGAATCCCCGAGGAAAATGTCCGTCTCCGGCGTCAGCACGTCGTTGCGGGAGCGGCGGGCCACAGTGAGCCCGGCTTCCTTCAGCATCGCCTCGATCGCATCGGCGCGATCCGGATGGCGTGGCACCAAAATGGTGAGCTGGCCGTTCTTCGGTCTCAACGTCCGGTGCACGGCTGAGACGATCTGTTCCTCGCCGTCGAAGGTGGAGATCGCTGCCCACGTCTTGCGGCCGCCGATTTCCTTGCGGTAGCGAGCCAGGACGTCCTCGTCGCAGGGCGGCGGGTCGGTATCGCTCTTGAGGTTGCCGGAAACGATCACAGGCCAAGCACCGAGGTCTCGGAACCGTTCCGCATCAAGGTCCGATTGCGCGATAACCAGCGCCATTTTTTCGAACAATGCCTCGGCAACGGAGCCGTAATTGCTCCAGCGGGCAAAAGAGCGATCGGATATGCGGGCGTTGACCCGGATCTGCGGGATGCCGCGCCGAGCCAACTCGGCGACCGTCGTCGGCCAGATTTCGGATTCGGCAGTAATGCAGGCGTCCGGCTTCCAATAGGCAATAAAGCGCTTGATCGGAAATTTGACGTCGAGCGGCACATATTGATGGATTACCTCATCGGCGAGGCGCGACTGCACAAGATTTGCCGAGGTGACGGTACCGGTGGTGAGAAGGATATGGATCTCACGACGGCGCAGCTCGCGGATCATCGGCATGATGGCAATGGTTTCGCCTACGCTCGCCGCATGCACCCACACCAGCGGACCACGCGGACGCGCCAAGCTGGCATAACCGAGCCGTTCCAGACGCCGCGCCCGATCTTCCTTGCCCTTCATGGCGCGGTAGCCGAGGTAGGGACTTGCCAGCGGATAGAGGGCCACGCCCGCCAAGCGATAACCGAGAAGAGCTGTGCGCGCCAAGCCGCTGGTCATCGCATCTGTCCCCGATCAATCATGGCTGCCGTCAATGTGATAGCCCCTCCGATTAAATATCCGTAGCCGAGTTTTATGTGTTTTACAAATGCGTCAAAATAGGGTTCTCGTGCTCACGCCAAGGCGGGAGAACCGGCATTCCATGGCATAATCTATCGCGCGTGGCTTATCTCAGACCGACTTGCTGTCCGGGTCGAGCAGCCGGTGCATATGGACGATAAAATAGCGCATCTGCGCATTGTCGACCGTTTGCTGCGCCTTTGCCCGCCAGGCAACCAGGGCGCTAGCATAATCTGGATAGATGCCGACGATATCCAGGGCGGAGAGGTCTTGGAATTGAAGGCTCTCCAGGTTCTTGAGCTCGCCACCGAAGACCAGGTGCAGGAGTTGTTTCTTTTCGCCTGTTTCCGTCATTTTCCGTTATCCGTCTATTTTGCTCTCCTCTGCTGCATTCTGCCGCAAAGGTCAACCCGCAGCACCCTCCGTAACGTGCGGTAAAAGGCTTTGCAAAGCGTGAGCAGCGCCGGCGATCAGCATCTCGTGGCTGACGCTTTCGCGATTGTAGACGAGCCGGTTGCCGTCGAGGTCATGCAGGCGCCCGCCGGCGCGCTCCAAGATCAGGTCTGCGGCAGCAAGGTCCCAGTCATGGGAATTGCGCTTGACGACGGTGCCGTCGATCCGGCCATCCGCCACCATGGCCAGCCGATAGGCAAGCGAAGGAACGTGGCGGACGCGGCGCACTTCGGCGCGGAAGTCCGGAGCAAACTTCTTGACGAGATTTTCGTCCGCGGCAATGACCAGCTCGCCATCGGTGCGGCCGGCGCTGACGGTGATCGATCGCCCGTTTTTGAGCGCAGGGCCATCCTTCGCTGCCGCGAACTCCTCCTCCAACGCCGGAGCGAAGAGGACACCTGCGACCGGCTGACCGCGATGGACCACCGCCACCGAAACGCACCAGGTCTTTTCACCATTGATGAAGGCACGCGTGCCATCGATCGGATCGATCACGAACAGCGTTTCCAAAGAGAGCCGCGCGGCATCGTCGTCAGTCTCCTCCGAAAGCCAGCCATAATTCGGCCGCGCCTTCAGAAGCAGGCTCTGGAGCCTGTCATTTGCGGCGAAATCGGCGGCACTGACCGGCGACTTTCCCTCGTTCTTCCACCAAACCTCCGGCGAGCGGCCGAAAAAGCCATGAGCGATCTCGCCCGCCTGGTGTGCCGCATGGCGAATAAGTTCGAGGTCTTCTTGCCAATTTTCTGTTTCCATCGGGAATCAGCGTCCCGCCAGCGTCATGCCCTCGATGGCAATCGTCGGCGATGCGACGCCGAACTTTCGATCGATGTCGTTTGCCGGAGTGATCCGCATGAACATGTCCTTGAGATTGGAGGCTATCGTCACTTCAGAAACAGGAAACGCAAGTTCGCCGTTTTCGATCCAGAAGCCGGTCGCGCCACGACTATATTCGCCGGTGATCATGTTGACGCCCTGACCGATCAGCTCGGTGACGTAGAACCCCGTGCCGATGGAACGGATCAGTTCTTCCGGAGAAATATCACCGGGCTCCAGAGCCAGATTGGTAGATGCCGGTGTCACTGCCGTGCCGCCGCGTACGCCGCGGCCATTGGTGGAAAGCCCAAGCTCGCGGGCTGTGGACGTCGACAGGAACCAGTGCTTCAGCACCCCGTCCTCGATCATCACCATGCGCTGCCCGCAAACGCCTTCGCCATCGAAAGGACGGGAGGAGGAGCCACGTACCACGAGCGGGTCATCGGTAATATTCAGTCCCGCCTTCAGAACCTGCTGGCCCATCTTGTCGCGCAGGAAGCTCGTCTTTCGAGCAACCGAGGCCCCGTTGATCGCGCCGGCAATATGGCCGACGAAACCGCGGGCGATGCGTGGATCGAAGACGACAGTGACATTGCTGCCCGTATCGACCTGGCGAGGATTGATGCGTTTCACCACGCGTTCGCCGGCGCGGCGACCGATCACATCGGGATCGTCCAGATCGGCGGCATAGATACGGCTGTCGAAATCGTAGTCGCGCTCCATCTTCGTGCCTTCGCCGGCGATGACGCTGACGGAGCGCCCGAAGCGGGTCGCCATATAGCTCCCCGAGAAACCATGCGAGGTCACCAGAACCAGCCCGCCCATGCCGGCGGATGCGCCGGCGCCGGAAGAGTTGGTGACGCCGGAAACATCGAGCGCGGCCTGCTCCATTGCGAGCGCCGCTTCGCGCAGATCGTCGGTCGGCAGGTCGGTTGCATCGAAAAGCTCGAGGTCCGGATAGGACTTGGCAAGATCGGCCTCGTCCGCCAGGCAAGCGAACGGGTCTTCCGGAGAGACCTTCGCCATGGCAACGGCGCGTTCCGCCAGTGTCTTCATGTCGAAGCCAGGATTGGCCGAAACGCTCGCCACCCGTTTACCGATGAAGACGCGCAGCGAAAAATCGTCGCTTTCGGAGGCTTCGGTTCCCTCGACTTTGCCGAGACGAACACTTACGGAGCGGGAGCGGGAACGCACAACCACCGCATCCGCCTGATCCGCCCCCGCGGCCTTGGCTAGATCGATGAGTTCGCTGGCGCGGGAAAGCAGGTCGGCGGAATCGATTTGGGAGGTCATGATTGCAAGCCTTTCATTCTCGCTCCATTTATTGTGCACTGTCAGAAGCATCAAGGCCGGCTCGCCGATTCTTGAGACGACCAATCGCCTATCTATTCGAAAGTATCCCTATGGCCGCGCCGGATTCCATGTTTTCCCAAATGCTGCTTCTCCTCGGCGGAGCCGTGATCGCAGCACCCTTGTTCAGGAAGCTCGGGCTCGGTACCGTCCTCGGATATCTCGCTGCAGGCGTGGTCATCGGCCCGATCCTGCAGCAGATCGTCGAGACGGAAGAGGTGTTGCATTTTTCCGAGTTCGGCATCGTTTTCCTGCTCTTTATCATCGGCCTCGAGTTGAAGCCTTCCCGCCTTTGGCAGATGCGCGGCGACGTCTTCGGGCTTGGCCCGGCGCAGGTGGTGATCTCCGGGCTGGCGCTCACGGGGCTCGCCTATCTCGCAAACATGGCGGACTGGCGCGGCAGCCTGATCATCGGTTTTGGTCTGGCGCTATCGTCGACGGCCTTCGCGCTGCAGATCCTGAACGACGACGGCGACATGAACAGCCGTTACGGGCAACGATCCTTCTCGGTCCTCCTGTTCCAGGATCTGGCGATCGTTCCGCTTCTCGCCATGATCACCATCCTTTCCCCCGGAACGGTGGAGGCAGAGGCCACGCCGCTTCTCGACTTTGCAATCGCGGTCGGCGCGGTCGGCGCCATGGTGCTTGCTGGGCGGTACCTTCTGACCCCGATGTTCCAGGTGATTGCCCGCACCGGCGCGCGGGAAGTGATGATCGCGGCGGCCTTGCTGGTCGTGCTGGGATCGGCTGCGGCCATGCAGGCAGTCGGCCTTTCCATGGCGATGGGGGCCTTTCTCTCCGGCGTGATGCTTGCAGAATCCTCCTACCGTCATGAACTCGAAGCGGATATCGAACCCTTCCGCGGACTTTTGCTGGCGCTGTTCTTCATGGCGGTCGGCCTGTCACTCGAAGTCGGCGTGATTTTCGACAACCTGCTCTTCATCCTGCCGGCCGTGCCGCTTTTCATGGCGGTGAAGGCATTGGTCATCTACGGGCTCTGCCGGCTTTGGGGCTCTCCGCACCAGGATGCGGTGCGGATCGCCGTCCTGCTGCCGCAAGGCGGCGAATTCGGTTTCGTGCTGTTCACCACGGCGACTGCGGCAGGCCTTCTTTCCTCCGCCACCGCATCGCTGCTGATCGCCGCGGTGACGCTCTCTATGGCGCTTACGCCGCTCGGGGCGGCACTTTCAAGACGCCTCCGCAGCGCCGAGACGCGCGAAGAACTGGCGGAGGATTTCAGCGGCGCCGGGGCGGACGTGCTGATGATCGGCTTTTCGCGCTTCGGCCAGATCGCCGCGCAAATCCTGCTGGCCGGCGGACGCGAAGTGACCGTCATCGATGATTCCGCAGATCGCATCCGACAAGCGGCCAGTTTCGGCTTCCGCATCTATTTTGGGGACGGCACCCGCCGGGATGTGCTGATCGCCTCCGGCATCGAGCGGGCAAAAATCGTCGCGGTCACCACTCAGAAGCGTGAAACGACCGACCGCATCGTTGATATGATCCGTTCCGAATTTCCGGACGTTCGCCTTTTCGTGCGTTCGTATGACCGCATCCATTCGCTGTCGCTGAGGGCTCGCAATGTCGACTACGAATTGCGCGAAACACTCGAATCCGGCTTGGTTTTCGGTCGCCGTTCGCTGGAGGCGCTCGGTATGAGCGAGAACGAAGCGGAGGAAATCAGCGATGATATCCGCCGGCGCGACGAGGAGCGGTTGCAGGTTCAGGCGGTCCAGGGCCTCGGTGCCGGCCGGGAAATGCTGCTCAATCGGCCGGTCCGGCCAGAGCCGCTGATCAAACCGAAGCGAGCGGCCGTCATGGAAGACGTGAGCTCAGAAACAGCGGTTACCGAGTCTGGCTAGCCTGCGAGATGCCGGGTCGATGGCTGTACGGAAATGGTCCTTATGTGTTGCGATCGACCATGCCGATGATCGTGTCAAAAAGTTCACTCTTGGCCTGCGAGGCAGTGATCTCCCCGGTCGCAGCAGCATTCGACAAAGCTTCTGCCGCTCCAAGCATGGCCCATAGCCCCGCCGATCCGATCGCTCTGCTTTTCGCAAAGGGAGCCAGGGCAAGCCGGCATTTTTCCATGAAAATAATTTGATGCTCGCGCTTTATCTTCTCAAGTTCGGGTGAACTCGCCAGAGCCGCGATGACACCAGGTATCTCGCGCCCCTGTGCGAGGACGCAATCCACGTACGAAGACGCGATAACCTCCGCCCGATCGTGCTTCTCGGCCTTGCTCGCCTGCAATGCCGCGTCGATAATCGCCGTCTGGCGCGCATCGAAATCCAGGTAGAGCGCCGTCAACAGCGCGGGGCGAGTTGGAAAGTGATCATAGACGACCGGTTTGGCGACTTCGGCCCGCTCCGCCAGCCTGCCCAAAGTCAGGGCTTCGGTACCCTCCTTGCGAACGATTTGCCAAGCTACATCCAGCAACTGCTCGTACCTTGCTTCACGGGTCAGACGCCGACGCGCGCGTTGCGCAGTTTCCTGTTCTTTCTCACTTGACATATCTATATACCATAAGTAACTTACTAAAAGTATATAATACCACTGTAGTAGCTACAAGCCTCGTTAACAGGAATCGCACATGCACGCTCTTATTGTTGTCTCGCATCCCGATCCCAGCTCACTCACTCACGCTGTCGCCACCGGTGTCGGCGAAGGTATAGCCTGCGATAAGGCGAATTCTTTTGAAATTGCAGATATCGCGGCAGAGGGGTTCGACCCTCGATTCACGGCTGTGGACCTTGCCGTACACCGACGACAAGCAGCGGCGCCGGCCGATGTCGTAGCAGAGCAGGCAAGAATCGACCGGGCTGATGCCCTGGTGCTGGTCTACCCCGTTTATTGGTGGTCTATGCCTAGTCTCCTCAAAGGATGGATCGATCGCGTTTTCAGCAATGGCTGGGCCTATGACGAAGGCGCCGGCATGAAACTCGTCAAAAAGCTCCATCACCTTCCCGTGCATCTTATAGCCATCGGTGGAGCGGATATGCGCACCTATGCCCGACATGGCTATTTCGGTGCCATGAAGACGCAAATCGATCATGGGATCTTTGGCTATTGCGGTGCCAGGGTGGTGACCTCGGAGCTTATTGTAGAGCAGTCGGGACGTGAGGATAACCGGCTGGAGACGGCGCGTTCGATCGGATGCACCCTTTTCAGCAAGAAGACGGCTCAGGCGGCCTAGCTGGTTTCAGCTGTCGACAACCGCAGAGTAGAGCGCGTCGATCGCGCGTTTGAGCTCGTCCTTCACGCTTTCGGATTCGTTCAGAATTTCCCGTGCCCTCAGAAAATCCAGAACCCGGAACCGGTTAACCGAGGGCCGCAGGAAGATCTGCGGCGGATTGAGCTTCAGCTTCAGGGAAATACTCGCCTGCATGGTGAGCTGGCTCGCTCCGAAAAGGCTGTCGATGCGATTGGGCGGATGCGTGCCGTCGCCTTCCGGTGCACCCACCACATCGACGCCGATCACCACGTCGGCTAGTTCCATTAGTTGTTCATACGGCACCGGATTAAAGACACCGCCGTCGATCATGACCCGGCCATTTACCCAGATCGGCATGAAGAGGCCGGGGATGGCGGCGGACGCAGCGATCGCCTGGCGCAAATCTCCCTTCTCCAGGATCACCTCTGCCTGACCATAATAGTCGGTGGCCGAGATTTTCATCGGGATTTCGAGATCCTCGAAATCCTTCGGGACCTGAGGCGGCAGGAAGGCATCGAGAATAAGCTCCAGATTGAAGTGCCCGAAGCGGAAGCCGCCGAGCTTGTCCCGCATGGTTGCCGGGCCAAGGCTCCAGAGCTTATTGAGCAGCGTGCCGCGATGACCGACGGTTTCCAGCGTATAGTCCCGGATTTCGCGTCCGGTCATGCCCGATGCCATGCCGGCGCCCATGATCGCGCCGATCGAGGAACCGGAAATTGCCACCGGGCGAATGCCCAGCTCGTCGAGCGCCTCGATGATCTGGATGTGGGAGACACCCCGCGCACCACCGCCTCCGAAGGCCACGGCAAAAGTCGGTTCACCTTTTTGCTCTGCGGTCTCAAGGTCCGGAAAGGCAAGCCGGGTATTCATCCCATTCCTCTCAGATCGGCTGGTAGCGGAAGAAACCAATGCGGGTATCGCCGAAGACGCGGCTTTCGAGCGGCTTAAATACTGGATCGAGCGTCGGCGTCACGTCGGCCCGCTCCTCCAGCACCGCAAGCGCTCCGGGAAGCAGCCAGCCGCCGGCATGCGCCGAAAGCAGCGCCGCTTCACCCAGTCCCTGACCATAGGGCGGATCGGCAAAAAGGAAATGGAATGGCTCTATGGTGCCGATGGTGCCGAGTTTCGTAGCGTCGCGACGAAGGATGCGCGCCCGGCCATGCAGACCGAAGTTGTCGATGTTCTCCCAAAGGAGACCTCGTCCCTCAACGCCGTTTTCGACGAAAAGCGCGCTTCGGCAGCCGCGCGACAAGGCTTCCAGCCCCACGGCGCCAGTGCCGGCGAAAAGATCGATCACCCGGGAGCCGTCGATTGCCTCCGGATAGACGTGCCCGATGATGTTGAACAGGCTTTCGCGCGTCCGGTCGATCGTCGGCCGGATATCGCTGCTTTTGGGCGTGGCCAGCGACCGGCCGCGAAATTCACCACCAACGATCCGCACCGCGCGCTACCCCCTTGGCGTACGCGGCTTACCGCCGGGCCTTGCGCCACCTGGACGACCGCCGGGCTTGCTGCCACCTGGCTTGCCCCGTCCGCCGGACGATTTCCCGCCAAAGCCTTTTCCGCCACCCGGCTTTCCGCCGAAGGACTTTCCACCGGGCTTTCCGCTGCGCGGCTTGTCGCCAAAGGGCCGGTCACCGGCAGGGCGTTCGCCGCGGGCGGGCCTATCACCAAATGTCCCCTCGCCGCGGGGTCTTTCGGAGCGACCCTCGCTCGCGAAAGACCGTGCCGGACGATCGCCATCCTCACGGGGCTTGCGGTCGCCGCGAGGCCTGTCGCCGAAGGAACGATCTCCCTTTGGTTTGTCGAAAGAACGCTCGCCGCGTGGGGGACGATCACCAAAAGAGCGCTCGCCGCGTGGACGCTCGGAACGGCCTTCTCCTTCCGCGCGCGGCTTGCGGTCTCCGCGGGGTTTGTCGCCGAACGGGCGATCGCCCCTGGGCGGCCGATCTCCGAAGGAACGATCGCCGGAAGACCGCTTGCGGCCGAAATCGTCCTTCTCCGGCTTGGCCGGGGCATCGGCGCGGATCCAGTCGCTGTCCTCTTCGGCCCGCTTGACCACGACGCGACGATCATTCTCCGGAGCAGGCTTCTTGAACAATTGTTCGGCCTCGGCACGCGCGGACGTTCTCGTTCCCTTGCCATCGGCGGTCGGCCGCGCGCCAGGCGCCATCCAGACATTTGCCGTGCGGCTCGTGCCCATCGGTGGCCGCTTCTTGGGACGTTCCTCGCCAAAGTCGCGATCATTGCTCTTGGCGCCGCCCTTGCCGCGGGGCTTGTCGCCGAACTTGCGGTCTCCAGGCTTGGTGTCGAGACGGCCAAGCGCCTTTTCACGACGGTCCTCGGTTTTGCCGAAGCGCGGGCGCTCCGTCTTTTCCGGCTTCTCGGCCCAATCCGACCGTTCCGTACGCGCCGGCTTTTCGTCTTCGGCTTCTCGATCGTTATAGATCGGCGCGTCGAAATTCGCCTTGGATTCGTCGATCAGCCTCGGACCGAGCTGGTCGCGCAGCATGCGACCGCGCACCTCGATGACCTCGCTCTCCGGAAGATCCCCGAGTTGGAAAGGGCCGTAGGAAATACGGATCAGACGGTTTACTTCGAGGCCCAGCGCCCCGAGGACGTTCTTGATTTCCCGGTTCTTGCCTTCGCGAAGTCCCATGGTGATCCAGACGTTACGCCCCTGGCTGCGATCCAGCGTCGCGTCGATCGAGCCGTAGAGCACGCCGTCCACGGCGATGCCTTCCTTCAGCTTGTCGAGCGCCTCCTGGTCAATCTCGCCGTGAGCGCGCACACGATAGCGGCGCAGCCAACCGGTCGTCGGCAGTTCGAGGACGCGCGAAAGACCGCCGTCGTTGGTGAGCAGCAGCAGCCCTTCGGTGTTGATGTCGAGGCGGCCGATCGACATGACGCGCGGCAGACCTTCCGGCAGATTGTCGAAAACGGTCGGACGACCTTCCGGATCGGAATTGGTCGTCACAAGGCCAGCCGGCTTGTGGTAGAGCCACAGGCGAGTGCGCTCGATGCCGCGGATCGGCACACCGTCGACTTCGATCTTGTCGTCGAGGGTCACGTTGACGACCGGCGTCTCCAGCACCTTGCCATTCAGGCTGACGCGGCCTTCCATGATCATGCGTTCGACATCGCGCCGGGATGCGACGCCGGCACGCGCCAGGATCTTCGATATACGTTCCGCCTTGCCCTCGGCTCCAGCGGATACGGTTGCGATCGGCGCGGGCCTGCGCGCTGCCTTCGCAGGCTTTTCCTGAACCGCCTTCTCCGCAAACTTTTTCTTGGCTCCCGCCTTGTCGGCGGGCGCAGCCTTTGGAGCCGATCTTGGCTTGGTTTCGCGAACGAAGGTCCTGCCTTCGCCGCGCTTCGGCTTGTCTTTTGAATTCATTTGTTGTTTGCCTGAAGCGTGATGTCTAACGGAGCGATCCGGACATTCTTGTTCGTGTTGACTGAGACGGGTTCACGCCCGCAAATCGGGCTCTGGTTGGATGCTTCCTACCAGTTCACGCGATCCGGGTTAAGAGGGAATCGCCGAAATGCCTAATAGCGACGGGTTCATGGATGCGGCACTCGCCGAGGCAAGGGCCGCAGCGGCTCGCGGCGAGGTTCCCGTCGGAGCCGTGCTGGTGCTCGACGGCACGATCATCGCCCGGTCAGGAAACCGCACCCGCGCCGACAACGACGTTACCGCCCATGCGGAGATAGCCGTCATCCGCGAAGCATCTGCAGCGCTCGGCCAGGAGCGGCTTGCAGGCGCCGATCTCTACGTGACTCTGGAGCCCTGCACGATGTGCGCGGCAGCCATTTCATTCGCGCGTATCCGCCGCCTCTATTACGGCGCGGACGATCCTAAAGGTGGAGCGGTCGACAACGGCGTGCGCTTCTTCCATCAGCCGACCTGCCATCACGTCCCCGAAGTCTATTCCGGCCTGGGCGAGACGGAGGCAGCGGACCTGCTCACCGGCTTCTTCAAATCGAGAAGAGATGCGGATGGGACCGCCGGGCACGAAGAAATCTGATCAGAACAGCTTCCACCAGTCGCTGGACTTCTTCGCGTCCGCGGCTTCCTTCCTGCGGCGCTTTTCCTTCTGAAGCTCCGGTTCGCCGACATCGCTAAGATTGGCCGCATCGGTGGAGCGGAACTCTGCGGGCGGTTCGACGAGCGAGCGACGGCGGGCCGAGACATCGACGGTTTCGGCGTCCTGCTTGGCCTTGCGAAAGGCTTCCCATTTTTCGGACTCAGTCATCTGCCCCGCCTGGCCCTTGCCAGCCAGCAGCGGAGAACGATAGCCGGGATCCTTTTCGTTCGCCGCGGCCTCATCACGCAGGCGCTGACGGGTCTCTTCCGGAGATTCGACCCAGTTCGGGTTGGTCTCACGATTGGCCAGCGATTGCTGCGGCGGCGGCAGGTTCGCCGCATCTCCCTTTGCCACGACCAAAGCGGGACGGGGATTGTATTTCAGATTGCGCTTCGCTTCGTCATTCTTGCCGCCGAGCGAAACGGACTGGCCGAGATCGTCGGTCAGCTGCTCGAAAGCCGTCTTGTCGGTACCGTAGGTCGGACCGCCCGCGCAGCCCGAAAGGGCCGATGCCACGGCAAGGACGCCGGCCACGCCCATGCCGACACGAAACGCAGATGTGGTTGTCATCAAAACCCTTCCAGCGGCGTCCGTCCCGACGCCTCAGTCTACTTGCACCCCAAGTGGCCGGAAAATCCGGCCAATTTCAGGCAGAAATACCGGATGACGCGCCAAAGCGCAATCATCCGGCCATTTTGGATCAACCGAGGCGGCCAAGGCTCGCAAGCTCGCGAAGCGCGGAAGCGTCACGGGCCGAGACATCCGGATATTCCGGATCGGAGCCCACATCCTTCGTCACCCGCCAGGAACGAGCGCATTTCACGCCCTCCGCCAGCGTCGGATCGACAACCACACCCGGCACTTCCGGCAGCCCGAAGGCGTCCTGCGGTCCCTCGCCTGCCACGATGGCGATGCCTGACGTGATGCAGGTTTCTTCGAAATCGTGCCCTTCAAGCGCCTTGAGAAGCTCCGGATCCGTGACATAGACCACCGGCGCCGCCTCAAGCGAGGAGCCGATACGCTTGTCCTTGCGCTCGATTTCGAGAGCGCCGGTGACGACCGAACGGACCTTGCGGATCTTCGCCCATTTCTCCGCAACAGCGTCGTTCTTCCACTCGGCCGGAACGTTCGCGAACTGTTCGAGATGCACGGAGACCGCCTGCGGGTTGCGCGAAAGCCAGGCCTCTTCTGTCGTGAACGGCAGCATGGGAGCAAGCCAGGTGACCGTGCAGTCGAAGATCTTGCGGATGACGGCAAGTGCCGCACGGCGGCGCAGCGAAGACGGCGCGTCGCAGTAGAGCGCGTCCTTGCGGATGTCGAAATAAAAGGCCGACAGCTCGATATTGGCAAAGTCGATGAGCGCGCGAGCGATCTTCTTGAATTCGAAGGCGTCATATCCCTCGCGGACGACTTTATCGAGTTCCGCCAGGCGGTGCAGCATCAGCTTTTCGAGTTCGGGCAGGTCGCCATAGGCGATCTCCTCGCCCTCGTCATGAGCGAGCGTGCCGAGCATCCAGCGGATGGTGTTACGCAGCTTGCGGTAGGCGTCCACATTGGTCTGGATGATCGTCTTGCCGAGACGCTGGTCTTCCCAGTAGTCCGTCGTCATCACCCAGAGGCGCAGGATATCGGCGCCTGCATCCTTCATCACGTCCTGCGGCGCCACGACATTACCGAGTGACTTCGACATCTTCTGGCCCTTCTCATCCATGGTGAAACCATGGGTGACGACCGTGTCATAGGGCGCCCGTCCGCGGGTGGCAGCGGATTCCAAGAGCGAGGAATGGAACCAGCCGCGATGCTGGTCGGAGCCTTCGAGATAGACGTCGGCCGGCCATTTCAGGTCCGGACGGTCTTCGAGCGTGAAGGTGTGCGTCGAGCCCGAATCGAACCAGACGTCGAGGATATCCATGACCTGCGTCCAGCCTTCGTTGGCGCGGGAGCCGAGGAAACGCTCGCGGGCACCGGCGGCGAACCAGGCGTCGGCGCCTTCTTTTTCGAAGGCGTCGAGGATGCGCTGGTTGACCGCTTCGTCCTGAAGGATCTCGCCCTCGTCATCCACGAAGACGCA
>Ga0268287_100330_pt1 | contig 13487 bp, 12 predicted proteins | sample MetcocultureR3M_FD_191348 | JGI IMG/M metagenome (GOLD analysis project Ga0268287, IMG submission 191348) | Soil microbial communities from Anza Borrego Desert, Southern California, United States - Methanotrophic co-culture R3-M | ecosystem: Environmental > Terrestrial > Soil > Desert | place... | reverse complement strand
TCGACATCACCTCGCTGCCCGGCAAGCTCGCCGACTGCCAGGAGAAGGACCCGGCCAAGTCCGAGCTGTTCCTGGTGGAGGGCGACTCGGCCGGCGGCTCGGCCAAGCAGGCCCGCAACCGCGAGAACCAGGCCATCCTGCCGTTGCGCGGCAAGATCCTGAACGTCGAGCGGGCCCGGTTCGACAAGATGCTGTCGTCGGACCAGGTCGGCACGCTGATCACGGCGCTGGGCGCCGGCATCGGCCGCGACGACTTCGACATCGAGAAGCTGCGCTACCACAAGATCGTCATCATGACGGACGCCGACGTCGACGGCGCCCACATCCGCACCCTGCTGCTCACCTTCTTCTACCGGCAGATGCCCGAGGTGATCGAGCGCGGCTACCTCTATATCGCCCAGCCGCCGCTCTATAAGGCGACCAAGGGCAAGTCCTCGCGCTACCTGAAGGACGACGCCGAGCTGGAGGCCTACCTCGTCGACGAGGGGACCGACGGCGCCATGCTGGAGCTGGCCTCGGGCGAGCGGCTGGCGGGTCAGGACCTGCTGCGGCTGGTGAACGCCTCGCGCACCGCCCGCGCCAACATCCAGCGCCTCTCGGCCCGCGCCCCGGCCTTCGCCATCGAGCAGGCGGCGCTGGCGGGCCTGTTCGGCGAGGGCGGCGATCCGGCCGCCGCGGCCAGGCGCTTCGACCTCTACGCCGAGGAGGGCGACGGCCCCTGGAGCGGCGAGAAGGGCGAAGGCGGCGGCTATGTCTTCAGCCGCGTCAAGCGCGGCGTCTCCGAGCGGGTCGTGCTGGACGACGTCCTGCTGCACGCCGCCGACGCGCGCCGCATCGCCGAACGGGCCAAGGAGCTGGCCGAGACCTTCTCGGGCCCGGCCACCTTCACGCGCAAGGAGCGCACGGCCGTGGTGCGCGGGCCGCTCGACCTCGTGAACGCGGTCATGGAGAACGGCCGACGGGGGCTCTCCATCCAGCGCTACAAGGGCCTGGGCGAGATGAACCCCGAGCAGCTCTGGGAGACGACCCTCGACGCCGACGCGCGCACCCTGCTGCAGGTGAAGGTCACCCACGCCGACGACGCCGACGACATGTTCACCCGTCTGATGGGCGACCTCGTCGAGCCGCGCCGGGAGTTCATCCAGGAAAACGCCCTGGACGCCGAAGTGGACGTCTGACGCAGATCAAGGCCGGCTGCGCGCCGCGGCGGCAGGGTCACGCCAAGCTCAAGCTTGTTGGAGACCCGCCGATGCGCGCCGCCGCCGTCCTCGCGTTCGCGTTCCTCGCCGCCGCCGCCGGCCCGGCGCTGACCCAGACTGCCGGGCAGCCCGCCGGTCAGGCCGCGCCCGTGTCCGACGCGGCGCTCGCCGCCCGCATGGCGCGCGAGGCCGAGCTCGCCGACCAGAACCGGCGCAGCGAGCTGCTGAACGTCGAGGTCAACCGGAAGAACGCCGAGGTGGAGGCCCGCAACGCCGCCGCCCGCGCCGCCTACGCGACGGCGCTCGCCGAGCACGAGGCCGCCCTCGCGGCCCGCGAGGCCGAGGCCGCCCGGATCCGGGCCGAGGCCGAGAAGGCGCAGGCCGACCACGCCAGGGCGATGGCCGCCTGGGAGGCCGACGTCGCCGCCTGCCGGAAGGGCGACGTCAGCCGCTGCGGACCGAAAGGCTAGGCCGCGATACAGCTCTCGAAGCCGGCCCGAAGGCCCGCCTCGTCGAGGTTGCGGCCGATGAAGACCAGGCGCGAATAGCGCTTCTCGTCCTCGCGCCACGGGCCCTGGAAATCGCCCTCCAGGATCATGTGCACCGCCTGGAACACCAGCCGGCGGTCGTCGCCCTTGATGTCCAGGATGCCCTTGGCCCGCAGGATGTCGACGCCCTGGGTCTGCAGCACGTTGTTGAGCCAGGCCGTGACCCGGTTGGCGTCGATCGGCCGGTCGGCCGTCAGCGAGATCGAGCTGATGCCGCTCTCGGCCACATGGTCGTGGATGTGGCCATGGTCATGCCCATGATCGTGGCCGTGGTGGTGGTCGTGGCCATGGTCGTGATGATCGTGGCCGCAGTGCTCGTCGTGGACGTGCCCCGGCTCGCCGTGCGCCGGATTGAGGAACTCGGGCTGCAGCTCGGTGACCCGCGCCAGGTCGAAGGCGTGGCGGCCGAGGATCATCTCCAGCGGGACGTTGGAGCGCTGCGCCCGATGGATCGGGGCGAGCGGGTTCAGCGTCCGGATCGCGCGCTCCACCTCGGCCAGCTCGTCCTCGGAGACGAGGTCGGTCTTGTTCAGGATGATCTGGTCGGCGAAGGCGATCTGCTCGGCCGCCTCCTTCGAGTCCTTCAGCCGCAGCGGCAGGTGCTTGGCGTCCACCACGGTCGTCACGCTGTCCAGCTCGGTGCGGGCGCTGACGTCCTCGTCCACGAAGAAGGTCTGGGCCACGGGCGCGGGGTCGGCGAGGCCCGTCGTCTCGACGATGATGGCGTCGAACTTGCCCTTCCGCTTCATCAGGCCCGAGAGCACCCGGATCAGGTCGCCGCGCACCGTGCAGCAGACGCACCCGTTGTTCATCTCGAAGACTTCTTCGTCCGCGCCGACGATCAGGTCGTTGTCGATGCCCACCTCGCCGAACTCGTTGACGATGACGGCGTACGTCTTCCCGTGGTCCTCGGAGAGGATGCGGTTCAGAAGGGTTGTCTTGCCGGCGCCGAGATAGCCGGTCAGGACTGTGACGGGGGTCTTTTCGCTCATGGGCGTCCATGTAGGGCGAGAGGCCGAATTAATGAAGTGGCGTTCTCACGCTGGGATGTTATAAAGTAACACATGACCACGGCCGAGCGCCCCGAACCCGCCGCTGCGCTGGACGCCTTCCGCGAGGACCGGACCTATCTGGGGGCCGACCATAGCCGGAACGAGCGCCGCACCTGGATCGTGACCGCCATCTGCGCGGCGACCCTGGTCGCCCTCGTGGCCGGCGGCCTGCTGACCCGGTCCATGGCCCTGACCGCGGCGGGCCTGCACATGGCCGCCCACGTGGCCGCCCTGCTGGTGGCCGCCGCGGCCTACGCCCTGGCGCGGCGGCACGCCGACAATCCCGCCTTCAGCTTCGGCACCGGCAAGCTGGGCTACCTCGCCGGCTTCGCCAACGCGGTGGTGCTGGCGGTGACGGCGGTGCTGATCGCGGTGGAGAGCGTGCACCGGCTCGCCGACCCCGAGGCGGTGGACTACCACGGCGCCCTGCCGATCGCGGTGGGCAGCCTCGCCGTCACCCTCATCTGCGTCTGGCTGCTGCGGCCGGGCCACAGCCATGCGGCGCGGCACGATCCCGACGGCGACCTCAACCTTTCGGCCGTGCACCTGCACCTGACGGCGGACGCGGCGGTGTCGGTGCTGGCGGTCGGCGCGATCCTGGCGGGCCGCTACCTCGGCCTGGACTTCTTCGACCCCCTGGCGGGCCTGCTGGCGGCCGGGCTGGTGGCCCAGTTCGCCTTCGTGCTGATGCGCAAGGCGGGCCGCGCCCTCCTCGACATCAACCCTTCGCGCAGCCTCACCGACGAGGTCCGCCAGCGGCTCTCGGCGGGCGGCGAGCGGGTCCTCGACCTGCACCTTTGGCGGCTCGGGCCCGGGCACCATGCGGTGATCGCGGTGATCGCCGCCGACCCGCCGGGACAGCCCGAGGCCTATCGCGCCCGCCTGGCTGGCCTTCCCGGCCTTTCCCATGTCACGGTGGAGGTGCGCGGCGCGGACGCCGGCTGCGGGCACGCGCACGGTCACGGTTGAACGGGTCGGGCGTTACGGGTCGATGGCGTTGCGGTTCTCTCGGATCCTGAAGGCGATGCGCCGCCGCCCCCGCGCCCTCGCGGCCGGGCTGGCGCTCGCCGTGGCGGCTGCAGGCGCCGGCGGCTTCGTGGCGCGCCAGCACGCCGGCGCGGACGGCGACGTCCGGCTGACCAGCGGGCCCCTGCCGGTCGTGGTCCCCGACCCGCCGGCGCCGCCGAAGGCGTTGCAGGACGAGCTGTCGGCCCTCGCCCTGACCTATGGCGAGGAGGTCGGGATCGCCGTCACCGACCTCGACCAGGGCTGGACGGCAGGCGTCGATCCCGACGGCGTCTATCCCCAGCAGAGCGTCTCCAAGCTGTGGGTGGCGATCGCGGTGCTCAAGGCCGCGGACGAGGGCCGCCTCGAGCTGGACCGGACGGTGCTGCTCACCGACGCCGACCGCTCCGTCTTCTTCCAGCCGGTCGCCTACAACATCGGCCCACGAGGTTATAAGACGACCATCGAGGCCCTGCTGCGCCGGGCGATCGTCCAGAGCGACAACGCCGCCAACGACCGGCTGATGCGCGAGGTGGGCGGGCCCGAGGCGGTCGCGGAGGCCCTGGATGGGCTTGGCCTGAAGGGCGTCACCGTCGGGGCCTACGAGCGCGACCTGCAGGCCAAGGTGGCGGGGCTCGTCTGGCGGCCCGAATACGGCGTCGGCTGGAACTTCCAGGCCGCGCGCGAGCAGCTCTCGCGGGCCGAGCGGGAGCGCGCGCTCGAGGCCTATCTCGCCGAGCCGATGGACGGGGCGCAGCCGGCGGCCATCGCCCGGGCTTTGGCGGCGCTGAAGAAGGGCGAGCTGCTGTCCCCCGCCTCCACCGACCGGCTGCTGACGCTGATGGAGGAGGTCCGCACCGGACCTCGCCGGCTGAAGGGCGGACTGCCGCCCGGCTGGAGCATCGGCCACAAGACCGGCACCGGCCAGGATTACCGGGGCGCCTCGGTGGGCATCAACGACGTCGGCCTGCTGACCGCGCCGGACGGGCGGATCTACGCCGTGGCGGTGATGATGCGGCGGACGTGGAAGCCGGTGCCCCAGCGGCTGGCCTTCATGCAGGCGGTCTCCCGCGCTGTCGCCGCCGAATGGGCGCGGGCGCGCGAGCCGGACTTCACGACGGCCGACTAGGGCCGCTCGATCCCGCGCACGACGGTGATCCGGATCGGCTCGCCGCTCATATCCTTGCTGGTCCAGACCGCGCCCACGCCGCCGTCGGTCGGGAAGTCGGTGCAATAGCTGATCGGGATGGGAATCGGCCTGGACTGCCGCAGGCAGACCTTGTCCCCCTTCTGCGTCCACTTGCCCGAGGTGGCCTTGCCGCGGCGGCCGACCGCGTCCCAGGTCCCGTCGGGCTTCAGCCAGATCCGCTGGTGCTTGCCGTCCGGGTAGAGGGCCTTGATCGTGTTGCCGAAGGCCGCCGTGATCCCCTTGGGCTCGGCGGGCGGGGCGGCCTGGGCGTTCAGGCCGAAGAAGGCGGCGTAGGCGGCGGCGGAGGTGCGGGCGAGGCCCAGGGCGGAGGGACGAAGACGCATGACGGACTTGAACGCTGAAACCCAGGAATCGGCGCCGCTCGGGCGAAAGGCGGCTCGACATCTGGCCCGGTTCACGTGAACTGGAGCTGACCAAGCCGGGCCGCGAAGAGGATGACGATGGACGACCAACCGATCCCGCCCGACGCCGAGCGGGCGGGCATGCTGGCGGCGCTGCATGCGGTCATCGTGGGGACGCTGTCCACCCTCAAGCGCAAGGGCGTGCTGAGCCCCGAGGAGGTCGACCAGATCTTCGAGGCGGGTCTCGTCACCTTCGAGCGGGGGGAGCAGGACGCGACGAAGCAGGCCGCGCAGCTGACCCTGCAGATCCTCGCCCGCAGCCTGCGGGACTAGCGAGGCTCCGGCCCAGGCCGCCGGGAACCCCGTCCCGGCCGGGCCGTTGCCCCGGGATGGCCCGGGCAGCGAACGATCGCGACGAGCAGATGAAGGCGGCCAGCTTCTTCCTTCGCCGTGCGCAGGAGGCGATGGCCGCCGCCGACGACGCCCCCAGCGAGGACGCCAGCGCCGCCTACTACAAGGAGGCCGAAACCTGGCTCTACATGGCCGGGCAGTGCCTCAACCCCGCCCGCGCCGCGCCGCCCCCGCTCCGCCTTCCGCCACCGCCGCCGCGCGTCGGCCGGGAGCGCCGGAGCTTCATGGAGGACTAGGAACATGATCCGCACCGCCATGGCCGCCGCCGCCCTCCTGGGCGCGGCCGCCTGCGCCGAGACCCCGTCGCAGACCCGCGACGCCGCGCCGAGCGGAGCGCCGGCCGACACCTCCGCCCAGTCGCCCCTGACCGTGAACCCGGCGCCGGAGGGCGCGCTCCCGGCGACGCCGCCGACGCTGCCGCCGGAGGACCCGGCCCGGATCCCGGAAGACGACGCCATGCCGCCCGGACCGGTCAATCCGAAGGGGTGACGCGCAACGGGCGCCCCGGCTCGGAGCCTTTCCCCGAGCCGGAGCGCCCGCCGCCCGTGGCGCGCGCGTCCTGGAGAGGCGGCGCACGCCCACGAGCCTGTCCGGGGGTCACATCGGCTTGCCGCCGCCTCCGGTCGAGGTGGTTCCGGTCACCGAGGCGCCGGTCGCCCCCGCGGGGTTGGGCGCCCCGCCCATGAAGCTGCTGCCGTATTCGCTTTCGCCGGCCGGCTGGATGCGCAGGTTGTTCTGCACGTGGCGCACGCCCGAGACCCGCTCGGCCAGGTCCTCGGCCCGCCGCTTGTCCTCGCGCCGCTCGACCGTGCCGGCGAGCGTCACCTCGCCGTCGCTGACCTGGACCTCGATCCCGGAGGCGTCGAGCCAGGAGTCATCGGTCAGCCGGTCGCTGACGTCCTCGCGGATCCGATCGTCCGAGCGCTTGTAGTTCTTGGGGCCTCGGCCACGGTGGCCCGCCCCCGTCTCGTGTTCCCCGCCGCCGAACCAGGAGGCGACCCGCTCTCCGGCGCGCTCCATCCAAGTGCGGTCGTGGCTGTCCGGCCTCTCGCCGCCGCCCTGCCCGCGATAGGCCTCGTCCTCATAGCCGCCGTACCGCCCGGTCCCCTCTCCGCGGCGCGGCGCCCCGTAGGAGCGGCCGCCATAGGATCCGCCGCCGTAGCCTTCATCGCCGCGGCCGCCGGGACCTTGGCCCCACTGCCCGCCGTAGCGACGGTTGGGTTCGCCGTAGCCGCGGCCCTCGTAGCCGTAGCCGCCCATGCCGTAACCGGCGCCGTACGCCTCGCCCCGTCCCGGCTCGAACGAGCGGTCCTCGCCGTAGGCCTCGGCGTAGCCCCGGCCGCCGTAGCCGGGGCGGTCGAAATTGCGCGGACCATCGTTCTCGTACCCCTGGCGGGATCTGTCCTCGCCGCCGTATCGGCCGCGCCGGCGATCCTCGATCCACCTGTCCTGGTCGGCCATGGTCAGTCTCCTGTGCTGGGGTGATCGGGGCGCGCGGACGCACGCCCCCTCGGCAGGGAGAACCGACGCCGGACGAGCGCTGTTCCGCGCTCCCGGCGATGTGATGGCCCGGCGATGGCTTAGGGGGCGACGGGCGTGGCCGCGAGGTTGGTCCGGCCGACGCCCTCGACGAGGTAGAGGCGCTCGAACTCGGTCTCGCCCTGTTCGGGCGCCGCCGCCGGATCGGCCGCGATCTCGGCGGCCTGCATCACCCCGATGTCGCGGGCGCCGGCGATCACCACGATGCGGTTTCCGGCCGGACCCTGGAAGGCGGCGAGATAGCCGTAGTCGCGGTTGGGGCGGCCGGGATGGGCGGTCCCGGCGCCGCTGACGAAGACCCGCCCCGTCCGCCGATCGACCAGCTCGTCGTAGGTCTCGCCCACCTGGAAGCGGGAGCGCTCGAACACCGGCGCCTGCAGGAGGCGCAGGGCCGAAAGGTATCCGACGTAGACGATGTCCGAGCCCTTCAGCATCTCGGGCGTGAGCTGCGAGCCGGTCACCACCCTCACGCGCTCAGGCGCGCCCGCCACCCGCCGGACCAGCGGCATCAGCTCGCGCAGCGCCAGGGTCGCGCCGATCGGGGTGTAGTAGGTGTCGAGGTCGACGTAGCGGCCCTGCAGGTCTGGCCGACCCATCAGCAGGACGTCGAGGTCGGCGGGGGCGTTCACATCGAACGCCCGGATCATCCGCACAGGGGTCTCGCCTCCCTCGGTGTCGCCGAAGATGTAGTAGTCGCCGACCACCACCAGCACCGGCCGTTCCTTCCCAAGACCCGCCCAAAGGGGTGCGGCGGCGGCGCGGGCGAGGGTCCTGTCGGGAGCGGCCTGGCGGGCGAGCCAGGCCCAGGCGACGCCGTTCGCCGCCACGAGCAGCAGGGCGGCGGCCGCCGCGGCCCAGGCCCAGCGTCGGGCGGGGCGGGACGGCGCGCGCGGCGCGGCCGTCTCGACGGCGTCCAGGCGGTATTCGCCCACCGGAATGACCAGCCGGTGCGGCGCATCCTGGCCCGGTCCGGCGTAGAAGTCCTCGAGCTTGCGGCGCAGACGGTGGACGTAGACCCGCACCGAGGCGTCGCCGGTCAGGTCCAGCTCGCGCCCGAACACGTCCGCCGCAATGTCCGCCTCCCGGACCGGCCGTCCCGCCAGCGCCTGTTCGGCCAGGTAATCGAAGAGCCGCGACAGCCCCTGCGACCGGCCCAGGACGCCGCTCGCACGCACCCGCGCCACCTCCCGCTCGAGGTCCTCCATCTACGCCTGTAACCCCCTGTAACGTAGCCGGAACCGTAAAGTACGGGCGCGCAGCGCGCGAGGCCCCCTATGGACTCCAGGTCAGGCTTGCCGCTTGAGATGTTATAACGTAACGCTCAGGGAGCTTATGACGCTCGGGGGCTGTCGGGGGAGACGGGATGAGGAGCAGGTGGTTGCTGGGCGTGGCGCTCGCCGCGCTCGCGCCGGCGGCGCATGCCGCGGAGGCCGAGGTCGAGGCGCTGGTGGTCACCGCCGCACGGCTCGAGGAGACCCTGCCGCAGGAGCTGGCCCGCTATGGCGCCGACCTGTCGGTGATCGACGCCGCCGTGGTCCGCGACAACGTCTATGTCGACGTCTCCCAGGCGCTGCAGATGCAGACGCCGGGTCTCTTCCTGTCGCCGCGCAACGGTCCGTTCAGCTACGTGGACATCGCCGTGCAGGGCTCGCGGACCGGCGACGTGCTCTGGCTGGTGGACGGGGTGCGGATCAGCAACCGGCTCTACACCTCCACCAGCCCCGCCGACACCCTGCCGGCCAGCATGGTCGAGCGGATCGAGGTGCTGAAGGGCGGCCAGAGCCTGTTCTACGGGACCCAGGCGGTGGCCGGCGCGATCAACGTCGTCACGCGCGCCTATTCCGAAGATTTCGCCGGGCGGCTCACCGCCGGCGGCGACACCCACGGCGGCGTCCACGCCGACGTCTACGTGCGCGACACCGTGGGCCGCCACCGGTTCGTCGCGTGGGCCTCAAAGGACGAATCCGACGGCTACCGCACCTTCGACGTCTTCCAGCCCAGCGCCACCGACCGCAAGCGCGGCTATGACGTGGTCAGCTTCGGCGGCAAGTACGGCGTGGACCTGGGCGAAGGTCTTTCGCTGAACCTCTACGCCCAGCACACCGACGCCCACCTCGAATACCCGAACCCCCGGCTCACCCGGCTGGCGTTCAACGACCGCGACGAGGAGATCGCCAGCCTCAGCCTGGACTGGACCGCAAGGGACGACGTCCAGCTGTCGGTGAAGGGCTACTACCACGACTGGGACAGCGTCTATTCGACCGTGAACAACCGCCCGGACGGCGGGATCGAGATCGTCGACGACCTCACCTACTGGGGCTACGAGGACTACGGCGTCCAGGCGCTCGCCAGGCTGAACCTGCACCGCGGGCTCGAGTACCAGCTGGGCTACGATTTCCAGAACTTCCGCGGCCGGGACGACGTGCTGCTCATCGGCGAGCAGACTGAGACGGTGCACGCCTTCGTCGGCCAGGTGCGCACGACCGACGAGCTGTTCGACAATGCGCGCCTCGCCGCGGGCGTGCGCCACAACCGCACCGGCGGGACCGACGCCACCGTCTGGAACGTCTCCGGCCGCCGGGACTGGGCGCCGGGCCTCTACGTCGAGGGCATGGTCGGCACGGCCTTCATCCTGCCCAGCGCCGAGCAGCTGTTCGGCGTCGATCCCTGCTGCGCGGTCGGCAATCCGCAGCTGGCTCCGGAGAAGAGCCGGAACGCCAACCTGTCGGTGGGCGGCGAGGGCGCCCGCTTGAGCTGGAAGGCCACCGCCTTCGCCCGCGAGGTGAGAGACCTGATCGCCGACGCCGAGCGGCCCGGCTTCCCGGAGGGGATCTACGTCAACACCGAGGGGCAGGTGCGCTTCCGCGGCTTCGAGCTGCAGGGCGAGGCGCGGCTCACCGGGGCGATCCGCGCGCGTGCGTCCTACGCCTACACCCGCGCTCGCGCGGAAGGGAGCGCGGTGCAGTTCGACCGCGTGCCCAAGCGCCAGGCCAAGGCCAGCCTGTTCTATGCCCCGGCGGACCGTCCGTTCGGCGCCTCGGCGAGCCTGCTCTGGACCGGCGAGGTCAGGTCGAACGCCAGCGGCTTCGGCCGGGTGAACTACGGGGACTATCTGGTCGTGGACCTCGCCGCCCACGTCTACCTCGACGGCGTCGGCGGCAGCCGGCGGCTCACCGCACGGCTGGAGAACGCCTTCGACGAAGCCTACGCCACGCGGGTCGCCTCGGCCGTCGTGGACGGGGGGGCGGGCGAGCGCTTCCTCTACCGCTTCCGCGGCGCGCCCCGGACCCTGCACGTGAGCTACAGCCATAGCTTCTGATCCCGCCCGCACGCCCACTCCCGCCCGAAAGCCGTGGGCGCCCCGATGGCTGGTGGTGGCCCACCGCTATCTCGGCGTGGCCGTCGGCCTGCTCATGCTGCTGTGGTTCGCAAGCGGCGTGGTCATGCTGTTCGTCCGCTGGCCCGAGGTGACGCCCGCCGAGCGGACGGCGGGTCTCGCGCCCATCCCCTGGGAGCGGTGCTGCGACCTTTCCGCGCTGGATCCCGCCCAGGTGGTGGACGGCGGGTCGGTGGAGGCGCTCGCCGGCCGCCCGGTCCTGCGGACCAGGGGCGAGACCTACGACCTGTCGACCGGCCAGGTCCTGGCGCCGCTGTCCCGCGCGGCGGCGATGCAGGCGGCCCAGCTCCACGCCGGCCGCGCCCCGACCTCGGCCCGGCTGGTCCAGCGCGACCAGTGGACGGTCACCGGCTATTTCAACGCCCGCCGCCCGTTCTGGCGGGTGGAGATGGGCGACCCCGTCCGCACGGTGATCCACGTCTCGGCCCGCACCGGCGAGATCAGCCAGGTCACAACCCGCAACGACCGCGTGCTGGCCTGGCTCGGGCCCATCCCGCACTGGCTCTACCCGCAGGTGCTGCGCCAGGATGTACGGCTGTGGACCCAAGTGGTGATCTGGGGCTCGCTCGCCGGCCTATTCCTGACAGTCACCGGGATCTATCTCGGCGTGATCGCCTGGAGGCCATGGCGGGACGCGCGGCTGACGCCGTTCCGCGGGCTCATGAAGTGGCACCACCTGACGGGCCTGGCGGCGGGGCTGCTGACCCTGACCTGGACGCTGTCGGGCCTGCTCTCGATGCAGCCTTGGGGCCTGCTGGACAGCCAGCCGGATCCGGCGGTCGCCAGTTACCGCCAGAGCCGGGCGACGGCGGGCGAGCTGTCGCAGGCGCTGCAGGCGCTGAAGGCGCGGGACCTGAAAGCGCGCCAGGTCCGAATCGTCCCCTTCGAAGGCCGCTTGGCGCTTCTGGCGGACGGCGCGCGCCTGGACGCCGCCGGTCGCCCCGCGCCGCTCGCCCCGTCCGATCTCGCCCGCGCCGCGCAGGCCTTGGGCCCGATCGCGCGCCAGGGCCTGATCGCCACGGAGGACGCCTACTGGTACGGCCACCACGAGCCCGTCCAGCTTCCGGTCTGGCGGGTGATCCGCACCGACGGGACCCGCCACTACCTCGACCCGGCGTCCGGCGAGGTCCTGCGCACCGTGGACGCCGCCGGCCGCGGTTTCCGCTGGTGGCACCTGGCCCTGCACCGGCTGGACGTCGTGCCGGGCTTCGACCGCGGCGCGGGATGGGCGGCGGCCATGACGGTCCTGCTGCTCCTGGCGGGGGCCAGCGTGGCGATCGGCGTCTGGCTCGCCTTCCGGCGCATCCGCCACGACCTGGGGCGGCTGATCCCGCGCCGGCGCGCCTAGCTTTCGAAGGCGCCCACCACCTCGAGCACCGCCTCGCCGTAGTGCGTGAGCTTGGCCTCGCCGACGCCGCCGATCAGGGCCAGGGCCGCGCGGCTGCCCGGCCGCGCCTGGGCGATGGCGGCCAGGGTGGCGTCGTGGAAGATGACGTAGGGCGGCACGTGCTGGGCCTTGGCCTCGCCGGCCCGCCAGGCCTTCAGCGCCTGGAACAGCGGCGCGTCGTGCGGCGACAGCGGCGGCGCCTTCGCCTTGCGGCGCGGCCGACCCGAGCGGGTCGACGCATCGTAGCCCTCGGCCGGCCGGCGCATCGCCACCCGCCGCTCGCCCCGGAACACCGCCCGCACGGCCTCGGCGTCGCCGATGCCCACCAGCGGACGCCCGTCGTTGGGGTCCTCGCGCAGCAGCCCCTCGAACAGCAGCTGCTCGGTCAGGTCGCGCCATTGGGCCAGCGACAGCTCCTGCCCGATCCCGTAGGTCGACAGCGAGGCCTCATGGTCGGTGACGTCCTTGGTCTTGCCCAGCAGGTGGTCCACGAGCCGGCCGCGCCCGAAGCGCCCGCCGAGCCGGTGGGCGGCCGACAGGGCCTTCTGGGCCGCCTCGGTCATGTCGACGGTTTCCGGGGGCGAGACGCACAGGTCGCACTGGCCGCAGGGCGTGACGCCCTCCTCGCCGAAGTAGCGGCGAACGCTGGCCGCCCGGCAGGCCACACCGTCCAGCATGGCGTAGAGCTGGCGCACCTTGCGGACCTGCACCTGCTTGACCGCCTCGTCGACCTCGCGCTCGCCGATCCGGCGCAGCGCCCAGGCCAAGTCGGCCGAGCCGTAGAGGGTGATGCCCTCGGCGGGCTCGCCGTCGCGCCCGGCCCGGCCCACCTCCTGCCAGTAGGCCTCGATCGAGGCGGGCGGGTCGGCATGGATCACGAACCGCACGTCGGGCTTGTCCACGCCCATGCCGAAGGCGATGGTCGCCACCATCACGGCCGCGTCCGCCTCGAGGAATTCCTCCAGCCGCTGCTCGCGCAGCCGCCGGTCCAGCCCCGCGTGGTAGGCCAGCGCGGGCGCGCCCGCGTCGCGCAGGGCCTGGGCCAGCTTCTCCGTCCCATCGCGCGAGCCGGCGTAGACCACGCCCGAGCGCTCGCGCCGGGCGGTGACCAGCTCGACGACGCGCTTCTCCTTGGATCCCTTCTTGCGCTCGGCCGACAGGATCAGCTCGGGGCGGGCGAAGCTGGCGACGAACTCGCGCGCGCCCTCCAGGCGCAGCTCGCCGCGGATGTCCTCGCGCGTCCGGGCGTCGGCGGTGGCGGTCACCGCCAGGCGCGGGACCTCCGGGAACAGCTCGGCCAGGCGTCCCAGCATCCGGTACTCGGGACGGAAGTCGTGGCCCCACTGGCTGACGCAGTGGGCCTCGTCGATGGCCACGAGCGCCAGCGGCGTCTTCTTC
>Ga0268287_100327_pt1 | contig 13845 bp, 13 predicted proteins | sample MetcocultureR3M_FD_191348 | JGI IMG/M metagenome (GOLD analysis project Ga0268287, IMG submission 191348) | Soil microbial communities from Anza Borrego Desert, Southern California, United States - Methanotrophic co-culture R3-M | ecosystem: Environmental > Terrestrial > Soil > Desert | place... | reverse complement strand
CCGCTCGTCTCCTGTTGCGACCAGAGGCTTCTGCCTGGAATGCGGCAGCCCACTCTTTCTCCAATACGACAACGATGATCTTGTCCGGGTGACAGCTGGCTCACTCGATCGACTCGAAAACGTCCAGCCGACCGGGCACTACGGGGTGGAGAGCCGCGTTTCCTGGGCGGATATTGGCCCGGGACTTTCCGAGGAAGAGACAAAGGAGAAATTCTAGCCGCCGGGGTGAAGGAAGTTCGCATAGAGACACGCAATATGGACCCGACGGCTGACGTCGGGAATATCCCAACGCCTGATTGCCCCTCATGTCAGACCATTGGATTGCGAGCCCGTTGGACCGCTGTGTCCGGCGCGGGCATGGCAAGACATATAACGTTCATGTTAGGCTGAGACAGCTTGGGATTTAGACGGCTTGGGAACTCGCACGCCGGAGCTATTCAGCGCTCGCGCGCGACCGGTTTGGCGCCATCAATCCACGCGGACCTCGAGACACGGTTCAGTTTGCCCTCGATGATCGCGATCAGTTCGGCAGATCCATTTCCTCCACCTGAAATGTGCCTAGTCTTCGGCGCGCCTTCGGTGCCAGTGGGCGCAGGCGCTGCGGCTCGTTCCTTGCCGCTTCCAGCGAGCGGGCTCAGATGAGACCGTATTGCTCCGCCTTGTTGCGCAGAAATGGAAGGCCGTTACCCATGACTTCCTCCATGTCGCGCGCGACGGGGCGCCAGACAGCCAGGCCGTAGGCCACTTCCGGCGGCATGTTGATGAAGCTTTCCATCGCAAGCCCGCCCCTGAACCCTATTGCCGCGAGAGCGGCATAGATCGCATCCCACGGAATGTTGCCGTAGCCCGGGGTGCCGCGGTCGCTCTCGGACAGGTGGATGTATTTCAGGTGATCGCGAGCGATCAGGATGCCGTTTGCGGCACCCTTTTCCTCGATATTCATGTGGTAGGTATCGAGGTGAACGAAGATGTTGTCCGCGCCGACACGCTCCACCATGTCCACGGCCTGCTGCGCCGAGTTGATCAGGTGGTTCTCATAGCGGTTCACCGCTTCGACGCCGAGTTGGATACCGTGCTTCTTCGCGTGCCTTGCCGCGGCCTCGAGCACTCTGGCAATGTTGTCGTATTCGCCTTGTGTCGGCGGCACGCCGGTGCGTTCGCCGATGCCGCCGAAAATCACGCCCGACAGAGCTTCGGCGCTCATTTCCGCAGTTTTTTCGATCGCCGCCTGCAGGTGTTCGATCGCTGCATCCGGGCGGACGGATGCCCAGGCATGCTCCGGCAGGCCGAGCGAGCAGACGGCGCGCAGCCTGTTTTTTTCAAGCAACTCGCGGGTGTGTCTGGCATCGACGGCGGGAGCGTTGAGCAGCGCGATCTCGATGAAATCCATCTTGTAGTGCGCAGCTCCCGCAATCGCCTTTTCGGCGCCTGCGCGGTCCCAGTTCATGGTCCACATACTGGTGTGAACGCCGAAACCTTCCATGGTCGTATCTCCTATTTCACGATTCTGATGAACTTTGCCGAGAACCACCGCAGGATCATCACGACGATGAGCAGGATGCCCCAGACGGCTGTGGTGAGATGCTGATTAGCGCCGAGCAGGTTGAGTCCTGAAGACAGAAGCTGCAGGACCACGAGCGCCACGAAGACGGGCAGGACGCGGCCGAAGCCGCCAAAAGGGTTGATGCCGCCAAGGAAGCAGGCCAGCACGGTGATCAGCAGGTACGACTCGCCATGGCCGACGCGCACCGAATTGAAGCGGGCAAGCATGATAATACCGGCAACCGCAGCCATCACGCCGGAGAGCATGTAGACCAGCACGACGACTTTGCGGGTGTTGATGCCGGAATAACGGGCGGACTCTATGTTGGAGCCGATCATATAGGTGGAAAAGCCGAGCTTGGTACGCGACAGCAGAATGTGGCTTGCGATCACGCAGGCGATCAGAATCAACAAGGGTACAGGGATGCCGAGGAGGCTGCCGTGGCCGATCGGGGCGATGAAGGCAGGGAAACCCGAGATATCGCCGCCGCGCGTCAGGAATTCGCCGAGGCCGCGCAGGAAGATCATCATCGACAGCGAAACGAGAATCGGGTGGGCGCGGGTAAAGGCGATGACAAGGCCCATGACCAGGCCGCTTGCCGCACCGACGGCAAGCGCGAGCAGCGAGCCGAGAAGGAAGGCGCCCGGTCCGGCATCGAACCCGCCATTGGCCCGCAGCGTCCAGGCGAGCGTCAGGCCGGCGATGTTGGCGGTGAATGTGATTGCAAGGTTGAGGCCCCCGGTGAGGATCGGCATCAGCATGGCAAGTGTCAGGATGCCGAGCTCAGGAAGCTGGAATGCGACCGATCCGAACGTCGCGCCCGTCAGGAATTGCGGCGAAGCGAAACCGAAGACGATGACCACGGCAGCGAGCGCGGCGAAGGGACCGGCCATGTCTGCCCCGAAGATTGCGTTGAAGCGGGAAGCAAGCACGTTCATCGGCTCTCTCTCCGTTCTGCAGCTTTGACTTCGACCGATTTGCGCGTCGCAAATGCCGGTACGAGGTTGCCTATGCGGGCGCTCGACAGCGTGATCGCAACGAGGATGATCGCGCCGACGATCATCTTGAATGCGAAAGGCGAAACCCCCATCAGATTGAGGCCGTTCTGGGTGATCGAGACAAGCAGCACGCCCAGCACGCAACCGAGCACGGAGCCCTTGCCGCCGCCCAGGCGCGCGCCGCCGAGCACCACCGCGGCCAGAACATCGAGCTCGCGGCCATAAAGCGCATTCGGCACGACCTCCTGCGCATAATGCGCCTGCATGAGCCCCGCGATGCCCGCCATCAGACCGAGCCAGCCGAAGGCGATGAACTGCATGGCGCCCATATTGATGCCGAAGCGCCGCGCACCTTCCGGATTGTCGCCGAAGGCATAAAGCTGCCGGCCGGTCGTCGTGCGGGTGATGAAAAGCCAGGTCGCGAGGGTGCAGACGGCCATGACGACAACCGGCAGCGTGATCTCGGCCCAGCTTCCGTCGGCCATTTCACGCTCGTAGATGATGACGCGGGTCGTCAGCCAGTCGGGCAGATCGTAGATCGACACGCCCTTGGTGAAGAACATCAGGAGGCCGAAATAGACATTGAATGTCGCGATCGTCGCAACGATCGAGATGATGCGGAAGCGGTGGATCAGGAAGGCATTGATCACGCCGAGCGTGATGCCGACGGCTGCCGCGATCAAAAGACCGGACACCCAGCCGCCCCCGCCGATCCGTTGAAGCAGAAGTGCCGTGACATATTGCACGATCGAGGCCGCAACGGCGAAGGAGATATCGATCCCGCCGGCGATCAGCACCACGAGCAGGCCGACGGCGAAGATGATATTGACCGCGCTGATATTGAGCAGATCGAAGGCGTTACCAAGCGTGAAGAAGCGATCGGTCGCGAAGGCCAGGAAGATGCTCATCGCGATGATGACGGCAAACAGCACGAATTCGGTCGTGTAGGACAGGAACAGCTTACGCATAAACGGCTGCCTCCAGATCCTTGAGCGTGGTTGCGCGCGGATCGTGCCAGCCGGCGATGCGGCCCTTTTCCATGTGGATGACGCGATCGGCGTTAAAATAGACTTCCGGCACCTCGTCCGAGATGAGGATGATCGAGAGGCCGGCTTTGGCAAGGCGGGCGACGATCTCGAAGATGCCGGCGCGTGCGCCGACATCGACGCCGACGGTCGGCGCATCAAGGATCAGCACCTTGGGATCCGTAGCGAGCCATTTGGCGATCGCGACCCGCTGCTGGTTGCCACCCGAAAGCGTGGAGATAGCATCGTCCTGTTTGCCGATCTTGATGCCGAGATCGGCGATCCAGCGCGCGACAAGCGAGCGCTTCTTCTTCGGCGAAATGAGCCGGCCGCTCAAGATGCGGCTGAGCGAGGCCATGACGAGATTGTCGGCAATGGATTGCGGCTGATTGAGGCCCAGCAAAAGGCGGTCCTCCGAAAGATAGGCGATGCCGGCCGTGATCGCCTCGCGATTGGAGGCGAAACGGACCGCTCTTCCCTCCAGCGTGATAGTACCGGCGGCGGGCCTGCGCATGCCGAAAAGAGTGAGTGCAAGTTCGGTGCGCCCCGACCCGAGCAGGCCGGTGATGCCGAGCGTCTCGCCACGGTGCAGGTCGAAAGAAATGCTGTCGAATTCGCCGGGCCGGGAGAGTTTGCTGACAGACAGCACGACCGGATTTTGCGACATGTCGCCGGCGCGAACATTCTGGTCGAAGGTGCGCCCCGTCATCAGTTCGGTGATCTTCGACTGGGTCATCCCCTCCACCGGATAGACCCCGACCAGCGCACCGTCGCGAAGCACCGTGATGCGCGAGGAGATTTCCAGAACCTCCGCAAGACGATGGCTGACGAAGACGACGGCAACGCCCGACGCCGACAGCGTGCGAACGATAGCCAGCAGATGGTCGGTCTCCGACTGGGTAAGCGAGGCGGTCGGCTCGTCCATGAAGACGATCCGGGCTTCGCCAACCAGAGCGCGGGCGATAGCCACGATCTGGCGCTGCGCGATCGCAAAGTCCTTGAGCGGTCGTTCGACGTCGAGGGTGACGCCGAGCCGGGCGAGCGCGGCCTCCGCGATCCCGCGGATAGCAGCATAGTCGACAAAACGTGGGCGCGGACCGGACAGGGTCTGGAAGGCGATGTTTTCCGCTACGCTCATTTCGGGGAAAAGGGCGAGGTCCTGCCAGATGATCTGGATACCCCGGGATTGCGCCATAGCCGGCGTCATATGGGATATGGTTTCGCCGTCGAAGACGACCTCGGCACCGTCGGCCGGCCGATAGACACCGGAGATAACCTTGATGAGCGTGCTCTTGCCGCAGCCATTCTCGCCGGCCAGGCAGTGTACTTCGCCGGGCAAGACCTCGAAGGAAACGTTTTTCAGCGCCTTCACGCCGCCGAATGTCATGTTGATGCCGCGAAGCGAAAGAAGCGGCTGGACCTTTGGGCCATCATCCGTTGCCGTATTCATGCCGGTGCCTGTCTCGTCGAATGTCATGAAAGGTCGCTGGCTCCGACCATGGCTGCGGTCTTTCCGGAGTGCGGGGCCGATCGACGCGGACCGGCCCGGCACCCGGGAGGGGGCCTCTTCTCAGAGGCCCATTGCCGCAAGTTTGTCGACCGTATCCTTGTTGATCGGCAGCAACTGGTCCACGATGATGTCGTTACCGGCCGGCTTGATCACGCCAAGGCCCGGAATGTTATCTCCCTGCTTGACGCTCTCGCCCTTGATCAGGCGGTCCGCCAGCGTGACAAAGACCTCGCCGGCCTGTTTCGGATTCCACATGAAGCCGCCCGATATGGCGTCGGACTTGATCAGTTTCTGGCCTTGGCCGGGCGAGAACGGGCCGAGCACGAAGATTTTGCCCGTCTTGCGGCGCTCTTCGACGGCCCGCCCGGCACCGATCGGCCCCTGGCTGCCGAAGGCGAGGAAGCCTTTCAAATCCGGATGTGCCGCGATGAGATCGAGCGCCGTGGAGCGGCTCTTGTCGACGTCCTCCGCCACGCCGTAGCGTTCGCCGACAAGTTTCATGCCGGGATAGTTCGCCTTGATATAGGCGATTGCAGCATCCGCCCAGGCATTGTGAAGCGGCACGGTCAGCGAACCGACGAAGACGGCATATTCGCCTTTGCCACCCATCTTTTCAGCGAGCAGCTTGCCATGTGCTTCACCGAAGCCGGTGGACGATGCGAGCTCGAAATTCCAGTCGGCGCCCTTCTGGGAGGGCGATTCATGGGTAATGACCTTGATGCCGGCGGCCTGCGCCTTGGTGAGCACGGGCTCGAGAACCTTGGCATCATTCGGAACCACGCCGATGACCTTGACCCGCTGAGCGATCAGATCCTCGATGGCGCGCACCTGGAGAGCCGGGTCGGCGCTGGTCGGGCCGATCATGAAGGCATCGACACCGAGCTTCTGGCCCTGTTCCTTGATGCCGGCTTCCATCGCGTTGAACCATGGAATGCCGCCTATCTTGACGACGACGCCAACCTTGGGCGCGCCCTGCGCATTAGCAACCACCGCCCCGGCAAGCGACAGCGATGCGGCGAACGCCGCTACGATAAGTCTCCTCATCTCCACTCCTCCTCAAAGGTCGCTCATGCGAACGACGACAACCAGCCGGCTTTGCGGCAGGTTGCTCTTGGTTGCTTCATAGCGAGGGAATACCCTTGCCTCCCGTTCCGCCTCCTCCGGCGAACCATCTTGCACAATCGATCTTTCTTTTTTGCACAATCGATGGTGCAATGATCATCGATCAAGGTAGGACTTTCGTCAAGAGGGATTTGTTTCTAAGGGAAGCGACAGCGGAAAGGCGGGGCATGGCAGACATCAGCAAGAAGAAGGCGACGATCTATGATCTCTCGATCCTATCGGGCTCGTCGCCTTCCACGGTGAGCGCAGTGCTGAACGGAAGCTGGCGGAAGCGGCGCATCAAGGAAGCGACGGCGCAACTCATTCAAAACTTGGCGAACGAGCACGGATATACGGCAAACCTGCAGGCCCGTGGCCTGCGTTCGTCCCGTTCCGGTCTCGTCGGTCTCCTGCTGCCGGTGTATGACAACCGTTACTTTTCTTCCATGGCGCAGTCTTTCGAGGCACAGGTCAGAAACCGCGGCCAATGCCCGATCGTTGTCAGCGCCAGTCGTGATCCGGAGGAGGAGCGCCAGGTCGTCGAGACGCTGATCTCCTACTCGATCGACGAACTCTTCATCGCCGGCGCGACGGACCCCGACGGAGTGCACGAGATATGCGAAAGGGCGGGGCTGAAGCACGTCAACATCGACCTGCCAGGCACGCTGGCGCCGTCGATCATCAGCGACAACTATGAAGGCGCGCGCATGCTGACGCAGGCGATCATCGAGCGTGCGCAGGAGGATGGCCCGCTCGCATCGGACGACCTCTATCTGTTCGGCGGCCGCAACGATCACGCCAGCCGCGAGCGCATCCGCGGATTCCGCGACGTCAAGCGTGCGCTTCTGGGCTCAGACCTGGATGTCTGCATACAGCCGACAGGCTACTCCCCCGCCATGACCGCCCGCGCCTTCGAGGCATTCTATGAGAGCCACGGGAAGCTGCCGCGCGCATTCTTCGTCAATTCCTCGATCAACCTCGAAGGCCTGATGCGTTTTCTGGCACGGCATCCGCATGAAACCTTCGCTGACATCATCGTCGGCTGCTACGACTATGATCCCTTCGCCTCCTTCCTGCCCTTCCCTGTTTTCATGATCCGGCAGGACAGCGAGGCGATGATCGAAAAGGGATTTGTAGTCCTCGACGGTCCCCGCCGCTTCCCATTTACGCATCTGGTACAACCAGCACTCGTTGAGCCTCGAACAGCGCTGACGGGGCCTCTGGATAAGCTAAGAGATATTGAGTGAAATTGGGGCCTGACGAGATTATACTGGCAAGAAGGCAAGTGAGCGCGGTGAACAGGCGAAGATCGACTTCATCTCAGTAAGATACCATAGGTGTGACCCAGCCCTTGATCGGCCCAGCTCATGCGATCTTGGACCATATTGCTCACAACGCTCACCGCATAACCCTCGAAGGCGACAGCATGCGGAAGTGGAACACACCAACGCCCTTGACCGGCGCCGAAATAAACGAAATCAATCACCCTATAACAAAAACTAGGCAGGCGGAACTTGATCGAACCCGCTGTCCGCGACTTGCTGAAATGGCTGTCCCGATTCAGCGAAATTCGCATCGATCGAGGCGTAAGTCCAGAAAATGCGCATCGGCTTGTCAGTCGGACCCCGTCGATCTCGGCAATCGCTTTGCCTTCGATGACCATCACACTTCCTCGGGGTGGCGCGCGCACCACCTACCGGTCGTTGGTCTTGAGTTCCCTCGGTCGCAGGATCGCAGCTGCTGCCTCTGTCATGGAGTCTTCCATTATACCGGTGCCCTGGGGCTGGGAGCGGCAGCTTCGGCCGGTTCGATCCATAAGGTCTTGATGTTGAAAAATTCGCGGACCGGCCGAGACGGTTTTAAGGGCGAAGAGGTGTTTTTGCCGGCACGAGCCAGAAACGCTGCCTTGTTGGCAGCGTCCAGCAAGTGGTATATGCGGGCGCTTCCGGAGATCTACAGCCTCCTGCAGAGCTCAACGGCCCAGGCAGGTTTGGGATCGTGCCGTGGAGATGACATCCTGACGGGAAAGACCTTGCTCGCGTGTGGATATGTCGAGGATTGAAAAGTTACTCTATCCGGCCAGAGTGGCGGTATGGCGCACCAAGAACAGTCTTGGGCGAGGTGCGTCGGCCTGGCCCATGACGGTGGAGGTCTCGCACCACGTGGATGCGTCCGAGCGTGACCCGGAGGGCTTCTATCACTATCATTATGAGTACAAGATTTATAAATTCACCGATGGCGTTATGACGCTACTAGCGCGGGCCTATAGCGACGAGCCTCGCAGAGCCGCCTTGGTGGCGTGGAACGAGGGTATCAATAACCGTCTGTTGAGAAAGCGGGATTTGCGCCATCCGCTATTCCTGGGGGCCATCGCCTATCTCGAGAGGGCCGGCAAATCCAAGCTGGATTGGCTCGACAGAAACAGCCGATCCTATCTGACAATCGTCGATCGGGGTGAATGATTTGCGCCGCTCCAAACCGCACTCAAAGAAGCGTCATTCGGATAGGCCATCCGTCAGTGGGTTCACGCCAGCTGGTATCGCCTCGGATCTTTCGTGGGTGCCCGATATGGTTGCTCTGGCACTACCATCGATGACCGCGGAGGCATATGTGGAGGCCTACCTGTCGGATCCAAGTGGATGGTGGTGGTCTACGATTTTGCTGCATGATCCGAGAGAAACTGTATTGAAACGGGTCCTGGCCATCATTGCTCACGCCCGGCTGCCTGACCACGAGACGGCGCTCGATCAATTGGGCGCGGGTCCTCTTGAAGATATGATGGGGAATGAACTACTCGATGTTTTAGGGCACTGGACCCCGTTCACTGCCGCAATGTGCCATGCTCTCCGCATGGTAAGGATGGACGCCGAGTCACCCGCACTGCGGCGACGCCTGGACGCGATGATTCTGGAGCCCTAACGCAAGTGCGTTGAGGTAGAGCATCACATTGATGATCATGATTCCTTTGAGTGGCGGGACGGACAAATCCTCGCGCGTAAAGTTGGAACAATTTGTGATAGGCTGTGTGCTGGTCATTGTTGCTGATTTGGTATGATTTGGCTGGATATGACACCTGAACAACTTGTGACCATCCCGCTGTCAAAAATGCGCTGGCTGCGGTGCTGTGCGTCATCTATGAGGGCGACGGATCCCACTTTTCCCAGGTGATTTCAATCTACCTACAGGACGGGCTGACCGGTCCGAGTCTGCTGGAGGGCGGCTCAAAGATCGCTAAATTCGTCCAGACGGCGATGCTGTTGCCCAACGACGACACTGCAAATCGCTCTGCGTTTTGTACTTCACCGAGGACATCTTCGGCGGCGTAAGCGGCTTTCTTGGGAAGGGACGTGCCATGCCAGAATGTTCAGCGTCGAAGACTGCAACCTCTCATAGGTGGGATTGTAAGAAGATGCGGGTTTTGGAAAGTGAGATCGGCTGAACGTTGAGCCGGCAAAGATGGAGGTACGATGCCGACGGTTCTGTTTGAGGCGAATGAGACAACCATGGACAACCTCATGGAGGATCCTCTAGTTCGCATCGAGGAATCTGCCTCGCGGTTCAGACAAGGACCCCCTTCTTTAACAAGGCTGGCTTCGACAAATATGCCCGCCTTGTCGATGAGTATCGATGCAAAGGCTTGCAGATTGAAATCGAGGATATTGCCGAGAACAGGCTGCAGGCCTATTTCGCGCCAGACTTCAGCGCAATCAAAAACAAGCGTGCTATCACGATATCGGGATGACGGGTGCGGGGCGTTCGATAAGGACTTTGATCTGGATGTCTTCAAGGCGTTCGTCAATCTCAGGAAGCTCATCACAATGAGCGTTTCCTTCGGCCCAGGACTGCCAGATCTGTTTCCGAACCTGGAGACCTGGCTGAACATGGACTGGAGATCCAACCCAGTCAAAGCGCTCGACGGCAAATGGACGAATCTCGCGAATCTTTCGCTCCAAGGTTTCAGCGGCCGGCTTTCTGCTTTCGACGGCGCGCCAATCCGAAGGCTCTTCCTGGTTGCCTCTTCCATCAAGGACATCGAGGAGATCCTGCGGTTCGAAAAGCTCGAAGCCTTGCAGATCGTTTCCTGAAACTGCGAATTCCTATGCGCGCTGGATTTCTGATAACGGCAACGATAGACGGTCATGTCCCCAGCTATGGGCCGCCCCCATGAAACGGCAAGTTTCCAGCAGATTAGATTCGCGCTCCCGCCAGTTTTGCGCGCCCTTAGATAGACGATATCCAACAGCTTTGTAGCGCGCTCGAACAGATTTTAAGTTGGTCGATCGACGATCAGCCTAAACCGGATGAGAAGCGCGCAGCGTTGGCCGCGATAGGATTGGCTTGTGATATTGACTGACAAGCGAACGCATTGCCAAATCATGTGCGAGAATTGCAGCCCCTTCTACGGTGGCGTTTGCGCCTTTGGTTGATAACTCGATCTGCGTATCCCGGTTTCGGGCCCTGAATTCGTCGATGACAATTTCGGCAAAGGCGGCATTCTGTGAGAGACCTCCGCCCAAAGCCATTACTGAAGGATCAAGGATGGCTGCCGCGGCCGCCGCTATGCGCCCGAGCGCAACCCCATGTTCACGCATAAGCGCAACTGCGATTGGATGCTCCATCTGTCCAAGCGCGAACAGTTCTTCGGCAAGGCGCGGGGGCGCCTCACCGCCGGGCCATTTTAAAAGTGCACTTTTCATCAAGCCTCGCGACCCATACCTTTGTTCTATCGCATCACGCGGCGATACCACATCTGCCGACCAGGACAGGGGAACCTGGGCCAGTTCGCCGCTCCCACCCTGCCCTCCTCGAATGAGGGCGCCATCGCAGAAAAATCCAAGTCCTATGCCGACGCCGATCTGCATATAGACGGCGTCATCGTGGCCGCGCAGGGAACCGGTCGCGTGCTCGGCAACCGCTGCACAGTTCACGTTGTTTTCGATCAAGATAGGACAGGGTGCAGAAAGTTCTGCGGTGGAGCAAAATGCGTCTACCATGTCAACGACAAGCGAACCGCGATCGGCGACCCGTTCGAGATTTCTTGGCACGACCTGGTTCAATGCAAGCGCAACGGCATGCAGAGACAGCTTTGCCCCTAGTTTCTTCGCCGAGAGGGCAACGTGTTCTCCGGCAAGTTTCGCCGCGGCTGCCGGTTCACCATGATGACGCACGCAAATATCTTGCAAGACCGTGCCATTCAGGCCCCTGGCAATAATGCTCACCTGTGTCGACCCGATGTCCACTCCAAGAACCCAGCCGGCCTCGTCACTGACGCCGTAAACAAGGGTCGCACGACCTCGCAATCCTTGCTCGCGGCGGATCTCCAGAACCATTTTCGAAGCCGCCAACTCAGCAAGGGCCGCCGTCACTGTCGGGAGGCTAATTCCCACGCTTTCGGACAATGTCTTGCGGGTTGCCTCCCCGAGCGACACCAAGGTCGCAAAGGTTGCTTGCGCCACCTGAGACATTTGCTTTCGCCCGACGAAATCCATCTCTTCTCCATCGAATCCACGAATCCAGTTATCACACCAATGGGCCGGAAAGCGAGTTGACTCTTTTATTAAAGTCGATAACTTTAAAAATCATCCGAAGGAGGGTTCGATGTCGGAGATATATCAGCCGCGAGCGTTGATTGATGCCCAATCTTCGTTCGCAGTACAGCCAGAAGCCCTGGCAGCCATGGTTGACCGGCTTGAAGATCAGCTACAGAAGAATCCGATTCCCAAACCTCAACGGATTGCCCTCGTTGGTATTGGTGCAAGTCACGCTGCGGCTGGCGCTGCTGCCTTTCGCCTGCGCGCGTCTGGAATCGACGCCGTTCGCTTTCTTCCGAGCGAGATACCGGCGGGCCTGGGCGATCCCGATGACGTCACCATCTACATCTCCCAAAGCGGCCGTAGCGCCGAGGTTGTGGAGGTTGCCGACCGCGGAACCGGTTCTCGCTTCGCATTGACAAACTACCAGCCCTCGCCGCTTGCCGATATCTGCAGCCGCGCACTCAATCTCGGTGATCTGTCAGACAGCTCGGTATCCTTCGTCAGCTTTACCGGAACGCTGCTTGCGCTTGGCATGCTGATCGATAGCTGGACTGGCCGGCGCGGTTCTGACACCTGGAAGACTTTGATCAGGTCGTCGTTTGCCGCCGTTGAGGATGCTTCATCCCATATTGATAGGATTGCTGATCTTATCGTGAGTTGCCCGAGCGCAGATTTTGTCGCACCGGCTCCGATGATATCAGTCGCGGAGGAGGCCGCCCTCATGCTCCGGGAGGGCCCCCGGATCATCGCCACAGCGATGGAGACGCGCCAGTATCTTCATGGCCCGATGGATGCCGCGAAATCGGCAGCGCACGTGGTTTTCGGCGCTGACCGCGAAGCCCTGCTGGTGACGCAATTATCGGAGCGGACGGATAAGCTGGTTTATATCACCGGGGAGAATGGCGGCGCCACTAATCTGCCTGCGATCTGCCTGCGACTTCCGGTGCCCGTCGCGGATGGCATTGGTTTCTCGATCGCCGCCACGTTCGCGATGCAAAAGCTTACGCTGTCGACGGCGAAACTGCGAGGAATGGACATCAACGAGCCAGCCTTCAAGCGGCTCGATACAAAGACTGACCATGCGATGGTGGCGCGGTGACCAATTTCCCTGCTCCGGAACTGCTGGTCGGCGTCGACGTCGGTGGCAGCAAGACACATATCCGGATCGAACGTGCCGATACCGGAGCGATTCTGCACGACACCATCCACTCCAGTACCGGCTGGGCGGGCCTGTCAGACACCGATCGCGCCCATGCATTAGCAGCGCTAGTCGAAACCTCGACCGCCGGACGAGGAACCGTTGCCAGTCTTGTCGCCGGTGTTCACGGCAATGACAGTCGTGAGCAAGAGGAGGTCCTTCAGGCGCCCATACGAAGCCAATATCCGATCGTGCGCATCCTCAACGATTCCCATCTTCTGGTTCTTGCTCATGGAAGTCCGTCTGGAACTGGATTGATCGCCGGAACAGGTTCGTCGGCAACATCCATCCTGTCCGATGGAGAGGCGCTCACGGTCGGTGGCTGGGGCTGGCTTTTGGGAGATGAGGGCGGCGCTGTCGGGATCGTTCGGGATGCGGCCAGGCAGGTATTGCACGCCTATGATAGCGAAGAAGTCGATCCTCTGACAAACCTCCTGCTCATGGGCCTGGGGGTTGATCATCCGCACGGCCTTCAGCATCGGCTGACGGCGACAGAACCGCGAGAATGGGCACGAGCTGCCGAACAGGTGTTTGCAGCCCTTGAGGTGGGATCGATGCGTGCGCAGGCTGTTATCGACGCCCATGCCGAGGCAATGGCGGGAATGATCGAACTCTTGGCCCGGAGAGGTGGCGACGTGTCAACGGTCGTCTGCGCCGGCGGCGTCATCACAAATCAGCCGATCCTATTCGAGGCGGTCAGAGCATCGATCAAGGCGCGGGTTTGCGTCACGAGGGATGTCATTCTTCTCAAGGACCCGCCGGTTTCGGGCGCGATCACACTTGCGCGAAAACTCTATCAGGCGTCGGAAAGGGAACACCGGCGAGTTGATGCCACGGGAAACTATTCTGCTTTCAATTAAATGGAGGAAATCGATGATGAAGTTTCGTTCACGCCTAATTATGACGGCTACACTGGCCGCCACGGTCAGTTTCGCA
>Ga0268287_100323_pt1 | contig 14068 bp, 12 predicted proteins | sample MetcocultureR3M_FD_191348 | JGI IMG/M metagenome (GOLD analysis project Ga0268287, IMG submission 191348) | Soil microbial communities from Anza Borrego Desert, Southern California, United States - Methanotrophic co-culture R3-M | ecosystem: Environmental > Terrestrial > Soil > Desert | place... | reverse complement strand
GTCCGGCGTGGTCGCCAACGTCAAACAAATCGTCACCTTTGATCTCGTGCGCAATGCCGCCGTGGCAGGAGATGCGATTACCCTCGTGCTGGACCGGCAGGTGGACGTAGCCCGCGGCGACGTCATCGTTTCCCTCGAAGGCCAGCCGATGACCGGCCTTCACTTCGACGCTCAGCTCGTCTCGCTGCAGCCGGGCGGCATCGAACCGGGCAGACGCTACTGGCTGAAAAGCGGTTCGCGCCGCCAGCGCGTGGCCGTCGAGCCGATCTCCCAGCTCGAGCTTTCGAGTGGCAAATGGCAACCGCATGCCTCGACGCTCCAGATGAACGCGATCGGCAAGGTGCGGCTTTCCTTCGAGGAGCAGGCGGTCTTCGACGCTTACGAGCAGAACCGCTCGACCGGCGCCTTCATCCTGATCGATCCGGAGACGCTAAACACCGTTGCCGGCGGGATGATCACGGCCAAACGCGCCGAACTCGGTGGGATCCACACAGAGGGCCAGCGCGTGCTGATGTCGCTACCGGCAGATCTTGCCGAGCAGATCATGGCAAGCGAGCTGTTCTCCAACCGCCGCGATGAGACCGAAATCCATAGGCTCACGGCCAAGCAAGCGGCGGAGTTTTTCTCGAACGCGGCGCGTGATATTTGATGGCTTGTAAATCAACGCGTAGGGCACTAGGTTTCTTCCAGGCTCAGCTCTATGGTGGACTTGATTTCCTCTGACGGTATTCGCCTCACTACGTGGGACGACATTCTATATGGTGCTTACGATCTTGAGTAATAGAACGTCCTGCCGTTCCTTTTGCGGACCTGATTCGAAACATGCCTCCACCTGCCTCACAAGTATGTCGGGTCAGAACGTCCTCCAAATCTCAATCCAGTCAGGACTTCGCCGTAAACCCAGAGCCTGATTTAACACCGCCGTGTGATCAACGGCATCCTTTGGCGTTTCAGAACTGATTCGTCCTGGCGAGATGTGCCGGAGCATTATGGTCCGCGCACGACGTTTTACAATCGCTTTTCTCGCTAGCGCAAAGCGGGTATCTGGGATCGTCTTCTGGACGCTGTTTCAAAGCGTTACGATGGAGACATCGTGATGATCGATAGCTCTTATGTTCGTGTTCACCAACATGGTGCCAACGCAAAAAGGGGCTCTGCCGATCCTTGCATGGGACGTTCGCGTGGCGGCTGACAACCAAGATCCACGTACTCGTCGATGCTGACGGTTTGCCGGTTCGGCTAGAGCTGACAGGAGGCCAAGCCGCCGACGCGCCCATGGCGGAAAGGCTGCTGAGACGTGGCCCGGAGCGACCCTGCCCGCCGACAAGGCGTATGACACCGATGCAATTCGTGACTTTGCCAAGCAACACAAACACCTAGAAGGTCTAGGTCCAACCCTCTGCGCAGGAACAAATTGTCTTATTGATTCCGTATTGAAAGCATCAATGTATTACTAGTGGAACCCCATAGGACAATGCCATCCCACTCGCCACCTGTTATCGTGAAGAGATTATCCGGGGCGCCCGCCTGAGGCCTAAGTAAAGCGGCAACCCCACGAACTGTGTCCACGTTAATGCCATCGCTGACAACTTCACGCAGCAGTGGCGCTTGCCTTGCGTCGCCATCATATCTATCGTTGTGCGAATGCGTGCAAGCCGCAAGACGGATACCATCACCCGTCTTAATTTTCGATAATTGTTCGCTTATGACAGCAAAACACCAAGGCGCTCAGTGGTTTTCTTAGCGAGAGAAGGCGTATCAGCCTTGCCCAGCCGAACGGGAAGACTTGAAATGAATTCCATTGACCGATCCCGAAAGCCCGTCGACAGAAGCCTTACAAACGTTGATAAATCAATCGCGATCAAGCGGATGTTGAACGTGATGCATGCCGTGATTTTACGTGACATCCGCAGTCGGTTTTTTAACCATGGCTTAGGCTTTCTAATTCCGCCTATGATGCCAGTGGCTCACGTATTAATTCTGCTGGCCATTTACACAGTTACCGGCAGGGAAGCCATTTTCGGAGACGACCTATTCCTCTTCTTTGCGACCGGACTCGTCCCCTCCCTTACCTTTACCTACATATCCCGCTTCATGACGGCCTCTCTCATTTCAAACAAAGGAATGCTGGCGTTTCCAGTTGTTCATTTGCTCGACATAGTTCTCGCGCGGTGCTTCCTTGAGATTGTCGGGATCATCATTTCGATTGTTGTGATGTTCATCATCCTTACATCGATCGGATCCGATCCTTACCCTAGATTTGCTGACCAAGCTCTACTTGCGATGTTAAGCACCGCTCTCGTATCAATCGGCATGGGCATCATCGTCAGCGTTATAACTGCGATATTTCCGTTCTTCGGAATGTTTTATTCTCTATCTATGGTTATCGTATACTTGAGTGCGGGAGGTCCTATCTATCTCCACGCGTATCCTGCCCAATTGATTTATATCTGCTCCTTCAATCCAATATTTCATGCTGTTGAATGGATGCGGAGTGCTTATTATTTAGGATATCCGGCACAGGAGCTCGATAAAATGTACCTGCTGGGATGGGGAATGATCAGCCTCGCCATCGGGCTTTTGATGGAACGATACCTCAAGCGATTCGTGCTTGCAAAATAGCCGTTAAATTACACGCAACAGCAGCTACGGCGCATAGCATTCCCACCCGAACGTCAGGGGAAGTAATGACAAATATTACTTTGGACTATGAAGGTTTCTGCCCGATCTGCCAAAAAACTGCGACCTTCAAGGTTGTCGGAAACACTTGGTATCGCGCCTCCTTGCAGTGCCAGTCTTGCCCGACACTATCAGTGCCTCGCGAACGCGCCTTGACGATGGTTCTGGAAGAGCAGTTTCCCTACTGGCGCGACTTGAAAATCCACGAGTGCTCGCCGGTTCACCGTGGCATATCCGCGAAGATGAAAAAAGAAGCCTGCCACCTTCTCCAGACGCAGTTCTATCCAGACCTTCCCCTTGGATCGACCGAACGCGAATTCCGCAACGAAGACCTGCAGAAGCTCACTTTTGCCGACGAGTCCTTCGATTTATTCATCTCGCTCGATGTGATGGAGCATATCCCTGACCCGGAAGCCGCTATCAAGGAGATTTACCGGACACTAAAGCCAGGCGGCGCCATGATCTGCACTTGGCCTGTGCGGAAAGAACAGCTCGCAGCCATTGAACGCCGTGTCGTGTTCAATAAAGATGGGTCCATAAAGCAGCACCTGAAGCAGCCAGAGTATCACGGCAACCCGGTCAGCACGGAGGGTGCGCTGGTGACGGTCGATTACGGATATGAGATCCATAAGCTCCTAACGGAATGGGCGCCGTTCGACCTGCGGGTGATCCGCTTCTCCGACAGAACCCACGGCATCCTGGGCGAATATACCGAAGTCTTCCTCGGTAAGCGGCCGGGACCGATGAAGGCCCAGCGACCAGTCAATCTCGATGCGACCAATCAGGAAGAGCCCCTGCAGACGGGCTGGCGGAAGCTCCTCAGAAGAGTGGCGGGATAAGATGCGACCAAGCACAAGCTCATTGCTGACGAGGTTCATCACGCTTGCCAAATTTTTGAGGGTTGGATTTTAGAAACTAAGAGTAAATTACACCGCTTATTGAACGCGCAGTTTGTGGCGGGCCTATTTCTCTTGAGCAGGCGATTCTTGGCTGGGCATTTTCACCCTAGTGCCAGCCATTTAGATATGGGCCTAAACCTATAGTCCTCGGCCGATATTGACCTTAAGCCATATCCCGAACCGGTGCGGCATATGACCGAAAACTCGCGCTTTGAAGTTGAGTTAGTGAATATAATTTTGACCGACGCCAACCGCTGCTCCGACAGCCGCAGAAAATAACTGTTGGAATCTCTGTCGGGTCGATCGTTTTCAGGAGGCTTTTGCGGCACAAAAATTCGGGAAAGGACAATTATCAGCTGGTCGGAGTGGAGTGATTCGAACACTCGACCCCCACGTCCCGAACGTGGTGCGCTACCAGACTGCGCTACACTCCGTGACCAGCGGCGCTTCTATAGACCAGCATTTTTCATTCCACAAGCGCCTATTTTGAAAAATCTGCGACAAATATTCCCTACTTCGACATGGGCTGCGGACGGCCATCAAAGCTAGCGTTGCAAAAAAGAAGCTCTTACAAAATTTGACATTGGCGAGCCCAATCGGCTCGCGAAACTACCTGAAAATCTGTTACGAAATCTCGACGCCGTCCTCCTAGGCGCCATAGACGTTACGAAGGACCCCCCGAATTATGAGCCGCCGCATCATCGCATCGACCGCCCTTTTTACCCTTACCCTTTCGGCCTGCACGACGACAGGGGTTGCCAGCAACCCGATCGAAAGCCGATGGGTCGGTCACTCTGCCGGTGAGTTCTTTGCAAAGTTTAGCCCTCCGCTCAGCGACAGTCAGGACGGTTCCTCAACCGTCTACAACTGGCGTGGCGGCTATCAGCGCATCAAGCTACAGAACGGCCGCACAGCGAGCGTCAGCTGTACTGCGAGAATCACCGTCTCCGAGAGCTACACAATCCGTGACATCATGATTGTCTCCGACCGACCGGGCGCCGGTGGCCCAAGCTATTGCACGGAATTGCTGGCGGGCGCCTAAAACACCTCTTGCCGTAAGCCCCGGCAGACCCCAAAGCGCGCCGAAAGGCACCCAGCCATCGAACAGATCTACGGCCCGCGATCCATGATCCAAGGGATGCCGGCCGAAAACTGGCTGATGAGCGTCTCCACCCTGCGACGTGTAGCCATCGCAGATTGAGCGCGTGCCTTCGAGTCATCTATCAAAGCAATCAGATGCTGCTCCCAAAGCGCTTCGTCATACGCAAGCAGGATTTCTCCTTCCTCAGCATTAGCGAAAGCTGGACAACTGCTGAGGATAGCGGCCGCATTCAGTCGCGCGATATCTATTCTTTTCGTTTCTGCTCGACAATCATTTACATGGCCCGGCGCAACAGGTACGAGCATTATGTCGATGCTTCGATCTTGATGTTCCTTAAGATAGCTTTGCCATGGAAGCGACCGCCTGACTGTGACGCGGTCAAGACCGAGATCAAACCAAATTTTCGCGTTGCGCCCTTCCGCGAAAACTTCAAACTCCGCATTTCGGCGGATCTGCAATACCCGTCGAATGATAGGGGCGAGAAACCGATGCTCGTCCACATGGATGGCTGTTGCGTGATAAGCGATGGTAATCGGCTGCGAGGAATGTGACCCTGGCTTTGCGGCCGGCAACATCGCAGGACTTGGGGCAGGCGGAAGAAGACGCGGCTCGGCGTAAGACAGCCGGCGCGCGAGCATCTCTGTCGAAACCCACAATTCATCGATCATGCCGTCTAGGTTACGCAGCGGCAAGATGGAGTTTCGCAATAAACGATAACGATAGGACAGGGTTGCTTCGCGGCCTGTGATCAACGCAGAAACATCATCATCCAGAAAAACTGCAACCGCGGCGAGGGTGTCCCGGTGATTGCGGATCCATCGCGAAACCGCCTTCGAGGCGTAGCGCACTATGATCACGAAAGCGCCGTCGGCCTCTACCGACCTGCTGTCGAAATTCCTAATATCAAGGAGCTTGAAGGGCGGCATTCCCGGAGCAGAGAGGCGGGCAGCGAAATAATAGTCGAAAGTCGGATTAGGAAACTTTCCGACCACTAGCACACGCGACACCTGAGGCGAGATCACTGTCCTAGAATTCCGTAAGGACATTCTAGGCTGACACCACTGGGCGATTAGCGACGCTATCAGTCCCAAAAGGCACTCCTTGCTCCGAGATGCTCAGGGAACGCTTCCAGTACAAAGTCTTCGGCGACCGTCGACAAGTTCGGGTTATGAAAGGGATCCTTTCTCAACAATGGCCCCCAACGGTGATACATCGTCGCTTCTTCATGAGCGAAACGCCGTGCCTTCTCCTCGGTATCATCCTTTCCGCGAGAAACGGACTCTCGATGCCAGAGTTTTGCGTGAGGTGTCCAGATGATTCGTTTGTGCATACGGCGCAATTTCAAACAATAATCGACATCGTTAAATGCTACCGCGAGACGATCCTCGTCCATGCCACCAACGGAACGCCAGAGCTGCCTGTTGGTCAGGAGGCAAGCAGCTGTCACTGCCGACACGTCGCGCCGTTCCTTCAGAAGTCCCCGATCTTCACCACCGTTCGGATGTATGAACGAGAAACTGTGCCGGGCAATGGACCCCGCGCCGACAGTTACGCCAGCATGCTGGACGAAACCGTCCGGGTAAAGCAGATAGGCACCCACAACGCCGACCGTTTCATCGCTCATCTCTGCCGACATCTGCACCAACCAATCCGGAGAGATCGGATCAACATCATTGTTCAAGAGCAGGACGAGATCATGTCGAGCGACTTCGACACCGAGATTGCATGCGCGAGCGAAGTTGAATCTCCCCGGCATGCCTATGGTTCTAACCTCTCCTCTGCTGTGCAAGCTTTGAAGGAGATTTAACGTGTCCTGCTGACGGCTGTCGTTATCGACGATGACTACATCTAGCTCGGCTCCCTCTGTACGGCTTCGCAGACCATCCATGCATGCTGCAAGAAGATCCGGCCGATCACGAATGGGGATAATGACCGTTACCTTCAGCTTCGACTGGGCCGTTGGTGTTGGTTTGTGGGGACCTCCGGATCGTCTTCTTGCCTTGCTGCGTGACAATAGTATCTGCGGCAGATGCCTGATCGACAGCCCAGATGAACCGGCGACAGCGAGCACCACCTCAGCGACATTTGCTGTTTCAAGATCAACCTCGCCCGGCACCGCCGAAAGGCGCACCAAGGCGCCCTCAAGCGGCAGCCAGCCGGACTGTGCCAGGAGCGGGCTCCATGAAGGCTTCAGGAAAGGGCTGTGACGCCGTCCGGCGAAGCCGATTCGATCCTCGTCGCAATATACAACAGATACGTCAGGAGAACTGAACGGTCTTGCAAGTCTTTCAAGTGCGTCATTAGCCAGGATGCCTCCCGCAGGCACGTGTAGCCATAGATACGGCTCCCCCTCCCGCTCCGATCGAAGCCGGCGCAGGTCTCGTCTTTCCACTATGAGATGATTGCCCCAAGTCTGACGCTCAAGTGAGCTCATCGAGGCGGCCATTTGGGCATAGGACGCTTTTTCGAAAGTGACGAGAATGATCTGTTGCGGCGGCTGTAGAAGACCCGTCTCCGCCGCGGCAAGACTGCGATGACGCTCGAGCCAGCGACTATAAGGCAGCGCGTTCAATTCGTCGGCAAGTCGCGCGAACCGAAACGACACCCCACGCTCATTTCCGGCGACGAAAAGCTTTGCGATGGCGAGGAGCTTTACCGGGTTTTTGAAGAGGGCTCGCAAGCCCAATTCGATGAGCGATACGGTCCGCACCGACGTGATCGACAAAGCGTCTGCCGTGTGACCATGTTCGCCATCTGTGAGATGCAAATCTAGGCACCCTTTGGGAATCCAGCAGTACAGGACGCCCTGTGCAGCGTCGTCGATCGCGGGCGAGCGCAGGACGACCGCCGGCTCACGGTCTTTCCGGGTAAAACCGAGCCGGACATGGGGTGGCCACAAGGACTGACGGTTTGCAATCGTGACACGAACAAGGCGGCCATTCATATGGGCGGCATCGACGAAGAACGAAGTAGATCCTGTATTCACGGGAGACTTTCACGTGGACAATCTGCGGTTACGCCAAGCGCTAACTTTCTCTGCCTCATCAGTGAATTCGAACAGGCGAATACAACTAAGAGTTATATTCTGGATCACCTCAGCAGCGTACACTTGGTTTGTTCCTTAGCATAAATAGCTTTGGGCCCGCCGGTATAATGCCGCCACTCGCATAAGCCATTACCGCCTCAATCCAGCTTGTTCCGAATCAAGACAATTATACCGCAAGTTACCCCACAGATCGCTGAGCAAGCGAGCAGGCTAAGAAACAATGACAGGAGCACTTTTGGATACTTGTTCTTATCGGGCACTGTCGGCTCGGTGAAGTTGTCGATATAAACTAGTTGCAGCGAACTCACCAGCTTGACTTTCTCGAGTTCAGTGATGGCCGATTTTAACTTATTTTCGGCCAGCGACAGATTCAGTTTCAGATTGTCAAATACGCTGGAGTAGTTGGCGAGGTTTCCATTGCCCGCGGTGGGGGCGCCGGCAACCTGCGCTCTTAGCCTTTTTGCCTGTTCCTCTTGTGCGGCGAGGCGTCGATCAAGATCGGCCATCTGCGGACTGTTCCCTCCAACCGACTTACTCAACGCTGCACGTCGACTCCTCAGCTCAGCAATGTCGGCTTCGACCGTGGTTAAGACGTTTGAAATATTTTGCGCCGAAAGATCGATGTCGAAGACACCGGTTTTGTTCTGAATATCGCGGAATTTTCCGCGAAGGTCCGCAACTTCCTTGGTCGCGTTATCTACTTCGCTCTGCGTGGAGGCACGGAGATCGTCCCACATACCGGAACTCAGTCTGTTGACCTGTGCCTGGGCGAGGTGAAGCACAAGCCTCAAGATCGCATTTGCTTCGCTAGGAGTGTATGCCGTTACCTCAAGTTCGACGATGCCGCTTTTTGGATTCACATATGTGGAAAGATGCTTTTTCCAATACTCGAGCATGTCATCCTGAGTGGAATCTTTCGGCAGGCGGGACAGGAAATCAATATCGTTGCGACCGAACAGTTGATGAAGATCGACCGATTTCTGGATATCCTGGATAATTGCCGGGCTGACTAGGTAGTTCAGAAGAATAGCTGTATCTTGGACGATCTTTTCCTTGGGCTCGACCATGCCGCCAGAATAGCGATCGCGCGAGAGGAACGGTGTCGAGGATCGCACGATGAAGCGAACCTCCGAAACATAGCCGGGACTTGCGAGAAATGAGAAATATACGGTGCCGCCGGCCAAGGGCAGAACCCACGTCACACCGATGATGAATATAATGAGCATTGAGAACACACGGTCTCGCGCGCGCGGCGCAAGACCCGCAAGATGATAAAGATTTCGGCGACTTCTGTTTTCAAATGTTAAAGCACGTGCGTAAGAACTCAGCGCCGCAGCCATCTTCTGGCTTCGTCCAATCGCGCTCTGCGGTTCGGCTTGAAGCAGCAAACGGTTGTCTTTTACCATCTTTTCCGACAAGAGTTTTTCCGCCTTTGCTAGCGATTAAGACGCATATACGTGGCTATGCCATCTTCAACGTTATTGAATTGCACCATGTGTCCATCGATCAGAACGATCGCCACGTCACAGTAGTCCTTAATGGTTGCCATATCATGGGAGATGATGATGACATCCGATTTTTCGCGTCTTGTGCGAAAAGCTTCACGACACCGTCGCTGAAAATTCGAATCCCCGACCGCCGTAATTTCGTCCACCAGATAGCAATCGAATTCAATTGCCATTGATAGACCAAACGCGAACCGGGCCGCCATACCAGAAGAATAGGTCCTCAGGGGCTCATTAAGGTAGTTGCCGATCTCAGCAAATTCGGCAACGAAGCGCAGGACCCGATGGAAATCCTCACCATAGGCCCGGGCGACGAACTTAAGGTTTTCTTTCCCACTTAGCATGGGGTTGAGACCGTTGGAAAAGCCAAGCGGCCACGACACACGAACCCGCCGGCGGACGCGTCCGCTGTTTGGAAGTTCCGCCCCCGCGATCAATCTCATAGTCGTCGACTTCCCAGCACCGTTCACGCCCAAAAGGCCATAGGAACGCCCTGCCGCAAAATGCAGAGACTGCTTGCGCAGGATATAACGGCGGTGTGCGGCCGTCTTGTAATACTTGGTGACATTGTCCAAGGTGATCACAGGTTATACCCTATGGTCTTCGATGGACATCCAGATCAGCGTCGCCGTCATCCAGAGCGTCAACAGGCCGACCGTCAGGATGATCCAGTTGGAGAAGCGGTCAGGATATTCCGATTCTTCAGGAATGTGGGAATCCGAGAATATCGAAATAAAGGTCGTCCGTTTCAGTGCCGTGGACTTGGCGGTGTCGAGGTTTCGGACATTGGCCTCGTAGATCGCCTGCGTCACGATTCGGCGCGTTTCGAGACGGGAAAATTCGGTCAAGCTGTTTGAAAGTTGCGTCCCGTCGACTGCCCCCTCGCCGGCAATACTGTTCTGGCGAAGTGCGATCTGTTCGTCTATTGCCTGTATGGCTCGGCGTAATTCACGGCCGCGCGGAGTGTCATCGGCCTTAGCTGCTTCCAGAGATTTGAGGTTCACCACTAACTGCAACTTCTGCTCCGTCAGCCTTCCAATGATATCGCTCAGCATCTTGGCAGACGACAAAGGATCAAAAATACCAGTCTTGTTCTGGTAGTCGCGCAAATTATCGAGCGCCACGCGATAATCCGCCATGCTAGCATTCACATCGCCTTCGACACGCGTTACGAGATCCCTTTTTGCCTTTTCAGAAATCTTACCGATCATCTCGTCAGTCGCGCCAAGGGCGGCCTTGGAGATCGTGACAGCATTTTCCGGTGAGAATGCGCGAACAGTGAATATGATAATTCCTGAAGGGCCGTCGACATAGGTATCGACGTGTTTGGTCCAGTATCTATATAGGTCTTCGAATCGCGCCCCCTTGGCGAGGCTGGAGAGCGGATCGATACCGTCGCCGGAGAAGAACCTTCGAAGCCCTATCTCGGCCTCGAGTTTTCTAACCACCTCAGGGGATTTCAAGTAGTTGGCAACGATATAAGAATCTTGAGTCAAGGAGTCGCCGCCGATCATCGACCGCCCTTCCCGCTTTTCCGAAGTATCAAACTGCTCGCTAACCCCGATGGTTCGTACAATCATGCGGATCTCAGAGACGTACTGACTGCTGGCAATAAGGAAGTAATAAGCGGCCGCCGCGATGCTGGGAACCAGAACAAAGACAATCAGTGAATTTCTCTTAGTGAAAAACAGTCCGAAAACAGATGAAAGCCTTCCTTTTTCTGAAAGACTCACCGGTTCATCGGGCGGATAGGACTGCTCAGAACGTTCCACGCGATCATAAGCAATTTCAAGACTCATTCGTTGTCCTCGTCCGAACGCTCCTTAGGCCGCAATCGAGCGACGTGGCGCCCGATCCACACAACGCACTGAAGAACCAACATTCCGTCGCACATTGAGCTTCTTATATTTATAGTCATTTAAGTGCTTCTCATCTAGCCCGCATACCTTAGAGCAGCCATATGGTCCTCCTATTCCCGCTCGGTATGGCGTAACCGTGGCGGCGAGACACTTTGACAAGGGCCAACGCGGTTCATAACTCACGATTAGCGATATTTCTGCAATCGGTGCGTCAGGTCATCGGTAAAACTTCCGCCCGGCCTTAGGCTTCGAAAAGCTTCTGATCCAACGACAAGTGAGCCGAAATGAAACCCGGCAGCCGATCATGATTGGCACCAAGGCAATGTCCCGTAACGAGCGCGACCCGTTGGCTGGCTCGTTCGAACCGGTCTCTGAATGTTACATTGCCGTAGCGATCGTCAAGTTGCTGGCGAAAGGCCTGTATCGTGAACTTGGCCGCTACGGTGACCGTCCGGCGCACGCTAGGTGACAGCTTATAGCCGAAATATTTAGTAAAGTTTCGCGATTCGTCAAAAGCGCGGCGCAGCTGCTCGAGAAATCCGTATTCATGTGAATGGTAGACAACGGCGTCGGGCGCATAGGCTTTTCGATAACCGGCTTCGATGATGGCTCGCGCCCAAATCTGGTCTTCCGCGAACTCAACATCCGGATAAGGTATCTTCTCCCAGATGGCTTTACGCATCAATGAATTGTTGTCTGAGTAGAAATGGAGCAGTTGGCGCCAGCCCTCGTCACTGTTGTATTTCGCCGGGTCGAGGTCACGAGACACGACCAATGGATGCGCGAGAAACCCTTCGAAATGACGATCCAGGTCGCTCTTGGTAAAAGGCGAGGCCGTCTCATACGCAAGATGCCGGCCGAATACGCCCGCGATCAGAGGATCCCGCTCCGCAACTGACACGAGATTGGACAGCCAGTTCTCGTCGACGGGCTGGGCGTCGTGCGTCAAGAACGCAATGAAATCCGCATTGGCAAGACGAGCGCCCAGATTTCGGGTTCTACCATGGCCGAATTCATGCGGTGCAATCTCGATAAGCCGCACCCGATCCAGCGCCCGCAGATATTCTCTGGTGCCATCCTTGGAACCGGAATCGATAATAATGACCTCATAGGGCCACGGCGTTCGTTGAGCTAGCACCTTGTCCATCACGTTCGGCAGGAGGCGTATGGCGTTCTTCGTTGGGATCACGACTGCACACCGATAGTTATTCATTACCCGACGCTCCGTTCAGCCGCCGCATGTTTCACACGGTCCCGGATCGCCGCCTCTACCATGCGTGCCGAACTCTCCCACGTGAGGCCGCCTACATGCGAAAGCCCTCCCTGTCGGAGTCGCTCGCGTTCCCACGGATCCGCGAGCAGCCGTTCCATCTGGTCAGCAATCCCTTCCGGCGTCGGCTTGGCAAATGCCATTACATCTTCCGGAAAGATCGAGCGAACTGTATCTAGATCGAGGTCGATCACCGGAAGGCCGCAAGCCATCATCTCTTTATTCACTAGCGAATGATTAGTTGCAGAAAAAACAACGCCGATGGTAGCCTCGCGATAAAGTGCCGCCAGTTCTTCCCCCGTTAGGATACCGCGGTCGCGGTAGGGGAACGCCACAGAGAGCTCGCCGAGCTTCCAGCCGAAGAAGTCAACTTCGAACCGGACGCCACGCTTGTGCAAAATTTCGAGTGCCATGAAGGCGAGCTCCACCGCCCTGCGCGGCGTGACATAGCGAGCGTAAAGTGCAATCCGCGCCGGATGTCGTTCGATTTCCGAGGAGCCGAGATTATAGACTTTAGCATCGTATGCCAGCGGCCACGACATGGACCACCGTCCGAAATCCTGCGACATTCGCTTATGCAGCCAGTCTCCCGCGCAAAGGCAATCGAAGTCGAAGTGATAGGTCGCATCGGTCAACAAGGCCTCTGTGCCGGCGGGATAGAACGACGGCTCGAAATCCTGCACGAGGTAGAATTTACGCGTGAACCGCTCCATGGCCCTGACAGGGTAGCAAGTGAACCGGTCGGTAGCAATCAGAGCATCTCCCGCCGCATCCGGCGTAAAACCCTTGAAGACCTCCACGGCGCCGGAGAACGGCTGAAAGTGAGTGTTAATTGTCTCCCGCGCTTCGGCACCGTTCTTGTGAACAGTCGGATTCTGGATAAGGAATCGCACATCATGACCGAACAGCTCGAGATGGCTGGCGATGCGAAAAATAGTCATGTGTCCGCCCGCCCCAGGCACGAAGTCCGGGATGACCCACGTGATGCGCAGCTGCGACAGGTTCATGGTCCCGATGGGCGGCTGCCCACCCGAGGGGGCATAATCCGTGAAGGACTTTAGATGATCCACTTGGCGCTCGAACGGTGTTTTGCTTTTCGGGTTCGGCATCATCAGGCGCCAAAATTTTTGCGCAATAAAATGCACTGCCACCGATCCTCCCTTTCTCTTCACGGCTGTATCGTTCAATATCCGATTTTTGCGATAAGTTTTCAGAGTGCGCGCGAAAGCAGCCCCTGCGTAACTTAAAGCATGCTCGACAGAACCTTCTCTCGCAAATACTTGGCATAAGCACTGTTCCCATATGCTTCAGCAAGGTTTACCAGCGACGCTCGGTCGATAAAGCCCTTGTGGAAGGCGATTTCTTCTGGGCAACAGATCTTTACATCTTGACGGCGCTCCAAAGTTGCAACAAATTCGGCGGCATTAAGGAGGCTGTCCGGCGTGCCCGTGTCGAACCATGCATAGCCGCGCCCTAGAATCTCAACGTCAAGCAGGCCCCTCTCCAAATAAGCCCTGTTGACATCGGTGATCTCCAGTTCACCCCGTGGCGACGGCTTGAGGTTGGCGGCGATTTCGACCACGTCACGGTTGTAGAAGTAGAGGCCCGTAACGGCATAGCTAGACCTGGGGTTCGCCGGCTTCTCCTCGATCGAAACGGCCTTCCTTTCCGCGTCGAACTCTACCACCCCGTAGCGCTCCGGATCGGC
>Ga0268287_100322_pt1 | contig 14106 bp, 13 predicted proteins | sample MetcocultureR3M_FD_191348 | JGI IMG/M metagenome (GOLD analysis project Ga0268287, IMG submission 191348) | Soil microbial communities from Anza Borrego Desert, Southern California, United States - Methanotrophic co-culture R3-M | ecosystem: Environmental > Terrestrial > Soil > Desert | place... | reverse complement strand
GCGGAATGTCTTGGAGACATCGGAAATCTGGACCGAACCGGCTTCAACCGCTTTCGGCCGTGACGGGGTCAGGGCATCCGCCATGGTAGGAGCCTCCTTGAAAATCCAATGACGAGCCGGTCAAGGCCGACCCCGATGAGCGCGAGGAAGAGGACGCCGAGCAGGACCTGGTCCATACGGGCGTATTCGCGGGCTGCGGCGAGGTAGGCGCCGAGTCCATCCCCCATGCCGTTGATATAGCCGGTGCCGATCAGGTATTCGGCGCCGAACGTGCCCAGCCAGGCGATGTTCAGCGAAAGCTCAAGTCCGGCAAGGATTGATGGTACCGCAGCCGGGAAAATGATCTTCGTGAGCGTCGCGCGGCGGTCGAGTTCGAGGACGCGGCCGACTTCGCGAAACGGCGTCGGCACGTTCTGGCAGCCGGCCTGGGCGCCGAGGGCCATTGGAAAGAAGGCACCGAGCGAGATCAGGGTGATCTTCATGATCTCGCCATTGCCGAACCAGGCGCTGAGCAACGGAATCCAGGCAAAAAGCGCGATCTGGCGCAGGCTGGCGATCGACGGATCGAAGAGACCGCGTGCAAGACCGGAAAGCCCGATCAGGACACCGAAAGCAAGCCCGATTGTTGCTCCAATCGCCCAGCCAACCAGGGCCCTGAGAAGCGTCGCGAGTGTGGCGCCCGGAATGGAGCCGTCCGCGAAGCCCCCATAGGCAGTTTTCAAAACTTGCAGCGGCGAAACGATAATGTCGCTGTTGAGCGATCCAAGAGCATCGAGAAGCGACCAGAGTATGATGAGCGCCGCCGGCAGGACAAGCGCCCGCCAGAAGATCTGGGGCCGGGTGAGCGTGGCGGTGGACATAGGCTCCTCCCCTCACGCAGCCGATTTGAACGACCAGCCGGTCGTGCGATGCTGGAACCTTGTCAGCGCGTAGTCGAGCGCCCAGCCGACGATGCCGATGACGATCATGGTGGCAAAGACCACATCGAGCTGAAAGGCTTTGCGGCCCCACATCATCAGGTAACCGAGGCCTGCCGCAGACGAGATCATCTCGACCAGGATCAGCACTTTCCAGCCACGGCTCAGCGCCTGGCGGACGCCGGTCAGGATCGCCGGCAGGATGGAAGGCCAGATGATCAGCCGCACCCTCGCAAACCAGGGCAGTTCGAGCGCCCGGGCGACATCGTCATATTTGCGCGGCCGGCTGCGGATGCCTTCACAGGCGCTCACCATCAGCGGCAGGAAGCAGGTCTTGGCGATCAGGATGATCTTCAAGGCTTCACCGATGCCGAAGACCAGCATGAAGAAGGGCAGCCAGCCGAGCGAGGGCACCAAGCAGATCGCCCTAACCGTCGGCGCCACATAGATATCCAGCGGCCGGGAAAGGCCGAAGGCGAGCCCGAAGAGGAGACCGAGCCCGCCTCCGGCCGCCAAGCCCGCCGCAACGCGCCCGAGACTGACGAGAAGTTCGCTTGGCAATTGGCCGGAGACGAGAAGATCGACCGTCGTTTCATAGACCAGCCACGGATCGGGAAGGATTTGTTCCGCCAGCCATTCCTGTTGCACCGCATAGGACCAGAGCGCCAGAAGCGCGAGCGGCACTGCAAGGCCGAACAGCACCTTACCCAACCAGCCGGGTAAATGCGGTGCCGAGGCAAGCAGGACTGGCAGTTCCTTGTCCGCTACGCGGTCGAATGGGGTATCGGCGACCGCGACGGAAGACTTGAAGGTCACATCGGACATGATCACTCCTTCCTTTGGCCGTCATCCGGCCCGAAGTGCAGAATCAGAAGGTGAGAGATGCGGCCCGGTCAGAACCGGACGGCGTTGCCTTGGCCGTCGCGCGGCGTCCAGACGTTTTCGTAGCCGAGTTCCTTCAGCGCGGCTTTCAGGTAGCTGTCGTCCACCCATTCGCTGACGTCGAAGGGTTTGCGGATCAGCTTCTGGTCCACCGCGAATTTGATGCCGGCTTCCACATTGGCGCGATAGAAATCGTCGAGCAGCGGACTCTGGCGGTCTTTCAGCAGCTCGCCGTCGTAGTCCTTCTCGAAGATCGAACGTGGCGGGCCGGTCAGCGCCCAGATATCGAAGAGCGCATCGCGATTCTTCTCGTCCGAGGCGAAGTAGGACGCCTTGACGAAATTGTTGACCACCCGCTGGGTGAGGTCCGGATAGGCTTGCCGGAATTGGTCGGTCACCACAAACGAGCCGAAATTGCTGCCCGGAGCCGGGCTTCCTTTCGTGGAATAGACGACCCGCGCAATCCCCTGATCGACGAGCTGCAGCACAGAGCTGCCGCCGCCTACGACCACGTCGATGTCGCCGGAGGTGATCGCCGAGATCTGGTCGGCGGTCTGCAGGTCGAAGAACTGGATGTCATCGACCGTCAAGCCTGCCCGGGTCAGGATCTTGAACAAGCCAAGCTCGTTGATCGTGCCGCGCGAAGTGGAGATCTTCTTGCCCTTGAGATCGGCAAGTGCGGCGATCTTGGCATCCGGGCGAGCGACCAGATAGACAGGGCTGACACCGTAGGAGGCGCTTACCTTCGTCTTCAGGCCGGCGCCGCGGCCGACGATGTTGGGGAGCCCCCCGTAGTAGGCGAAATCGAGTTGGCCGTTGGCGAAGGCTTCGTTGATCGCCGGCCCGGTGCCGCGTGGGAACTGCCATTCAATCTTGATGCCGTCGGCGGCAAATTCCTTTTCCAGAAGCTCCTGGGCACGCACGACACCGATCGCGCCGGTGCCGTAGGGCTTGCCAGCGGCGTTGCCGAAGGAGGCGACGCGGATGACCTGGGGCTTGTCCTGGGCTACGGCCGGCCCGGGTCCGAGGATGGCTGCCGCGGTAACAGCGAGCACGGTGAGGTTTGTGAAGGTTCTGCGTCTCATCTTGCTCTCTCTTCCTCAGGCCGGGGTCTTGCCGTCGGCCCCGCGCGGGGCCCAGAAGGTCTCGTAACCAAGATCGGCGAGCGTCCTGGTCAGCAGGCCGTCCTGAATCCATTCATCGACGTCGAACGGCTTGCGCACCAGCTTCTGCTCCAGCGTGAAGTCGAGCCCGGCTTTGATATTCGCGCGATAGAAACCGTCGAGCAGCGGACTGTTGCGGTCGCGGAGATCATCGCCCGCATAGTCGGTCACATAGCTCGCGCGGGGGGAGCCGGTGAGTGCCCAGATGTCGTAGAGCTTGTCCCGATTCTCATCGAGGCTCGCGAAACGCGAGGCCTCAACGTAAGCACGCAGCACCCGCGCGACGATCTCGGGATATGCCTCGGCAAAGCTGTCGAGCACGGTGAAGGAGCCGAAGGTCGAGCCCGGGGCTGGGCCTTTGGTGCTGTAGAGGACCTCGACGAGCCCGTTATTCACCAGCGCCAGTACCTGGTTGCCCTGGCCGAGCAGCGCGTCCACGTCGCCCGACTGGATCGCCGCCGTCTGATCGGCGCCTTGGAGGTCGAATATCTGGACGTCCTCGTTCTTGAGGCCCACGCCTGCCAGGATGAGCGAGAGCGAGAGCTCGAAGATCGTGCCACGCTGGAAGGCGACCTTCTTGCCCTTGAGATCGGCGAGCGTCTTGATTCCGGCCGCGGGGCGCACGCCGACATAGGTCGGCGAGATTCCTGAGGCGGCGAGCACCGTGGTGCGTACACCCGCGCCCCGGCCGACGATGTTCGGCAACCCGCCGTAGCTTGCGAACTCGAGCTGGCGGTTGGCGAAGGCCTCGTTGATCGCGGGGCCGGTGCCGCGCGGGAACTGCCATTCGATGCGGATGCCGTCGGGTTCGAATTCTTTCTCAAGCAGCTCCAGCCCGCGCAGGATGCCGATCGAGCCGTTGCCATAGGGCCGGCCTGCAGCATTGCCGGGGCCAGCGAGCCGGATGACATCCGGCTTGGATTGAGCGCGGGTGGTGGAAAATGTGGTGGGAAACGCGGCAACTGCCGCACCCAGTCCCAAAAGTGTTCTGCGTGTGGTGCGCATGGTTGAAAATCCCGCAATTCACTTGTTTGACGGTGGCCGCCGGATCGCGGCGGCCCGGTTCCTTTGTCAATGATGATCGAGCCGGCTCATTATCTCCGGCTTTGGGCGGGGCCTTCCACCCCTTACCCAGCCAATCGACTTGCGATAGCTGCCGAAGAGGTCCTGCCGTTCGAGCTCCGCAACCGTGATGCCGGTCACCTCTGTGGCCAACGGCGCCACATAAAGTGCGTCGTCCGGGCAGTAGACCTCGCACATGAAGCAGGTCTGGCAATCCTCCTGGCGGGCGATCACCGGAATGCCGCCGGGAACCACGTCGAAGACATTGGTTGGGCAAACGTTGACGCAGATATTGCAACCGGTGCACCGGTCTTCGCTGATGACCTCGATCATGCTGCCAGGACCTCAAGTTCCGGCGAGGGTGCGCGCTGGCTGCCGATCCAGACCTCGTCGAGGCCGCCGGTCGTGATGTAATGAAGCTGCGCGTCGTCCTTCTTCGGAAAATCCTCGCGTTTGTGCATGCCGCGGGTTTCCGTCCTGGAAAGCGCGCTGCGATACATCCAGCGGGACGTGGCAAGCATGGCGACGCCTTCGCGGGTGCGCTGCGCTTCGCCGAGTGATGCGGCCTGGGCCGTGCGGATACCCGACCAGAGACCGTCCAGACGGCCGAGTGAATCTTCCAGCTTTTCCCCGGAGCGCTGGTAGTTGCGGTCATAGGGATGGACTTCGCGCTGTACCGTGCGGGTCAGTTCCACCGCGTCGACCGCCCGGTCCGTACCATCGGCGACGCCGACCCCGCCGGCCCGGATATAACGACGGCTGCGGCCACGATGTTGCTGGCCGTAATCGCCCGCCGAACTGCCGGCCCAGAAGCCGGAAGACATGGCCCAGGCGGCGTTATGGCTGCCGCCGCCGGTGAACGCACCGCAGATCAGTTCGCGGGTTGCCGCATCACCGGCCGCGTAAAGGCCCGGAACAGTGGTCGCACAGCCATTGTCGATGATCCTCAAGCCGCCGGTGCCACGCACCGTACCTTCGAGCAGGAGCGTGACCGGGAAACGCTGCTTGAAAGGGTCGATGCCGACGCGATCGAGCGGCACGAAGAAATTCGGCTGGGCGTAGCGCATTGCCTGCTCTGTCTCGGCATCCGCTTTGTCGAGCTGGGCGAAGACCCGCCGTGTGGCGAGCGCCTTGGCGATCACCGAGCGGCCACCCTTGGAGGCAGCGCCGGGGATCGGTGAACCATCCTCGAAGGTGAAGGTCGCCCATTCATAGAAACGAGTCTTGGTGACCGAACCGCCTTCCAGCGCCATGGCATAGGCGCTGGAAAACTCCATGCCCGAAAGCTCGGCGCCGAGTTCAGCGGCAAAAAGCAGGCCGTCGCCGGTCAGGACATTGCAGCCGAGTGCCTTGCTGAGGAAGGCGCAGCCGCCCGTGGCAATGACCACCGCCCCGGTCCTCACTAGCCAGGTATCACCCTTCTGGCGGCGAACACCAGCGGCACCGGCGACCGCGCCGGTTTCATCCCGTAACAGTTCGAGCGCTGGGCTATGGTCAAGGATCTTCACGCCAGCCGCTTTTGTGCGCTTGCGCATCAGCCGCATATAGTCCGGGCCATCCAGGCTGCTGCGGATGGGCTTGCCATTGCCGTCCTCGCTGAAGGGATAACCCCATTCGACGAGATGATTGACGTTCTCATATGTGCGATCGAGCGTCCGACGCATCCAGGCCGGATCGGCCAGCCGTCCGCCGAGTTCCCAGCGGCTGTTCATCGCCTGGGCACGCTTCACCGGATCCGGCGGCACGTACCAGACCCCAGTACCCGACGGCGCCGTCGCGCCTGACGAACCACAGAACCCCTTGTCGACCAGCACGACCTTGGCGCCCTTGCCGGCCGCGGCGATCGCCGCCCATGTGCCGGCAGGGCCGCCGCCGATGACGAGAACGTCGGCATCAAGCTCGAGGGATGCGGAAGGGGCTGCGATATTCGCAGCCGAGGATGGGATCACCATGGTCTGTCTCTCCTGGTACGGGCGGAAATGCCCGGTCGTTAAGTCCCCGAAATCAGGCAGCCGCTGTGTCCGATGCACCGGCCGATCCATGGCAATTATGTTATCTAGTAAATCTATGGACAAAAGGAATTACTGTTCGCACGAAGGGCCGCCGCGGAAAAAATGCTACCCTTCGTGATCGAGGTCAGGGAAAATATCCGGACGCAAAGGAACTCTTCCGGAAGAATGACTCTTCGGAGGGCCAAGCCGAACGGGGAAAATCCGGCCTACTCGATTGAGACGTCGCGCAATGTCCGGGGCAATGTGTTCATGCATTCCGCCCCGGTTTCGGTGATCAGAAACTGGTCCTCGATCATCAGCGCACCCAGGCCCTGGCCGTAGAACGGCGTCTCCAGCGCGACCACCATGTTCGGCAGAATGACTTCCGGATTTCCGGCGGAGAAGAATGGCCATTCCTCGATGCCGACGCCGCCGCCGACCGAATGGCCGAAATGGCCTCGGTAATATTCGGCGAAACCGTCCCTGCGCATGGAGCCGAGCATCGTCGCATGCACCCCGCCGAAGGTGTTGCCGGGCCGAAGCTCTTCGAGACCCGCGGCGAAAGCATTTTCCAGCGCCTTGAAGATTTCTCGCGCCAGCGGCGACGCCGGACCGTAGATAAAGGTGCGGGCACCGTCGGAGGAATAACCATCCACCAGCGTGCCGACATCCGCCTTGATCAGCGCGCCCGGCGCGACGACCGCTGACATATCGGATAGGTCCGGACCTACCGAAATGAAATCCCAGTGGCCGCTGAGAGCAAAGCTTTCTTTCTCCGCCGCCTCCCGCGCACCGGCCTTCCAGGAGGCCGAAAGCTCGCTGAGCGAAACACCCGGCTTCACCGCCGCCGCCATTCGGACAAGTCCGGCTTCAGCCGCCCGCGCGGCGCGCCGGAGACACTCGATCTCTTTCGGCGTTTTTATCGCGCGCATCCGGCGCAATACTCCGGATCCATCAACCCAGGCCACCTGCGGCAGAGCCTGTTTCAGGGCTTCGAAGTCTGCTGCCGGCATGAATTCCAGGTCCACACCGATCTTTGCGCGGTGAAGCCCCCGCTCCTTCAAAAGATCGCCAAGCAGGCCAAAGCAGACGGTCCGATCGAAAGTCTCCGGCCGCGGACCTGAGATACCAAGCCGTCGATAGGCGTCATCGATCTGCGCCACTGTCGAAGCGCCGGTCAGTTCAAGCATGTCGATCCAGATGCGATGGGTGCGCAGATCGACATCGGGCGCCGCCTTTCGGATCGATCCGGCTGCGTGATCGCTCGCGACCGCTGCCAGACCTGCTGCGGCATCGGCCGGCACGAGAGCGATCGCCGCACCGGCCCTGCCCCACATGACCGCGACACCTGGCGAAGACCCGACGGCATAACAAAAGGCTTCCGGCTGAAAAAGCGCGAGCGCATCGAGCCCGGCCTCCCGCATCAGGCGTTCTGCATTTCTCCGGTCGATGTCGCTCATTGACTCACTCCTATCCCTCTTTTCCCAAGGCCTTAGCTGCCGCCTGGGAAATCTCCCGCGCAGCCTGGAACAAAATTCCGCAGCGCCGGTAACGCGGCGAAGAGCATTTCCCGTGTATGCCGAAAATCACTGCGCCGCACCCTTCCAGTTGGGAAAGGCTGAGATATTCTCCGCGCCGGTATACAATGGTGGAAAAGCCAATTCGATCAGGGAGTTTCAAAATGAGCGGTTCGACCGCCCGCGCGGGCGCAATGCTGAAGACCAATATGCACAACGCCCGGAACATGACGGCCGCAGCCCTTCTTTTCGGCGCGCTCGCCGCGGGTTCGGTCCAGGCGCAGGATTTTGACGCCGACGCCACGATCAATATCGGCTCGCTCTACGAGCCGCAGAACCTCGACAACACCGCCGGCGCCGGCCAGGGCATCAACGAAGCCTTCAACGGCAATGTCTACGAGGCGCTGTTCCGCCTCGCCGACAGCGGCGCGGTCGAGCCGGTTCTTGCCAAAGACTACAAGGTGAGCGACGACGGCCTTACCTATACATTCACGTTGCAACCGGGCGTCACCTTCCATTCCGGCGGTCCGCTGACATCCAAGGACGTAAAATTCTCGATCGAGCGCGTCGTCGCACCGGAATCGAAGAGCTCTCGCAAGAACAGCCTGAAGCCGATCGCCAGCATCGACACGCCGGATGACGCAACCGTCGTCGTCAAGCTTTCCTCGCGCTCGATCTCACTGCCCTACAATCTGAGCTATGTCTGGATCGTCAACGACACCGCGACCAATCTGACCGCGACCGAGGACGGCACCGGCCCCTATACGCTGGAGGACTGGCGTCGCGGCTCGTCGCTGGCGCTCGCCCGCTTCGACGAATATTGGGGCACGAAGCCCACCAATGCAGATGTCGTCTTCCAATATTTCACCGAGGCGACGGCGCTCAACAATGCGCTGCTCACCGGCTCGGTCGACATCATCACATCGGTCCAGAGCCCGGATTCACTCGCGCAGTTCAAGGACAATCCGGACTTCACGGTCGCCGAAGGCCAATCCACCACCAAGCTGCTGCTTGCCTACAACGACCGCGTGGCTCCTTTCGACAACGTCAAGGTCCGCAAGGCGCTCGCCCGCGCCGTCGACGACGCGAAGCTCCTGAAGGCCGTCTGGGGCGATTACGGTACGCTGATCGGCTCCATGGTGCCGCCGACCGACCCGTGGTCCGTCGACCTCACCAAGGTGAATGCCTATGATCCGGAAAGCGCCAATGCGCTGCTCGCGGAGGCCGGTTATCCGCACGGCTTCACCTTCACCATCGACACGCCGAACTACGACCCGCATCCGATCGCCGCACAGTTCCTGCAGACGGAACTCGCCAAGATTGGCGTCAAGGTGAACATCAACATCATCACCGCGAACGAATGGTACTCGAAGATCTACAAGGCGCATGATTTCCAGGCGACCCTACAGGAGCATGTGAACCACCGCGATATCGTCTTCTACGGCAATCCGGACTTCTATTGGGGTTATAACAACCCGAAGGTCGTCGACCTGATCAAGCAGGCGGAAGCAAGCGTCACGACCGACGAGCAGACAGAAAAGCTGAAGGAAGCCAACCGCATCATTGCAGAAGACGCTGCGAGCAACTGGCTCTATCTCTATCCGCAGATTGTCGTCTCGGCGAAATCGGTCACGGGTTATCCGGTGAACGGCCTGAATTCGCAGTTCTTCGTCTCCGGCATCAAGAAGGCCGATTGAACCGCCATCGGCAAGTTTCAAACTTGCGTTATAGTCTTGCCCGCCCGGTCCGATGCCGGGCGGTTTCATGAATGAAAGGTGCGGCCCATTCTTTCCTATCTTCTGCGCCGTCTGGCCATCCTCCTCATTTCGATCCTGATCGCAGCGGCGGTGCTGTTCCTGCTGTTGCGTCTTCTGCCGGGCGACCCGGCCAATGCGCTCGTTTCCGTCGGCGCCGATCCGGAACAGATCGAAGCGGCCCGCCGGCAGGTCGGCTCCGATCTGCCGCTCTCGGAACAGTTTCTGCGGTTCGTCGCAAACCTCGCCCGCTTCGACCTTGGCAATTCCTTCATCAGCGGCGCACCGGTTCTGCCGGAGATCGGAAAACGGCTCGCCGTCACCGTGCCATTGACACTGATGTCCTTCCTGCTGGCGATTGCGATCGCCGTGCCGCTCGGCATCGTCGCCGCCGTCAAAGCCGATCGCTGGTACGGGACACTCATTTCCACCGTCTCCCAGCTTGGCATCGCCGTGCCCGTCTTCTGGATCGGCATCCTTCTCGTGACGGTATTTGCCGTGAACCTGCGGCTTTTCCCCTCCGGTGGATTTCCCTCGCGCGGCTGGCAGAGACCGGATGCGGTGTTTGAAGCTCTCGTCCTGCCCGTGGCGACGATCGCGATCGTCATGTCGGCGTCGCTGATCCGCTATGTACGGTCGGCAACGCAGGATGTGCTTGGCAGCGATTACCTGCGCACCGCCCGCGCGCTGGGCGCAAGCTTTAGCGAAGCGCTGATCCGCCATGGCATCCGCAATGGGTCGGTACCGGTGATCTCCATTCTCGGCATCGAACTTGCCTCGACGCTCCTGGGCGCCGTCGTCGTGGAACGAGTCTTCTCATTGCCCGGCCTGGGGTCCATGCTGCTTCTCGGCATCGAACAGCGCGACTATCCGAATGTCCAGGGCGTGCTTTTCATCTCGACGCTTCTCGTCCTGCTGGTCGGCTTTGCCGCCGATCTCGCCCAGCGGCTCATCGATCCTCGGCTTCGCGGCCGTGTGGCGGGGGCCGAGCCATGACCGACACAAATGTCATCACGGCCTCGCCGGAGGGCCGGGCTCGCCGTTCGCCGACCTTCACGGCCGGCGCGATCATCGTCGGCCTGCATCTCGTCCTCGGCCTTTTGACGCTCGTCTGGACGCCTTATGACCCGGCAGCGATGTCCGGCGGGCGGCTGGAGGCTCCGTCTTTAGCCCATTGGGCTGGCACCGACCGGCTTGGCCGCGACCTCTTCGCGCTGATCATGATCGGTTCGCGCATCGCCTTGACCGTCGGCACCGGTGCGGTCGTCATTGGAGCAGCGATCGGCATTACGATCGGACTTCTCGCCGCCTTTGCCTCCAGGGCGATGGACGATGTCCTGGCCGCCGGTCTCGATATCCTGATCGCCTTCCCGACCCTGCTCCTCGCCATGCTGATCGTCGCCTCCAGCGACGGCGCGAGTCTCTGGACGGCCATCGTGGCGATCGGTATCGCCAATTCCGCCATCGTCGCCCGGCTCACACGCATCCTGGCAAAACGCGTGCTGCGGATGGATTACATCACCGCCTCGCGGATTTCCGGCACCTCCTGGCTCGGCGTCGTCGCAATCCACATCCTGCCGAACATCTGGCCGACGCTTCTCGTCAATCTGGCGCTGCAGTTCGGACTGGCCGTCATCGCCGAAGCCTCGCTCTCCTATCTCGGGCTTGGCGCGCCGCCGCCAAATGCCTCCTGGGGCCGGCTGCTTCAGGAAGCCCAGGGCACGGTCTACACGGCCCCCTTCGGTGCCGTCGCACCGGGTATCGCACTCGTTCTGCTCGTGATCGGGATCAATCTGCTCGCCGACGGCCTGCGCGATATTGCCGATCCAACCCGCAGGAGGCGGCGATGAGCTCGCTTCTTTCCATCGAGGGTCTGTCGGTTCATGCCGGCGGTCGGGCGCTGGTCACGGATGTCTCCTTCTCCGTCGCGCCGGGTGAGCGGCTTGGCCTGATCGGTGAATCGGGTTCGGGCAAATCGTTGACGGCGCTTGCCGCGATCGGTCTCCTGGGCGACGGGCTGAAGGCCTCTGGCTCAGTCCTTTTCAACGGCAAACAGGTGATCGGCGCTCGTGACCGCGACCTTGTTCCGCTTAGGGGTTCAACGGCGGCCGTCGTCTTCCAGGAGCCGCTCACTGCGCTCGACCCGCTGATGAGGATCGGCCGGCAGGTGGCCGAAGCTGTCCGCCGCCGCGCCAAACGCGATGGCCGACCAAAGGACGACGCGGTGGTGATGCGCGAGGTATTCAGCCTGCTCGATCAGGTCGCGCTGCCGCAACCGGAGCGCATTGCTCAATCCTGGCCGCATAAGATTTCCGGCGGCCAGCGCCAGCGCGCGGCAATAGCCATGGCCCTTGCCTGCCGTCCCAAGCTGTTGATCGCCGACGAACCAACCACGGCGCTCGACGTCACCACGCAGGCTGAAATCCTGAAGCTGCTCGGCAAGCTGGTCAGCGAACGGAACATGGCGTTGCTTTTCATCAGCCATGACCTACCGGTGGTGGCCAATGCCGTTGATCAGGTGGTTGTCCTGCGGCATGGCCGCATCGTCGAGCAAGGTCGGGTTGATAAGGTCTTCCAGCAGCCGTCTCACGACTATACGCAGAACCTGGTCTCCGCCGCGCGCTCCTTCGACGATGCCCTGGAGATCGCGCCATGAGCCTGATCAATGTCCGCAACGTCTCCTTCGGCTACAGCCGTAACCAGAAGACCCTCGATGGGATTAGCCTGGAGCTAAGGCAGGGCGCCAACCTCGGCATCGTCGGCGAATCCGGCTCCGGCAAGTCAACGCTGCTACGCCTGCTGCTCGGCCTGATTCGTCCCGCAGAAGGTTCGATTGCCGTCAAGGATGCATCGCTCGACCCGGGAAACCGCCAGTTCATGCGCGGCTTCCGCCGCGCCGTACAAGCAGTATTTCAGGATCCCTATTCCTCGCTCGATCCGAGGCAGAAGGTTTTCGACATCATCGCCGAACCGCTGCGCTCGCTGAGAATCGAAGGAGACACCAAGGTCGCCGTTGCAACCGCGCTTTCGTCAGTCGGCCTGCCGGCCGACGCGGCGGAACGCTATCCACATGAATTCTCCGGCGGGCAACGGCAGCGCATCGCGATCGCGCGCGCGATCGTCTCGCGGCCGGAGGTCATTCTGGCCGACGAAGTGGTGAGCGCCCTCGACCTGTCGACTCGTATCCGCATTGTCGAGTTGCTCAGGGAACTGTCGAAAACGATAACTCTTGTGCTCGTCTCACATGACATCGGCCTTGTGGCCTCGCTCTGCGAAGAAACCATAATCCTAGAACGCGGTCGGATCGTTGAAAGCGGCAGGACACGCGACATCCTCGCCGTACCCAAACATCCCTACACGCAGAAACTCTTGGCCAGCATTCCCCGCATGCCGGCCTGACCCACCCAGGGAGTTGCCTGATGTCCGTTTCCCGCCCGACCTCCGGTCCCGAAATCGCCGAGTTGTCCGCCGATCTTCTGCGCCGTCGCTACGGTATCGATCAAGCGGCCGAACCTTCCGAATGGAATGCGGCGCTGGAGACTATCCTGTCGCATCGTTCAGTCCGCACCTATCTTCCAAAACAGGTCCCCGAAAGCGTGCTGCAACTGATCGTCGCGGCGGCGCAGTCGGCGCCGACGTCGTCCAGCCTGCAAGCCTGGAGCGTCGTCGCCGTGACGGATCCGGACCGCAAGGCAAGAATCGCCGAACTCGCCTCCCCCAATCCGCAGATTCTCTCGGCGCCGCTCTTCCTCGTCTGGTTCGCCGATCTTTCGCGCCTCCGGAAGATCACCACCGAACGGGGCAAGACGGGCGAAGGGCTCGATTATTTCGAAAGCTTCCTGCTCGGCGCGATCGACGCCGCGCTTGCTGCCCAGAATGGATTGGTCGCGGTGGAATCGCTCGGTTTCGGTTCCTGCTATATCGGCGGCATACGCAACCATCCGGAAGAGGTCGGCAAGGTGCTCGGCCTGCCGCCGGAAACCTTCGCCGTCTTCGGCATGACGGTGGGTTATCCCGATCCCTCCGTCGAAACGGAGATAAAGCCGCGCCTGCCGCAATCCCTCATCCTCCATCGCGAGCACTATCAGGCTGCTTCTGACGAAATCGACCTGGCAGCTTATGACGATACGATGCGCTCGTTTCAGAACGGCCAGGGCATGGCCGTGCGCGGCTGGACCAGCGTCGTCGCCAGTCGCATCGCCGACGCGCCGGCGCTCAAGGGCCGGCACGTACTCCTCGACGTGGTACGGCGCATGGGCTTTAAGATGAAGTAGCAAATCACGGTTTTGCGATGCCCTGAAATGCCGTTCGTCAAGTCCCCGGCAAGCTTAGACATCTCATGGCGGAGCCTCCTTTATAAAAGAATAATCTTTCTTCTCTATAGAACAAGTCGTCATTAGCCTCCTTACGCGAACAAAAAGGAGACGCTGGATGACCGCCACCGGACGCGCAGAACCGCTGAATTTCTTCTGGTTCATTCCGACCCATGGGGACGGTACCTATCTCGGCACAGATCATTTGAGCCGCCGGCCGGAATTCCGTTATTTCAAGCAGGTCGCGATCGCCGTCGACGAACTCGGTTTCGAAGGCGTGCTTTTGCCGACCGGCCAGTCCTGCGAGGATTCCTGGATCACCGCGACGGGGCTTTCGGTCGTCACCGAGCGGCTGAAATATCTCGTTGCCCTGCGTCCGGGGGTCACCTCCCCCACCTTCGCGGCACGCCAGACGGCAGCGCTCGACCGTCTAAGCAATGGCCGGCTTCTCCTGAATGTCGTGGTCGGCGGTAATCCGACCGAGCTTGCCGGCGATGGCATCTTCCT
>Ga0268287_100320_pt1 | contig 14180 bp, 8 predicted proteins | sample MetcocultureR3M_FD_191348 | JGI IMG/M metagenome (GOLD analysis project Ga0268287, IMG submission 191348) | Soil microbial communities from Anza Borrego Desert, Southern California, United States - Methanotrophic co-culture R3-M | ecosystem: Environmental > Terrestrial > Soil > Desert | place... | reverse complement strand
TATTGCAAAGAGGGACAGCCGCTCGGCGACACGATCTCGCGGCTGGTGGTCGGCGTCGGTCGCATCCAGTCGATCGCCCCGGTGAAGCAATACGACGCTCCTGTGGGCAAGAGCACTTATCCGATGTGGGATCGCCTACTCCGACATTCAATCCGGCCGGACGGCTCCGACGGGTTCCTGCTGCCTTATCACGACTATCTCGAGCCGACTGGCGACGCGGCCGAGGACGCGCGCCGGGCCGAACTCCTGACAGAGATCGCCGTCCCCGCCGACCCGGCCCACATGCGTGTGTTCTCCTATGCCGCAGAATTGGCCCCTGCGGATGTTGCGCTCTCGACGCTGATTCGGTGCCTGGAGTCGGTGCGGAAGATCCGCTCCCACGGGATCGCCAAAGGACCATGGGAGCGGCGTGAGGAATGGCTCAACACGCAGATCGGCCTGGCTTGGAAGGACCGAGGGGCATTTCCGGGTCTCGGCTCAGCTCTGGAGGCGCTTGGCATGCGGCTAGGCACGGCGCTGACGCTAGAACTACTCGCTTCGCGAGCGGTGGATAGCGATGCAGACCCATGGCCCCACATCGATGGGCTGCTCCGCGGCACGGTGAAACCTCCCCAGGCTGCCTATGACGCCGATCTCGCGACCGTGCGCGACACCTGGCTCAATTTGCCGGACGAACGTCGGGTGCTTCTGAAGCTGCTTTCGCGTTTCGCGCTGACGCCGGCGCAAGCGAGCCGCTGGTTGGATCCTACCAAGCGGGCAGCAGCCAGTACGGTGCCGACGACCGATGCTGAGGTTATTGCCAATCCATATCGGATCAGTGAGGTTGATCTGGGCGACGCGAAAGAGTCTCCTGTATCGGTCGGGACGATCGACCGTGGCCTCTTGCCCAATGCAACGATTGCGGCGAAGCATCCGTTGCCCGATCCGTCTCGGGTCAGCTCCGCGGCCGACCCCCGCCGCCTTCGAGCGACGCTCGTTTCTGTGCTGAGACGCGCTGCCGAAAACGGCGACGCGCTGCTTAGCATCACGGAAGCCGTGGAGAAGGTGGCTGCGCTTGAGCTAGCTCACCCTTGCTTGATCGGTGTGGACTGGCCCGTCACCAACACGGCTGCACTGACAGGCGTGGTCGAACTGATCGACCTTCCGACGCCGCATGGGCAACAGGGCGGGATTGCCGCACTCCAGCTTACTGAGCTGAAGACGCGTGAGGACAAGCTGAGAAGCGTGCTTGTGAAGCGGGCAGGCAAGGCGGCTCCCGCTGTGACCGCTGATTGGAAGAAGCTGCTGGTTGACGCCATCAAGGCGGCAGGCGGCGCGTTTGATCCGAAGAACGCGCGGCACGTCCTTGCCATCGACGAACAGGCGACCGCGCTCGCTCGCGTGACCTCTCGTCGTCTGACCGCATTAGTCGGGCGAGCCGGCACCGGGAAGACATCCGTAATGGGCGCGCTACTACTCAACGACATACTAGCTCGCGACGGAATTCTTCTGCTTGCCCCGACGGGGAAAGCACGTGTACGGCTCGGAAAAGCGGCCAATGCCGAGGCAATGACCGTGGCTCAGTTTCTGAACGAACTCGGCCGATATGACCGCGTTCGCCAGCGTCCGCGGTTTCAGGGCACGGAGAAGTACCGTAAGGAAAAGACCATAGTCATCGACGAGTGCTCGATGCTGACCATGGACGATCTCGTAGCTGTGCTGGAGGCGCTCGATCTTGCTCACGTCCAGCGCCTGATCCTGGTCGGCGATCCCAACCAGCTCCCGCCAATCGGGGTTGGGCGCCCCTTCGCCGACCTGACGTCTTATTTGCAAACGACCGAAGCGAAGAGCGATACTGGCATGGCGCTTGGCGAGGCGCTAGCCAGGCTGACTGTCGAGGTTCGCGCTGTCGCAGGCGCGGATCAGGCATCGGACACGCTGCGGCTCGCTTCCTGGTTCACGCGAGAGACCCAGCCCGTGGACGCCGATCGCGTCCTTAGCGATTTGGAGAGCGGCCGGCCGTTCAACGACCTCGATCTGTTCTATTGGACGACACCCGACGAGCTGCGAAGCCGCCTGAGCGAGGCCTTCCAGAAGCATCTGGGGCTAGAGCAGCCCGGAGACGTCGCCGGCTTCAACGCTTCGCTCGGCATCGATGAGCGCGGCTGGGTCCCCTTCGACGATCCCGACGGCTCGGAGCAGTGGCAGATCCTTTCACCGGTGCGCATGCACCCCCACGGGGTGCACGACCTGAACCGTTGGACGCAGCGTCGGTACCGTGCGCGCGAACTCAAGGCCGCGGCCGAGCCCTGGGTGGTCAGCCTCGGTGACGAAAGTATCGTCATTCGCGACAAGGTCATCCAGGTCTCGAACCAGTGGCGCGACGCCTATGACGGGAACGTGTCTGGCGACCACTACGTGGCCAACGGCGAGGTCGGGCTTGTCGGTAACGGCAAATCGCCTTGGCTGAACGTGGTGTTCGCCGGCCGCCCCAACCTCCGTTTCGGCTACAGCGGGCGCGATTTCCCAGGCGGCTCGGGACCGCTTGAGCTCGCCTACGCCATAACGGTTCACAAGTCGCAGGGCAGTGAGTTCCAGAAGGTGTTCGTGATCCTGCCGAAGAACTGCCGGCCGCTCTCGCGCGAGCTTCTCTACACTGCCCTGACCCGGTCACGCCGACAGCTTGTGTTGCTGATTGAGGGCGACAACCCATCCGTCCTCTTTGACTACACCCGGCCGGAGCGGTCAGAGACCGCACGGCGGAACACCAATCTCTTCCAGGGCGTGCTCCGCCGCGTCGAGGCCGAAGTTCCGTACGCCGAAAACCTGATCCATCGGACGGAGAAGGGGCATCTGGTTCGCAGCAAGTCCGAGCTGGTCATCGCGAATATGCTGTTTCAGTCCGGTGTCGAATACGAATACGAGCGGGTGCTCGACGGCGAGGTCGAGCCGGGCCGTCTCCGCCCGGACTTCTCATTTGTTACGGCTGACGGCGACCTGATCCTGTGGGAGCACCTCGGCATGATGATGCGCGAGGACTACCGTAAGGGGTGGGAGTGGAAGAAGGCATGGTACGAGACCAATGGCTTCGGCGTGGGTCGGACGCTGTTCACGTCGCAGGACGATGACCGCGGAGGGCTGGACTCGGCGAACCTGCGCTCCAACGTCGATGCGATTAAAGCCTTACTGGATTGACGCGCGGCCCAAGCTGAAACGTGCCCAGGCACTGAAGTTCATTCATCGTGCCAGCCGAGGCAGCCCGTTCCGACGAGCAATAGGCCCAGGATCCGATCAGAAGCAAAAATAAGTTGTCGGTCGCGGGCGGCCTGCTCAGACTTCTCGCCATGAAACAGATTGCAGCGGACCTGATAGAGCGTACGCAGCAACTGTTCCCAGCTCGGCGAAATGTCGGGAATCCAGTTTGTTGGCTGCCGTTTGACGCCTTGCGCGTCGCATGCGGCAAGCAGCGCTGCTCGGTCATAGCGGCGGAAAGCGTCATAACCGAGCACGGCGCGGACGTTCGCAACATTGAGCACCGGCCAAAGCGCGGCAAATGCGTCGACTTCTGCCTTGAAGACCGGATCGTCGGCGACCAGACGGTCGTATGCCGCGATCATGCGCGCCTCAACGGCTATTGCGTTGATCATCTGATAGTCGCGCTCACAGCCCGTGACTGCCGCCAGCCACCCGTTGTAGCCCATCCAGCGTAATGTGAAGCCAATCATAGATACCGGCTCACGCTCCGCGAGATCGATCAGATCAATCGATAATGGGCGTGCAGAAGGGTCGAGAGTTTGGAAATGGGTGTAGTGGACCATCGCATTAGCCGGAGGAAGAGTCCCGTGCTAGTGCCACTCCGGTTAGTGGGTGGCGCCAAGCTTATGAAATATAGCATCGCAGACTGGGGATCAAACACCCATCTAGTGATTGCTGTAACCAATCAACGCGTGGTCGGCAGATTCGAGAGCGACAGCAGGATCTCAAGTGCACCGGCTTCGCTGAGCATCACCTTCGGGATCACCAAGTCTCCGTATTTACATCGACGTGAGGCGAAGCTTACCGTAAGTGGGACCAGTTCACCGGCGTCCGCCTCTCTTCGTAGGAACTCGCCACGTTCGTGGCTCAGAGTTGCTGGTTTGAAGCCTGCGGAAATAATTTCCGCTTTTTGAGCAGTAACTTTCAGAATTAAATCGCACAACTGCAATTTGCCTACTCCGGTAACGTGTGGCATGTTCCGTCCAGGGGCAAGTAGACGCATCTGGGTGGGGCATTGTCGGCGAACTTTGGTCATCTGCAGGAGATCAGCCCCGAGCTGCATCGCCTCGGCACGCTAGCCGAGCGCTTCTTTGCCGAGGATGCCAACACCTCGCTGATGAAAAGCCGCCAGTTCGGCGAATATATGGTCAAGGAGATCGCCGCTCTTTCCGGCGTGTATGATCCCGCCGCGCGGGAGACGACGAACGATCTATTGCGACGCCTCGCGACACAGCAGGTCTTGCCGCGCGAGGTGGCCGACATCTTCCATGCGGTCCGCAAGAGCGGTAACGACGCGGCCCACAATCTGGCCGGCTCACCCGCCGAAGCGCTCGCAGCTCTCAAGTTCTGCCGCGCACTCGGCGTCTGGTATCGCCGAACCTATGGGCGGGATCCGGGGTTCAAGCCTGGCCCCTTCGTGCCGCCCCGAGCCTCCGCGGATGCCGATCAGGCTACCCAAACGGAACTGGCAGCGCTGCGTGCCCAAGTCCAGAAAGCCGAGGAGCAGCTAGCCGCCGCTCACGCGTCTGCAGAAGACCTCGCCAAGGCTCGCGCCGCTGCCGAAGAGCTCGCCCGCCAGGCTTCAGCCGATAGTGCCGTCTGGGAGCAGACCGCCGTCGAGATGGAAGCTAACCAGGCAGCTCTCACCCACAAGCTTGCGGAGTTGCAGAAGGCTGCCGAAGCCCAGCCCGAGCAGTTGCAGATCGAGTTCAAACAGGCGGGCCTGAAAGCTGCAAGCAGTCTGGAGCTCGATGAGCGCCAGACCCGACGGCTGATCGATGTCCAGCTTGTCGATGCCGGATGGGAAGCCGACAGCGATAACCTCACCTATCAGAAGGGCACCCGACCGGAGGAAGGCCGCAATCTCGCCATCGCCGAATGGCCGTCTGAGGGTGGCCGAGCGGATTACGCCCTCTTCGTCGGCCTCACCTGCGTTGGTGTCATCGAGGCCAAGCGCGAAAGCGTCGATGTGCCCTCCACCCTCCAGCAGGCCGAGCGCTATGCCCGCACCATCGTGCTCACGCCGGAAGAGACGCACCCGCACGGCCCCTGGAAGCACGGCCTGGATGAGCCCTTCCGGGTCCCGTTTGTTTTCGCCACCAATGGCCGACCCTATGTGCGCCAGTGGGTGACAAAATCCGGCATCTGGTACCGTGATGTCAGGCGCGAGACCAACCACGCCGTCCCGATGACGAGCTGGTTTTCGCCAAAGGATCTTCTCGACAAGCTCACCACCGATGTCGACATCGCAGCCCAGGGGCTCGCCGAAGAAAGCTTCGGCAAGGGCCGCATGCGCCCTTATCAGGAAGAGGCGATCGCGGCGATCGAGAATGCCGTGGTCGCGGGCCAGCGCGACATCCTCATTTCCATGGCAACCGGCACCGGCAAGACACGCACGGCAATCGCGCTGATGTATCGCCTGCTGAAGCACAAGCGCTTCCGCCGCATCCTTTTCCTCGTCGACCGCAAGGCGCTCGGCCGGCAGACAAGCGACGCGCTGGAGACCACCGAAATCGAGGGCATGCTGAACTTCGCCCAGATCTACAAGGTCGCCGGGCTGGAGCAGAAGCTGCCGGAGGACGAGGACCAGGTGCAGGTTGCAACCGTCCAGTCGCTGATTGCCCGCATCTTGAACGAGCCCGATCCCGCCAAGCGTCCGACACCCGGCACCTTCGACTGCATCATCGTCGACGAAGCCCATCGCGGCTATACGCTGGATGCCGAGCTGCGCGAAAGCGATATCGGCTTCCGCAACATCGATGACTACCAGTCGGCCTACCGCCAGATCCTGGATTACTTCGACGCCGTGAAGGTGGCACTGACGGCGACACCCGCGTTGCATACCCGAGAGATCTTCGGTCACCCGGTCTTCCACTATGGCTATCGTCAGGCCGTCGTCGAAGGTTACCTCAATGATCACCTGCCGCCGAAGCGCATCACCACGGCGCTGTCGGAAGCCGGTATCCATTTCCAAGGTGGCGAGGAGGTCGAGATCATCGACCGCAAAACAGGCCAGATCGATCTCTTCGAACTGCCGGATGAAGTCTCGCTCGATTACGACCTCGCCGACTTCAACAGACGCGTCTACTCGGAAGCCTTCAACCGCATTGTCTGCCGCGCGATTGCGACCGAGATCCCGCCGTCCAAGCCCGGCAAGACGCTGATCTTCGCCGCCCGCGATGCCCATGCCGATGATATCGTGCGCCTGCTGGTCGAGGAACTGCAGGAGGAATACGGCAAGGAGAACGTGCCGCATGGCATGGTGACGAAGATCACCGGCACGGTCGACAAGGCCGACGACCTGATCCTTAAATTCAAGAACGACCCCTATCCGAAATATGTCGTCACCGTGGACCTGCTGACCACCGGCGTCGACGTGCCCTCCATCTGCAATCTCGTCTTCGTCCGTAGGGTCAAGAGCCGTATCCTCTACGACCAGATGATCGGCCGCGCCACGCGGCTCTGCCCCGATATCGGCAAGGAGCATTTCCGCATCTTCGACGCCGTCGATCTCTATGCCGAGCTGCAGGAGATGAGCGACATGCGCCCGGTGGTCGTCAAACCGGATATCGCGCTCGGCCAACTCGTGACGGATCTTCACAATGCGGAGACAGAAGAGGACAAGAGCTGGGTGGCGGCCCAGGTCATCGTGCGTATGCGCAGCCTGGTGAAGCGCATTGATGCCGAGACCCGCGAGAGCTTCGAGCGCCACACGGGCGAAAACCCCGACATGGCGCTGCAGCGGCTCTCTACCCGCTCCGGTGCCGAGCTTGCCGATTGGCTGGCCGACCATCCCCGCGCGGTCGAGCTGCTCGAACGCCGCCCGCTCACCACGGGCAAGAACGATGGCGTCGTCATCTCCACCCACGAGGACGAGCTGCTGCGCATCGAAGAGATTTTTGGCAAGAACACGACGCCGGAGGATTACATTACCGGCTTCGAACGCTTCGTGCGCGAGAACATGAACCAGGTTCCGGCGCTGATCGCCGTCACCCAGCGCCCGCGTGATCTCACCCGCAAGGAGCTTTCTGAACTCGCGGGCCTGCTCGACGAGAAGAACTATTCCGAAGCCATGTTGCGCGCCGCTTACGGTCGCGCCCGCAATGCCGATATTGCCGCCCACATCATCGGCTTCGTCCGCCAGGCAGCCTTGGGCGATCCGCTGATCCCCTATGCCACCCGCGTCGACAACGCGATCGTCAAGATCGAGGCCTCCAGGCCATGGACGCAGAAGCAGAAGGAATGGCTACGCCGCATCGGTCGCGCCTTGAAGGACAAGCCCGTGGCCGACCCGACGCTGCTCGACCAGGGCGCCTTTGCCGACAAGGGCGGCTTCAAGCGCATCGCGCAGGAGTTCGACGGTGAGCTCGACGAGGTGCTGCATGCCTTCAACGAGGCGATCTGGGTCCCGCCGGCTGCGTGACCCTAAAGGCCTCGTTGACCATCGACGGCTGATCGCTACAACCGCAATCACGATCCCGGATCAGATGAGAATCAAGCCATGAATGCCAATGCCATCGTCCAGAAACTCTGGCGCCTCTGCACGGTCCTGCGCAAGGACGGCATCACCTATCAGCAATATGTCACCGAACTGACCTATCTGCTGTTTCTGAAGATGATGGCCGAGCGCAACCGCGAGACGGGCAGCCTGCCCAAGGGCATGCGCTGGGCGGACCTGGTCACGGCGAACGGTCTGGCGAAGCTCGAACACTACCGCAAGGTTCTCGTCACCCTCGGCGCCGCCAGCTCGCGGCTAGGCGAAGACGATGTCCTTCTGTCGCCCCCTGGCGAAGGGGCCAGCGCGGAAGAGCGCAAGCGTTATGCCGATGCCCGTCCGCTGCCGGAGATGGTGCAAAAAATCTTCGACAACGCCTCCACCTTCCTGCGCGAGCCGCAAAACCTGACGACGCTGGTCACCGCCATCGATGAGCTCGACTGGTTCTCCGAGGAGCGCGACCAGTTCGGCGATCTCTATGAGGGCCTGCTGCAGAAGAACGCCGAAGAAACCAAGCGCGGCGCAGGGCAGTATTTTACCCCCCGCGTGCTGATCGAGCTTCTGGTCCGCCTCATGCAGCCGCGGCCCGGCGAGGTCATCCAGGACCCCGCCGCCGGCACGGGCGGCTTCCTGATTGCCGCCGACCGCTACATGAAGGCGCGTACCGATGACTATCTGGATCTCGGCGAGAAGGAACAGGAGTTCCAGAAGCGCCGCGCCATCCGCGGCATGGAAAACGTGCCGGGCACGCTGCGCCTCCTGCTGATGAACCTTTATCTGCACGACATCGACGGCGACCATGTCGATCTCGGCGATACACTTTCTGACAAGGGCAAGGGTCTCGGCCGCGCCAACCTCATCCTCACCAATCCGCCCTTCGGTCCGGCGGGAGGCGCGCCGACCCGCGGTGACCTTTCGGTCACAGCGAACGTCTCCTCCTACCAGCTTCCCTTTGTCGAACACTGCATCCGCGCGCTGCAGCCCGGTGGCCGCGCGGCGATCATCGTACCCGATAACGTCCTCTTCGAAGACGGGCGCGGGCGCGAACTGCGCCGCATGATGATGGACTGGTGCGACCTGCACACCATCCTGCGCCTGCCAACCGGGATCTTCTACGCCCAGGGCGTCAAGACCAATGTCATCTTCCTGACGCGCGGCAAGACTGAGAGCGGCAACACAAAATCCGTCTGGATCTATGACCTGCGTGCCCAGATGCCGAAATTCGGCAAGACCACGCCTCTGACCGAAGCCCATTTCGAAGAGTTTAAAAAAGCCTTTGGAACAAGCCCCTATGGCAAGGAGCGCGGCCCGGACGAAGGTGAAGCTGGCCGCTGGCGGGAGTTTAAACGCGAGGCCATCGCCGCCCGTGGCGACAATCTCGATATCGCCTGGCTGCGCGAGGCAGACGAAGAGGCGGAAGAAGGCCTCATCGAACCCGACGACATCGCCGCCGCCATCCTCGGACATCTGCAGGCCGCGACGCTGGAGATCGAGGCGCTGATGGCGGAGCTGGGCGACGAACTGCCGGAGGCAGCGGAATGAGTGAGCTGCCGAGGGGATGGGTTGAGGCGACGCTGGGGGATGTTCTTGAACCGCGATCAGAAAAGGCAGATCCTTCAACTGTTCCAGATCTCCCTTTTTTGGGCCTAGAAGACGTCGAGCCTTATTCCGGCAAGGTGATCGGCTACGGCAGCACAGCCGATATGAAGAGCTCTGTAGCACTTTTCTCGAACGGCGATCTGCTGTTCGGGCGCTTGCGGCCATACCTTCAGAAGATACTAATCGCCGACTGCGATGGAGCTGCTTCGGCTGAATTCATTGTTATGAAGACCAATCAGTACAGCCATCTTGGATTTTTCTCGGCGCTTCTAAGGAGCGATAAGTTCCTAGAATACACGGCGCTGGTGAGTTCCGGCGATCGACCACGAGTGAGCTATGAGTCAATCGCGGATTTCAACTTAGCCCTTCCACCCCTGGCCGAGCAAAAGCGCATCGTGGCCAAGCTGGATGCGCTGAACGCGAAATCTGCCCGCGCCCGCACCGAACTCGTCCGCATCGAAACCCTCGTCTCCCGCTACAAGCAGGCCGTTCTCAGCAAGGCGTTCAGCGGGGAGTTGACGGCCCACCTTCGCGAGCCATCCATCGATGTAATCCAAGCGACTATATCAGACCCATTCACCCACACTCAGTCGGCACCTGCGTCTTGGACCCGCCATCTATTCTCCGAGGTCTGCACGATTGTAGGGGGAAGCCAGCCTCCGAAAACTACATTCGCGTATACCCTGCAGGAGGGTTACGTGCGATTGGTTCAGATTAGAGACTACAAGAGCGATGCAAAGGCGACCTACATTCCGAAAGCGCTTGCACGACGTTTCTGCTCTTCAACAGATATAATGATTGGCCGATATGGCCCGCCGATATTCCAGATTCTGAGGGGAATCGAAGGTGCCTACAATGTGGCCCTGATGAAAGCCGAGCCGACCGAAGCGGTGGCTCAGGAATTTCTTTATTGGTATTTGCACCATCCGGTATTGTTCAAATACGTCGAGATCGACAGCAAGCGTACCGCGGGGCAAGACGGAGTAAACAAGGCGCATTTAGAGCGCTGGCCAATCTTGTTGCCACCCCTCGAAGAACAACACGAAATCGTCCGCCGCATCGAATCCGCCTTCGCCAAGATCGACCGGCTGGCGAAAGAGGCAAAGCGCGCGCTGGAGCTGGTGGGCCGGCTGGACGAGGCGATCCTGGCCAAAGCCTTCCGCGGCGAACTGGTCCCCCAGGACCAAAACGACGAACCCGCTGGCTTACTGCTGGAGAGGATTAGGCAAGCGCGGACAGGCGAGCCGTCCCGACCGAAGAGGCGGGCGCCTGCAACGAAGATAAAGGTCAATGATATGGCACGCACGATTATCGAAGCCCTAGGGGAAGCGAAAGACTGGCTCGCAGCGCAAGAGCTCTTTGCGCTCTGCGGTGTACGAGATGGATCCTCGACCGAAGACGTTGAAAAACTCTACAGGCAGTTGTTGGATTTAGAACGGCAAGACAGAGTTGAGATAGAAGAAGTGGCAGACCCCCTGACCGGAGCAAAGCTGGGCAATAGGGTCAGATTGCGAAAGTAAACTTGGATGAGGCTCGATAAATTCAAGATTGGCAGCGCCAAAGAAAGCCCCACGCACGCCTATAAAAACCTCAAAGATGTCCGCATCGATTTTGAGGAAAAGCAGTGGGTGACAGTCGTCATCGGCTGGAACGGCACCGGAAAATCCAACGTTCTGGAGGCGCTTTCAATTATCTTCCGGGAGCTTATCAGTCCTCGGAATCCGCCGCGCCCTCAGATCGATTTCGCCTTTGAACTGTCCTACGAGATTGGCAAGGGTTCTGATGCTCGCAAGATCTATCTCGAAAATGATCCGGACCGTTCTGAGCCGTTGATGGTTGAAGTGGAGCTGCTGGCACCATCTTCTACACTGGAGGAAGTTTTCACCAGACGTCCGATACGCGTGTCGGAGTTTCTGAAGGATGATAAGAGCTTACCGCGTTTCGTATTCAGCTACTATTCTGGAGAAAGCAGTCGACTAAAGAACGTTTATGCGCCTTACCTGGCCAGATATGATAAGCAGCTTCGGTCCGGAGAAGACCCTGGCCTAAAGCGCCTCTTTTTTGCGTTGCCAGAACATAGCCAGTTCGTCCTGCTGGCTTTTCTTATAGTGGAAAGTCCAGTCGTCCGAAGGTTTCTAGCAGAACAGCTCAATCTGGACCCCCAAACCGGGCTGGATTCGGTACTGTTCGTTCTGCGGCAACCTCCTTGGAACTCAAGGGACGGCGATAGTCGCTTTTGGAATGCAAAGGGCGTCGTTCAAGGCTTTCTTGACCGGCTCATGAAAATCTCGCTCTGCCCTATCGAGATAAAGCGCACAGAGATCATCTCTCAGTGGGGCAATCGCAAGCAGTTGGAATTCAAGTATCTTCTAATTAAGGACTTGGAAGCGTTGCGGACGTTGGTCGGCGAGCAGACACCTGCAGAGTTTTTTCGCGACCTTGAGAGCACGCACGTTTCGCAACTTATCGATGAGATCCGCATCAACGTGCGGGTAAAAAAGAATGAAGCTCCCATCACGTTTGCGGAGTTGAGCGAAGGGGAGCGTCAGCTCCTCACGGTGTTGGGACTGATGCGTTTCACTGCCGGGCAGGAGAGCCTGTTCCTTCTGGACGAGCCGGACACACATCTGAATCCCCGTTGGAGCGTGGACTATCTGAGATACATCGAGGATTTCATTTCCGAAACGGAAGGGAAGCCGAATTCGTTCACCAGCCACGTGGTGTTGACCACGCACAATCCCATGGCAATCGCTGAGCTACAGCGCGAGCAAGTCCAGATACTGGTCGTACGGGAAAGCGAAGATCAGCGCCAGATCGAGGCAGTTTTTCCCGAAGAGAGCCCAAAGGGTATGGGCTACGCGTCCATCATCACGAGCGACATGTTTGGGATTGCGTCTACCTTGGATCGAGACACGCAGACGCTGTTGGAGAAGCAGCGTGAGCTCGGCAGCCGGGAAAAGCTTACGGAGAATGAGGAGAAGGATCTCGGCGAGGTCAACAAGGAGTTGGAGCGGTTCGGATTCCGCTTCGAACACCCTGACGATGAATACAAGCGATACCTGAAGCTGAGGAGCGAATGGCTCCATAAGCGTTTCGAGACCCAAAAAGTAGAGGATATCGCTGACGGCGTTGCTCGCTTGAGCCGCGAGGAACGCGAGCAGATTGCAAAGAAAATAGTAGCAGAAGTCCTGAACGAGGTAGATGGGGACGATGACTAATGCGGTGGATCGACCAAGAGCGGATTGAGCTCCCAGAAGGTTGGCTAGATAAGGCCGCTGCCGCCAAAAAAGAGATGGAAGAGAAAGGGCTCAAACCTGACGATTTCTCAGATGTCTGGCGATGCCTCAAAGATAGATTTGCTCTGCTGTCCGACAAGAGGTGTTGGATTTGTGAAGCGCCGTCTGCACGGTCAGATAACGCAATCGACCACTTTCGGCCTAAGAACCGGGTAGCAGAGGCTACGAAAGAGCCGTCCGGATACAGATGGCTTGCATTCGACTATAAGAATTTCCGCTACATTTGCACGTTCTGCAATAGCAGACGTTGCGATGCGATGGGCGGGACAGCAGGCGGCAAAGCCGACCATTTTCCGTTACGCGATGAAGCTACCCGCGCCTACCTGGCGACAGATGATCTTGATCATGAGGAGCCGATCCTACTCGACCCCTGTGACGATGCGGATTGGAAGCTGCTGGGATGCTCCTTCGAGTCGGGTCATCCCGTGCCTGCGACCAACGACCCTGACGAGCAGAAGCGGGTCGAAGTATCTATAGAACTCTACCATTTGCATCAGGATGCGTTGAAGAAGATGCGTCTGACCCAGGTTAGAGACCTTGATCAAAAAATTGCATTCGCGAAGGATCGCTACGAGGAACTAGACGGCAGCCCGAAGCGTCAGAAGAAATTTAAAGAGGCTTTGACCGCAATCCGGCGTATCATCTCGCCGGGCTCTGACTTCAGCGGCGAGATGTACAATCATGTAAAGAAGCGCCGGGACAAGGATTATCCTTGGCTTCAGAGCCTTGTGGACTCGTAGATGCCAGTACCCGATTACCAGACCCTGATGCTTCCGGTTCTCCGCCTTGCTGCCGAAGAAGAAACGCGCGTTGCTGACGTCTCTGAACGTATCGCGGATGATCTCGGCCTGACCCAGGCTGAGCGGGACGAACTTCTGCCAAGCGGTCGTCAGCGCCTGCTTCACAATCGCATACCCTGGGCCAAGTTCTATATGAGCAAGGCAGGTCTCATCGCCTCGCCCGCGCGGCCGTTTTGTGGCGACGGATAAGGGCAAAGCGCTGCTCGCGAGGGCTCCGGAACGCGTTGACGTTGCTCTTCTGATGCAGGAGCCTGAGGCGCGCCTGTGGGAGCAGGCACCGAGGCTCAGCCGCAAGGGAGGGATGGCACGCGTGCCACCGCTCGTCTTCGGCATCTTAATCTGGAAGATGTAAACGGACCCTGATTTGGCCAGGTAAGGTCCGGGTCCCCTTACGCCAATTTGCTTGGCGGGCTGTGCCTGATTCGACGCTTCGGGCGATACCCCGACGTGTACTGGAAGGTGTACCGGGCGCGATACCTGCATGATTTTCACTCCTCAAGGGCCGCTGGCGAGCAGAGGTTTTGCGAGGGAATCCCGGGTTTTACAGGTAACTGGCGGAGAGTGAATACAACCTGGCGGAGAGGGTGGGATTCGAACCCACGATACGGTTGCCCGTATGCCGCATTTCGAGTGCGGTGTTTTCGACCACTCAGCCACCTCTCCGCTTAAAGACGTGTGACGCGTTGGTCAGCGCTGGCGTTCCCATAGCGATGAAGGTTGGATCCGAGGATCTCTTATCGATGGGCTGAGGTTTCT
>Ga0268287_100319_pt1 | contig 14236 bp, 15 predicted proteins | sample MetcocultureR3M_FD_191348 | JGI IMG/M metagenome (GOLD analysis project Ga0268287, IMG submission 191348) | Soil microbial communities from Anza Borrego Desert, Southern California, United States - Methanotrophic co-culture R3-M | ecosystem: Environmental > Terrestrial > Soil > Desert | place... | reverse complement strand
GAGCGCGTCGGTCGATGCCTTTTCCGGCAGAAAATAGACGAGCAGGAAGTTCGGCTTGGCATCGGGGAAGGGCGCGTTCGCCGCTGCCGCCTCCAGCTCTTCCGTCGTGCGCACCATGACGCCCGGCCGCTTGCCGAATTTCCTTCCGAGCGCATCGTCGAGCTTTGCCGCGACCGCGGCCTCGCTGTCGTCCGAGCGGAACAGGACATTGCCGCTCTGGATGTAGGTTTTCCCGTCCTCGAACCCGAGATCCTCGCAGATCGCCTTGAGTTCGGCCATCGGAAGTGCGGTGCCTGCAACATTTACCGCCCGCAGCAGGGCCACATAGACGGTCATCGTCCTCACCTCCCGGGATCTGTTGTTCCAGCCTCTACATCTTCCCCGCCACCTTGATGGCGAATGCATATTCGAAAGCGATCTCTTCCAGGCGCTGGAAGCGGCCGGACTTGCCGCCGTGGCCGGCTGCCATATTGGTCTTCAGAAGATAGGGGCCTGCCTCCGGCGCTTGTTCGCGCAGCTTCGCCACCCATTTGGTCGGCTCCCAATAGGTGACGCGCGGGTCCGTCAGGCCGGAAAGCGCCAGGATCGGCGGATAGGGCTTTGCACCGACATTGTCATAGGGAGAGTAGGCGGCGATCCATTGATACTCGTTGAGCGATTCGATCGGATTGCCCCATTCGGGCCATTCCGGGGGCGTGAGCGGCAGCGTGTCGTCGAGCATGGTGTTAAGTACGTCGACGAAAGGCACGGCGGCGATAATGCCTGCGAATTTTTCGGGCGCCATATTGGCGATAGCACCCATCAGCATGCCGCCGGCCGAGCCGCCCTCGGCGATGATCTTCGTGTAAGACGTGAATTTCTGCTCGCTCAGATAGTCAGCTGCGGCGATGAAGTCTTTGAACGTGTTTTCTTTATGCTCCATCTTGCCGTTTTCGTACCAGGCAAACCCCTTGTCCTTGCCGCCGCGGATATGGGCGATGGCATAGACGAAGCCGCGGTCGGCAAGCGACAGGTTGTTGGTGTTGAAGCCGGCCGGGATGGTGATGCCATAGGCACCGTAGCCGTAGAGAAGGCAGGGGGCGGAGCCGTCGAGCGGCGTATCTTTACGATAGAGCAACGAAACCGGCACCAGTTCTCCGTCATGGGCCGGCGCCATCACCCGGCGCGTCACATAGTCGTCGGGGTTATGGCCGGAGGGGACTTCCTGGGTCTTCAGGAGCACCCGTTCTCGCGTCGCCATGTCGTAGTCGAAGAGCTGCGATGGCGTCGTCATCGAGGAGTAGGAGAAGCGGATGATGTTGGTGTCGTATTCCGCCGCGCCCTGCAGTCCGAGCGAATAGGCCTCTTCGGCAAACGCGATCGCATGTTCCTCGCCGGTCTGCCGGTCGCGGATGATGATCTGGGGCAGGCCGTCCTTGCGCTGCAGCCAGACGAGATGGCGCGCGAATGCCATATGCGAAATGATCAGCCGGCCCGGCTCGTGCGGCACGACCTCCGTCCAGTTTTCCTTGCCGGGTGCCAGGACCGGGGCCTGGACGATCTTGAAATCCTTCGCTCCGCCGTCATTGGTCAGGATGTAGAAGACGTCGCCGCCCTCCGTCATCGAATATTCCACGCCCTCCACCCGTTCGGCGACCAGCATCGGCTCGGCGCTGAGATCCTTCGTCGACAGCAGCCGATATTCCGAAGTTTCGTGGTCGTGGATGTCGATATAGATGAAGTCGTCGAGCAACGAGCCGCCGACGCCCATGAAGAAGCCCGGATCCTCTTCCTCGTAGACGAGACGATCTTCCGATTGCGGTGTCCCGACGATGTGGTGAAAGACCTTGGACGGACGGTGGTTTTCGTCCTGGAGCGTGTAGAAAAAGCTCTCGCCGTCCGGCGCCCAGACGCCGCCTCCGGCGGTATTCTCCAAGGCGTCCGAAAGGTCTTCGCCGCTCGAAAGGTCGCGGATGCGCAGCGTGAAATATTCCGACCCTTTGTCGTCGTAGCCCCAGATACCCTTGGCATGATCGGTGGTGTGGTCGATGCCGGAGAGGCGGAAATAGTCCTTGCCCTCGGCTTCCTTGTCACCGTTCAGCAGAATCTGCTTTTCGCCGCCATCGCGGGGCGTGCGGAAATAATGCGGCTGTTCTCCGCCCGTCACGTAGAGCGTGCCGTAGGCGAAAGGACCGTCCTTCATCGGAACGGAGGAATCGTCTTCCTTGATGCGGCCGCGCATCTCTGCAAACAGCACCTTCTGCAGGTCCGCCGTATCGCCCATCGCCGCTTCCATATAGGCGTTTTCCGCTTCCAGATGCTTGCGGATCTCCGGGTCGAGAATCGACGGATCCTTGAACATGGCCTGCCAGTTGTCGGCGCGGAACCAGGCATAGTCGTCAACGCGGTCAATGCCGTGGCGGCTGTCGGAGACCGGCTTCTTCGGCGCGACGGGGGCCGCGGGAAGATGGGCAAAGGGCTTTTTCGAGGCGGTGTCCAAGGAAGCACTCCGGATTGTCTGAAAGGAGTGCCAGAGATAGGGGGCGCTTGCGCTGGAGGCAAGCGGGAAGGTCGGCGCGTTATTTCTTGTCCTGGCGCTTTGCGTCGCGTTCGTTCTGCCAATAGACGAAAGCTGCAATCAACAGCAGCCCGACCATCGGGGCAAAAGCAGCATAAGGTTCTCGATCATCTATTCAGCCTTTCAAGCACCTTCATCGCTGTTAAATGCAGCGTGACGCCGATGATAAAACAAGCAACGGGCGTACCAGAGCCAAAGCGCTTGCAAGGCCGCGGTTACTTGATCCCGCTGTCCCCCAACTTGATCACGTCAGCTTATTTCCCGCTCTGGTAGGTGGTCAACGGGTGATCCATCTCCTAGTTTCCGCGCCGTCCGAGTCAGATTGGATAGGAAATGCTATGAAGAAACACTGGTCGCTGGCGGTTCTGTTCGTTCTTTCCGCCCTGCCGGCACATGCCCTCGACTCCCGCATCGCCAAACAGCTCGACGCGCTTGCACCCGACGAACGCCGGGAACAGCGTTGCGATCTCGAAGCGATCGACCGCATCAAGAAAGACGCCGAGGGCGAATACAAGCCCGACAAGGTGATCGCCTACACCTTTGCCGACCCGATCGAGGCCGGCAATTCGATCCGCGCCCCCGGCGCCGTTTTCCGCAGCGGCGGCGATTGGTACCGTCTCAAATACAAATGCGAGACGGGCGAGGAAGGCCTGACGGTCATGTCCTTCGACTACAAGATCGGCTCGAAGGTGCCCCGCAACGAGTGGGAGCAGCACTTTCTCTATGACTGAGGCGATCAGCCCGGCAGATGGGGCGTCGTCTTGCGCTCGGGGAAAAGTTCCGAGAGTGCCGTCATCATGATGAGGGAGAGCGGCAGCGCCAGCATGGCGCCGACCGCTCCCCACATCCAGGTCCAGAACAGGATGGCGACGAATACCAGGAAGGGATTGATCTCCCACTGCCGGCCCATGATGGCGGGAAAGATCAGGTTCTCCATCACCAGGTGTACGGAGAAGAAGATGAAGGCGGGGATAAGTCCGATAAACAGGGCGTCGTGCGTCAGGATGCCGGCAACCGCAACCGAAAGCGTCATCAGCGTGATCCCGAGAAACGGGATGAAGCTCGACAGAAACGCAAACAGGCCCCAGAGCATCGGCATGGCGAGGCCGCCGAAATAGGCGATCAGCGTCATCGACACCCCGAGCGCGAGATAGAGAACGCTGGCAGTGGCGAAGTAATAGCCCAGCACTTCGTCGACCGAGTTCAGCACCCGGATTGCCATCAGCCGTTGCCGCCGCGTCGGGAAGGCGAGGATGATCGTTCTCCTCAGCTTCAGCCGCCCGTAGAGGAAGAGCAGCAGCGCGGCGAAGAAGATCAGCCCCTGGATGATCGCCGGCGTCAGATTGGCAGTGATCACGCCTAAGATGTTGCTGGAGTTTTCGAGCAGCGATTGCATCGACATCGGCCCGGTTTCGAAGGTCGCAGGCGAGATGTTCAGCCAGTGCTGGCTTTCGAGAAAGGGCATGATCCGGTTGATCGTCCGCTCGATGAAGTTGGGGCCTTCCTTGATGAGCGTGCTGAGTGGTTCCACCAGCGAGTTGATGATCACAAAGAGCACGGCAAAGACGAGCGTGGACAGAATGAACGCGATGCCGAAACGCGGCACGCCGGCTTCCCCGAGGCGGTCGGCTACACGCCCGAGAATCAATCCCACCACCACGGCGAGCGTGACGGGGATCAGGATCATCGACATGTAATGAACGAGGGCAAAGAAAGCGATTGCGAAGATGCCGATCACCGCCCAGGCCATGGCGACGTCGAGCGCCTCACGACCGAGCGGAAGATGCTCGGCAACCTCGTCTTCTTCCGGATAGATGCCCGCTGTGTCCTTGCGGTTTAACGCAAGCTCCAGCGGCTGTTTCTTCGGCTTGGCGCCGTGCGCACCCAAGATCGCCATATTCCAGCTGTCCCCGTGATGCCTTTCAACGCGAAAGCGGCGCTCCGGTTCCGGAACGCCGCTTCCATGGGAGGAAATGCGGCAAAGGTCAGGCTGCGAGCGTCAGGCCGATGCCCCAGGGGTCCTTCAGGGACCATCCTTCGGCGGTTTTGGTAGCGGCGATCTCCTGGCGGTCGAGCGCCGTGAGCGCCCTGTCGAGCGCCTCTTTTTCGTTGAAGACAATGCTGTAGTCCGAAAGGCCGGTCATGTTGCCCTGGCGGACCCCGGCGCCGCGGCTGTTCCAGATATTGGCGGCGATGTGGTGGTGATAACCGCCGGTGGCAAAGAAGCGCGCACCCGGATAACGGGCCATGACCTTCAGGCCGAGAACGTCCCGGTAGAAGGCGTCCGCCTCAGGAAGGTCGCCCACCTGCAGGTGGATATGGCCGACAGCTGTCCCGTCCGCCATGCCGCCCCAGTTCTCCTTAGGCGCGAGCTCGTAGAGCGCCTGCAGGTTCAGCCGTTCGGTCGCCATCTCTACCGTGCCGTCCTGGTGATAGGTCCATTCTTCGGGCGTTCGGTCGCGATAGATCTCGATGCCGTTGCCTTCCGGGTCTGAAAGATAGATCGCTTCGCTGACCAGATGGTCCGAGGCGCCGTCGAGGCGGACGTTGTTGTGGGCGGCATGGGCCAGCCAGTGGGCGAGCTCCTGCCGGTTAGGCACCAGAAAGGCGGTGTGGAACAGGCCCGCCGCATTGCGTGGCGCCGCGGCGACGTTGTTGCCGGTTGAGAGCGTCAGTAGTGGCTGGCCCGCGACCCCGAGTATCTCTCCGCTCGAATTCCGTTCGAGCACCCGCAGCCCGATAATATGCTGATAAAAGCTGGAAACCCTGCCTAGATCGCTGACGATAAGATGCGCGCCCTTTACATGCGCCGGACGCGTCAGTGCGAAAGATTGAACGTTGCCGGTCATGGAAAAAATCCTCGTTTGATTAGCCGGCCGATGCCGTGTTGCGCTATGATATGGCGCAGGTGCTGCGTTCACAAAAGACCAGAAAACGGCGATGCATCGTTTCGTAAAAGTGAACAACCGGATAGCTCTTCGTTGACTTCGATCAACGCAGTTCCCCCGGGACGATCCTAGAAAAATGGGGAAACGAATGAGGAAAGTGAGATGTACGCAAAAATCATCGTTGCTGTCGACGTAGCTCAACTGGAGAAGGGGGAGAGGATCTTCCGTAAGGCAGCGACGCTTCTCGATGAGGGTGGCAGCCTGGTTCTGCTCAACGTGGTGGAAGACCTTCCCGGCTATTACGTGGCCGATGTCTCGGTCGACCTGATGGTCAGGGCGCGCCAGGAATCCGAGCAGCTTCTTCTGAACCTGCGCGAAAAAGTCGGCCTCCCGGCCAATATCGAGATACGCCAGGGTTCGCCAGCGCGGGAGATTCTCGCCGCGGCCGAACAGCGCAAGGCCGATCTCGTCATCGTCGCATCCCATGTGCCGGATATTTCCAACTACTTCATCGGCGCCACGGCCGACCGGGTCGTGCGCCACGCGAAATGCTCGGTTCTGATCGACCGCTGAGAAGGAATTGTCGAGATGAATACCGCCAAATATCAGCGCATCCTCAAGGCCCGCAAGGCCGAGCTTAAAAACCGGCTGAGCCGGATCGAGCAGGATTTCACCACGCCGCGCAACCCTGATGACGACGATCGCGCCGTCGAGCGCAACAATGACGAAGTGCTCGAGGAATTGGGTGAGGCCGGCGAGAAGGAGCTCGTTGCGATCGATGCCGCACTGGCTCGGATCGATGCCGGCACCTTCGGCATCTGTGCGAAATGCGGCCAGCCGATCGCCGAAAGACGACTAGGCACCGTACCGCATACGCCGCTGTGTCAAGCCTGTGCCGGCGAGGCTTAACCGGAGTTTACATTGGACGGTTTACGCTGGAAGGCTGAGCCGGAAGGTTAAAACCTAAAACCTAATGTGAAGCGCTTGTCTCTTGCCTTCCGCCATTGCTATGGCCATTCTTGGATCGGGAGGGCGGAAGGCAGGATGAGCGAACTCTTCAACTTCGGACGGCATTACGATTTTCACGAGATCGTCGCGGATGGAATCATCCACGGCATCGGGATCGTTTTCGCGCTGGTCGGGGCAACGGCGTTGATCTTCTATGCGACTGTCTGGTCGAGCCATGGCGAGATCATCGCCGCGTGGGTCTATGGCCTCGGCCTCGTTCTCTGCCTGTCGATTTCCTTCACCTACAACATCTGGCCGCACTCCCGCACCAAATGGTTTTTGAGGCGTTTCGACCACTCGGCGATCTTCATCCTGATTGCCGCGACCTATACGCCGTTTCTGCAGCGCGGTTCGGGGGACGCCTGGATCTTCGCCATGCTGCTGGCGATCTGGGTGACGGCTGTCGTCGGTATCATGCTGAAATGCCTGTTTCCCGGCCGCTACGATAAGCTGACGATCCTGCTCTATCTCGGCATGGGCTGGAGCGGTGTGATGGTGATGGGCCCCGTTTCCACCTATCTGCCGGCGGTCACCGTCTGGCTGATCGTGATTGGCGGCCTCATCTATTCGCTCGGAGTGATCTTCCACGTCTGGGAGAGGCTGCGCTTTCAAAACGCCATCTGGCATGGTTTCGTCGTCGCCGCCGCCGCGGTGCATTACGGCGCCGTGATGACCTGTTTCAGCCTCTCGGGCGGCGGGCTCTGACCTTACTCGGGGCAGCCGACGGGTTTGAGGCTTGCGATCATCCGCTTGACGATCGCATCATAGGCCTTGCGATCCCGGCTGCGGTATTCCAGATGCACGAAGGCCGCTGCGTCTTTGCACAGCCAGTTGCCGCGGACATAGAGGATGCGGTCTCCCTTGGTGCCGGAATAGCTCGCCCAATCCGGCTCGATCCGCGAATAGGAAATATCCCAGCCGAGCTTCTTCAACTGAGCGATGCGGTTCCTCGCTTCATCGTCAAAGAACAAGTCGACCAGGAAGGTCCCGAAGACGAAGATCCGGTCACCGTTCCTGCCGAGAAATGTGCCGCCATCGCCGTTGTCCGGCGCCCTCTGCATGACGAAACCGGGGGGCAGCTCGACGGTAAAGCCATAACGGTCGTTGGAATAGGTCTGCCACTCGGCCGCTTGCGCCGACACCGCGGCAAGTGTTGCCAATGCGGCCAGGAAAACCCGCATTCCAATCCTCCATTCCCGATAGCGGCTTTACCAGAAGAGCGGTTCCGCAACAATTGTGGACAAGTGATGTGCGTCTGCTAAAGTGGATAAAGAGATATTATAATGGACAAAAATCATGACCTTGGTGCGCGACGCAACCGAAGCCGATCTACCGATCATCATGGAAATCTATAATGACGCCGTTGCCAATACCACGGCCATCTGGAACGACGTGCTGGTCGATCTTCAAAACCGGAAGGAATGGTTTGCCGCCCGAAAGGCGAAAGGTTTTCCGGTGCTGGTTGCGGAACTGGACGGCAAGGTCGCCGGTTACGCATCCTATGGCGATTGGCGGGCCTTCGATGGCTATCGTCATACCGTTGAGCATTCGGTCTATGTACACCGTGATGCCAGGGGCGGCGGCATTGGCCGGCTGCTGATGCAGGAACTGATCGCCCGCGCCGCCTCCAATGGCATGCATGTGATGATCGCCGCGATCGAATCCGAAAACGACGCCTCGATTCGGTTGCATGAGAAGCTCGGCTTCCGCATCGCCGGAAAATTCTCCGAAGTCGGAACCAAGTTCGGCCGCTGGCTCGACCTCACCTGCATGGAATTGAAGGTCTCGGGGTGAGTCCATACTCACGTCCTCAACGGTGCCCGGACTACGAGAAGATCCTGTTCCCGGACGAGGAAGGTCTCTAAAGCCTCGCCAGCCACGCATTTTCTGCCCCATAGGCGATGATGATCGCCTCGCGCAGCCAGGCCTTCCGCACTTTGCCGAAGAGAGGCAGGATGGCGGAAAGTCCGAAATTAGGTAGCAACTGCCACCAAACTTGTAAGAGGGATTCAGCGCTTCGGGCTGAACCCCTCCATATCATCGTCGCTTGAGGTTTTGACTGCTCGCGTTGGTCCAGAAATGCTGTAGTCATTCCGATCATAGGACACGCCAAGCGTATGAATTGGCCTATTACCGTTCAAGAAATTGTCCAGTTCAACGGTACGGGATCTGGATAGTTGCACCTTTTCAGCAAACTCCGGCCATCGATCGACGGCCGTTCGCACGTGCTCTATAACATCCTTGGCATCCTGATCCGAGATCGAGGCCCCCCTGGCGACCGCCAAGAGGTGAGGCAATCCAGGCGTTCTTCCTTCTCCGGCGATTGCGGCGCTGTGTTCTCCGCCTGGCCCGGACGAAAAGGTAAGGTCGTATGCAGGCGCCAATGACCACCGACCATTCCCGTCCATTAAGAAAGCGTGGTTCTTCGCATGGTCGTCGCGGTTCCTAGCATAGACGTTAAACACCATGTTTCGGAACATCTTGAGAACTTCCCCGGCATCGCGGGTCATCATATGCGTAAGCTTGTGCAGTTGCTCATAGTTCAGTGATGCCTCGCGGTGGCTGGCATTCAACAGGCCGCTTGCCGTGTGCATGTGGAGCCTGCCGGCACGTGTCCTATCGAACCGTTTTGTCGCGAAAAGTCGTCTTCCCTTACGGGTGTCAAACAGGCGGGTCTCAGCCATCTCCAGTCCCGCAGCTACCGCCATGAACGCGTAGGCTTTTTCCTCGGCGCCGATTTCGCGCGGGTCGTCAGAACTGGGAGCCTTGACCATCCATCTTTCGTACCCCGGATCCAACTGCTGGCCGTAGTCCAACACACATGTGTTTTCGACCCTGTTGAAGCCGATCATGATCTTTGGCCGTGCGCCCGCGGACCCGCCTTGCGCGCCCTGCAAACTATCGATGTCAGCGACATCCATTTCCGTCTGCACCAGCTCCACCTGATCAGCAAACCAATCCAGATCGGCATCGGTCGGCTGTTTCTGGTCGTCCGGCAAGTCAGGAACATATGTCAGCGCGCCCATGCCCGTTCTGCCCACTGCGGAAAGGCGGTCGATAGGAGTGAGTTGAGTGTAGTCGATGCCAGCTCGCTGGAGACGACGGTCCAGCAATAGACGGCCCCAACCGTCAGGTAGGCTGTCGTTAAATAGCCCATGGAGCCCGTCGAACGGGTCGCGCGGCGCCGCGATCAAGCCAGTAGCGACCTTCATATGGAATGGCGAGATCAGAAGGGGTGCCGCGAGAAACTCCGCCGAGTACTCAAAGTAGGCCCTTCGTTCCTTGCCACTCCAGGCAAGTGTGCCGAGTTTCTTGTCGCTCCCTTCGAGATTCAGATAAACACTCATCTGCTGGATTGGTTTGAACTTCATCTCCGGCGCACCCGCTGCTTAAGAGGACGATCAACGACATCATCGATATTCTGCGGCGGCCGACTTGGAAACAAGTGGTCGAACTCAGCCTCGGCCTCAAGGACGAAGGCAATTTTCACGAGACTCTCGAGCGAAATTTTCCCACTTTCCTCGAATAACCTCAGTGATCCGTATGAGACATTCGATCTTGTCGCCAGTTCCCGCTGGGTCAGTCCGTGCTGGATTCTTCGGCGCTTCATTCTTTCCGACAAGCCTCGAATGACTTCGACGGGGGATGACATCTTAAATGCGAACATAATAACACCTAAACGCGAATAGTGGCCTTTAGTGCTAACATAATCGCAATTAAGATTTTTGCAAGCAGATGCGCCGGGCCGTTCGCGATCGACTCCTGACGACCACCCTGGTATGTTCCGCCGCATGTTCCGGATCATACGAATACGACGACGCTGACTTCCGCTCGCCGCACCCGGCGAGGTCCCGTCGTATCGCGTATCCTACAGGGAACTGAACATGGTCTCCGACAACCTGCCGTCCGTCATTCCGCAGCCGCGCAAGGCCGCACCCGATCTGGAGGTCCTCCGGAGGGTAGAAATATTGGGGAAACCAGCACTTCCTGCTGTCCCCGTATTGCCGGACGTTCACGCTTAGCCATCTCCGCTCGTTCGACGACGCCAAGTCCTCCAAGGCGTTCTGCCTCATCCGCTGGCCGGATACGGAAGGGCGACCGACCTGCGTCCGCTGTTCGCATACGAACTGCTGGGAGATCCGGCGTCGGCGCTTCAAATGCCAGGCCTGCCGCCGGGAATTTTCGGTGACGACCGGCACGGTCTTCGCCTTCCGCAAGATGAGCTTCCAGGACATTCTGGCTGGCCTCTGGTTCTCGGTGAACTCGGTCAAAGGCAAGAGTGCGCTCCAACTCTCCCGCGAGCTCGGCGTCCAGTACAAGACGGCATGGGTGCTGCTCATGAAGATGCGCGAGGCGGTCGCGACCCGACGGTTCCGGATGATGTTGGAGGGCGAGATCCACATCGACGGCAAGTACGCCGGCGGTCACATCAAGCAGAAGAACCGCGATCGCGTCGACCGACGCCGCCCCGAGTACCAGAACTTCAAGCGCCTCACGATCCTGACGCTCCGGGAGAAGACGCCGTTTGGCCGCGGCCGAGAGCGGACGCTGACCCGCGTCGTGCGTAGCGAGCATCCGAACGAGGCATGGGAATTCGTCAGGAAGCACGTCCGCAAAGGATCGCGCATCCATGCCGACGAGCGCTTCTCGTACGACGACCTGGCAGGCCTGCAGGACCTGTTCCGGGTGAACCACAGCAAGGAGTACCAGACGAAGGGCGGAGTGAACACGAACCACGTCGAAAGCTTCTTCAGCCGCATCCAGCGGTCCTACGTCGGTATCCATCACCGCTTCTCGGTGCGGTACTTCGACTGGTATGCGGCGGAGATCGCCTGGGGCGAGGACAACCGCCACGTCGACAACGGCATGCTGCTCTGGGGGATGATCCACTTCGCGATGTCCCGGAAGACGTCGCGGAACCTCTGCGGCTACTGGCAGGGTCGGCATCCGCCCGATCTGGTCTGGGACGGCGGCGAAAACCCCGACACCTACGCCGCGACTTCCCAGAGGTAGCGACACCCGTCAGCCTATCCGGCACGGCGGACACGGTTCGTCCTGGCAAGCCGGTCGAGCGTCTGGGAAAATCGATTTGCGACCTGTCCGAGCCGGGCGTCGTCTTCGGCCAGACCAGTCTCGCGTGCGAAGGCCTTGGCGCACTCCGCCGTCGTGATCGGGTGCCCGGCTTCGCGGAGCGTGCGCAGCACGAAGCCACGGCGATCGACATCCTTCAGCAACTCCGAGACTTCAATGACGCCTTGGCGCTTGCGCCAGGTGGCGGCTCGAGGTGTCCCGGCGGGCGAGTATTCCGGTTCGTAGGACGGGATGACCACGTCGAACGCGGCCTGCTGCCTCTCCAGCGATACGATCTTCGCCCGCAGCTCCTCGATCTTGGCACCGATCTCGGCCCGCTTCCGCTTCAACTCGTCTGCAACAAGAACCATTCGCAACCACTCCATAGGATCGCGAGGATCCTATGCGTTCAGGCGACCAGGAGTCTGGTGGCAGTTGCTGCCTAATTGCGGAAAAGTCCTTTTCATCCTTCGGCCTTGGAGACTTCGCTTTGTAGAAAAGCTGGATTTCCGGCGCGAGGTAGAAAAGTCCGCCTGCATGCCGCCATCCCATTTCCGAAACCGGACGGACTACCGAGGGACAGCGCCGCGAGCGCATGTCTCGCCATCGCCGTCGTCAAACATGGGCTGAAAGCGCCAGGCGTCGTCGGCGTGCCCGCGGCACCAGATGTGATCGACCGTGGCGGGCAGCGTCTCATCCTCTCGCCAGGGGCGCAGGGTCCCGGGCGGATCGGCCGCCCAGCAGTCCCAATCCTTCAGCTGTGCCCGTGCCGCCACACGGTCCGTTCTGAGCATCAGGATGTCGATGTCCCCATGCGGCCGGACCGTGTGGCCGACGAAAGCCTCGATTGCATGACCGCCGGCGATCCACCAGGGGAACGGCGCTTTTTCCAGAACAGCGGCGATCTCATGCGGCAGGATTGGCTGCCACGCCTTGTCCTCTTCGCCAAGCACTGCCATCGCTCAAGTCTCCGGGGCTTCATCCGCTCGCGCGGCAAGATAGGCCTCGACCGTCAGGTTCAGTTCGCGCAGCAGCGCGGAAATCTGCCGTTTCTTTTCCCGGTTGAAAGAGGCGATGGCGTCCGCCTCATTGGCCATGTCCCGCCGGAATGCCGCTTCGGCCCGGCGAATGCCTTCTTCCGTCAGCTGGACTGCAAGACTGCGGCCATCGTGCTCCGACGGCACGCGCCGGATGAGACCAGCCTTTTCGAGCCGTCCCAGCCGATGGGTGAGACTGCCGGAGGCGACCATCAGCGATCGGTAAAGCTCAGTAGGCGTGAGCCGGTAGGGCGGGCCAGAGCGTCTGAGGGTCGCCACCACGTCGAACTCGCCGCGATCCAGCCCGAAGGAGGCGAATATCTCCTCGATCGACGGCGTCATCAGCCGCGACAGGCGGTAGATGCGGCCGAGGATCTCCATCGGCTCCGTATCCAGGTCCGGCAGTTCCTTTGTCCATTGGGCCCGTGCCCGATCGATGTGGTCCTGCGGTTTGTGTTCGCGACTCATGCGGTCTCCCATGCAATTTCAAACTATCTTGACATGAAGATAAATTTCATGCAAATATCTTCACATGAAGATAAATGGGAGGCCGCGATGCCCACGCTTGCTATACGGAAGTCTTTCGCTGTGCCGTTGATCGTGCAGATGCTCGTCTGCTCCTTTTTATGGGCAAGCGCCTTCATCCTGCTGAAAATCGCGGGAACTTCGCTTTCGCCGCTGGCGCTCACGGCGCTGCGCGGCTTGATGGGAGGCGGTCTGATCGCCGCCTTCATGGCGGCCGCCGGGCATCAGGTCCTGCCGCGCGGGCATGAGCTTCGTGACTGGATCGTTCTAGGCTTCCTGCAGGGCGTCGTGCCAAACGCACTGACAGCCTATGCGCTCACCCAGATTTCGGCGGGCCTCACCTCGATGATCCAGGCTTCCACGCCGCTTATCGTCGCGGTTCTGGCGCAGGCCCTGTTCGCCAGCGAGCGGCTGACGCTCAAGGTGGCGCTCGGGCTCGCCACCGGTTTTACCGGAATGGTCATGTTGGTCGGCCCCGCGGCGTTCGGCGCGGGTGATGTCAGCCTGAACGGCGTCGGCGCCATGGTGATTGTGGCGCTGAGCTACGCGCTCGGAAATCTTTATGTACGCGCCATACCGAACCCGCAGCCGATGCGGCTTGCGCTCGGCCAGCAGCTCTTTTCCGGCCTGCCGACCTTCGCTGTCGTGATGTGGCTCGGCGGGATGTCGTCCTTCGCGCCGGCGCTCGATGCGGCGGTCGTCCTGCTGGTGCTCGGCGTCTTCGGCACGGCACTGCCCATCGTTCTCTACATGAGCATCCTGAAAAAGGCCGGCCCCACCGTCGGTTCGATGAATGGCTATTTCCTGCCGCCCTGGACGATCCTGCTCGGTTTCGTCCTGCTCGGCGAACCGGTGAGCTTGCGCGAAATCGTCGCTACCGCGATCGTGCTTGCAGGTGTTGCGATCGTATCGCTGAAGGGTCTTCCGTTTCGTTTCCCCAGGCTGCGTGCAAGCTCCTACCTGTGAGGCAGGCCTATCGCCGCCAGAAACGCCTCCAGGCTTTTGCGCACATGCGCGGCGATCGTTTCCGTCGGATTGAAACCCCACCAGAGAAGGCAGCCCTGCCATTGGGAAGCCATCAGCATGCCAATATCGTCAGGCGCGCCGGCCTTTTCTGAAAAACAATCGGCGATAGCGCCCGAAAGCCGCTC
>Ga0268287_100318_pt1 | contig 14351 bp, 16 predicted proteins | sample MetcocultureR3M_FD_191348 | JGI IMG/M metagenome (GOLD analysis project Ga0268287, IMG submission 191348) | Soil microbial communities from Anza Borrego Desert, Southern California, United States - Methanotrophic co-culture R3-M | ecosystem: Environmental > Terrestrial > Soil > Desert | place... | reverse complement strand
CGCGGCAAGGATATCGCCATGGTTGCCGGCGGCATGGCTCAGGCCTTTCCAGATATTCACCGAGAGCTCTTCAACATCTACGCGATGGAAAATGTGATCGTGGTCGAGCTTGCCATTCGCGGCACGCACAAAGGAGCATTGGTGACACCAGATGGCCCAATCGCTCCCACCGAGAGAACCATCGATGTTCCTTGCTGCGATGTCTTTCACCTGCGGGGTGGAAAGGTCGTCTCCTTTCATTGCTACAACGCAGCCTCCATCCTGCAGCGCCAGTTGGGTCTTGCCGGTCGCGCAACGGCTGCTTGATACGGCGAGAGACCCGAGCGGGAGATGCTCCCGGCAGCCGCCGCTTATCCAGCAGGGCGCGTCTGGAACCAGCCGCTTTTCTCAAGTCACAAATTGCTCAAGATTGTTCGGTTCCTGTATCTGCGATGCGAAAGACACGGTTGACGAGCCTACCAGCCCCATACCTGAAGCGCCTTTGGATGCGGGAGGATGCTATCCTGGGCGAGCAGTATCCGTTCAACCTGCCTTGGATGGACAAGGGTTTCGCGCTCGAGTTCGTCACTCCGGTGACGATTATTGTGGGTGAGAACGGCACTGGGAAATCCACCCTCATAGAGGCTGTGGCCGCCCTGTGCGGGTTTGATGAGGCCGGCGGCGGCAAGGGTTACATGCCACTCGATCATTCCCGTGCCGTCGACCGCAGCGGTGCCCATCTCGCCAGCGCCTTGCGAGCGGCCTGGTTGCCCAAAGTCACTGCCGGCTGGTTTTTTCGCGCCGAATCCTTCTTCTCGGTTGCACGCTTCCTCGATGAAGCCGCCCGCGACGCCAATGCTGCCCCGCCGGACTTTTTGTCCTGGAGCCATGGCGAAGGGTTCGTACGCTTCTTTGAAGAACGCATGTCCAGACAGGGAATATACCTGCTGGACGAACCGGAAAGTGCGCTTTCCCCAAAGCGGCAACTGGAACTGCTTCGCCTTCTTCATGCCATTCAGGGATCGGCCAATGCGCAGATCATCATGGCTACCCATTCGCCCATTCTGATGGCCGTCCCTGGTGCCCGGCTGCTGGAGATCACCCGTGGGGGCCTTGCCAAAATCGAGCTACGGGAGACGCGGCACTTCAAGCTCTATCAAGACTTCACTATCGATCCAGACGATTTTGTGGATCGTGCCTTGCGCAACGAGATGTAAGCCCAAACGGGAGCGTTAGCAGTCAGGTTCATGCCTCCGAGTTGCAAGGCGCTTGCTTCATAGGCGCCTGCGTAATTGTAGCCGTCGAAGACGAACGTCAGACCCCATCGAAGAACGCATGAACGATGTCACCCATCCGGCCCATAGGACGTTTCGCCGCCGCTGGGGCGAATGCCTGCATCCATAGTGGGCTTGGCCTCCATCTCAGTCATAGGAGCTGTCGCGGCATTCACCTGTGAATCGCGCGCGGCTATCTCACGACCTCGCTGCGGCACAAGCCGATAAGTGGCAAGTTAGACGTTATATAGGCGAAGCTTTGCTATCTCGGACACGTTGGTCGACCCAAGTAGCGCCATGTTCCGGTATAGCTCCGTCCTGAGGATGTCTGCGGCTAAAAGAACCCCCTCCAAGCCTCCTACGGAGGCGGCGTATAGGAACGGCCGGCCGACGAAGACGAACGTCGCTCCGAGTGCAAGAGCTTTCAGAATATCGGATCCTCTCCGAATACCGCCATCCAGCATGACCGTTGTCTTCGCTCCTGCAGCGTCGACAATCGCAGGGAGCGCTTCGAGCGGAGCCAGCGCGCCGTCAAGCTGTCGCCCCCCATGGTTCGAGACGATGATGCCGTCGACGCCAAGCTCTACCGCATGCCGCGCGTCGTCCTCATGCAGGATACCCTTCACGACGAGACGGCCTTCCCAACGCTCACGAATCCGTTGCAGATGAGTCCAGTTGAGGTGGTCCTTCTTACCGAAGTCTCTCATGACCGAGGACGAGATGATCGGCGCGCCGCGGGTGGCATACGAGTTTTCGAAGTGTGGGATGCCGTGCTGCAGGATGGTTCTTAAGAATGTGCCGGTCGTCCATCGAGGATGTGACATGCCTTGCCAAGCGAGCTTGATGCCCGGCCTCAGTGGCGTCGAGAAGCCTGCCCTGACATTGTTCTCGCGGTTGGCGAGCGCTGCAGTATCGACAGTGAGCATCAGGGTCTTGAACCCTGCTGCCGCGACGCGGTCAACGAGAGCGTATATGCGTTCAGTCTCGCCTGGCAAATACGCCTGGAACCAACTATCCGGCGCAGCCTGAGCAACCTCCTCCATCGGAATCAGCGACGAGCCGCTCATGATCATCGGAATGCCGGCCTGAGCCGCACCTGTCGCGAGAACCAGATCCCCTCGATAGGCCATCAACGCGCTGAGGCCCATGGGGGCAATGCCGAAGGGAGCCGCGTAGGTCTTGCCAAACAGTTCAGTCGCGGTGGATCGCCCTGAGACATCTCTTAAGACCCGCGGCTTGAACGCGTAAGATTGAAAGGCCTCAGCATTCATGCGCAGCGATGCATTTGTCTCTGCCGCACCGGAGATGTATCCGAACAGCGGGCGCGGCAGATGACGCTGCGCCTTCGTCTCAAAGTCGTCGAGCGACAGAATATGCTTCAGCCGACCAGTGCCCATAGGACGAGGAGCAGTCGGTTTTTTCATGTCAATCCTCGCTCGCCTCGAACGCCTCCTTGCGTCCCCTGCGGATGGTCGGAAGGATCAGGGTGAGAAGCATCCCAGCAGTGATGAGCAGCAGGACTGCGCTAATCGGGCGCTCCACAAACACGAGCGGATCACCTTGGGACAGCAGGAGCGCTCTTCGGAGGTTCGTCTCCAGCAGTGGCCCGAGTACGAAGCCGAGGAGAAGTGGACCGGCTTCACACCTTGCCTTGCGCAGGACGTAGCCAAGGACGCCGAACAGGATTACAAGAGCCACATCGAAGCCGCGGTTGTTGACGCTGTAGACGCCAATGCAGCAGAACAGGAGGATTGCCGGAAACAACAGACGGTACGGCACCTTTAGGAGACGTACCCAGATGCCGATCAGCGGCAGGTTGATCACGAGCAGCATGGCGTTGCCAAGCCACATTGACGCCACTAGGCCCCAAAACAGTTCAGGCTGGTTTTGGATCACCGACGGTCCGGGGGTGATGCCATGGATCGTCATCGCACCCAGCATCATTGCCATGATCGAGTTCGATGGAATACCCAGCGTCAGAAGCGGGATGAAGGACGACTGCGCTCCAGCGTTGTTGGCAGACTCTGGCCCTGCGACACCGGCAATGGCACCGTGTCCGAACTTCTCCGGGGTCTTCGATATCTTCTTCTCGACAGAATAAGCACTGAAGGCGCTGAGCGTGGCTCCACCTCCCGGAAGTACCCCAAGGATGGTGCCTACTGCGGTGCCACGCAGGACGGCAGCCCAGCTTTCCTTGAACTCCTCCTTCGTCGGCCATAAGCGGCCGATGGTGCTCTGGAGGATACCGCGTGCTTCCTTGAACTCCAAGTTGCTCGCGATCTCTGCGACGCCAAACAATCCGACAGCGATGACGACGAAGTCGATGCCGTCGTAGAGTTCGGTAGAACCAAAGGTGAGACGCGTCGAGCCGCTGTTCACGTCGATGCCGACCATGCCGAGGACGAGGCCCAGGCAGACCATGCCGATCGCCTTGATGACGGATCCATGAGCGAGAATGGTCGCCGCTAGAAGCCCGAAGATGCAGAGGGCGACATATTCCGCGGGTCCGAACGAGAGCGCGAAGGAGGATAGCGTGGGCCCGGCGATCGCTAGACCGATGGTCGCAACGGTCCCGGCGAAGAAGGACCCCAGTGCAGCAATGGCAAGGGCCGCTCCTGCTCGCCCTTTGCGCGCCATCTGGTAGCCATCAATTGCGGTCACCACCGCAGAGGCTTCGCCTGGAAGGTTCACGAGGATGGCTGTTGTAGAGCCTCCGTACTGCGCGCCGTAGAAGATACCCGCCAACATGATCAGAGCGCCGAGAGGCGGGAGAAAGAACGTCACGGGAAGTAGGATTGCTACCGTCGCAGTTGGCCCGATACCCGGAAGTACGCCGATCAGGGTACCGAGTAGCGCTCCGACGAAGCAGAATAGCAGGTTCGTCGGAGTGAAAGCTTCCGCGAAGCCGAGCATGAGGACGTCAAGGAATGCCATGTTAAAGTCCTTCCCCTGCCAATCAGAAAGGCAGGATCGGCATCTGGACACCGAGGCCGTAGATGAAGACGAATGCGCCGAAGGCGGTCAGGATGACCGTCGAGATCAGGATTTCCCGCCAGCGGGATTCCTGATCGGCAAGGCTGCCGACGATAAGTAGCCATGCGGTCGACACCACAAATCCCAATGGCTCCGCCATCAGTGCGAAGCCGGCGATGGCGGCGACGAGGATCAGGAGCGGCTTGACGTTGCTGCTGCCGATACCCTCGTGACCTTTGGTCAAGCCCTGGATGAAGACGAACAGTCCGATGGCGATGATGATCCCGCAGATGACATCCGGGAGGAAACCCGGTCCCATCATCGACGGCGTGCCGAAGCTGAGGTCGCGCCCGGCCCAAAGGCCAAGCGCTCCCAGACCAACCATAACCACCCCGGCGAGAATATCGGGGTAGTCCCGCTTCACGTTGGATGGACCAGACATCACTTCACCCACGGGGTCTCATTCCAGATCTTCTGGAACCGCTCCAGACGGCCTGGCATCTGCTTCTCCCAAGCCGGACCGGAGAGGTAGGCGAGAGGAAGAGCGAGCTGCTTTGCCTGCTGCTGGAACTCCGGGCTTTCGATGACCCGCTTCACAGCGTCGGAGAACTTTTGGGTGATCTCGTCCGAGACGCCCACTGGTGCTGCGATGCCGCGTTCGGACGTCATCTCCACGTCAAAGCCCTGCTCCTTCGCGGTCGCGAGATCGGGGAGCTGCGGAGACCGCTCGGACCCGAAGTGCGCCACCATCCGCAGGCCAGAGGTGTCATTTCCGGCAAACTCGCTGATGTTGAGACCGCCTCCGGAGATCTGCGATCCGAGGATGGCAGTGCGGGTTTCGCCTGCGCCACTGAAGGGGATGTGGGTGAATGTCGTTCCGGTTGCCGCACCAAGAAGAATGATGGCAAGGTGATCGTCGGTGCCGACTCCGGATGAGCCGAAGGACACTGTGCCGGGCTTGGCCTTGGCAGCTTCCACGAAGTCCTTCAGCGTCTTGATGTTGGAGTTGGCCGGAACTACGACAGCCGCCGGATCGTCGACGATACGGGCGATCGGTTTGATTGTCTTCGGGTCATAGCCAAGCTTGCGCTGCACCTGCATCGACAGGTAGCCGGGCGTATTGATGTAGGAGAAGGTGTAGCCATCGGGTTTTGCCTTTGACAGCGCGGTATAGGCGATCTCGCCGGATGCGCCTGGACGGTTCTCGATCACGATGTCCGCTCCGAGCTCCTTCTCCAGAAGCGGCTCGATCGCCCGCGCCATGACATCGGTGCTGCCGCCGGGCGCGAAAGCTACGATCATCTGGATCGGGCGGTCTTTTGGCCACTCCGCATGTGCGAGCGACGTCGACGCCGCAAGGGCTGCGAATGCAATCGAGAACTTCGTCAATTTCATCATGTCCAATCCTCCATTGGAAACTGGCGGGCCCGGTCCCGCTGAACTAGCCGGGTTCTCCTCCCATGGCGGCCGACAGTCTGCGGGCAGCCATCTGGAGAGTTTCGAGGTTTCTTTTGATCGCCTCTTCCGTGAATCGAGCAGGCGGACCGGTTAGGGCGAGGGATCCGAAGAGCTTGTCGTCGTCCCGGAAGATCGGCACAGCGAGGCTCGCCACCTGAGGATCGCGCTCACCAAACGTCGCGTAGAACCCTTTCTGCCGGATCTCATCGTAGACACTCCCAGTCTTGCCGTTGAACGCGAGGATGACGCGCCCTGGCGCTCCAAGATCGAGAGGCATCGTGTCGCCGACACGGGCTGAATGACGGATGGATTGATGGGAATCGTGCCGGAACAGGCAGACGCGCTCGTCACCTTCGCGCGCATAAACGGCGGCGCTTTCGCCCGTCTGATCAACGAGCTGCGCAAGGAGAGGCTCGATGATGTCCGACGCCCGGAAGGTTGATTGGTAGATGTTGCCGAGCTTCATAAGCTTCGGCCCCAGCCTCCAGCTTCCGTCCTCGTTGCGGACGAGCAGGCCGTGTTTGGCAAGGGACCGAGCGATGCGCAGTACGGTCGATTTATCCAGCTCAACACGACGCGAAAGCTCCCCCAACGACAAGGAAAAGTCGCGGTCGGTGAAGGCCTCCAGCAATGATGCGGCGCGCTCGACAGCGGCGACGCCAGCTAAATTTCCAGGCATTAGTTCCTCCAAAAGATGCCGTACGTTGTACCAAGTACAACACCTTTTCATTTAGTACAATACGCGATAAATGGTTTTCGTCAACGGGTGAGCCCCGTCGTCGTCAGTCTTTGGTGGAATGCGAAGGAGGAGAGGATGAGCGCAGCAGCCCAATCGGGAGCAAATCACGCTGTCCGGGTGATGGTGACTGGAGCTGAGCTGGTAGAAGAAGCACGGAATCTGCTTGTCTCTCACCAGGTGGAGACCATCTACGCGCCTGCCTATTCGACTTCGGATGATCTCGCCAATCTTGCTCGAGAAAAGGAAGTCGACGCGATCCTGGTCCGCCAGGGGCAGATCAACCAGTCGGTGATCGATGCTTCGCCGCGACTGAGGGTCGTCGCCAAGCACGGCAGCGGCGTCGACAACATCGACCTTTCCGCAGCCACGGCACGTGGCGTGCCCGTACTGCGTGCGCTCGCTGCGAACGCACAGTCGGTTGCAGAACTAGCGATCAGCCTCACGCTCACCCTTATGAAGGACGTCGTTCCGCTCGACATGGCGGTGAAAGGGGGATCCTGGCCGAAGACGAAGTATGTTGGCCGCGACCTTGCGGGCGCTGTATTTGGCATCGTCGGGTACGGTGAGATCGGTCAGCGAGCTGCATCATTGGCGCGTGGCCTGGGCATGCAGGTAGCAGCCTACGATCCTTTTGCCGAAGGTACAGCAGACGTTCCGGTTAGCCGAGACCTCGAAGCTGTTCTAAGGGCCGCGGACATCGTTAGCCTTCACTGCCCCTTGATCCCGCAGACACACCATCTCATCAACGCAGAGCGTCTCGCGATGATGAAGCCGACCGCATTCCTCGTAAACACCGCCCGCGGCGCGGTGGTCCACGAGGAGGCGCTGGTTGCCGCACTGCGGTCTCAGGCGATTGCAGGCGCAGCCTTGGATAGCTTTGAGGTAGAACCGCCTGCGGCCGACAACCCACTTTGGACGCTCCCGAACGTGATCGTCACACCCCATGTCGGCGGTGCAAGTCGCTCGGCGCTTCGCAACATGGCCGTCCAAAGCGCCGAGCATATTATCGGCGTGCTCGAGGGGCGGGGCTATGACAGCCGGGCGCTGGCGAACAAGGAACTTGTGACCGCCGCTTGAAGTGGAGTGGTCTTCAGAAGGAGGAATGGAATGATTGGATTTCGAGTGTGCCGCCGGGTGCGCAAGGTTGACGCACATTGGGTTGAGGCCTTTCGGAAACTGCCGGTTGCCAATGTCAGCGATGTAATGAGCCGGATGACGGCGGCCGGTGCAGCGTTGCGACCCTACTATACGGGCGGCACCATGGTTGGACCGGCAATCACTGTTAAGTCTCGTCCGGGGGACAACCTGATGGTTCACAAGGCACTCGACATTGCCGAACCAGGCGACATCGTCGTGGTTGATGCAGGCGGTGATCTCACCAACGCCATCATCGGCGAACTTATGGTGGCGCATGCGGCTCACCGCGGTCTGGGCGGCATCGTCATCTATGGAGCGATCCGTGACAGCGCCGAGCTGAGCGCCGGTTCGTTTCCCGTCTTTGCCTGCGGTGTGACGCACCGCGGACCATACAAGGATGGTCCCGGAGAGGTGAACGTGCCGGTCTCCATCGGCGGCATGGTGATCAACCCTGGCGATCTGGTTTGCGGCGATCCGGATGGTCTTCTGAGCGTTCCAGTTGACGACGCCGAGACCGTCTTCAGCGCCGCCAGCAAGAAGCACGAGGCGGAGACGAAGCAGATGGAGAACATCCGCGCAGGAAAGAACGATCGTGCCTGGGTCGATGCCGCTCTGCAAGGGCAGGGCTGCCACATAGAGGCGTGAGCAACAGAGGCGGCCGCCGACGCGGTCGCCTCAACCAACCTGTCCACCGACGGGCTCCTTGGCCGACAGATCTTGGGGAAGAACTGTGGTGTCAACTTTCGTGGCTGCGTTCGTAAACGCAGACAGTCGGCTTCTGGCCCCGTTGCGGTCATTGCCCGCGGGTCCCCCAGCCAATTTCCTAGCCGCGTTCGAACGCGACGATGGCCCAAGGAACTGCGGCTGAGATCGCCCAACTTATTGAGAAGACGCCACTTTTCCGTGCGGGAGATAGTCGCCAATTTGGATCAAAAAATCGGTCAAAAATGACTTGCTTGGGAGATCTGGATTCTCACATGATTTCAATAACTTATCGGAAAAGCGTTGAAATTCCCTCTGTTTTCCCATCGCGAGCGACCGTGGATGCCACCTTTGTGCCCTGGCTTTGGGCCTCAGTCAACAGGAGGGGTATTGCGGCAATTATTTCCGCTTTCGGACCTTCGGTTGCGGTGCCGCAGCGAGGAAGCGTCCGGCAGCTTTGCGCCATAAAGCGCCCGGCAGCTTTGCGCGTCCCAGTCTGCCTTTCAGGAAGCCGCGGAAACTTGCTATAAGCAGACGCAAAGGTTTCATATGAGGCAAACAAGCCGGTCCCGCCGTTCTTGCAACCTCTTCTCATGATGATGCGTCCAAGGCAGAATGAAACCAGTTTACAGCGATCAGGAGGCGAAGGTGCGCCTAAAACCATAGAGTCGGCCGACACCGAGGGTGAAGTGGCGTGGATCAACTTCCGGCTCATCACGCTGGTGGCGGCCAAGTACGTGCCCTCTAGTTATTACTCCCGGGTATCCGTCGTGATCGGCCGTAAAGCAGTAAGCCGTGACCGCCCCTGGAATGGGCCGGCCGCGGAATGGTTCCAGACGACTTGATCATCTTCGATTTGCAATCCGATGAAGGCTCTTCTCTGGGATGCTCGGCAGGCGCCGCCGTTCGTGCCGGTTCGCGGTTTGTCACGCATTGGCGATCGGAGGTCGGAAAGCACTTATGATCCGTATCATTCTCCTACGCCTCCTATTCGTATTGATCGTGGCGGCGCAACCAGTCCATACCTTCGGTCTCATTGCGGCCCTTCGGCATAAGGTCGAGCATGGCGTAGGTGCCCATCATCACCTCGACGCCGCGCCCGTAGGTGGAATAGGTGTGGAACACATTGTCGGCGTCCTTGAAGAACGTGCTGATGCCGGGCCACTCTTCGCCGGTCTCCTGCCATTGTCCGAAATTGTAGTCGATCTTGCCCCCGGCAATCTCCTCATGCGTGAAACTGACCTTGAAATCATAATTAAAGTCGTTTTTTAAGGACGACACCCATTTGAACTGCCAGCCCATACGCTCTCGGTAGCGCTCGATCTCAGCCAGCGGCGCACGTGAGACAGCAACGAGGGTGACATCGTGATGCGCCAGATGCAGGTTCATGCCATCAGCGTGGTCGGCCATAAACGAGCAGCTCGGACAGCCTTCCTTCCATTCCGGCGCGAACATGAAATGCTGCACCAGGAGCTGCGACTGGTCCTCGAAGAGATCGGCGAGCATGCGCGGGCCGTCGCGCGTGTCGAATACGTATTCCTTGTCGATGCGAACCCATGGCAAGGCGAGCCGCTCGCGCGCGACCTTGTCGCGAAGGTGGGTGAGCTCCTTTTCCGCTTCGAGGAGGTCCCTTCGGGCCGAAAGCCACTCATCCCTCGAAACAACAGCGTGCTGCATTGTCACTCTCCTTCGGTTTACGTCACGAATTGTCGGAAAGCTGCGGACCGGCAGAAAGAGCCTCAACACGCCGGCAGGCGAAGCAGCTCCTCATCGGGCACATCCCATTTCGTCGATCGGCACGATGCCGACATGGCAGAGTATAGAGCCATGCCGGAGAACCTTCGGGAAAAAGTCCAGCCATGAATGTGAAGGTCGGGCGCGCCAGCTCAGTCCAGCCAATACATAGTCCACGCGTCGGAGCCATGAACTTGTCTCCAGTGTCGTTGCAGTTCACTCCTGACCTGCAGTGCCCTATGGAGCTCCACATTCACCAGTCATCGGCGTTGCTATACGGAGCAATTCGCTGCTGATCGGAGCGAAGCTCCCGAAAGTTGAGGCAGATGGCGGACAACCGGATCGATATGGGTCACACGCTGCCTTTTGGAAAGGTATCGGATATCTTCTCCTCCTCGATTATGGCAGCTTCCGCTATTCGCAAGCGTAGGCGCGCCATCGGGTGAGAATTGCTAGTGCGATGGGTTCCAGGTCCGGCTGGTTTGAGCCCAAGGTCGAGAAGGCAGGGACGACTAAGGCCCCAGACTGGCATCGTGAGGCCGGCGCCCTTGCCTCTCTGGAAAGGAAGTAATGACAGCGAAATTTATGAACCGGGCATGCGCTTGTCCTATATTGGCGCTCTCGTCACTCCTGTGCGCGATGCCTGAGGAGCCCCGTGTTCCGACTGGTCACCGCGACAAGCAAACTGCTGTCATAGCTCTGTGCTTGACGCAAACGCGAAGTCCTCCGGTACATAGATTCGTGCAGGTGCGGTCTTGGATGTGCCGTTTACCACGACGAGTGCGAAGACCATCCCGAGCATCAACATCAATATCGTAAGGATCGGACCAGCCATCCCGGCTGAATGTTCTTTCGAATTTTGTGCCATCTGCCACTCCGGTGGGTCGGGCATGAAAAATCCACGCCCGACCCACAAACATTAGTTGACGACCTGAATGACTTTACGGGAGGACGGCTCGACGATGACGCGCTGTTTGTTCACCACCGCATAGGAGTATTTCGGATTGTCCGGTACCGCTTTGACGACGACGCTTGAGGGCAGGGGCTGACCGACCACCACCTTTTCTTTCACCACGACGCGTTCCTCGGGTTCAGGCAAATCGCGGACATAGGTCACAACCGGTGGCGGCGGCGGATCGATCGCCGTGCCCGCAACCGCGCCGACAACGCCGCCAACCGCAGCGCCGACAGGGCCGCCGACGATCGCGCCGGTGACTGCGCCACCTGCCGCTCCGTTGACCGTGGAGGACTGGCCGAAAGCTGATCCGGCGGCCAGCGAAAGGATGCCCGCGATCAGGATAAGGTGCTTCTTCATTGTCATTCTCCGTTTTGCTGCGGCGTGATGCCGTGCGGCCTGCAACGTGGGCCCTTGATCGCTGTTCCCTGATTGGGACTTCAGTCCGGCGAACATCAGCCTTTCGTCCCTTAGGGCCCCACTCAGCATTAGGCTTTGGTCGGAGCCCCTTAGGACGGAAGTCCCGCAGCGGGAACATGAGCAGGTCGAATGTGTTCCGACACCATCTCGCCAGACGAGAAAAAGCAATCACGACAGGAGGATAACGCGATGAGGAAATTCATAATTTCGGCCGTCTCCGGCCTGGTTTTGGCAGCAAGCGCTGGGGCATCTTTCGCCCAGACGGTGGTAATAGCGCCTGAACAGGAAACCGTCATCAAGGAATATGTCACGAAGCAAAAGGTGAAGTCGGTCGACGTACCGAACGTGACAGTCAGCATCGGAGCCACTCTCCCTGAGACCGTTGAGCTTCATACCGTCGATGTCCCCGACGTGAAATACCGATATGCCGTCGTCGGCGGCAAGACCGTTCTGGTCGAACCGGACACCCGCAAGGTCGTCCACGTGATCAACTGACTCGGTCCAGGCCGCAGGCTTCGCGGCCGCAGGATTGGTTCACTCCAAGCGAAAACAAGATTGGAGAAACAACATGAAACTCTTTGACAAGAAATCGCTCGCCATTGCGCTTCTGGCAGGATCTACACTGTCGCTGCCTGCACTCGCACAGGATTCGTCCGGTGGCTCTGCAGATCCAAAACTACTTCCGAAGGCCGGTACGACGAACCAGGGTTCTTCATCCGGCAGCCAGGGCAACCAGACAGCATCGCCGGACGCAGGGTCGGCCGGCCGATCGGCAGGCGCTGCCAATTCCGACGCAAAACAGCCGGCCCAGGACCAGGCCCAGTCTGAACAGCTACGCAAGCCGGGTGACGCCGGCAGTGCAACGTCGAAGGACGGGAAGAGCGCAGCCACCCAGGATAGCCAGAGAAAGACTGGAACTGATGCCGCTCAGACCGAGGACCAGAACAAGAAGAAGATGAACCAGGATGCTGCGGCCGGCTCAAATACCGACCAGACGAAGCAGTCGGCACAGGGTTCTGGCACTTCGGGCAGCACCAAGGAAACTGACGCTGCCACCAGCACAACCAGATCGAGCCAGGACACCAATCAAGACACCGCCAGCGGAACACAGCAGCGCCAGTCGAACGATACTGACTCCGCCTCCGCCGACCGTCCGTCAAACGAAGTGACCGGCAGCATCAATATCTCGACCGAGCAGAAGACCGAAATCCGCAACATCATTGTCGACAACAAGGTGGAGCCGATCAAGCCGAGCTTCAGCGTCTCGCTCGGGGTGACGATCCCGAAGACCGTGGAACTGCACCCGCTGCCGCCGAGGGTCGTAGAGATCCTCCCAGCCTATCGTTCGTACCGATATTTCGTACTTGCCGACAATCGCATTGTGATCGTCGAGCCGGATACCTACGAGATCGTCTACATTCTCGTGGTTTGATCCCTCGGCCACGATTGGAGTGCGCGCCGCTGTCCGGGGAGGGCAGCGGCGCGCACTCGTTTGTTGCGCCGCCATCTAGCCAACTGGACTGTTTGAAATCGCTAGCCATTGGTCCCTTACGTTCCTCCAAGGCGAGCCTTTATATGATCCGAAACAGCCCGCGCTCTTTGTGATTTTCGATTAGATCCGGGTTGGCGCCTGCTACGGCGATTGGCCGATCCACGAGCCGTTTGATGTCCTGTTCGTCGGGATTAAACGCGCAGCCCACTGCCGAAGGCAGTCTAGATCTTGATCGATTGAAGTCGATGTTTTGGGGAAAGCGAGCATGGCGGCACCTCCCGGCATTTAGCAGGCGGGAGCACGTTAAACTCTCGGCCGTCACCGCCTACGGTCGTTTGGTGACCATAAGACCATCATACGCCCTATCGGCGGCGAGTCCACTTATCGTCCGAACTATATCGTCAAGTGGGGAGGACGAGGTCACGGGAAATCCCTAGTGCCCGATAGCATCGCCAGCAACTGGTCTTCACGCCGAATACCATGTTGGAACATTGCTATCAGGTCTGCAGCGACATCGGTTGCGGGGGCCGTATTCTTGGCAATACCGCGTCGCTCGCAGACCGTGTCGAATACGCGTTGAAGCATTTGTAGATCGTCCGCGTCCATACCCGCGGCGGATGGGTGGTGGTTCTGGAGCATTGCTTCCACTCCCTGTCATAGTGTGCGCGAAACGGAACAGCATTGGAAGCCTTCGACCCAGGCAAGGAAACGCTCCGGGTCCGAAACAGCATTATAGGGACATAGGGAAAGATCACCTCCGTGCCGGGACACTTCGGTTCCCTGCTCGAAAGCTATCAAGAGCCCTTCCTGAAGATCAAGCGATGGGCCGCCATACTCTCTGTTGACGTATTGACTGAAGACCTCAGCGCAGCGACGTTCTAGCACTTTGCACTCCATCAATGCCACCAACCTTTTCGAAGGCCGGAGTGATTGTCGTCAATGAACCTGTACGTTGAATGAACAAGCGGACATTGGTCTGGCAGAGCTGCCAGCGGCGCAGGGGCTGGCGGCTGAACCTTTCAGCCGCTTTCAAGCCTTAAGCGGCCTGGAAGGTGATATCGCACACGGCTGCCTTACGCCCTATCACGGTCATTCCGCCGATTCTTTACAGTCCTCCGGAAGCGGACATAGCGCCGTCAGCATCGTGACAAGGTTGCGTCATAGCAGACCCAACAGAGCGGGCTGGTCCAAGGGGGGCGCAGGGCGAGCGCGTCGAGATCAACCTCGACGTCAACGTACGACGGGGTGGTGCCCTCTCAGCCTCTCAGTGTAGCCAAGACGATGACGATCGCGAGAGCTGTGTCCAGCACGAAGCAGAACTCGGCCATCGATCGTACCACGACCTTGTTCTTGACGTGGTGATAGACATCCCAGCCGGCATGTGCGACCAGCCCCGCCGCTACCAGCAGCGCTCCCACAAAAGGACTGATGAAGAGGGCGACGGTGGCCAAACCGCCGAAGACGATCATTGCGATGGCTTGCAGCGGC
>Ga0268287_100317_pt1 | contig 14368 bp, 14 predicted proteins | sample MetcocultureR3M_FD_191348 | JGI IMG/M metagenome (GOLD analysis project Ga0268287, IMG submission 191348) | Soil microbial communities from Anza Borrego Desert, Southern California, United States - Methanotrophic co-culture R3-M | ecosystem: Environmental > Terrestrial > Soil > Desert | place... | reverse complement strand
CGGCGCCTCGTTCGAGGCCCTGGCGATGGAACGCTCGCGCGATCCCGAGACGCGCTTCAACGGCGGCGACCTCGGCTACTTCACGACCGACGTCATGCCCGAGGCCTACGAGCTGGCGCTCAAGACGGCCAAGCCGGGCGAGATCGTGGGCCCCTTCGAGGTGGAGGGCGGCGTCGCCCTCGTGAAGGTCGAGGACCGCCGCCTGGAGCAGCCGATCACGCTGGAGGCCGCCCGGCCGCAGATCGTGCGCTTCCTGACCTACGACCGCATCCGCGACCTGCTGGAGAAGCTGCGCGGCAAGGCCAAGATCGAGAGCCTGGTGAAGCCGCAGGACGGCGCGCCCCGCGCCGAACCGCCGGCCGATGCGCCCCAGACGGCCCCCAAGGCGGCGCCCCAAGCAGCGCCCCAGACCCCTTCCAGCAAGGCGAAGACCTCATGAGCCGCAAGCCCGCGAAACCGAAGGCGCCCCCCTCCAAGCTCGCGGCCAAGCCCGCCGCCAAGCCGGTGGAGGTGGTCGGCCAGACGCTCGAGCGCGCGCTCGACCCGCTGACCACGGCGCTGAAGCGCGCGGCCCTCAAGCGCGCCGACAAGCAGGCGCACGCCTTCGACCGCGAACCCGCCCCGCCGCCGGCCAAGGTCGACAAGAGCGCCATGCCGGTCTCGCCGCTGGCCGTGCCGTTCCCGCGGATGAAGCCCATCGCCGGCGTGGAGCTCGCCGTCGGCCGGGCCGGCTTCTACAAGCACGAGCGCGACGACCTGATGGTCATGGCGTTCCCGGAAGGCGCCAGCGCCGCCGGGGTCTTCACCCGCCACGGCGTGGGTTCCGCGCCGGTGGACTGGTGCAAGCGCCACCTGGAGGCCACCAAGGGCGAGGGCGCCCGGGCCCTGGTGGTCAACGCCGGCTGCGCCAACTCCTTCACCGGCAAGCCCGGCGCCGACGCCGTGCGCCGGGTGGCCGCCGGGGTGGCCAAGCGCTTCGACTGCCGCCAGCGCGACGTGATGGTGGCCTCCACCGGCGTCATCGGCGTGCTGCTGGACGACACCAGGATCACCGCCCGCCTGCCCGAGCTGGAGCAGAAGCTCTCGCCCGACAACTGGGCCGCCGCGGCCCGGGCGATCATGACCACCGACACCTTCCCGAAGGGCGCCTACGCCGAGGCGCAGATCGACGGGACCACGGTGCGCATCGGCGGGATCTGCAAGGGGTCGGGCATGATCGCGCCCGACATGGCCACCATGCTGGCCTTCGTGGTCACCGACGCTGCGATTTCGCCGGGCGCCCTGCAGGCGCTGTGCAACCTCTACACCCGCAACACCTTCAACGCGGTGACGGTGGACGGCGACCGCTCGACGAACGACACGCTGCTGCTGTTCGCCACGGGCCAGTCGGGCGCGCCGCGGATCAGCCGCGCGGGCGACAAGCGCCTGGCCGACTTCCGCGACAAGCTGGAAGGGGTGCTGATGGACCTCGCGCACCAGCTCGTCCGCGACGGCGAAGGGGCGACCAAGTTCATCAAGATCACGGTGACGGGCGCCGAGACCGCCGCCTCCGCCCGCAAGATCGCCCGCTCGATCGCCGACAGCCCGCTGGTGAAGACCGCCTTCGCGGGCGAGGACGCCAACTGGGGCCGGATCGTCATGGCCGTGGGCAAGGCCGACGAGCCGATCGACCGCGACAGCCTGAGCGTGAAGTTCGGCGACCTGTGGGCGGCCCAGGACGGCCTGATCGCGCCGTCGTACAACGAGGCGCGGATGAGCGCCTACATGAAGAAGAAGGAGCTGGAGGTCACCGTCGACGTCGGCGTCGGCAAGGCCAGCTCCACCGTCTGGACCTGCGACCTCACCAAGCGCTACGTCGAGATCAACGGCGACTACCGGAGCTGATTTTCCCTTCCCGCCGGGGACGAGCGGGATGTGAGATGAGCGGAGGAGGATGCGGGATGACCCGGGCCATCGTCGTCCAGACCGCCACGGCCCTGCTCGAGGAGGCCGAGCGGATCGCCCAGGCGCTGCTGGAGGAAGGGCTGGCGGCCTGCGTGCAGATCACCCCGATCCGCAGCCGCTATGTCTGGAAGGGGCGCATCGAGCGGCAGGACGAGCACCTGCTGCTGATCAAGACCCGCGAGGACCTCTTCGAGTCCGTCCACGGGCGCATCCTGGCCCTGCACGGCTACGAGCAGCCCGAGGTGATCGCCCTGCCGGTGAGCGACGGCGACCCCGGCTATCTCGCCTGGATCGCCCAGGTCACCCGCCGCCGCGACTAGTGGTTGGACCAGACGCCCGAGCGGCTCCCGCCGCCTGAGCGCCCGCCGCCCGAACGCTGACCCCCGCCGCGGCGCGGGCCCTTGAAGGCCGGACGCTCGCCGCCGCCCGCCTCGGTCCGCGCGGGACCACCCTGCGGACGATGGCCGGGCTTGCCCTGGCTGTGGTTGCGGTTGGGCTTCTTCTGGTGACCCTGGCGGTGCGGCTGGGCCGACCGCTCGGAGCGCTCGGGCTTGCCGCCCGTGTCGGGCAGGGCGGCGGTCGCCGCGCCCAGGTGGCGGTCGTTGCGGCGGTCGAAGTTGGGGATCCGCTGCTTGGTCACCTTCTCGATGTCCTTCAGCAGGTTCCGCTCGTCGTCGGCGCAGAACGCCACCGCCGAGCCGTCGGCGCCGGCCCGCGCCGTCCGGCCGATCCGGTGGACATAGGCTTCCGGCACGTTCGGCAGCTCGAACTGGACGACGTGGCTGACCGCGTCGATGTCGATGCCCCGGGCGGCGATGTCGGTGGCGACCAGGGCGCGGACGTCGCCGGCCTTGAACGCCGCCAGCGCCCGCTCGCGCTGGCCCTGGCTCTTGTCGCCGTGGATCGAGGCGGCCTCGACGCCCACCTGCTCCAGGCCGCGCGCCACGCGGTCGGCGCCGCGCTTGGTGCGGGTGAAGACGATCACGCGCTTGAAGCTGGCGTCGTCGAACAGCTCGGCCAGCAGGGCGCGCTTGCGCTGCTGCTCGACGAAGAGGACGCGCTGGTTGATCCGCTCCACCGTCGTGGACGGCGGGGTCACCGTCACCTTCAGCGGGTTGGGGTTGAGGATCTCGCCGGTCAGCTTCTCGATCTCGGCTGGCATGGTGGCCGAGAAGAACAGGTTCTGGCGCCGCTTCGGCAGGAACTTCACGATCCGCCGGATCGGGACGATGAAGCCCATGTCCAGCATCTGGTCGGCCTCGTCGAGCACGAAGGTCTCGACGCCTTCGAGGACGACGGACTTCTCCTGCAGGTGGTCGATCAGGCGGCCGGGGGTGGCCACCAGCACGTCGACGCCGCCGGCCAGGGCGCGCATCTGCGGGCCGTACTTCACGCCGCCGAAGATGACCGCGACCGACAGGCCGAGGTGGCGGCCGTAGGCCTTGAAGCTCTCGGCGATCTGGGTGGCGAGCTCGCGGGTGGGCGAGAGCACCAGGACGCGCGCCGAGCGCCGCGGCGCGGGCCGGCGGTCCTCGGCGAGCCGGTGCAGGATCGGCAGGGCGAAGGCGGCGGTCTTGCCGGTGCCGGTCTGGGCGATGCCCAGCAGGTCACGGCCGGCCATGACGCCCGGGATCGCCTGGGCCTGGATCGGGGTGGGATTGACGTAGCCTTCGTCGGCCAGCGCCTTGAGCAGCGGCTTGGCCAGGCCAAGGTCAGTGAACTGGGTCAAACGGAAATCTTTCGCGTATGCGCCGAGCGCGCCGGCTCGAGACGTCGAGGGCGCGGAAGTCGCGGGTCTATGGGGAAGCGCCCCGCGTGATGGGCGAATCTATGGGAAGATCGGTGGGCTCGACAGGCTGAGCCCCCTTTTGGAGGCCCCACGCGGCTGGAGCGCCGATAGCGCCGTTCATTCGGCGCAGGACCGCACATCGGGGTTCTGGGCGGCGAAGTCAACCCAGCGCGACCATTCGGCGAGCGCCTGTGGCCGAATTGGCGCCATCGGGGTAAGTGCCGGCCCATGACCAAGCCCATGGTGCTCGTGGCCGCCGCGGCCCTCATCGATCCCGACGGCCGGGTGCTGATCTGCCAGCGGCCCGAAGGCAAGCAGCTGGCCGGCCTCTGGGAGTTTCCCGGCGGCAAGGTCGAACCCGGCGAGACCCCCGAGGCCTGCCTGATCCGCGAGCTGGACGAGGAGCTGGGGATCCGGGTGACGAAGTCGTGCCTCGCGCCCTTCGTTTTCGCCAGCCACGAGTACGAGAGCTTCCACCTGCTGATGCCGCTCTACCTGATCCGCCGCTGGGAGGGCCGGGTGACGGCGCGCGAGCACAAGGCGATCGCCTGGGTGAAGCCCGTGAAGCTCGCCGACTACGAGATGCCGCCGGCCGATGCGCCGCTGGTGGCCTGGCTGCGGGACTTCGTGTGATGAAGCAGGCGGCCCGCACGCTCACGGTCCAGACGCCCGGCCAGGGCCTGCACGACATCACCCGCGAGGTCGCGGCCTTCGTCGCCGACGAGGGGATGGCCACCGGCCTGCTCACGCTCTTCTGCCGCCACACCTCGGCGTCCCTGCTGATCCAGGAGAACGCCGACCCGGACGTGCGCCGCGACCTAGAGGACTGGGTGGCGAAGCTCGCGCCCGAGAGCCCGTCCTACCGCCACCAGGACGAGGGCCCCGACGACATGCCGGCCCACCTGCGGACGGCGCTCACGACCGTCCAGCTCTCGGTCCCCGTCGTCGGCGGCCGCCTGGCGCTCGGGACCTGGCAGGGGATCTACCTCTTCGAGCACCGCACGCGCCCGCATCGGCGCGAGGTGGTGCTGCACTTGCTGGGAAGCTAGCGCGGCGCCCAGCCGGTCAGGGTGATGATCTCGAAGGTGGCCGGGACGCGGCCGTCCTCGGTCCGGAAGCGCCGGAAGTAGATGTCGAACGCCAGGTCCAGCAGCGCCCGCGTCAGCTTGCGCGGGTGGCGGTCGGCCAGCACGCTGGTCTCGCCCATCTGGCGCAGGTCGTAGAGCAGCTTCAGCGGGTGGTCGTAGGTCACGCTCACCGTGTCCACGTCGGCCACCGGCATGGCGAAGCCGGCCCGTTGCAGCAGGCCAGCCGCATCCCGGCTGTCGGCGAAGGGCGAGACCCGGCTGCCGGCCCCGCCCAGGATCTCGGCCTCGGCGGCGGTCAGCGACTGGCGAAGCTCGGTCAGGGTCGTCCCGCCCAGGAAGGCGCCGATGAACAGCCCGTCGGGCTTCAGCGCCCGCCGCGCCTGGATCAGCGCCCCCACGACGTCGTTGGTCCAGTGCAGGCCCAGGGTCGAGACCACGAGGTCGAGGCTGGCGTCGGCGAAGGGCAGGCGCTCCTCGTCCAGCACCACGCGCGGCCCGCCGCGGCCGCCCAGCATCCGGTGCGAGAGGTCGCCCTCTACGAGGAAGCCGACCCGGTCCTTCGCCTCGCCCGCCGCCAGGGCCTCGCGGAAGGCGCCGCCCCGCGCCGACAGGTCGACGGCCACGGGGAAGTCCCGCATGATCGCCGCCAGGCGCTCGGCCACGTCCTCAGCGGCCCGGCGCTGCAGGAAGTCGGCGTGGGCGTAGTCGCGGGCGGCGCGGTCGAGGCGCTTGCGGTGCAGGGCGCGGTCGAAGAGGCGGGGGGGAGCGGACATGGCCGCGGAAGATGGCGATTTCGCCGGCCGATGGAAACCGGGTCCTGGCGTTCAGGCGCTCTGGCGCGGCGCGCTGGACCTCGTTTTCCCGCCCCAGGCCCTGGACGGCGGCCCCCGCCCGCTGGCCGGCGGCCTGTCGCACGGCGCCTGGAGCCGGATCCATTTCCTCGACGGGCCGGTCTGCGACGGCTGCGGCGTGCCGTTCGACTACGACCCCGGCGCGCGCTGCCCTGCGTGCCAGGCCAGACCCCGGGCCTTCGACCGGGCGCGGGCCGCGTGCCTCTACGACGAGACCTCGCGCGAGCCGATCCTGAAGCTGAAGCACGCCGACCGCACGGACCTTGCGCCCCTCTTCGCCCGCTGGCTCTCGCGCGCGGCCCGCGAGCTGGTCGAGGAGGCCGACGCCATCGCCCCGGTGCCGCTGCATCCGTTCCGCCTGCTCCGGCGCCGCTACAACCAGGCCGCCGAGGTGGCCCGGGCGCTGGCGGCGCTCAGCGGGACGCCTTACCTGCCCGACGCCCTGGTGCGGACCCGCGCCACGCCGACCCAGGGCGGCCGCTCGGGCTCGGGCCGCCGCCGCAACGTGGCCGGGGCGTTCGCCGTACCGCCCCGCCGCCGGACGCAGGTGGAGGGGCTCAACATCCTCGTCGTCGACGACGTGCTGACCACCGGGGCCACGGCCGAAGGCTGCGCCCGGGCGCTGAAGGCGGCGGGGGCGACATCCGTCAATGTCGCCGTCGTGGCGCGCGTTAAGGAAGCGGCGGGACTCACCCTATGAAGCTGAAGCGACAGCTCCTTCGTTAAGGCGCCATGGCCAAAGTCACGATCTACACCAAACCCTACTGCCCCTACTGCATCCGGGCGATCAGCCTGCTGGAGCAGAAGGGCGTCGATTTCACCGAGATCGAAGCCGCCTTCGATCCCGAGAAGAAGGCGGAGATGGTCCAGCGGTCCGGCCGCATGACCTTCCCGCAGATCTTCATCGGCGAGCGGCACATCGGCGGCTGCGACGACATGATCGCGCTGGAGCGAGAGGGCAAGCTCGACCCCCTGCTGCAGGCGGCGTGAGCATTCCCTCCAGGCCCGGGCGGCTGGCGCGGCCTTTCCCTCCCCATTAAGGGAGGGGGATGAAGGTCGGCCTGATCCAGACCCGCACGCCCGCCACCCACGAGGCCGCCCTGGCGCACGTCCTGCCGCTGGTGCGCGAGGCGGCCGCCGGCGGGGCCCGTCTGATCGCCACGCCCGAGGGGACGAACATCCTGCAGAAGGATAGGGCCGCGCTGCTGCCGCAGCTCCGGCCGCTCGCCGAAGACCCGGTGGTGCTCGGCCTGCAGGCGGCCGCCCGCGAGCTTTCGGTGTGGATCCTCGTGGGCTCGGCCCTCGTCCGGCGCGACGACGGCCCAAGGGTCGACCGGGCGGCCAACCGCCAGGTCCTGATCCGGCCCGACGGGAGCCTCGCCGCCACCTACGACAAGCTGCACATGTTCGACGTCGACCTGCCCACCGGCGAGACGGCGCGCGAGTCCGAGACCTATGCGCCCGGCGACCGGGCCGTGGTCTCCGATGTGGGCGGCGTCAGGCTCGGCCATTCCATCTGCTACGACCTGCGCTTCCCGGCGCTGTACCGGGCGCTGGCGCTGGCGGGCGCCGAGGTGCTGGCGATCCCGGCCGCCTTCACCCGGCCGACCGGCGAGGCGCACTGGGAAGTGCTGATGCGCGCCCGCGCCATCGAGACCGGCGCCTATGTGATCGCCCCCGCGCAGGGCGGCTTGCACGAGGACGGCCGCGGCACCTGGGGCCGCTCGATCGTCGTGGGCCCCTGGGGCGAGGTGGTCGCCGGCCTTGACCATGACGCGCCCGGCGTGCTTCTCGCCGACCTCGATCCGGACGCCGTCGCCCGGGCGCGCGCCGCGATCCCTGCGCTCGCCAATGCGCGGGCCTTCACGGGTCCCTAAATACCAGGCGCGATGATCAAGTACGCTTTGACTTGCGAGCAGGAGCACGCCTTCGAGGGCTGGTTCGGCTCCTCGGCCGACTACGACGACCAGCAGGCCCGCGGCCTGCTGGAATGCCCGGTCTGCGCCAGCCGCGCCGTGCGCAAGCAGATCATGGCCCCGGCCCTGGCCGGCGTACGCAAGACGGCACAGGACGAGGTCGCCGGTCCGCCCCGCGCGATGATGATGGAGGCCATGCGCCGCATCCGCCGGCACGTGGAGGAGAATTTCGACGACGTCGGCGACGCCTTCGCCCGCGAAGCCCGCGCCATCCACGAGGGCAAGGCCGAGGAGCGCGGCATCTATGGCCAGGCCACCCCGCAGGAAGTCCGCGAACTGGTCGAGGACGGCGTCCCTGTCGCCCCCCTACCGCCCGAGCCGCCGAAGAAGACCGAGGTGAACTGACGCCCTTGCCGCCCCCGCGGCTTGCCTGCAATCTCAAGCTGCAGGGGATGTGGGGGCGTTCTCATGGTTTTGGCTCGCATGCTGGCCGCGCTGGCCTTCGGTCTGGCGCTGTGCGCGACCGCGTCGGCCGCGCCGCTCGAAGCCTACGGGCGGCTGCCGAACATGGAAGCGCTCTCCATCTCACCCTCGGGCCATGCGCTGGCGATGATCGTCACCAACGGCGAGCGTCGGGTGGTGGCGGTCCAGGATCTTGGCCAAAAGAAGCTCGTGTTCCGCGGCGACGCCGGAGACACGAAGGTCCGTCAGGTGATGTGGGCCGGCGACAAACACCTGGTGATCGTCGCCTCCACGACGGCCGCACCCATGGATATCCTGCACTCCCGCCGCGAGTGGCTCCTGGGCTTCGTGGTGGATATCGAGTCCGGCAAGTCGCAGATGCTGCTCCGCAATGTCGCGGACGTCTCCGCCATGAACGCGCTCGCCGACATGCCGCAGGTTCGGCTCGTCGACGGCAAGCCGGTCATCTTCGTGGAAGGCATCGTCTTCCAGGACGGCAAGGGCAACGTCGCGCTGTTCCGCAATCACCTTGGCGCCCCCACGACGAGGCTTTTGCAGAAGGGCGAGAACGGCACGGTCGACTGGGTGATCGGGCCGGAGGGCGAGCCGCTGGGGCAGGAGATCTATGACACGCACAGGGGACGGTGGAGCCTGAAGCTGCGGACTGCCGGCGGCTGGCGCGAGGTGATGACCGCGCAGGGGCTGGACACGCCCTACGTCCTGGGCCTGGGCCGGGACGGCAGGTCCGTCATGGTCGCCGTCTCCGACGATGAGGAGCGGGCGAGCTGGCAGGAGGTCACGCTGGAGGGGCCGGCGGGCTCGCCGATCCTGGCGCAGGACGATCAGTCACCGATCTACGACCCCCGCGACGGCCGCCTCGTCGGCCATCGGAGCCTCGTCGGCGACGAGCACGCCTACACCTTCTTCGACGAAGGGGACGCCAAGGTGTGGAAGGCGATCCGGGCCGCCTTTCCCGAAGACTCGGTCGAGCTGGTCTCTTGGTCCGACGATCGGCGCAAGATCATCGTCCACCTCGATTCCGCGACCCACGGCTCGGCCTTCTCGCTCGTCGACCTCGACACCGGCCGCGCCTCCTGGCTGGGCGACGAGTACAACGACCTCAAGCCCGAGGACATCGCGGCCAAGCGGCCGCTCAGGTTCAAGGCCGCCGACGGCCTTGAACTGACCGGTTACCTCACCCTGCCCCGCGGCCGGCCCGAGAAGAACCTCCCGCTGGTGGTCTTCCCCCACGGCGGACCCGCGTCCCGCGACACGCCCGGCTTCGACTGGTGGGCCCAGGGGATGGCCTCGCGCGGCTATGCGGTGCTGCAGGTCAACTTCCGCGGCTCGGAGGGACTGGGCGGTGAGCTGCTCGAGGCCGGCTACGGCGAGTGGGGCCGCAAGATGCAGACGGATCTCTCGGACGGCGTGCGCTGGCTCGCGTCGCAAGGCGTCATCGATCCCCGGCGCGTGTGCATCGTGGGGGCGAGCTACGGCGGGTACGCTGCGCTGGCCGGCGCCACCATCGATCGCGGCGTCTATCGTTGCGCGGTTTCGGTCGCCGGGGTCTCCGACCTTAAGCGGCACGTGGCCTATTCGCGCACCCGCGGCGGCCGCACCTCGGAGCGCTACTGGACCCGCTTCATCGGCGCCGAGGACCTGGGTGATCCGGTGATGCGGATCTACTCGCCGGCGCTCCTCGCCGATCAGGCCGACATCCCCGTGCTGCTGATCCACGGCAAGGACGACACCGTCGTGCCGCTCGAGCAGAGCCGGATCATGGACGAGGCGCTGCGCAAGGCGGGCAAGCCGGTCGAGCTGATCGTCCAGAAGGGCGCCGACCACTGGCTGTCGCGGGGCGACACGCGGTTGGAGACCCTCCAGGCCACCATCACCTTCCTCGAGAGGCACAATCCGCCGAACTAGAGCCCCGGGCGGGCGTTAGCGTGGCCATGACCCGCTTTCGCGCCGACGAGATGAAGATCTACAGCCTCGAGCTCTATGGGCCCGGCGGCGTGGACGACCTCCTCTGGAAGATCGACAGCGACCACGCCTTCACGCCGATGAACCGGGGCGACCGGATCCAGCCGCTGGACCTGCCGGGTTCCAATCCCGGCCTGACGCACGAGATCACCGGCATCGAGCACGTGATCTGGACCGCGGGCGAGCAGGTCCGCTACGTCACCCGCGTGTTCAGCCGGCCGGCGCCGCCCCTGGGCGTTTAGCCCTAGAAGCGGGTTCGCAGGCCCAGGGACATCACGTAGCCGTCGCCGTTGACGGTGCCGCGCAGCCGCGTGGTCGTGGCGGCCGGAGTGCCCGCGTAGAACGTGGTGTCGTGGTTCACCTCGCTCTCCTCGAAGGCGATGTAGGCGAAGCCGGCGTCGAGCTGCACCCGGTCGGTCAGCGCCGCCGTGGCGCCGACGCCGAACAGCCAGCGGTCGCCGTCGGGAACGCGCGCCGTGCGCTCGCCGTCCGGGGTGGGCGTGGGATCGTACTGCACGCCGGTGCGCAGGGTCAGGCGGTCGTTCACCGCGTAGTCCAGGCCCACCGCGCCCGAGGTGGTGTTCTCGTAATTCTGCGGCAGGACCTGCGGCCCCGCCGGCGTATCGACGTCGATCTCGTCGAACTCGCTCCAGCCGAACCGCTGCATCTGGGCGTTCAGGGTCAGCCGGTCGGTGACGGCGAAGCGGGCGCCGACCGTGGCGATCCAGGGCGTGCTGAAGGTCGCCGATCCGGGCGCGTCGAGATTGGCCGCCGCGATCGGACCGGCGAGCCCGCCCACGAACACCCGCCCGTCCAGCTTGTGCTCGACCTTGGAGCGGTAGCTGGCGCCCACCGTGAGCCGGCCGAGATGCGCCTGGGCGCCGGCCGTCCACCCCCAGTCCCAGCCGTCGCCGCCCAGCTGGGAGACGCCGTCGGGCGCGCCGGGCGCGAGGTTCGGATAGGCGGTCGAGAGCTTGGCGTCGGCGTACTGGGCGCTGGCGCCCACGCCCACGTCCAGCCAGTCGGTCACCCGCATGGCCCCGGTGAGCTGGAGGTCGGCGATCGTCAGCCGCGAGGTGAGCGCGTCGTAGCGGGCCCAGGACTGGCGCCGGTAGTCGGTCTCGAAGTTGAAGGGCGCGGCCACCGATAGGCCGAGGGCGAAGCGATCGCCCACCGGCGTCGCCACGGCGAAGTTGGGCGCCACGCCATCCTTGATGGGGTTGAATCCGCGGGGCTCGCCGCCGGACGGCAGCGTCACCCCGCCGGGATAGGTGATGGTCGAGCCGGTGTCCTCCACCTCGGCGTCGACGAAGATCCCGTGCGCGCCCAGGTAGGCCTCCCGGCCCGAGCGGGTGATGGCGGCCGGGTTCCACCAGACCGCGTCCACGCCCCGGCTGGCCGCCTCGCCCGAGAAGGCGCGGCCGACGCCGCGCACCGACTGTTCCTGCAGGTAGAAGCCGGCGGCGTGGGCGAGACCGGGAACGGCCACGGCGGCCGTGCTCGCGAGCGCGAGGGCGAGGGACGTCTTCATGATGTTCGAACTCCGCGGCGCGCGGGAGAGGGAGTGCGCGCCCTACGCGCCGTTAATAGCGGGCGCGCGGCTTGGTTGCGCCGGCGCGCCGCTGGACACGCCGCAGATTCGGAGCAGGCTGGGACGCCGGAGGCTTGTGTGACCCATATGCCACACTAAATGCGATGGGGTCGGCGGCTGCGCTTGATCAAGGCGGCCGCCCTCAGTCCGCCTGAGTAGGGGAACCATGAACATCGACATCTATTCCGACCGCGCCAAGCAGGCGATCCAGTCGGCCCAGAGCCTCGCGCTCGCCCGGCGCCACCAGCAGCTCGGCCCGGAGCACGTCCTGAAGGTGCTGCTGGAGGAGAAGGACGGCCTGTCCCGCGCGCTGATCCAGAGCGCCGGCGGCCGGCCCGACGCGGCCGACAAGGCGGTGGACGACCTCCTGGGCCGGCTTCCCAAGGTCGAGGGCGGTTCGGGCCAGCTCTACATGAAGCCCGAGACGGCCCGGGTGTTCGCCGAGGCCGAGGCGGGCGCCAAGGCCGCCGGGGACGCCTTCGTCACCACCGAGCGCCTCTTGATCGCCATCGCCAAGGAAGGCGGGGAGGCGGCGAACGCCCTGAAGGCCGCGGGCGCCACGCCGAAGGGCCTGGAAGAGGCCGCCAGCGCCGTTCGCAAGGGGCGCACGGCGGATTCCGCCTCGGCGGAAGAAGGGTACGACGCCCTGAAGCGCTACGCCCGCGACCTGACCCAGGCCGCCCGCGACGGCAAGCTCGATCCCGTCATCGGCCGCGACGAGGAGATCCGCCGGACCATCCAGGTCCTCTCCCGCCGCACCAAGAACAACCCCGTCCTGATCGGCGAGCCCGGCGTCGGCAAGACCGCCATCGTCGAGGGCCTGGCCCTGCGCATCGTCAACGGCGACGTGCCCGAGAGCCTGAAGGACAAGCAGCTGCACGCGCTCGACATGGGCGCCCTGATCGCCGGGGCGAAGTACCGGGGCGAGTTCGAGGAGCGGCTGAAGGCGGTGCTGAACGAGGTCACCCAGGCCGAAGGCTCCATCATCCTGTTCATCGACGAGATGCACACCCTGGTCGGCGCCGGGAAGAGCGACGGGGCCATGGACGCCTCGAACCTGCTGAAGCCCGCGCTGGCCCGCGGCGAACTGCACTGCGTGGGCGCCACCACGCTCGACGAGTACCGCAAGCACGTCGAGAAGGACGCGGCCCTGGCCCGCCGCTTCCAGCCGGTGTTCGTCTCCGAGCCGACGGTCGAGGACACCGTCTCGATCCTGCGCGGCCTGAAGGAGAAGTACGAGGTCCACCACGGCGTGCGGATCTCGGACAGCGCCATCGTGGCCGCCGCCACCCTCTCCAACCGCTACATCACCGACCGCTTCCTCCCCGACAAGGCCATCGACCTGGTGGACGAGGCGGCCAGCCGCGTGCGCATGGCGGTGGACTCCAAGCCCGAGGAGCTGGACGAGATCGACCGCCGCGTCGTGCAGCTGAAGATCGAGCGCGAGGCCCTCGCCAAGGAGACCGACGCGGCCTCGAAGGCGCGCCTCGAGAAGCTCGAGGAGGAGCTGGCCGGGCTCGAGGCGCAGTCCGCCGAGATGACCGCCCGCTGGCGCGCCGAGAAGGAGAAGGTCTCCTCCGCCGCCCAGGTCCGCGAGGGCCTGGACCGGCTGCGGGCCGAACTGACCGCCGCCCAACGGCGCGGCGACCTGCAGCGCGCCTCCGAGATCGCCTACGGGGAGATCCCGCAGCTGGAGAAGCGGCTCGCCGAGGCCGAGGCCGCCGAGGGCGGCGACGAGGCCATGACGCCCGAGGTCGTCGACGCCGAGCAGATCGCCGCCGTCGTCTCGCGCTGGACCGGCGTGCCTGTCGAGAAGATGCTGGAGGGCGAGCGCGAGAAGCTGCTCCAGATGGAGGACGGCCTGCGCCGCCGGGTGGTCGGCCAGGAGGAGGCGCTGGTCGCCGTCTCCGACGCCGTGCGCCGCGCCCGCGCCGGCCTGAAGGACCCGAACCGGCCGATCGGCTCGTTCCTGTTCTTAGGACCCACCGGCGTCGGCAAGACCGAGCTGACCAAGGCGCTGGCCGAGTTCCTGTTCGACGACGAGTCCGCCGTGACCCGCCTCGACATGAGCGAGTACATGGAGAAGCACTCGGTCAGCCGGATGATCGGCGCGCCTCCCGGCTACGTCGGCTACGACGAGGGCGGGGCGCTGACCGAGAGCGTCCGCCGGCGGCCCTACCAGGTCGTGCTGTTCGACGAGGTCGAGAAGGCCCACCCCGACGTCTTCAACGTGCTGCTGCAGGTGCTGGACGACGGCCGCCTGACCGACGGCCAGGGCCGCACGGTCGACTTCCGCAATACGCTGATCATCATGACGTCCAACCTCGGCTCGGAATTCCTGGCCGGCGGCGACGACGTGGAGACGGCGCGTCCGGCGGTCATGGAGGTCGTGCGCCGCCACTTCCGGCCCGAGTTCCTGAACCGGATCGACGAGGTGATCCTCTTCAAGCGCCTGGGCCGGGCCGAGATGGACGACATCGTCCGCATCCAGCTCCAGCGCGTCGAGAAGCTGCTGGCCGACCGGCGCATGGCGCTGGCGCTGGATCCCGCCGCCCTGCACTGGCTGGGCGACCGGGGCTACGACCCGGTCTACGGGGCGCGGCCGCTGAAGCGGGTGATCCAGAAGGAGCTGGTGGACCCCATCGCCCGCAAGCTGCTGGCGGGCGAGCTGGAGGACGGCTCGGTCATCGACGTCACCGCCGGCGACGCCGGCCTCGAGATCGGCCGGGCCAAGGTGCACTGAC
>Ga0268287_100316_pt1 | contig 14370 bp, 13 predicted proteins | sample MetcocultureR3M_FD_191348 | JGI IMG/M metagenome (GOLD analysis project Ga0268287, IMG submission 191348) | Soil microbial communities from Anza Borrego Desert, Southern California, United States - Methanotrophic co-culture R3-M | ecosystem: Environmental > Terrestrial > Soil > Desert | place... | reverse complement strand
TTTTGCGGGCTTCGCTGATCTTGTAGCGGGTCTGAGGCATCCAACCCTCCGATATTGGCTTTCGACCAACTTATACCACGGCTTCCGAGTGCGTACAACCGCGATGTACATCTCACTTCCGATAAGCGATACTTATCATCCGTGATATTCCTTACCTCGATGCAGAGGGAAAGCTGCAGATTGGTGCAATCGTGACAACGCTTGTTTTCACGGATCAGGTCCATGTGAGCCAGCAGGATCATCAGGTGTTCTTTGCTGGAGCTCACCCCTATAACATAGATGGGTCGAAAATATCCAACCTCGGTGGCGGCGAGACGACTTTGGCACTCAGTTCTGCTGCTCGGGATGTGAGGGTCCAGCGCCAGTTTTCGAACAAGCCGTTCAAGAACGGTGTCTGGTCGACTTTTCAAGATTTTTTCGAGAAGATCGAAAGCTACGTTCGCGTTATCTCGGGTCCTGCCATCGAACGTCATGGGGTGACGCCCCTGACTTTCCGAGTAGTTCAGCCTGGGGTCGAGGAGCCGGTGTTTAAAATTCGCGATACGCTGACAAGCAGGGCGGAAATTTCGGAACTCTCGGCGAAGTTCAAAGACGATGTCATCGCGATCATCGGACTTGGCGGTACCGGCGCTTATATCTTGGACCTGATGGTCAAAACCCCTGTAAAAGAAGTTCGCGGTTTCGACGGCGATGAGTTTCACGTGCACAATGCCTTCCGTTCCCCAGGAAGCCTCCTTCCTGAGCAGGAGTTCGGGCGGAAAAAGGCGGATGTCTATCAGGAACGATACGACTCTTTCAGGCATGGGCTTTTACTCAAGCCGGAGGTGGTTACTGCGGAAAGCGTCGATGACCTCCGGGGGGTAACATTTGCCTTCGTTTGTGTGGATAAAGGATCTTCCAGAAGGGCAATCTTCGATGTTTTGATTGCCTTGAAAATCCCCTTCATTGACGTCGGCATGGGGCCAAAGCGCCGAGATGGTTCGTTGAGTGGCATGCTACGAGTAACCTACTACTCGGCTGAGAAGGCTATGAAGGTTATGGCGAAGGAACTGTCAGAACTGTCCGATCCGCAAGATAACATCTATCGGACCAATATTCAGATCGGCGAGTTGAACGCGCTCAATGCCGCTCTGGCGGTCGTAAAATATAAAAAAGTTCGTGGTTTTTATACCGACGAGAAGCCGGCCTATCACTTTCTGTTCGAGATTGCTGATATGAAGATCGCCTCACTGGACGAGGCCGACGATGAAGACTGAGACTTTCAAGATTTGCCGCGTTGAATTTATGCCCAAGCAGTTGGCACCCGGAATTCTTTACGTGTCCGAGACCTACGGAACCGCAGCACACCTGTGCGCTTGCGGTTGTGGTGCAAAGATCCGAACGCCTCTCGCGCCGACGGAATGGGCGGTCAAAGATAGCATCGAGGGGCCTAGCATGTGGCCATCGATCGGAAATTGGCAGCAAGCTTGCCAGAGCCATTACGTAATCGAAGACGGCCGCGTCGTCTGGTGTGGGCAGTGGACACCAGAGGAGGTGCTGGCAGGGCGGCATCGCGAGCAGCGGCGGCGTCAAGCGTACTACGATAGTAAGCGGATAGGTTGGCTGAGCAATGTTTGGGCGTGGCTGAAGCGCTTTCTTGGCTAGAGACAGATATGACAGATGAAGCGCCGGCGGCCATAGGTCGCCGGCCTTTGCGTAGATCGGAATTACACCCACGTTTGAAGGCTTATCAGTACAGCTGTAAGTGTCTTTGATTTTGAATGCACGCTGGAGTAGATGGCTCACGGATCCGGGGGCGGCTTGCAAAAATGTGATGCATAAGCTGCCCAAAACACAAATCCAGTGCATAGACCCGACCGACTGCTTGAGGGGGATGGGCAGGGGAAGACTTCTTAAACTAAGTGAGTTACGATTCGCGTCGCCGCGAGTTTACGTCCAGAACCTTAAGAAACGCGACCGACATGGCCCGAAGCGACCTTCTCATTTCCCTTGTACGCGCCGGTGCGTCCGGCGATCGTGTGATGCTGAAATCCGCAACCGAAGCGCTTGTCGCCGAAGAGCGGGCGCAAAACCATAACATCGTCGCTGATCGACTCGAACGGGCTCTAGCTACGGTCGCCGTCACGCCACCGGCCTTGACGGCTGCCTCGAGCCCCGCCGGATCAGGCAAGGACACGATACTCGAACTTGAGCCGCGGCTTCAGCTCAACCAGCTGATGCTCCCGCTTCCGGTGGAGCAGGGCGGTCGCCAGCTCATCGAAGAACACACTCGTGCCGATGTCTTGCGCACGCACGGCTACGAGCCGCGCCATCGGGTCTTGCTCTCAGGACCGCCGGGCAACGGCAAGACCTCCTTTGCCGAGGCTGTAGCCGAGGCACTCGGGCTGCCGTTTTTTGTGGTCCGGTATGATGCGCTGATCGGAAGCTATCTGGGCGAGACCAATGCGCGTCTGCGCAAGCTCTTCGACTATGTCCGCACGCGGCCGAGTGTGCTCTTCTTCGACGAATTCGACTCCATCGGCAAGGAGCGCGGAGATACTCACGAGACCGGAGAAATCAAGCGCGTGGTATCCTTCCTGCTGATGCAGCTCGACCAACTGCCGAGCTATGTCGTCGTGATCGCCGCCACCAACCATGCCGAGTTGCTGGATCGGGCCGTCTGGCGGCGTTTCCAGATGCGATTGGCTTTTCCTGCCCCGGATCGGCAGAGGATCGGAGTCTTCCTCGACCGCGTCATCTCGCAATGGCCCGAGGCGCCCAAGGCTGCGGCGAAATCGATCGCCGCGAAATTGGGTACCGTAAGTTTTGCAGAGGCTTTGGATTTCTGCCAAAACGTGCGAAGACGACAGATATTGGGCTTGGGGGAGCTTTCCATCGACGATGCACTTCGTTCAGAACTGGACCTCTGGGCAACAAGAGTTAGTCCCGAGGTTTTGAATGGCAAGCGATCCGACCAAACCGATACTGAGGCTGCATCCGAGCGCCCCGCAGCCAAGAGCCCCCGGCCGTCAAGCAGTCGTACGCGGTCCTCAACCAAACGCGACCGCTGACCAGAACCAGCGCTTTGGCCCGAAGTTTCAGCGCCTGGCAGACGTGTTGCAGCGCGATCCAGCAGGTCTTGCACTTCGGGCGGACCCGGCTGCGCTGGCGCCCGAGCGACTTCTCGTGTTCGAAGTGAAGGGAAGTATTGCGGCCTTTGCCCAGGCAATTAACAAAGTGCCGGGCCTCGAACTCATCGACGAAGAAGAACTGCCGGACGATGAGGACAAGGCACCTGTCGCCTATCTGCTTGTGCCGGACCTGCGGGCGCTGCGGCAAATCGAATCGCTATGGCGCACGTGGGTGGCGGGCCGATTGTTACCACAAGGGTTTACCCCTTGGCGGGACGTGTTCGCCTGTCTTCGTGACCTTCGTGTTTGGGGCCCCGCTGACCGCGTCCAACCGTTGGATGCAAATGTCCTCGTTGAGGAGATCGAAGGTCGGGCGGATGACGAGCTAATTCCCCTTGAAATCGAACTCGTGTTCCGTGCTTCTGCCGAAGTGGGTATGATCAATGAAGCGACGGTAACGGCCGCGATCGGGCAGAGCGGCGGTCGCGTGCTTAGTCGCTCTCGGCTCGATGACATTGCCTACCATGCGATCCTTGCCGAACTGCCTGTCGCAGCCGTTCGAATAGTGGCCGAACGTGGTCCGGGCAGCTTGGCTGGCGTCGAGCCGATCATGCACATTCGCCCGCAAAGCCTGGTGACGGCGATTGACGCCAACGATCTTCTGCCAGCTGCTCCCGTCTTTGCGCCTGGCCCTGTCACAGCAGACCCGATCCTTGCACTTCTTGACGGCGTTCCGGTCGCGGGGCACCCCCTGCTGCGAACCCATTTGAGCGTCGAAGATCATTTTGGGCTTGAGCCCGGCGCGCTCGTCTCTCAACGCGTCCATGGGTCAGCCATGGCATCCCTCATCGTTCATGGGGATCGCAACAGACCAGAACCATCGCTGCCACGCCAAGTGCATTGCATACCCGTGCTCGGCAACAACGATCGCTTTCCTTCGGACAGGCTGATAATTGATCTAATCTATCAAGCAGTCATGCGTATGCGTGCTGGAGCTCAGCCATCTGCACCGCACGTCATCATCGTAAATATTTCGCTCGGCAACATTCGGAGACCTTTTTACGGGCAGCTATCGCCTTGGGCACGACTTCTTGACAGGCTCGCCTTTCAATTCGGCATCTTATTCCTCGTGAGTGCTGGAAATATTACGGCGCAATTTCCTGTGGCCGCGTTTGCAAACAGGGTCGCATTTGAGGATGCCAACGCCGATCAGCGCGCACGTGGTGTTCTCAACGCCGTCGCAGCTATTGTTGCAGACCGCCGGCTGTTATCTCCGTCGGAGACCATTAATGGGCTGACAATCGGAGCACGTAACCTGGATTGGGTGCCGCTACCGGAGCGGGCCCTGGCACGCGCAAACGTAAATCCGTTCTCGGACCTGGACACGGCGAACCCGTCCAGCGCTTTGGGGCCGGGTTTCGCAGGCTCCGTAAAACCAGATATCCTGATGCCTGGTGCGCGGGAACATCTTCGCGTTGTTGCGAGCGCGGGGAGCATCACGGTGGCGCCGGCGGGTCCAAGTCGAGGAGCGGGGCTCAAAGTCGCCGCGCCGCCGCGGCCAGGCCTTGAAAATGCTGAAGGGTTTACAAACGGCACAAGCGCGGCGACTGCACTGGCTTCCCGCACGGCGCATCGCATTCACGACGCCCTGGAGGCAGCTTACGGTCAGGAGTTCCTCCAGCTAACGAATGTGCAGCGAGCTGTTCTCATTAAGGCCTTGCTCGTCCACCCCGCGCGTTGGCCGAATGCGGCCGCTGGTCTCGTCAAGCAGCTCCTTGGGCCGTTTGGGCAGGGGCAGGCTTCCCGCCAGAAGGACAACATTCGCCGCTTTCTTGGCTATGGTGTATTTGACAGTGATGATGCGGTTGCCTGCGCTGCGGACCGCGCCACTTTCTGGTGCGTTGGTTCGCTTGGCCGCGAGCGGAGCGTCGATCTCCTGGTGCCAATTCCTGCTGCGATTGGCGGGCAGGCACGTTCTCATTCGCTGTCCGCCACATTGGCGTGGTTCACTCCAGTTATTCCTGGCCGCAAGTCCTATCGCGCCGTTAGGATGAAGATCCTCGATCCAACCGAAATCGCGGACCTCGGCGTTTCCGCAGAGGCCTGGCAACCGGACGGTAACCAGACCAATCGTGGCACCGTCTTCACTCGGGTGTGGAGTGGCGAGCAGGCCGCAGTTGTAGCGGACGGCATGAGCTTACGCCTCAAAATCCAACGAGAGCCTGATCCGGCATCCCCCGTTGACGATCTCGTACCCTTCGGTCTGGCCGTCACCCTCGCGATGCCTGGTGAACTCCGACTTTACGATCAGGTGAGAAACCAAGTTCAGCCGCGTCCGGCGCAGCGAGCTGCACCTTAAGCAAGGAATAGAGGTATGGTCGTAGAGATGCGGTCAAATCTCATCGGCGATTTCAAGGTTGGCGACAATCTGGTCCACAATGCAGATCTGCTGCGTTCGCTACGTGAGTAATGGCGACGGTAGCCTCAACAAGCTTGTGGTCGTTCAAGTCGGCGCTATAATTGAAGCGGCACTTGGGCAAATCATTTAGCAAGCCCAGGCTTTCAACCGCGAAGGCGTTGGTGCGCACTCAGATCAGATTCTATAGCCGGAATGCCTTGGTTCGCGACCATTGACCATGACCCCGCCTAAATTTCTCCGCCCACACGCTTGAACTTTTCAACGAACGCAGAGATGCGTTGGAACACTTCTCTTTTTTTGGTCAGGTACTGAGGATTGAGGGGGCTCATTTTTGGCAGGATCGAGTTCAGCTCCGTACCGTTCTCGCTCGCATACTCTCGCTTAATTGATGTCGCGATATAGCGCTTCGCAGCGTCCGGATTCAGCTTTTCGCCGACAATAAGCTCTTCCGCTTCGCGGCGTTGTTCCGCTTGTGCGAATGCAAAGAAGGCCTCGATCACCTCGGCTTTGTCCCCGAGTTCATCCAGATTTGTCTGATTTATGAAATCGACGATGAGGCTTTCCTTTGCACGGTTGCCGATACTCGCGCGGATGACGCGGCGAATTTCACCGACGAGCTCAGACTTTCTTTTCGTCTTTTTGTAATGCTCGAAGATGAGCTCAAGAATGTAATCAAGGTTGATTTCCTGTGATTTCAGCAGATCAACCTCGAAGACAACATCGTCCCAATCAATACTCGATGCGACTTGCTCAGCGCTTGTCTTTTCTCGGCGAATCCAGTCCCGGATATCGTTGTAGGTCGAACGGTAGTCCTGGATCCTCCGGTCTGCGGGCATTTTGACAGTCTTCAGGTTTTCCACGTCATCGTCGCTCAGATGATGCCGTTCTTTGAAGGCTGTTAGAGCTTCGGCATCAGTCTGATCGATTTCCTGAAGTTCTCTGAGCTTGGCAAATTCATCGTAGTTCTGAAGGATATTCTCAACACGGAGATACTCACCGAACAGCTTCGCAAAGGCCTTTTTGTCAGCCTCCTTTGCAATCGCCGAGGGGTCGGGGAAACGCTCTTCAAGCTCCTTCACAACATCCATGAAGCCGCGTCTTGCTTCTCCGGTCGTCTGGTCAGTGAAGCCCTCCATGTATTCCGAGTAACTTTTTTCGAGGACGACGTTCTTAGTGTTCGCATTACCGAACAGCGTGATCGCTTTGACGGTCGCCTCTTCGAGGTCGCGGAAGGTGACGATGTTACCGAATGACTTGGTCGCATCATAAATGCGGTTGGTACGGGAATAGGCCTGAATGAGACCGTGAAACCGCAGGTTTTTTGTCCACGAACAGCGTGTTGAGCGTCGGTGCATCAAAGCCAGTCAGGAACATGCCCACCACAATGAGCAGATCCACTTCTTTGGACTTCACCCGCTTGGCCAGATCCCGATAATAGTTCTGGAAGCCTTTGCTATCGACGCTGAAATTCGTTTTGAAAAAGGCATTGTAATCCGCGATGGCTGCGCTCAGGAATTCCTTGGCGCTGCTGTTTAGCGCGGAAACCTCAAAGCTCTCGTCGGGAATGTCGCCAATTGCGTCTTGCTCCTCATTAGCCGCAAATGAAAAGATCGTCGCGATCTTCAATGGTTTTTCGCTGTCTGCCTGCAGCTTGTTCAGGCTCTCATAATAGAGCTTTGCCGCCTCGACACTGCTCACGGCAAATATGGCATTGAAGCCCTTGTTGTCCCCATAAAGCCGATGCGTCTTGCCCGACCGATCCGAACAAAACTATCAGGCATGCTGCCAGAAACCGCATCATCGACGCCGCCCTCCATCGCCTCAAAGTTGATCGCAAGTAGTGAATTACACTTTGCTGATCCGTGCAAGAGTGCGATGAGCGGGCAGGCGACTAATTCTTGAATATCCTCACGGTCCACAGCCCAGTCCCCGCGGGGAGCGGCTTGATCAGTCGCAGGACATGGGTCGGGTCAGTGACAATCTGTCGATCGGCAGAATGGAATATTCTACGCCGAAACACAGGCTATCCTTCGCACCTCGACTTCTGGGCTATCAGACGCCGATACCCAAGCCCGACAGCGTCCAGCGTTCCATGCATGGCGTTCGCCTCTGTCTTGTCGTCGAGTGTCTCGCTTGCCGTCATTCGACACTATCGCAACTCTGAATGACTGCAAATCGCTGCGAAGGAGCCGTCCCGTCATGGCGGCAAATTCGAAATTACCTAAAGCATCTTGGTCAAGGTGCGACCGAGCACCGCTTACGATGTTTTGGAGCAACGGGCAGGCCGAATGCCAGATCAACCGCCTCAGGAAGCTCAAGCGCAATGTACGGCAGGGGCAGGCCCTGAACTACTGAGTGCGCGCATGTTCCCTCCGCGCCACAGAGAATGAGGAAGAACCCATGATCTTATGAGAGAATGGCAATTTATTCGAGACGACATTCCACGAAGCCCAATCTCGGCGCGTTGTTGAAGGTTCCCCTTTCAAAACTCACGAAACCGGGCCTCTCGACGGTGCTGCCACGTGTTTCATCATAAAAGACAGACAGAATGCTATTCAGCATACGCTGAAGGCCTATATGATGGTTATTCCTGGTGTTGATGTTAACATATCTGGCAAAGCCGGGTTTGCTGCTATGCGTTTCTCTGAACTTAAAGATCGTAAATGCTGGCAAGACGCTCAACTCGGTAATCATCTCATCAAAGCGATGCCCCTATGAAATCTTTCTATTTCTTCGAATGCTCTATAAGCTTCTGTGTTGTCGTTCGTAGATGAGAAGCAGAAAACGGACGTGAAGGGTGCACGTCGGCCCTTTTCTCGGCAGAGTTCAACCACCGACCTCAAGGACTCAAGTTCACGATTTAGCTGGGAGATGTACAATGCCTTCTTCACTGAAATAACTGCGACCACGCCCTCAGGAGGCACGACAGCGAACTCTTCAAACCGCTCGTAAACCGGAAAGGAAGCGAAGTCGTAGACTATGATATCAAGTTGACTGGAGTGCTTGTCCTCCTCCGACTCAACTCGCCGCAGATCACTTGCACCCGTTTTCGTTGCGGGCCTAAGTATGAACCCAGAAACTGCCCGCAATTGCGAGGGCAGGTGCTTGTTCAGAAATCCGCGCAAGAGCGCTTCGATGTGACGTCCTTCCTCGCCCCGATGGGCGGCGCCCCTTGTTTTGGAGTTCGGAATCAACGTCGCGATTACGTGGTAGCTCTCAAGCAGAGCCCTTGCTTCGAGCTCAAAAAAATCTTGAACGCGCAGACCTTTTCCCAATGCGTCAGACCTTTATCATCGGCTCGTTTGACCATGCGATCAGATAGCAAAAAAATATGCCATTGAGTAAAGCTGTCATCAGCCCTTTGAACTGATGGGGTGGATGCCCCATTCGGCCGGCGTCAGCGTATGATGCCCGCTCAGCGTCGTTGTGGCGCTCACGAAGGAGAGGTTCGAACAAAACGACTTCTGATCAAGCTCGTCGGATCCGACGGCCTCTTTGCACACCCGGCGGCGAAGTTGAGATCTAGTTTGACCTTCGCGAACTTCCGAGCAGGTCCGCGGTCCCGATCGCACACAACCCCACTGAGCGCAATCGAAAGAGTGAACACCTAATGGGGATGGCTAACCGGTGGTTACCCTCCATGAATCGGGAAAATTAGCAGGATGGCGCCCCTTAGGAGCGATCCGTCGTACAAGGTTTCGACCGTAAAAGATGGTCATGACCGAGCTCACCATCAAAAATAGCAGAACCTGATTGCCAAAATATAGGGGTTGGGTGTTGAGATAGCCATCGCTGACTGCAAGCACGAGCGCATTGACTACGGCCGGAAGAGCGATCAGCACCGCATACAGTGCGTTGCTGTCTCGCATCTGAGGAAGTCTGATCGCGTCCGTGATGATGCACAGGCCGACCGCCCATATACCGATGGCCATTGAGATGCCGATGTTCGTTCCAACAGTTGCGAGTAACAGATCCGAACAGGATCTGTCATTGGCCGCGCAAGTCATCTCGGCGTAAAACAAAATGTATTGGATCATCAGTACCGGGAAGGCGGCCACGGTAGAGCAAAGGGTGAGCACAACATATGACCCGGTGGGAAAGCACTGACTACCGTAGTACGCCATCCACGCATCGTCACTGATTTTGATTGCCCGCCAAGACAGAGCCGCAGCTCCAGCGAGCCAAAAGCTGAGAACGAGCATCGCTGAATCAAAAATGGAAATTCGGATCAGATGGGTGAACGACCTGCTGGTAACCTGCATTGGCAGAACTTGATTGAGGTAGTTTAACGCGTACGCATTTTCCGTCGCGATCCGATAGACCGAGAGTATAAAGACGCTAGATGCCAAGGCGATCAACGCGGAGGACAGAAGGCTGTTAAACCAAGGCTCATCTTGGAGAGGCTTAGAGCGGATCATGCCCGCGAAGTGCCTCAAGACGGGGTCATCGAACCTGGCGTTGTGACCAATTCTACCGCGCATAAACATCGGCTCGCCCGCGGAGCGCCCCAATTCCCGAAGAGCCCTTCGATCGTTCCGCGCAATGATCGAAAACAACGCAATGTGGCGCTTGGCGGCGACCTCAAATTCGTCCGAAATCTTCTCCCAGGCAGTACGAAGACGCTCCAACTCTCGGGCTTCTGCAGAGTCGTCTCCACCGGCGGAGGAGATCAATGATCTGAGAGCAGCAGGCCAATCATCCATCAGCTCGTACTTCTGATCCAGATTGATCTGATGCTGTGCCAGTATCGGTTTGACCACGCCAGACTCGGCTGTTTCATCGATCAGTTCGCTCAGCCGGGCGGTAAGCTCTTCAAACCGCGGCTTCAGCAGATCGGTCACGTCCCGGTATTTCTGGTACTCGGATTGGGACCAGAGATCCTTGCCGCGTAGCGTCCACCTTCCAAATATTTTCAATCCCACGCATTTTCTGGCTCTGCGTGTCGCTTCATCATCACCGAAATCGAGCAGAGAAAGCAGATTTCGAACCTTGTAAAAAAGCTGAACGTCGTCGCGATGCCTTTTCGATTGACTGATGATGACTTCGATTTCCTCGTTTGAAAGCGCGGTGACACGATTGTAAAACTCGTCAGGGATTTGCGCCATTTGATGAGCAAATCGCCTTATCGACTGCTCGACTTGGACCACAACCGGCGTCGTCGGGAGAATTCCTACGACCACCAGCGCCGCTGTCAAAGGCCAAGCCGCGGCATCAAATACGACGGTGTTGCTAGTATCAAGCAAAAGCCCGGCGAGAGGCTGGAACGTGCATAAAACGATGTAGCAAAATTCAAGCAGGAAGACATACAAGATGAAGGAGCGACGATAGACGTCTTGCCCCACCATCGTTGCCAGTGTGAGCATTTTGGTGAAATCATACTCTTCATCTTGAGGTGGAGAAATCAGTTCGCCCAACCGCTTTCCTGCATAGAGAGCAACGACTATCGCGCCAAACAGGAAGGCTAACTGAACAGTGCCGTCACCAAGGATTTCGAAAATCCTTGCGACGCCGATGGCGTTCGACGGATCTCCAGGAGCGGCGGAAACACTCTCCATCTCAGCACGGCCGTCCCGCCGCTGGGTTGCATCCTGCAGCTATTACCTCAGATTGAGGTTGGAATGCGAACATCAAAAGTAATGCCAGTACGCAGGCTCTGAGTATCTTCATCTTACCCTCCTTCGATATTGCCATTCGTTGAAAGAACGCCTGCTAGGCGAACGAGGGGCTAAGCGCATCCTCCTGGATCTCCTGCCAAAGGCCCTGAGTAACCCAGCCAGTGGGTTGATATCCTTTCCTGCGCTGCACCTCGATCACGGCTGAGCGGGTCGCGGGGCCAAAAACCCCGTCGACATCCACATCGAATGCGAGGAGGTGATTGAGCGCTTCTTGCAGAGCTTTTACGCCTTGGCCCCGGTCTCCAAATTCGAATGGAACCTTGTCATCCGACAAACTCGAATCCCCGAGTAATCCCAGTTGGTGCCATTCTTGGATCAGTTCCTCTGACGCCTCGAAATGCATTGCATCCTCTGTCGGGAAAGCGGCCCCCCAAAAGAACTTGTGGGCGTTGAATATTTTGTAGATAGCAAGGAGCCCAACTTGAGCTCGATCATCTCCCCGCTTGTCAAGCAGCCCTTCCAACGTAAGATCGATTGCGATTCCCCAAGAATGATTGCTTATTGCTGACCTGCTACCTCTCACGTAGCGGCAGCAAAGCATGCCCATATGAGACATGACCGCGTAGATTTCCGGTTCCGCTTTCCTAACGTCGGCGAGTATCTGCTCGAGCGTATCGACCGCCGGCTTTAGACCGCTCACCTTAAACGGACCGACATCGCGCTGAACGATCAGTCTAAGCAAATTCTGATTTGTAGGCCACCGGCAGTCATCGTCATAAGTTCCCCTAGGATTCCCTAGCAGGGCCAACATTGTTCGGTTGCGAGCCCCATGCAGATTGCCGTTGAACTGTTCTCTTTCTCGCCCAAGGGCAACCGTCGCGGAATAGGCTCTCATAGTTCCCTCCAAGGAAAAGCAGCGCAACCGAAAGTTATTTATAGACCTTTAAACACGGGTGGGTGCAGTAGCTATTCAGGGCTAGGTTGATTGGATGATCCAAGTGAGCAGAGCCTCGCTTGTTGAACCGCTTTTTTATCCCTCTGAAAAACCAGTAAATTCTCGAGTAAACTTCGTCAGTTTCCATCAACCTATGAGGGCCTTCCTTTACAAGGCGCCCCTGAAGCTACTCCTATTTGCGTATGGCTGCGCCAAGGGACACCCTGGAGGTTCTTCTCGGTCACGATGCCACCCAACCGACGCCACCCCGCGACTCCCCGTCGCGCAATCCGCCACTTGAAAAGCGGTTTCGGCTGTGGCGGCGTCGATATTCCTTGTCATGTCGCACCGGCGCGGTGTCCGTGGCCTGAGGATTTTTCGAACGCCATTGCAAGTGTAAGCAGGTCAAACAAAGGATATCGGCAAACGGTCAAGAGACGGGATCAGGAAAACTGGTGTAGACCGCCAGCGAGGGAGCCGCTATTTGCAAGGCTTGTCCACGATGGCGAAGACGTCTCTGAAACACCACCGCAGACACCCAGGCTTCACAATTGAAAAAAGCACAGCGCAATTTTGCCGTCGAGTACAAGTCCGGCCGGCGAAAGACCGAACCGAAATCCAATTCGATCTGGGGAGACATAAACCTCAAATCCCTGTCAGAAGATTTGCTGGAAGAGGCACTGCCGTTTTTGCCAGTCGGCTCACCAGATAGCAAAACCGGCGGTGGCGGATCTTTACCGCCCGAAGAACCGGCCGGACCATTATTGACAGTGTCGATCGAGCATCAGACAACTGCATCGGATTTACAGGAGAGCAGAATGGCAGACGAAAACGATACGATCGCTGATGCTGACGCGCCAGCCGCAGCATCGCCCGATGTGCCCAAGAAACAGCGCAAACCGCGCGCCAAAAAGGCGGCCGCCGAAACGCAGTCTGCCGAAGTTGCGGCGGAACCCGTCGCTGCTTTAAACGTCCCAGCTGGAAAGCAGAGGAGGGGACGCAAGGCCAAGTCTGACGGTGGTGGAATGAGTGCCAAGCGGGGGCCGGTAAAACGTGGTCCGAGGGCTGTGCAACCAGCGACTGCTCCTTCGCCGGCGGCAATTGACGAGATGGCCGATCTTCTGCAGCTGGAGGAAGAGAACCGGCGACTTCGCAAGCTGCTGGCTGAGAAGCTTCGTGCTGAAAATGCCGATCTGCGGAAGCGGCTGAACCTCGATTGATCTGCAGCACACGACCAACCACTGGCCGCATTTTCATGGCTATCGAGATGTTCACTTTGGGGGCGGCAATTTCTGCCGCCAAGGATTGAACGCGCAGCCTGCATGCAGGGTGGAATAAGAGGTCGACAACATGGCATCTCCATGGAAATTTCTGGCTCGACTGGTGTCGCCGCGACGGCAGCAGCGGTCAGAACACGGTTCTGCCGATGACGTGACGCCGGAACTGTTGGCTATCGTCACGCCGTCTGAAATTTCCGCCGACGAAACTTTGGCCTCCACCGATCAGCCGGCAGGGGAGAAGCTGACACCGCAAAGCGAGCCGATTGCGACGTCAACGGCTGCCCAGCATTCCGCGGCAGTGATCAGCGCTCCGGGCACGCGAGATGTCGAAAGCATCGACATCGTCGAGGCTGCAGATCCGGTCCGGCTTGTGAGCGCCGATACCGCCGGTCGCGCGGCTCTAAACCCCGCGCAGCTTCGTCATGATGTAAAGCCAGATCGTCGCAGACGCGGCAAGAAGGGGGACGTGCTTGACGTCGTTCCGCAGCGCTCGGCGGATGTTCCCGCAGTTTCTGACGACACAATAGGCCTTGATGAAGAAATAGGGTGCTGCGGGCGCAATTGGCGAGCAAGCTTCAGCTTCAGTACGCACAGCTGAAGGGGATGCTGGAGCGGTTCGAGCGCTGAGCCTGCGATTGTGCTCTGGGTAAGGTGATCAGTCTCAATCCGCTGGCGTGGCTGACCCGATCACCGCCATCGCAAAAACCGCCGCGGGAAACCTCGAAATCAATAAATTCGACAGGGAGTTGCCGTCGTCGGGCGATAGCCGCGCACGCTTTCTTTTGATTACCTCGAGAAACAGCCTGACGGCATCTTCTTCTTTGGAAAACGCATGAACCATGGATCGGCCGGACGCGCCTATCCGTCGCGACGCTGTGCTCGGCGCTCTACAAGCGCGGCCTGAAGAACCAGACGATCCAGGATGTGCGACCGGTTCGACCGAAGGGCCGAAACATGGTCGGTCCGGCATTCACACTGCGCTACATACCGGCACGCGAGGATCGCAATCCGA